>Ga0247611_10002589_pt1 | contig 28707 bp, 24 predicted proteins | sample 177DNAGHGhighgp2_FD_192422 | JGI IMG/M metagenome (GOLD analysis project Ga0247611, IMG submission 192422) | Sheep rumen microbial communities from Palmerston North, Manawatu-Wanganui, New Zealand - 1770 DNA GHGhigh gp2 | ecosystem: Host-associated > Mammals > Digestive system > Stomach > Rumen... | reverse complement strand
AGAACGTTCTCTAAAAATTGTTCGTTATTCACTAATTGTCTATGGGTATGTAAATCTATGTGTTTGTGGAGATGTTCTTCTAAATCGTTAGCGATTCCATAAAACTTCATCCCCATAGGAGGACAGACGATTAAGAGATCGATATCACTTTTGCCAGTTGCTTCTCCACGAGCGTAACTACCAAATAGGTATACACTTTGAACTTCTGGATACTTTTCAGGAAGAATGGTGTTACAAACACGTTTAATATGTTTTGGACTAGAAACATAGTTTGCGTTATCGAAAAATTCTAATTCACTAAGTTTTTGATAAAGTTCATCATAAACAGAATTTTTAATTCCGCTTTCCTCATATGTTTGGTAAGTTCTTCGTGACACTCCACATGAAATAGCAGCTTGAACTTGAGTCAAACCTAATTCTTTGCGTTTTTCTCTTAACTGATTCATGTCTATATTATAATTGCGCTTTTTATTTTGCGCAACACATAATAAAGAAAAATCTTTATTCTAAAAGTTGTTATTGTGCTTCGTAATATGCTCTATCGCTGCATATTAGTCGATAGGATGTACCGCAAAACCAAAAGGATCGTCATTATTAAAAGCATCGTTTTATTTCAAACGTTAAAACATATTTCAGCAAGAAGTCCCCACTTCTTTAAGTGGTGGGAGTATGTCACCGACACCATATCTATTTCCTATAAACTCTTGATCTATTGTTTATTCCTTTAGCAATATCATATGGGTTTGGAGCGATATCAGGAACGAGGAGATTAAGATTTTCTAATAAAGACAAACTTCTCAAGATTGAAATTAAATTGCTGACAGAAAAATCTTTTCCATTTTCGATATTCGAGATGGAGTGAACAGAAACACCGGAATGTTTTGAAAGATCATCTTGAGACATTTTTTTCTCAATTCTTGTCTTGCGAATTTGTTTTCCTAAATCGATGAGAATTTCGTTATTATTTTTCAAAAATAAATTTTTCATACATCTACATTATGCACTTACTAGTTTATTTTTCAAGATACTGAATATTATTCTTTATTTTTCACTTATTTTTCAGTATATTGCATTTTATCTTTCTAAAATAACAACATTAATTTTAAAATCAGGATTTTTATGATTTGTTGCACTTTTGTGACAAATATTATTGTAATGTTTATATGTGGACAATTTTGTAAAAATTAAGAATCTATAGGATAAACATAAAACCAAGGAGGAAAGAAAATGAAGAAGATTAGAAACTTACTACTAGGGTTTATGACACTTAGCTTACTTGTTAGTGGTTGTTCAAATGTAGCAACTCCAAATAATGGTGAGCCCAATAATAACACCGCTGATAAGAATGAAGATTTAAGCGATGAACAAATGATTGAGGTCTTATCTAATTGGGAGCCAAAAATCAACTTCCTTAAAGATGATAACTACGCTCCGACATTTGATGAAATGACTGCAGTGCCTAATGATGAGCAAGACCGCTTATCTTCCACTTTGTTTGATGTAGAAAGAGGAAGCTCGATTCTTATCAAACTAATGGATGAATCATTCTCAGCTTCAACCGCGGAAGGTAAATATCAAGATATCGTCTCAAATGTAAATTCAAGTCAATACATCTCTGTAAGCGATGTCGATGGTCACGTTAAAGATGCAGCTTTATCCACCGATGGAACTTGCATCGATTTAGCGATTGATAATTCCTATAACTATGGAAGTGTCTACGTCATTGAATTAGTAAAAGAAAACGTTTTATATTTCGATGGTAAAGATCCTTCGATTCAAAAATTAACTTTAGAAATTATCGATGATCCAACTGAGGCGGAAAATTATGACATCGTTAATTTAAAACCAAATATTCCTCAATTAGATTTAGCAAACGTAAGTGATGAGCACGTTGATGAAAACGCGACCTTCACCTTTACTTATTCAGGAAGTTTACCTACTTTAAATCCAGGGGATATCTTCCTAGTTAAAAATAATCAAAATGATGAAAAATTAGAAATCACTGACTTCTATGGCAAATTCGTTTCTAAAGAAGACTTAGGTAATAGCAAATATAAAGTAACTTATGTTGAACCTGAAGGTAGTGAAATCTATAGCGAGCTTCGTAAGAAAGGAACTGCTCCATTAAATTTAGAAGGTAATATTAAGCCATTATATGAAGACGAAGGTTTGATTAATTCACTTCGTTATTCATCCTTCGCGAGAGGTTTCTTAAATTTCTATCATAAATATTCTGGAGTATCTAGAAACGAACTCCTCGGTAATATCTTAGATCAAGTTAAGCTCGATATAACCTATAACTACTACGACAATAAATTAACTTTCACTTTATCGATTCATATCGATCAAATCAAATTATCCGATACCCTCTATTTATCTTTAGGGGTCAAATACACTGAAATATCTTTCTTTGATGTCGATTTCGATATCGGTATTAAAACTAAATGGCTCGTCCCTGTTGGCATTTCCTATAAATTAAAAATGCAGCAGAGCAAGCAACAATCATTTGAATTCGATATTTCAATCAAGAAGGAAAAACCAACTGAACCAAGTGATGAAGAGGAAATTAAAAACACTCTTTATGATGAACTTCAAAAAGCAAAAGATGGTTATGATAACTTCTATCAAAGATTAAAAGATGATGCGAAAGCAGTCGCTCAAACTGAAGGAAATAAGACCACCATTCCTCTATTCTCGGTCACTTGTCCACTTTATCCACCTGTCGTTTTTGAATTCAAGATTGATTTCATCATCGATTTAAGTGTGCAAGCGATGCTTGTTATTAAAAAACAATGGGAAAGTAACACCACCTTCTTTAATTATTCAAATCAAAAGGGTGGAGACGGCGATACTTCTCAAAACATCACCAAGGCTACTTTCTGGGATGTTTATTTAATGGGAAAGATTGAATTAACATTCTCACTTCGTATCGCTGGAGCCCTCTACATTGAAGGAACTTATAAATTTTGTCACGTTGAAGTCTATATTGAACTCTACGTTAAGATTGGAATCCAAGGTGTCTTAATGGCCTCCTTCCCAAGCGATACGGATGCTTCTCATTTCAACGGAAATGTCACGATTGACCTCTATGTCCTTATGGGAGCGAAAGTTGGCTTAGAAATAGTTATAGCCTTCTTTAGCAAAGACTTCTCAAGAGACATCTTTAAGACCTATATGCTTAGAATTGTCTTCACCAATGGGCTAAGCGCCTATCTTGATAGCGCACCGACATCGATAACAATGAATAAGTCAATCATGTCTATAGATGAGACTGATGTATTAAGTTTCCGTACCTGGAACGGTGTCACCATGCGCGCCGAAGATAAGAAACTCAAAGCTAGCGATGTCACCACTTTAATTGAATCCTGGGTTAAAGATCTCAAAGTGAGAATCTTCTCCTTTGAAGTTGCTAAACCAGAATGGGTGGAGATAAGTGAGGACGGAGTTATCCGCATCAAAGATGATGATCCAGATCGACCAGCGGATTTAACAACTACCTTTAAGATTAAAGTCAATATCTTTGCGGGTATAATCGCGGATCGTGAAATCACTTTAACCTATCATGATCCTGATGCTCATCACATCTATATCGATGGAAATGATATGGGTCGCTTTAGCAAAAATAATACCTATTACCTTCCTGAGCCAAAAGCTAGGGATGGATATAAATTCTTATATTACCATTACCCAGATTCAACCGTAGAAATGCATGTTAATGATCCTATCGTCATGGGTGATGAAGATATTAATATCGTCACTGAATGGCACAAGATCATTTATTACACCGTCTTCTTCTATGATGGATTTAATAATTTGATTCACGTTGATTCTCACGTTGAAGAATTCACCGCGGTTACACCACCTGATCCTGAAATAAGAGACCAATATATGCACGGATATTTCTTCCTTGGTTGGGATAAGAAAATCGATTATATAACCTCTGATTTAGCCGTACATGGCTTATATATGAAAGTAGGTGATTAAGATGAAGAGCAAATTTGTTTCACTTTTAGTAGTTCTTCTATTAGCCTCCTGTTCTCAAGTTAATGAGCCTAATAACGAAGAAACGAAAAATCAAAATAATACATCTACTACTTCTTCAATAGTTGAAGAAAATGTTCCATTGAAACCTGCTAATTGGAAATATAGAAATATTGAAGAAGAAATCATTAATGTCAGTCGAGAAAATGTTGAAATATCTTCTCTTGAAATTAGAGGAATTCCTCAGGAAGGTATTAAGATTACCTGCTTTGATGAACATGAAATATATTTAGATGTCCTTTATAGCGATGGCGTTAAAGAATCGATTCGCTTCTTAGAAAAGAATATTCCTTTAGAGTTTAGACACTATTTAGGTGAAATTGGTCATCACACCATTTCATTCGCAGTCGCTGGAAGTGTTGTTAGCTTCAGCTTTGACATCATTAAAAAAGAAGGTTTTGATGGTTATACATGCACCTTCTTAGATCTTAGAGATCATCATGATGAACCACTTCAAGTCACCAAGGTTGGTTATTATGAAAGTGTTAGTTACACTGGAGTTATACCTGAAAACCGTAAGATTGATGATGATAACACTCAATGCTTCATCGGTTGGGATAATCCTTTAGAATACGTTCATCAAGATATGGACTATATCGCGCAATACCGCGATGTTGAAAAACGCTATTTCGCTGATGAAATAGAAGATATGGGTGAAATGCTTGTTACCTCAAATAAAAAAGATAACGTTAATAGAGCCTTATCATATTTAGGACGCGTTCACTCTGTCGCGATTAATTATGGTGAATCTAGATATCATAATAAAGATAACGCTGAAGAAGCATTCGCTTTTACTTCCTTAAATCCTTATGGAATCAAATGGAATGAAATGAATCAAAATATCTTTGAAGATTCAATTCGTTATGTCACTGATCCAAATTATGGCTCATATCTATATGGCACGACTGGAGCGTTTAATACTTCTCCAACTTTCTTAGATAGTTTTGAATCATATTATGAAGTTAGCTCAAAAGAAGTTGATATTGTTACTGGTTATAACGAGACTAAGACAGTTCAAACTTCCATTAATCCAAGCTTCAGCACTTGTTATTCAATCGCAGAAACAAATCTAAATGAAACTAGATCTTTAGACAGTGAAGCTGAATCAGGTTATTACCGTTTAGCCTTAACGATGTCATTTGATGTCTATGTTTCAACTTCATTTGAAAAGATAACTGATAATCGTTATGGACTTTTAAAAGGTTCTAAATTTATATTCGCTCCTGTAAGCGATAGTGAAACTGTTCGTTTAGAATTCTCGGAAAATAACGAATATAGAAAAACATTTGAAAAACGTCTTAATTTTTCAACAAAGAATCTTTATGACGTCGCTAGTAGCTTAGATTGGTAGGTGAAAAATATGAAAAAGAAATTATTAATTTTATCGCTTAGCATTCTAAGCATCGCTTCTATTGCTGCAAGTGTCCTATTCATATCTTCCAAAGAAGAAGGTGTTGAATCCGCTCCACCACAATACACGATTACGTTAGATGAAAATCACCGCATCACTCCTGATGCTAACCAAGCTGAAAATTCTGAAAACTGGAAGGTTGGTTATGTTAAAACTAGCGAAGGAAATGATATTCGACTCAATTATTCCTATTATATGAATATCTCTCCTGTCGGAGCGTTCGCGACCTTTGTAAATGAAGAAGAATATCTTGAATTTACGATGCCAATAAATGGTTTAAGAAAGATGGAATACTGTATCGACCGCGACATGCAAATCGATATCGGCTATTCCAAAGGAAGTGTCGCTAAAACAGATACTCTTTCTGCAACCTCAGGTCATATTCATACTTTGTATTTTGATGAAGAGATGTCTCAGTTTGGAGGGGTTCCACCTTGCTATTTAACTTTCACTTGTATCACTACTCAACAATTAACAATCAAATCGATGAAGCTATTCTATAGCTGCGTCGCTTATCCTGATCCAACAAAGAATATGGGCACATGGGAAAGTGAACCTAATGAAGATATGGCCTCTGGAGTTACTTTAACCGCTTATCACGCGCCAGAAAATATCCCTGCAAATAAAACGATTGTTATTCCAGAGCTTCTTGATAACACAAACGTTGTTACAAGAATCAAAGATGGCATCTTAGCGAATGTCCCTTGGGTTGAACATGTCGTCATCCCCTTTGTCGGTGATAAATTATTATTAGAAAATGAAAACGATAGTCGTTCCTTTGGAACAATATTTGGTAAAAATAGTCTATCAAGTCAATATCAACCATTAGTCCAATTTAACGGAGAGACTTATAACACTTACTATATTCCAAAAGCCTTAAAAACTATTTCAGTAAGTCAAGGTAATGTCTATTTCTCACTTGATCCATTTGTTTATAGAGAAGATATTCCTGCTTATTCCTTCTATGGTTTAGGTTCATTTATCGATAAGATCGTATTAGACCGAAATATCCATAGGATTGGTCAAAATGCCTTCACAAATTGTTCAACTTTAAAAAATATCTTACTAACTGAAGATGTTGATTATGTTGGCCCTAATGCATTTACAGGCTGTAATTATCTCTTCATTAGAGCGATGTCTCCAAGTCTAACAATTAGTGAAGAAGCTAACCCAAATAAACGTCCAGTTTCAACTGGTTATATCGAAACTAGATATAAAGATGGTGTTATTTATGATTACTGCAAATCTAGCGATGATTCTTTCTATTTAAACGTCGTTGGATTATTAGGAGACACTAAAGTTGCTAATATTCCTTCAATTGTTGACGGAGTTAATGTAAAGAAAATCGCGAATAAAGCATTTGAAAATCAAAATCAGTTAAGATCACTTCATTTTGAAGATTCGATCGCTCATGTCGGGCATAGCGTATTCTTTAATTGCTATGAGGCTAGTGTCTACCTTAGCTTTGATCCAAGTGAAACTTCAAATGTTTTTGAAGATGATTGGTCAAATGGTTTAGGTGGTAAGATATACACCGACTATGTTTCTTATCATGATGACGATGTCATCTATTATGAATTAAGCTCAACGAAATGTGTCTTTGCCACTAACGAAATAAATAACGGTGTCTTAAACCTTGAAAGTCTAAGTAACGTTACTTTCCCTCGCTACGCCTTTGAAAGTGATTTAAGACTTAGAGAAGTTAATTTACCTTTAACTGTCAAATTTGAATCTTATAGCTTTAGCTATTGTAGTAATCTTGAGCATGTCACCTATGCTGGCACATCAGCTGAATTTATGAGCTTAAAAGAAGCAGGATGCATTTCCTCTAACTGCTTTATTGACACGAAGGTCAATGGCGTCTTATGTTCAGATGGTATTTGGGTCTCAATTGATTAAATAAAAATATTTCAATAAATCTTTTTAGCGTTTCATATGGGTTTTAATTTTGTTATGAAAACGTCAATATGATTATTCCTTTCTTAAAGTTAGGTTTAGACTGATTTCTTTTCCTAAAAGATGCTTTTCACTTTCAGAAACTGTTTCGATAGTCCAATAACTATCAAAAAAGTAATCATGCTTATCATCAAAGATAAAAGCGTTCGTTCTTAGATGATATTTACCATATTCAATATCAAGCGTTATATCATCCTCACTCTTATTTATTTCAATAGACATATCTCTATTTTTATATCGATATGATTTACGAATATATTTACTAGCGTGCTTCTTAGACATATCCATATCAATACATTCTTTTAAGCATTGCATTAAAGAGGATAGTCTATATTCAGTTTCTAGTTCTTTTCCTGTTATGGTTCCTTCATTAGCCTTAGAAAAGAAATACACTGTTACAGGCATAGGCACTCCTGAAGCGTCAAACATCTGAGGATAATCTCTTAAATGTTCATAGATTCTTTTTCGAAATGATTCAATCTTATTCATTAGTAGCCTCTTCCATCGTGTTCCGCTTTAAATTTTTCATGTTCAGCATAGATGAGCCCTACAACTGCATCTCCTCTAGCAATTACCCTATGATGGAAATCAGTTGTGACATTTAAGTCTGCTTGATAATAGCCGAGGATACGATGATGGAAATCCATCGCCGTTTTATTTCCTCTTGAATCGGTTTCAACATAACCTAATATCCAGTTATATTCGTCATAAATTGTTTGAGTCATTTTTTGTTTTCTCCTTAATTAGTAAATGTGAAGACATTGATAAATCCTGAAGCATACACCGAGGCATCAACATCGATATAGTGATCACTTCTAAAAATTGAATTATCACCGCTAATTCCTTCATATTTTTGATGTAACCACTCTGTTGGACGATGTCCTGAGACGAGGATTTTTCCTTTTTTAATTTCTTCATCAAAGCTATGATGATTGTTCATCTCACTATCAGCATCCACGAAATGAGCGTAATCCCAATATCGAGAACTAGACGGAAGTTTTCTCCAATCTTTCATATACATATCGTCCACCGTGGGGATATAAGAATGAACGAAGATATATTTTCCAATTTCAACATATTGTTTCCAGCGATCTGATTTGAGGAATTTATATACTTCGTTATTAAACATTGGAACGATAGGTTCCCCTACAAAGATTCCTAATGATCTAAAAGATGTTCCTAAAATATCAGCAATCGTTTGAGCGGTTCCATTTTCAACATCGACGACATCGTCTAGTCCATCTTCGACCGCCATAAGGAAGCAATCTTCATGATTGCCCCTTATTAAGATGAGCCTATCTTCAGGAATTGACTTTAGAAAGTTATAGACTTGAAGAGGCTGCCTTCCTCTATCGAAGATATCCCCTAGGACGATTAGGGTGTGGTCCTTATTATCTTTTTGATATCCCGCTTTATTCAAAGCGGTTATTAATTCAGTGTAATAACCGTGGATATCGCTTGTAACAAAATATTTCATTAATTAATAGCAACCCACCTTTCACTTATATTGAATGCGATTGAACTTTTAAATAGAGGTAAGACACCACCGATAAGATCGCTGTTTGTGGATTCTAACGCGTATTCTTCGACACGCTTATTCACCGCGACTTCTAATTCGTAATTCTTATCGATTTTAACGTTTACTTTGTAGAGGTTAGATTTAAGCTCACCGAGATTAGGGTTATAGTCACTTACTTCTTTTATAGGTGTATTAGCTTTTCTAACGTAGTGATGACGAATATAAGAGATGTTCGCTCCGGTGTCGACTAGATAAATAGCGTCTAATCCGTTAATGGTGACATTCATTTTGAGATAGGTCCCAAGACTAAGCGGCCACTTACGACCGAAACGTGGTTGAAAGGAGAAATAGATATCGCCACCGCTTTCGTCTCGTTTTACTAATGTAAAGTTTGTTCTATTTAGAATATCGAGTCCGATGATCCCTTTTATCTCTGAGCCGATTGTTTGATAGATCTTTTCTAAATTAAAGTCAGGCATATACGTTAACGGATAAATAATTCTATCAATCTCGACACCGGTCTGATGAGTGTCAAAAGTATAGGAGAGAGGTGAACCGGTGTCGAGAAGATATTCTCCGTTAGAGAAGTCTATGATGATATGATTATTAATGATTCTAAAATGGAATGGTAAAGAGACATTTTCTTGAAGGATTTCTTTAAAGTGCCTTCTAAAGAAGTCGTTGATTAACTCTAAGTCAAAGTCATTAAGAGAGATATCATTATTTGATGCATAGATATGATCCATAAGATCTTGAATGTTGTTCACATGTAATTCGTGAAGCCTTTTAACAAGTTTTGGTTCTAGATCTGTAAAGATTAGATTAGTGGATAATTGAGGATATTTTCTTTCCATATGTATGTGTGTGTTCTCCTTTTTAAAATAATTCGTATTCGATTTTTTCTGATATATCACATAGACGTGATAAGAAGAGTTTATAATCCGTGAAATCAAATTGACCGATTGAATAGGTTTCTTCGTTAAGCATGTCGATGATATAGACAAGATATTTATAGGTTTCGATTTGATCACGAAGATAAGAATGATTGTTTTGTTTTTTTAATTCATTAATTTTGGTTTGATAATTTTCTTTTAATTGTTCTAGCTTATTTAGAATGGTGTTAAGCATTTCATAGTTGAATGATGTTAGAGAGTTATTAGGTAAATATTGTTTATTTTGCATAGTTAAAATTGCACTCCTTTCATATTTACGATGTTTTCAAAGAACTTTAAATCAAGTCGCTAGAGATGATTTGAAAGTGTCTATATTATATCCCTAATTTTCTAATTATGCAACTAATTTTCTAATTATATACATTTAAAAGAAAAGAGGAGATGGTGTCTTCTCCTCTTATATATTCTTATTTATATTATTCTTTAAATGAATCTATTAGAGATCGAATGACTTCGATGTATTTCTTATTAAGATATACTTCATGTGATCCTCTAGTATATTCAAAGACATCTCCATATGCGCGTGGCGCATTAGAGCACATTTGTCTAAATATCGATTCAAATTTTGAATAATCACATTCTGCATAATTCATGAAGTAACCAGACATTTTAAAGCGGTCCACCCCGTCTTCAAGATGCCCAAGGTTCATGTTGTCTGAAACTTGTAAGAATGCTTTAAGCATCTTGTGAGGTAAACCTTTAGAATTATAGGACCATTTATGGATACGTGAGATCACTACTTTTTCGCTTAAGCGTTTATCAATACTAGTAAGCATATCTAGATGCTCACCATTTTCTTCACGTAACGCTTGAGCGATAAGAAGACTAACGAATTCTTCAAAAGCTTCTTCTGGACTAGCTTTAAGGATATCGATTGCTTTCAAAAAGTTCTCCTTAACAGCAGGCCTAACATTAAACTTTACTTCTACTTTATCATCAAAGAAAAACATACCTACATTATAGAGGAAACGTTAGGTATGTCAATTAGATAATTAGAAATGATTATAATAAATCTTCATAAGCAAATAAGACAATATCGTACCAATCACCAAATTTATTATAGATTTCGGTCGAAGTATTAATAAGTCCATCAATGATAGATTCGTCGTCTCCTGAATCAAAAGCAAATTCTATATTTTGGAGATCTGAAATCTCTTTAATTGCCTTTCTAACTCGAGAATCAGGCACACAACATAATTCACCAGGAATATCGGTGTATACACCCTGAATTTTTAATTCTCTAAGTATTAAAGGGATTTTAATTTTCATCTTATTACGACCATAACCAAGTCCCTGTATCTTGCGTATATCTAACATAAACTGCCTATAATCTTTTGTCTTTCCGGCTGTGGCAAATGAATTTTTGATATAATCCCAATTTTTATACAAAACTTTAATTGATCTAAAAATATCAAATCTAATTTTGCCAGTAGTACGCCATGTACCGCCCACAAAGGAAAATTGTTTAATAGAATCTGCATATATAGCATTTGAAAACATTTTTAAATCGGCTTCTTTTTTAGGAAGGTCATCAACAAAAGTCTTTATCTTAACCATTGAATCAAGTTTTTTAACAGCGATCAAATAGGAAACAAATAATGCAGGCATTTCCCATCTGCCGCTTCTAGACCAAGCTGACGCTAAAACAAATAAAAGAAATAGGTCTGGTTCTTTGGCTAAATCTAAACTAATAATATCTTTAGGTTTACTTTTTAATCTAATATTAAAATCTTTAGTCCAACCAAAATAGCCACCGGTAGGTGATTCTTTAGCATATGGCAAAGTTGCTTTATTTCTATTAAATAAAATTAATAAATCTGAACTGTTCATAATATTCTCCTTTTATTATATTAGTGAAAATCTTCTTTTATTAATTGTAATTCGTTTTTCCAACGATTACACAGTTCTTCATTTGTACATCTATATGATATTTGTGAAATATAGTGAATGTGTTCGTCCTTTACATCTCTACCCCAATATTTAAATATTTGCTTTAGTGACCATTCCGCATCCCTGCTATTTGGGAAAAACACTATTTCTCTATTTAAATATTTTTTGAACGAATCGGCATCTAAGCAAAAGTATTTAATATCGCTATCTGCAGCCGATTTCTCTTCTTTATCCGAAATACATTTTATAACATCTAAAAAGATAATGTTGTTGCTAACTAGATAATTGATAATTTGCTTCAAAATATCTGGATTTTGAGGGGATTTTATCAATTTTTCTTTCAAAGTTTGAAGGTGACCACCGTTATTCAAATAGGCATCAACATAGCCAAATGTTGGATTAGTATAACCTTCTTTGTCTGATGAATAAAAGAAACCGCGTTTTCTGCCAAGCCATGGTGTAAAAGTGCCTACGATGATTTTTGTTACCTTATCAGTATTAATTTTGTAGTCATCATAGAGGTGATTAAAGTTTTCAGCTGTTTCGGTCTTGTCTTTAATAGCTCTATCTTTTACTTTTTGAACATCAAAGTTGGTTTCATTAGCTATTGCTCGAAACAATTTCTTCTTTTCACTCATAAAGGTCTATATATCCCTCCAATAGGTCTACTGGTATCATTTGAATACTTGTTTACTAACAATTTATAGTAATCAAAGTCTTTGCCTATAATTAGTCTATCATAATTATCGATTATTTCTTCTACATATAAAGGTCTTCTTTTACCACCACTCCACGCGGCCATGCATGTTGTGTTTAGTTGAAAAACAACTTTATCCTTTAAATCAATACAAATACCAATTATGTGTTCTTTTATTTTATAAACATCATCTAAAAAATGATAGATTTCAAATCCATCTCTCTTTAATCTTTGAACAAGTTCATTGATTGAATCTTTCTTTTTATAAGCTAATGTATATTGCATAATTACTCCTTTATAAACTTTTTACTATTTATAGTTTTATAGAATTCTTTAACTAAATCTTCTATTTGTTTATCTATAAGAAGATGCATAAACTTTCTTTCAAATTTAGATAGTTGATCTTTTTGATAATATGCCTCTGCTATTGCACCTGCCATCGCGGCAGTTGTATCTGAGTCTCCTCCTATAGCAATACAGTTACGAATCGCATCTTCTAAACTGTTTGATATTAAAAAACAATATATAGCCTCTGGAACACTTTCTTCACAAGTAGGATAAAAGTCATAATAATCGATAAGCTTATCAAAACTCAATTTAGCGATTATTGGATAGTAATCTTTTATCATTCTTTCCTTTATTTTTTCTTTGCTGTATCCGTGAATTGCAAGGAAAATGCACATAGCGACAGCTTCTGCTCCTTTTAATCCTTCTGGATGATTGTGGGTTATTTCAGTGACAGTTTTAGAAAGGATTTTGACTTCTTCTTCACTATTGGCAATCCATCCAACAGGGGAGATTCTCATCGCTGAGCCATTACCGTATGAATTATATGGTTTTGCTTTGCCGTGCATTGCAGATATACACCAATTATAGAAAAGAGCACCATATCCAACATATGGATCTCTTTTCCAAGTTAAAACAAATTCTTTGATTAGATCATCTTGGATATCTTTAAGAGTTTTCTCATCATACTTTATTGGATAATGCTTAAGTAACACTTTAGCAACTGCAATTGTGAGTAAAGAATCATCTGTCATCCGTGATAAAGGATTATAGATATCAAAGTCTTTTGATTTAAGTGGGTGATGTTCATACACTGAACCCACCATATCTCCTATAATAGCGCCTAACATTCATTTGCCTCCTTTGGTCATAAGAGAATAAATAAGGCCCACCGCATTTATACGATGAGCCAAAATAAAATCCGTCATCGTACAAGCATTAGCACTCCACTCTTATATTGAGTAAGTTGCTGACGGATCATCGGGCTTGTCCCTCTCCGTTCTCTTTATGACTGTTTATATTATGTAGGGGGTAGGTTTTTAATTGTCAATATAGATTTTTCTTATTTAAAGGTAACTTATTACTAAATACATGAATATAACCCGCATAATTGCCTGGTAGTGTTTTAAACAATAGATTTCCAAGATGATTGCAATTTTTAATTATAGATAACCGCCAGTATCAATTAATCATTCTTTCTGGATTGTATGTGCTCATCACAAGTATGCAACTACAACCATTATTCTTCTCAAGTATTTTGTATCCAATTTTCACAAGGTATTGGTTTTGCATAATGTCTTCGCAAAGCAGTTCGAGGCTTTCAAGTTTATCAGGTATCTTAAAGATATTCTCATCGAAATAAAATTCGTTGTAACTGTCTTTTGTTAAAATGACTTCATACTCAAATCTAAAAAATACATCATTCAAATAAATACCTCTAAGGACACTAAGTGACAAATCCGAATTTGCAATGTAAATGTGTGAGAACGAATAGGAATATTGTTTATTTTGGGTGTTTGAAATTGATTCTTTATCAAGCGATATTACTTGTATAATTCGTTTCTCTTTGGAAAACGATTCCCACCTATAATCACTAATAGCAAAAATGTGGGGTTTTATCCTTTCTAAATGTTCTTCTTCTCTGTGTAACCTCGTGTATTTAACTGTTAATCCAACACCGGTAAGTGTCAAAAGACCTCCTATTGAAGATGATGCTAATGCGGTCACAATAATTCGTAAGTTATCATCAGCAATCGCAAATATGAAAAACGAAAGAAAAAGAACGAATGTAATATAGAAAAATGCCATCATCACCCAATCAATGATTGGGATGGCTTCTTTATTTAATAAGGGGCATAAAATGATTCCTGGCATTACAAGTAGCATTGTCAATCCCGCAGCATACGAGAGAATAGTTTGATTATTGAATAAAGCAATTGCGAAAACCGCCGAAGAAATCAAATAAACAAAAAATAATGAGAAATAGACGATATTATTAGTATTCCAAAAATTTCTTTTCATAAAGTATGTTTAACCAATTGTACTAGAACTTAACCTTTTTAAATAAGAATTTAATTCTGGATCTTCGCAAAAAACAAATGTTCCGCGAATACCTCTTGTTAAAAGAACGTAATACGTATTTTGAATTAATTCTTTTGCTCGAGAATCACTTTCGGTTTTTATACCCGCTTTATCTGTGCTGGCGTGCGCTTCCTTGTGAAAACATATCTTTCCATCCCGGTATGTAATATCTTTTCCAATAATTACGCCACAATAATCTAAATCGATTCCTTGAGCTGTGTGGATACATCCGATTTCATTAACCGATTCTGGGTCTGTGGCCCAAGAATATTCTGTTGGACCACTGCCGCTTTCTAAATTCCATTTCTTGGCAAAATTTTTGTCTTTTATGATTACATCGGCTCTACCATCATCTCTTCTTTTATGATCAGAAACCCATTCATAGGTGTACCCGGCCACAACGCGGCAACCTCCAAAAATGTCATCTACATCAAATTCAAAACGCCCTTTCTTTAAGGCTTTTTCTTTTCTTCTTTCATTGTCCAAACGTTTGATTTCATTAAACATTTCATTCGGATCATCAAAAACCAAAAAATCGTACGAGTTTGTTTTTGTATAATTCACAGGGTCATCTGTAATTCCTAAAAAATATTTAATAAAAGCAATATAGTTTGCACCGCCTTGTACACGATATTGTCCCATTAGTTCAAGTTCAGGACCCATAATCAGCTCGGAATGACATTTATAAGCAGCCTCTTTAATAGATTCTATTGTGGCAAAATCGGATGATGTGACTGCTTGATTGTCATCTATAAAAAACACTGCAACTCTTGCTGTATTAATAATTTCTTCTAATAAGTGTTTTCCAGATGGAATTCCATAACCATATTTCCAATCAAAAACTCGGTGCGCCTCATCGACAAGAACACATGGCACATCATTAGAACGATTATCCACAAAAGTTTTAGGGCCTTTAAATAATTGACTTAACTCAGCCCCACTAAATGCTTTGCCTTCCTTTAATCCATTAAACAAAACTTTTTTAGGGGTACCATTAACAGTTAGGTAATAAGTTGTTATTCTCTCACTTTTCTTCTTTGGACTATTTAGTTGCCCCATCGCATTGACGGCAATTATCGATTTGCCTGTGCCAGCACCACCTTTGATGATAATTGTCTTCTTTTGATTGTAGTAGACTGCTTTTCTAACGGTATCAACAATTGTGGTAAGGGCCAATTGCTGAGAACTATCAAGTGAATACATCTCATTGCCATCTAACGCGCCTCTTATTAACGAAGCAAAATCATCAGAAGGAATTTGTTTGGATTTATTTATTTCATAAATAATATTATGACATTTCTTGGAAACATATTTGGAAACAAATTTTTTTAATTTCTCCGCATCACCTTCTAAAAATGAGGGGGAATTTGGTACGAACGGAAATAAAGATACATCATCCATAATAACCCTATATCCGTTATCCATGTTGTGACAATAAGAGCATGCCTTAATATTCATTTTTTCTGTTTGAACATATTCATTCAACTGTTTAAGCTGGTTTGCGTAATTTAACGCTTGATAAGATGGATGAAAATGATCTTCAAAGTGACCTCTTGAAACCATTGTATAAACTCTATTATGCGAACCAGATGAAGCTACTTGAGACCACTGCTTCAATTCGATGATAACCATATTTTTGTGGCCACTTAAATCTGTGCCATATATCAAAAAATCCAAGCGTTCCATACTGTGTTTTAGTCGATATTCAACCGCCACATCGACATCCATTTCGATTGAACTATCTTTTAAGGCTTTTGCTATCTCCGGAAGAGAATTCTCCCAGGATAAAACCCAGTTTGGCATAACTTTTGGATAACCAGCCTTAAACATTCCTTCAGTCACTTTTTCGGCTATGTTTTTTGAAACCAGACAATGATTGATGAATGTGCTTAGGGTTTCTTGATAAACTAATTGTTCCATGTTTTATAACTTGTTGTATTTGTCGGCTCTACCTTTAGCTTTGCTAACAGGATATTTTCTTTCGTTCTGTTCCATCTTGGCGTTTATTATTTTGTCTTCATCTAAATTGAGTTTGTCTAGCATGTTCCTACAATATACTAAAACATCGGCTAATTCTTCTTTAACTTCATTAATGTCATAGTGATCTTCGTCCCATTGAAAACACTCTAAAAGTTCGTTCGCTTCAATGGAAATCGATTTAGCTAGGTTAGCTGGAGAATGAAATTGATCCCAATCCCGTTCTTCTGAGAATTTTCTAATTCTTTCAATTGTTTTTTTATTCATTGTTATTCTCCGATAAACTATTTCCCATAAAGGAGTTCTTCAATATCTTTCTTGAAGTCGTCTTCAATATAAACCAAACCGTCACCTTCAACAGCTTGACTCTGCAGTTCTTCTTTAAATTTTAATCGATCATAAATTCTTCTGTCGATAGTGTTATATTCGGCATCGGGATTATCCATCATGAGGTAATAATAAAATGTTTTGTCATTTGGCCCTAATCCCAATCTATGAATTCTATCTCTGGACTGCAACATGTGAACCAAATTAAAGCTATATTCCATATAAATTGCATGATGACAGTTTTTATGAAGAGAAACAGATTCGGCTAGTGTGTGTGGATTTGTTATCAAAACAGAGAATTCTTTATTAATAAATCGTTTAATTATTTCTTCTCTTTCTGGGATTGAAACATCGCCATAGATAACTTCGCACGATATTCCTCTGCTCACCAATTCAATTCTTGTTTGGGCGATTGTATCAACAAATATTTCCCAAATGATAACTTGTTCACCACCATTAACTATCTTTTGAGCCAACTCAATTCCTTTATAGAATTTCTCAGTCATTCCGAAGCTACTAATAAATGATTTTTCTTCGGCTGTATATTCTTCTTTTTTGGCTTTTGCATCAAAAATATTTGAAAAATCATATTCATCTTCTTCTGAATCGAATGAGTGCAAATCATCTTTGGACAAGGACTGCAAAATTAGTTTAGGGTTTGTGCTCGCTTGCAACAAACGAACATACAACAAAAGAATGCTCCCATCGCAAACTCTGTATATGGACTTCAACAACCTTTCATACTTTTCATCGAAAGAACAATATCCGGTTGTTAAATCATCTGGCTCTGGAAGCGGCACATTCAAATCGTTTTTGGTTGTTCTACAGAAAAACGGATAAAGAGCAACGTTAATTTTTTCTCTTTTATCATCATTTATATTGGCAGATTGTAAAAAGGACTTATCAAAGTTAAAAACCGTATCATATTCATCTGGAAAAAGAATATGCAAAAAATTAAATATATCCACGAATCCATTAGGAATTGGTGTCCCGGTAAGTACTACTTTATACATAGCTTTAACTGCTACTTTTAAACATGCCTCAGCTCTTATCCCGTCGGTAGATTTGATCCTGTGAACTTCGTCAAAGACCAATAATGTTTTATCATCAATAACATGTTTGATCGCTTCAACGTTTTTGTTTATCGATTCATAGTTAAAAAGTATTAAATTCGCATCTTTTGTATCATTAGAAATGCCGTCGTAACGCTCTTGTGGATTCTTATATGTTACATTCTGATAATCATAAACTTTTAGTTTAAGTTTTTCGCCAAAATTTAAAACAAATTCATTTTTCCAGGCCATAAAAGAGTTTATCGGACCAATCATTACAATTTTATTGACTTCCTTTGTTTTTAAAAGATAGGCGAACGCACCATAAACAATACTTGTTTTGCCCGATCCAGGAACGGAAAAGTTTGCCGACCTTTTCATTTTCGCAATATGAAACGCATCCCACATTAGAGGCTCTCTCAATGGTCTCGAAAGAGATTCGTCAACGATTTTCTTAAATTCATTAAAAGCTTTAAAAACAGTTGGGTCTTTCGCTTTTATAGCGCATCCTAATGATTTTCTTTTATCGACTTTGATGTCTTTTTGCCATAAGAATCTTTGCAATCTCGGAGATAGATAAATATTAAATCCTTTATCGATACCTCTATTTTCAACGATATTAATAATTTTTCTCATGGTGACGTAATTTATTTCTTTTCGAAATCGATAACTTAAGTCATTAGAAGGATTATTTGTGACATAATATTCCAAATAACCTCTGTACCATATACCTGGTGGAAGCATTAATTGCGGACTAGTTAAATTGCTCTTCCCAATCAAATTATTCTCACTATCCAAATCAAAAATAAAAGTGTTCTCTTTACTTTCGTAGTTGAGAATTAATCTATCTTTACTATAAGAAACGATTTTGTCCCTAACAACTTCAGGTATGTCAACAACGACAGTATCTGGATAAGTATCATTCCAAAGCATATTAAAAAGTTGCTGAGCATTTTTAATCTTGAATAGTTCGTTTTCATCACAATTCCATGATGTTGATGTTTCAAAACTTTCTAGATTGTTTTTAACAGCCGCAACAGTTTCATTATTTGAGCCTCTAAAATAAAGGATGTCATCGCCATCACAAATTAAACCAAATTTATCATGAGCAATGCCTCTTTTTACGAAAGCGATTTTGATATCGACGAATCCTTGCTCGATAAGATAGGCTAGATTACAAAGTTCCACTGATGGGGTGTCTGTTTCTGCTTCAGCAACAAGCCTTTTTTCTAAGGCTTCTCTATTTTTGTAGCCGCGTTTTATAAGTTCGAAATCAGATTCGCCTATTTCCGAAGAAAAAACAAAATATACATGTCCCTTATTCTGGACAATGTGTTCAATCCCTTTTGCATAAAGGCTTAGAATGTTTGAGTCAAAATATGCGCTCACCCTTTTATATTCGGTGCAACTGCTTAAAGCAGGAATATAAAATTCCTCAATTACATCATTTTCTTTAGAATTATAAAAGGGCAAAAATTTATTTGATTTCAATAACATTATTTAAAGTTTTCCTTCTATTGTCTCAAGCAAGGATTTAATTCTTTCAATATCTTTCTTTATTGAATCTTTGTCTTCTTCACTCATAAAAGGAAGCATGTCTAATTCAACCGAATTTAAAGAATCTCTTGCACTTGATACTTTCTTCTTTTGTTTTTCTCTAGCTTCAATTTTTTTGGTTCGATTAGCCGCATCTTGAATGTCGGAATCATCTAATGTCACTATTCTATGATTATTAACATCAGCCTCTACCGAGAGATGATTGTCAGTTTGTTTCAATTCGCGTTCCTTTTCTTCTTCGGCAAATTCTTGCTTTTTGTATAGATTTGTAAGTAATCTATCAAATTCTTCCGGATTCTTTAAATATGCAGTTTTTAATCCTCTTATGGAACGAGTTCTATCACCTTGTTTTTGCATCTCAGAATAGAACAAAATCTTAATGCGATTCCATTCTTCAGGCTTAGTATCATGAATTCTTTTGTATAACAAAGGTAACTCAGCAATAGGACCATCAAGTTTTTTAATTCTAGCAATATGGAAGGCGCCCGGCTGTCCAATAAAATCAAGGTAATCAACTAAAACAGAAGCACGATAGTAAAGATTTTCGGCCTCACTTTCTTTGATGCCGATTTTCTTTGCATATTCTTTGATAGTCCAAATTTTGGTATCTTCATTAATTAAGTACTTATAAATTGTGACTAGTCTATCAATTGGGTTATAATCCTCTTCGGCAACAACTCCGAATTGCGTTTTTGTTTCAATTAATTTAACAAATTCTTTGGCTTGCTTCGATTCAGGATAGTCAACAATAAAACACTCAAAGTAACCATAGGTTTCATCATAATCTTGCTTATATAGATGTCGCAAAGCTGTAAATCTTCGATTTCCGCTAACGATTGTTCCGTCGGTTAGGATTACGCCGGGATTAAGCTGGGTTTTCTTTTTTATATCGTTTTCCAAATTGGTTAGCGAATCTTTTTTGTTTGAAAGAACGATAAAATTTTCGATGACGTCGTTAAACTCTTCACGCGTCAAAGTATCCAATGGGCGATTATTCGGATCGCTTGTATAAGTGCTTATCCAGGTTGCTATACGTCCGTTTTCTTCGTTGTAATGCAGCTCAGAAATTTTGACCTTATAAACATTTAAATCTTTTCCATCGTCTGACCAATTTGGCTTTTGTTGTCTAACCAACTCCCAGTCTTCTTTATTAATCTTGGTTTTTATTTCCATCCCCATAAACCTCCATAATGAACTCCTCTTTGTTTTTATAAGCCTTTTCCATTTCCTCACTATAGTAAAGGCTTGTGTGTTTTAAATCTCTAATAATTTCATCAATACTATATTCTACATCAAAATAATCTTTTACATAATCGCGTATGTCGTATATGTCCATTGATTTAGCTTTTCCAAAAATAAAAGTTATAAAATCACCTTTATAATGCTTTGAATTCTTAATGGTTAAAATGAAAGACCCGCTCTGCAATTCATTAATACCAATCTCATTTATTGGTCTAATGAACTGAATTAACTGCTGTTGATTTTCGCCGCAATATTCGACTATTTTATTGTTCTTAAAGTGGTCAATTAATTCCTGCAATGATACGAATCGCATTTGACTCACGTAGTCAACTACGGAATGTTTAAAATCGTCAATTACCCAATCGAGTATTCCGTTCTTCGTCATATTTGTTTTTGTAACATAAACACCATATCCAACATCGATGATATCTAAATTTGCAAGAAGGCTCTTTAATATCGAATCGTATTCGTCTAAATTATATGGATTAGAATATCTGTATACATCTTCCTTGAGAACCTGCGACCTATAATATGATGTTAAACTTGAATATTTATTACTAAGAAGTATGCGTTTTGATCGAAGTGTATAGTCAATTCTTGCAACACACATTTCAAAATAGCCCTCTGTTGTTGGTATCTCGTATTTTCCCATTAATTTTAGAAAAACATCTTTGGGAATTAAATCATCGTTCAATTCCATTGAAAGTTTATTCAAATTGGTCTGATATTGAAATTTTAGGATTAAATTTTCCGAATCGCTCTCGCTTTTCCCAAGTATGCCTAGATAATGTTGCAATTGGCTAGACGGGCAATTGTTTTTAGCCATAAAATATCGAATTCTGTTCGTTAGCCTTTTATCCAAAGACTCACCTGATTGATGCGCAAGTTTAACAAATGACTCACCAAAAACCAAATTCTTGTTCTTGTCTGTTAAATAAATATTTTTTGAACGGCGACCGCCTATAATACAAAATTTGTCTATAACGTTCGACACTAAATATGCTTTGATGTATCTTAACGAATCATTTTTTTCATCATCAGACAATTCATTATCTTGGATATAACCATGGACTACATTGTAAAAAAGCGGATTTCTTTTCCCGGCTTCATTGCAAAAATACCCAATGCTCATTTGCTTTAGAAAAATATTTAAAATAGATTCCGCAATATCTGTAAGAAACAAGACATTAACTCTTGAGGGTTTTTCTATTGATAAAGCGAATTTAATAATTTCTTTTGCGAAGAATAATTGAACGGTTGAATCAATTTTTTCTTTAATACACGCCAATTCAAAATCATCGAGATTTTCAATCGTAGGGAGCGAAGTACATACATCACTAATGTTCGAATCTATCACACAAATGTCATTCTTGATTTCATTGGATAGGATTTTTGATTCTTTTTCTATGAGGCTGTTTATGTTGACGGCATTAAAAATTGGGTCAAGCGAAATCATGGCAAAATCAGCAGGTATTTCTTCATTTAATTCGCTTCTAATCAATTTTAGAGCCTCATTAATTTTGATTTGTTTTGCTTTGTGCTGAAGCAGATAATCTTTCAAAAATTTAACTACCTGCAAAGTCGATATTTCTACCTTTGGTTTAATAATGATTTGGTCTAATGACGATGGACGCGAATCTTCAAAAATGCTGGAGTCAAGCGATCTCAAATAAGAGACCAAAACCGTCTTTTTACCAAAATCGCAAAAAATAACGTCAGCAACGTCATCTCTTATGGCCTTTATAACACCTTTGCCAAAGGCCATGTGCTTAACAATGGTCCCTGGTTTGAGACTATCTCGCATTTTACTTAATGATTTCTCCAATATATGAGTTATTTAGCCAGAAGCACTGTTTTGTAAACTTGACCATCCCAGTTAATTTATCAGGATAAGGTAAGTCATAGGTATCGTTTGCACTTTGAGCATGTGGTCTAACATGACAAACGCCGTTAAAGCCAATACCTGGGAAATTTGTTTTCAAAATAGATTTGCCGTTTGACTGCGTTTTGATTTCAGAAACTATGTTTCCGTTTTTTATGATTTCAACAGTTTTTTCCCAAACATTTTTAACGTCTTTTTCAAGTGTTTCTAGTGGCATGTTCCAAAATTTGATATGAGAAAACACAACGAGATTATCTTTAGCCAAAAAGACAACAAAAAGAAACGTTTGGGTAAGAAAAAGATTTCTCAACTCTGAGTCTTTCCATTTAGAATTAATCAATTTTGTGAATTCAAAAGTAGGAAACGACATAGATTCCTTAATTCGCCCATTCTGTTCTAATTTGATTGTCTTCATAACAAGATTTGAGCGCACCATTTCTAAAGATTGGTTAACTTTTCCGTGACATCCCAATATGTGACTTACAATTATTTCTAAAAAATTTTTAGAATTTGTATCAATAGAAAACTGTTCGGCTAGCTCATTAACACTTTTGCCAAAATAGCCACAGAATGAATTATAAATTTTTTCTTTAAAAACTTCGCTAATCATGTCCAACCCCCACAACACGTTTCTAAATCTAACTTTTTATATAATAATAAAAAACATTCAAAATGACAATTTTACAAATAAAGATTGATATATAATGAGCTAGGAGAATTCAAAATTAAACAATCAACTTTTTGACACGAACTTATTGATCTTTACTTTTTTATGTTGATCATTTATCATCTAAGGTATACATTAGTATGCAATTAGTATGAAAAAGACTGTTATTGAATTATTTGCTGGCGTCGGCGGTTTCAGAGTCGGACTTAACAATATTAAAGAAATAAACAATAAAGGTATTGCCATTGAAAATGGACCGTGGACTTTTGTATGGTCAAATCAATGGGAACCCTCTACAAAAAAACAGCACGCTTTTGATTGTTACAATACTAGATTCCCTAGCAAACACAACTCAAATTCCGATATCTCAAAAGTTGACAAAAATAAGATTCCAAATCACACATTGTTAACCGGTGGTTTCCCATGCCAAGATTATTCTGTTGCCCATTCGCTAAAATGGGAAAGGGGAATAGAAGGTAAAAAAGGTGTTTTGTGGTGGCAAATAAATGAAATACTGAACATAAAAAAACCACCTTTTGTTCTTCTTGAAAATGTAGATAGGCTTATTAAATCGCCAACAAAGCAAAGAGGAAGGGATTTTGGGATAATGCTGCGATGCCTGTGTGATGCCGGTTACGCAATGGAGTGGAGAGTAATTAATGCAGCAGATTATGGTTACCCACAGAGACGTAGGAGGATATTTCTCTTTGCATTTAATGAAAAAACGTCCCATTATCAAAGAATCAAAAAAATGAATGCTTTCGAAGTAATGTCCAAAGAAGGTATTTTTGCAAAAGCTTTCCCCATAGAAAAATTTGAAAAGAAACAACTTAAACAATATGATTTTTTGAAAAATTATAAGGATTTGGTCGAAGTTTCAGATAAGTTTGGCGCAACGTTTGAAAATTCGGGATATATGATTCACGGAAAAGTTTTTACTGTTAAAACGGCACCAATTACAAAAAACTCTTTCATTTTAAAGAAATTGATTGAAAAAAAAGATGTTGATGAACGCTTCTTTTTAAATAAAGAAAAGAAACAAAAGTTTAATTATCTTCGCGGTTCAAAACGGATTCCACGAAAACATAAAGACGGATTTGAATACATATATTCAGAAGGTGCAATGAGCTCATACGATTCTTTGATGAAACCAGCTAGAACCATGCTAACTTCAGAAGGAACCACAAACAGAAGCACTCACATTATTATGGATCCCAAAAAGAAAAAACTCAGGCTTCTGACTCCGATAGAATGTGAACGAATTAACCAATTTCCGGACGAATGGACGAATACAGGAATGCCTGAGAGAAGAAGATATTTTATGATGGGAAACGCACTTGTTTGTGGCATCATTAAAAAATTGGGTGAGGAGATAAGCACAATTATTGATAAAGAGGCATAGCCTCTTTTTTGCTTGCTTTCTTTGTTCTTTCTAAAACGGGCGACCAGCACTTATTAACTGATTTTTGATTTCCAAGGAATAAAAAATATCGTTTCCGGAAAAGTGGCGAATGTTATATATTTCATTATTTTAAGGTTACATATTTCAAAACACCATCATCTGTTTCTTCTGCAATTAATAGGCCTGTTTTGAGCAATAGAAACTTAAGGTAGTTTCTTCCGTCATTATTGTTCACCAGCATTAAATTGACGCCAAGTTTTTCGGATTTTATTAGAATACATCTCAAGTCTCCACCGGTTCTTTTATTTAGTTCGGCAAAAATACTTGGAGATATTGAAGAATTATTAAAAAATCTCTCTTTCTTCTTTAATTCGTCTATGTTTGTAATATTCGGATAGCTTCTGATGAACGTTATAGATTCTTTAACAAAAAGTTTGTCTTTGATTGATAACATCTGATTAATCAGCAACCGAGCAATATCTCTTTTTAAAGCATATGATATTAGCTCATTTTGTTTTTCAAAAAAGTCTATCAACCCAATCATTAATTCGATTGAATTTTCTAAATCATGTTTAACAATCTGACCATCAACATAAAAGTGTTCGCCAAAATTATAACCGTGTGAAACAAAATTTCTTATGATTTGAGCTTTTTTAATCAACGTGTTGTCTGCCGATATACGTCTTAACAGATCGCTTAGTTTTGAATATTTTATGTTTTTTAAACTAATTCGGTAATATTTGATTATGAGTTTTTCTAATTTCATGAAAATAGCGTGCAAAGCGCCATTACAAACATTTGAACTGATTCTCAAATCCGATTTAGATTTATCAGCGAGTAAAATATCTAAGTTTTTATCGACATAGAACTTCGCATACATTGGTTTCGAATATAGCCACCAATTATTTGCATCAACGATGTGCATGTATGCATTCTCATCAAAAATAGAAATGTTCAATTTATAAAGCAAATCTACGAAAAGAAACGGAGGGTATTGATTGGATAATTCAATGAAGTGTTTTGTGTCGCTAATTCGTAAATCAAAGTCTTCTTCATACAAAACATCCGACAGTGTATTTTTGTGAACGTAAATCCTATTTTGTCCGATATTTGCGTAGTATTTGTGTTCATAATAAGAATCTTCTCCACCAACTAAAAGTTCAAAACAAAGCGGGTCATCAGTTTTCGCTTTTTCAAGAAGATTGCCAAAGACAGCACCTTCCAAAGTTCTTTCATTCGCTTCTCTAATTTTTATCTCCCAATCGACGTGAGAAACTTCTTTAACAAACGATTCACCATCATCTATTCCAGATACGCCGCTGGTGATTAAACCAATATCTTTATTTTTTGTTGTAATCGACTTAATTGATTGGGCTCTTCCTAAATTAACGATTATAAAGATGAATCCGGCTAATGTTAGTTTATCGTCATCGGTAAGGTACTTAACATTTGGATTAAGATTCTTTTGTTTCTTCAGACTTGAAAAATCAGATTTAAAAATTCGAAAATCTTCTAGTGAGCAAATCGAATGCGCATTGATATTCCTAACCGTCTTTAAAAAGCTGCCAAAAGCGATTAAATCTTTTTCGCAATTGATATTAAATATATTTTCGGTAATGTTTGGAAACATTTTTTTAAAAAGCTCCAAATCAGCATTGTATAAACCTAAACTAGTATTGAAAGTAGCCTTTATAACCCTCTCTGTTTCAACAAGAAAATATAGAAGATCAGATTTAAACTTATTCGTAAAATCCTGTCGGTTGTCGACGAAGACAAAAGAACCACGATAAAAACTTTCCGCAGAAGAATTATAAAATTTAATTACATCATCTGGGTTTTCTAGGAAAACTTTTGTTTTTTCTAGTCCTTTCATATGTAGCTCCATAATATTATTCTTTTATCAAATCTTCAAATGTTAGTGGCAATAAGTTTATTCAACGAGCTTTTTTTACGCTTATCAAAGTGCTATTCGATTTTGGATCCTTTCTTCATGTTACACCTATGGCATAGAGTTTGAAGATTGTCGAATGTCGACTTGCCGCCTTTAGAAATAGGAATAATGTGATCGACTTCTAAATCATTAGTTCTTCTACCACATTTTCTACAGCGATAACCATCTCTCTCGTATATGGCAAATCGCATCCTATTTGAAACCTTACCTCTTTCAACCCTGCAAATCGAATCCCAGATGTCTCTATCAAGGTAATAAAATCCATGTTTTCTCTGCAATTTACGGATAATTTCCAATATTTCGGATTGCCCAAAGAATGAACTTTTAACGTGACGTCGCACCCCATTTATATTAGTCAAAATCAACGTGACTTTGATAATTAAAAGGATGGTTGGTTGTAGCGTTTCCCTTAGAATTAGTTTTCTTTCGATTTTAGCTAGGCGTTTCCTATTTCTTGGAAGTATATCGGTATCGTATTTTCCTAACTTACATCTTTGTTTTATTTCTTTTTCATATAGAGAAAACATTTCTTGATTATAGCCAATATTCGAGACGGCATTTTTAATGTCCTTTTGCATATAAACAAGTTGATAAATTAGATAATCCTTGCAAGTTATATCCCCATACATATTTTCATTGTCATAGGAATGAGACATATCAAAATCTGCGATATGCCTAAAATTAAACTTTTTATTAATATTTTCTAATTCTTTATAAGATACACTGTGAAGATAAACGAATTTCTTATACTTATTATTAATCAAAACAATCGGTAAAAAGATGGCAAGAAAAATAAGTATTGGAGCCACTATGATAATCAAAAATATAAAAGTATAAGTTGAATCAAACATCTATTTATAAAATAGCAATTCTACCTTCAGGAGATGAATATTTATCAATTAGGTGTCCTTGTAGGATATTAACAATATATTTAATAACGACTTCGTAATCTAATAATTGTTCTGATGGGATGGTTTCATCATCTTTAAACATATTTGCCCCATCACCTCCACTATCGAGGAGGAAATCATGAGATGATATGGTGTAACTCTTATTTGGATCAATATCTACAAAGTTACCATCTTCATATACTTGAACATTCTTAACTCTTCGAGGACCATCAACTTTTATAAACGCTCCATGATCATCAACAATAACACTAGAAGGTATGGATGTATCAATTGAATATTTAAGACCTGATACACTAGCGAAAGCTCCAAATTCACCGACAGGTTTATTATCTTTAACTCTTTCGGCTTCCGTTTTTTGAGAAGCAAATTCAAGATAATCTAATATTCTTGCACCAGTGGTCTTTTTAACTTTGAGATAATTTCCAAATGGATGCACTGCAGCGATATCTTTATAGGTGACATCTCCTTTAGCGAGATTATCTCTAACTCCACCACCATTAACGACACCGATATTAGCTCCACTTATTGCGCGGTATGAATCTGCCACTAGATTAGCGATAGGCGTTTCTCTATTTCTCACCATACGAATTCCGTTTTCATCACCGATCTTTAAATCGACATCGATATTAGCGATCACTTTATTTCCGATTTCATCCGCTTTCGCGTTTATCTTATTTATTACTTCATCAATCTTAGAAGATTTTTCTTCGTATTTATCAAAGAATTCATAACTAAGAGAACCATCTTCTTTAATGGTTAAGGAAGCAAAATTATTTAATTTATAACCCGCTTCCACTAAAAGGGTATCTTCGTTATTTTTATTTTTTAGAATTGTCCACGGCACACTTGCGTGAGCGTGTCCATCAAGGAACGCGGTAGCACCTGAAGTATTCGCTATGACATCT
>Ga0247611_10002588_pt1 | contig 28708 bp, 20 predicted proteins | sample 177DNAGHGhighgp2_FD_192422 | JGI IMG/M metagenome (GOLD analysis project Ga0247611, IMG submission 192422) | Sheep rumen microbial communities from Palmerston North, Manawatu-Wanganui, New Zealand - 1770 DNA GHGhigh gp2 | ecosystem: Host-associated > Mammals > Digestive system > Stomach > Rumen... | reverse complement strand
CCATTTGTACAAATTGAGAACCGCCCGGCTCCATTGTCCTTTGTTAAACTTTCTTTATCGGCATAAATTTACTATTTTTGCCATACAAACCTGATTGCAGAAAACTACGCTGCAAATCTAAGGTTTGTGTGATAAACGACACGGATTATGGCAAAGACTGGAAAAATCCTCGGATGGAGCATCACCCTGCTCGTTCTGGCAGCACTGGCGGGCTTCTGTTATTTCAAGTTCCTGTGGGTATTCAGCGACGGAACAAAAACCGGCGAACTCAATTCACTCACTTACACCGGCTACTTCTTCAAAACCTATGAAGGAGAGATGATCCTTACCGGTTACGGCAGCAAGAATTCCCAGGGCAGTGTCCAGTCCAAGACTTTCAAGTTCTCGGTGGCCGACAAAGAAGTGGCCCAGAAGCTTTCAGAGATGACCGGCCTGCGTGTCACCGTACATTACAAAGAGTATAAAGGTTGCCTCCCCTGGCGTGGTTACGAGCGCGCCATCGTGGACAAGGTTAATGAAGACACATCCTACACCCGGATTCCAGACGAAGATCCGTTTTTCCTGTAATCGATTATGAAACAACTCCTTAGCATAGCAGGCGCCCTCCTCGCCTGCACTTTGTCGTTTGCACAGAACAAAGTCATTGACATACGCGAAGCCCATACCGGGAAAGATCTGAGTATGGAAGAAGCCATCTTCAAGGGTACCGGTTATGCCCGGGCCCGGGCGTCCTGGATGGAAGACGGCAGCTTTCTGGTAACCGAAGGCACCGGAGAGTTCTTCCGGGCCACGCTGGACGACCCGCTGCACCTCACTCCCTACAAGCCGGTCCCGCCAGAACTGACGGACCGCTTCGACCGCAGCGCCGCCGGCTTCGGCGTGCTCACCGACGGTCCCTCCCTGCTGGGCGAGCGCAACGGCAAGGAGTTCTACATCGGCCAGTCCGATGACTGGAATACCGTGTACGGCGGCACCATGATGCGCAACGAGTTCGGCTTCATGCAGGGCTACGAATGGTCCCCCGATGGCCGCAAGCTGGCCTTTTACAAGAAGGACCAGTCCCGCGTGACGGATTTCCCGCTGCTGAACATCCAGACGCGCACCGGAGAACTGGAAAGCATCAAATACCCCATGAACGGCATGGACAGCGAAATCCTGCAGGTGGGCGTATATGACTTTGATACCAAGGCGACGGTCTGGCTGGACGTCACCGACTTCGGCCAGGACCGCTACATCACCAACCTGGCCTGGAGCCCCGACAGCCGCTTCATTTACGCCCAGGTACTGGATCGCAGCCAGCATCACATGCGGCTTAACCAGTACAGCGCCGTCAACGGCGGATATATCCGCACCCTGCTCACCGAGAACAACGAGGCCTGGGTAGAGCCGCAGGATCCCATCCGCTTTGTGAACGAGACCGATTTCCTGTATCGCACCGACAACCGCGACGGCTATAAGAACCTGTACCTGATAGACGGCAAGAGCAAGATTGTCCGCCTCACGGCAGTGGATGCCGACGTAGAATACGTGGCCCACGACGACAAGTACGTCTACTATACTTCGGCCCAGGTCTCCCCCCTCGAGAACCACCTGTTCCGCATCCCGTTCAAGGGCGGCAAGCCCCAGCAGCTTACGCAGGGCCGCGGCTGGCACATCATCCAGATGAGCCGCGACAAAAAGTGGTTCCTGGACAAGCAGAGCAACCTGAATACGCCCGCACAGCTCTTCCTTTGCTCCAGCGACGGAAAGAAGCGCCACGCCATCGGCTCGCAGCACGATCCCCTGGACGGCTATGCTTCCTGCCGCGTAGAACTGGGCGCTGTCCCCAGCGCCGACGGCCTGTACGACAATTACTATCGGCTCATCTATCCCAAGAACTTCAATCCCACCCGCAAATACCCCGTGGTCGTCTATGTTTACGGCGGCCCGCACAGCCAGCTGGTGCAGGATTCCTGGCTGGGCAGCATCCGCATGTGGGAAATGCTCATGGCCCAGAAAGGCTATCTGGTGTATGTTCAGGATAATAGGGGCACGTCCAACCGTGGCGCGGCCTTCGAGAAGGCCATCAACCGCCAGTGCGGCAAGGCCGAGATGGAAGACCAGATGGTGGGGATTAACTGGCTGCGCAGCCTGCCTTACGTAGATGCCTCCCGCATCGGCGTACACGGCTGGAGCTACGGCGGCTTCATGACCATTTCGCTCATGACCACCTATCCCGATGTATTTAAGGTAGGCGTGGCCGGCGGCCCGGTCATTGACTGGAAGTGGTACGAGATTATGTATGGGGAGCGCTACATGGATACGCCCGAGAGCAATCCCGAAGGCTTTAAGGCCACTTCGCTCATCGAAAAAGCCGGAAACCTTAAAGGCAAGCTCCTCATCTGCCAGGGCGCCATCGACGATACCGTGGTGTGGGAACACAGCCTCTCCTTCATCCAGGAGTGTATCGACCGCGAGATTCCCGTGGACTATTTCCCCTACCCCATCGCCCGCCACAACGTCCACGGCCGCAACCGCATCCACCTCATGGACAAGGTTACGCAGTACTTCGAAGACTATTTGTAATTGTCATTCTGAGCGATGCGAAGAATCTAAAAAAGATTTGCAAAGACAGAAAATAATGTATATCTTTGCAATCCTTTTGAGGGCATAGCTCAGTTGGTTTAGAGCGCTTGCTTGACAGGCAAGAGGTCCGCAGTTCAAATCTGCGTGTCCTCACAAAAGAAAAGACGACCTTTCCGGGCCGTCTTTTTTTTATCTCACCTTCACGTCCCTCGCAGCACGCGGCCAGGACCAAATTCCCGGGATTTTGGTCTTGGCGGGATGCTCCAGCACGTGACCAGGACCAAATTTGCACGAATCCGGTCTTGCCGAGATGCTACAGTGTTCCCGGTACCCCTTCCTCCCGCCAAACCAGCTTTACCAAAGAACTCTGGTGTTACCTCACCTGCACCATTTCCAGGGCTACGGCGTGGGCGACGCATTCTACGATAGTGTCCAGGCCGAACTTGTCCTTGATGCGTTCTTTATAACTGTCTACGGTGGTGGTGGCTACGCCCATGGCCGAGGCAATCTGCGAGTTGCTGTAGCCGGAGGTGACCAATTGCAGTACTTCCAATTCCTTCGGGGAAAGGGACTGGGGCCGGCGGGCCTGGAGGTTGTCCTCGCCGCCGAAGATGCGGATGATGTCGCGGGAAGGGAGGGTTTCGCCAAAGAAGATGCTGTCGCCGGCGTGGGCGCGAAGGATGGCCTGGGCAATCTCGGAAGGGTCCGAGTCTTTGGCCAGATAACCCTTGGCCCCATAAGTAATGGATTGGATGATGTAGGCCGGCGTTTTGTAGTGCGATACCACCAGCGCAGCCACGTGCGGGAATGCCTCACGCAGGATGCTCAGTAGCGTGAGCCCGTCGGTCTGCTGCTCCAGGGAGATATCCACCACGGCTACATCCACCTCCGGATGGGCGTTCAGAAAGGCAACTGCGGCCCCCGAGGTGGGAACATGGGTGGCAACAGACAGGTCCGGATGGCCATCCAGGGCCAGACGGAGCCCCATGGCAAATACGGTGGAATCATCTACAAGCAGTACATTAATCATAATAGAAGAGTAAAGTCATTTCACATCCCCCTTCCGAGTGGTTCCGCGCCTGGAGGGTTCCGCCCATCTTCTCCAGCAGTTCCTTGGTAATGGCCAGTCCCAGATGTCCCGGGCGGGAAAGGGTCTTGAGCGTTTGGGCGTCCATGCCGGGACCGTGGTCACGGATCACGATCTTATTGAAATCGGCCACCAGTGAAACGTTGTCGGGCGAATAGCGTAAGGCGTTGTCCAGCAGGTTCCTCAGGCAAGTGGTGAGCATGTTGGGGTCGGTTCTCCAGACAAGGTTGTCGGGGACAGACAGGTCTACCTTCCGCGTACCTACGGCCTCGTTCACAATGTCAATCAATGCGACTTCCCGCATGGCCGGCCGCAGCACGCCCTTCTGGCCCAGGGACCACATGAGCAGGTTTTCCAGCAGGGACGAAGTGTGTTCGGCCGATGCACGGATAGCGCGGATGCCGGGGCGCAATTGGTCGTCGGGGGCGTTCTCCAGGGCCGATGAGAGCATCTTCATCCCCGACACCGGATTGCGGAGGTCGTGCGAAATAATGCCGAAGAAGCGGTTGCGGGTGTCCAGTTCTTCCTGCAGCACGCGGGCCCGCTGCCTGTTTTCGCGATAGCGCACGAAGAGCCAGCCGGCGGCCACCAGAAGCAGCAGGTACAGCAGCAGGAAGGGCCAGCGCAGCAGCAGCGGCGGATGGATGCGGAAGGTGGTCGTAAAGACCGATGTCTGCCAGCGGCCAAAGACATCGCTACACTGGATTTCCAGCTTGTAACGGCCAGGGTAAAGGCCCGTGTATCGGCCCTGCAGGCGGGGATACTCGGCCGGAATCCATTCGCCGTCCACGCCGGACAGGCGGTAGCGGTATTGCAGCAGGACCGCCTGCGGAAGGTCCTGTACGGAGAAGGAGAAGCGCAGGCCGGCGTCGGCGATGGAGAATTCCGTCAGGAAAATCTCCTGGGCCGATGCAATGGCGAGGAGGCTGTCGGGGTGGAAAGAGGCGGCGCCCGACGCCCCGCCGAAGGCCAGGGATCCATCGGCCAGCCTGCAGCTGACGCGCTCGCCGTAGATGTCGGAGGGAAGGCCGAGGCCTTTCCCGGCCCGCCCCACGGAACCGTCGGGTGCCACGAAGTACAGGCCTTCCTCGGTGCCGGCCCAGAGGCGGCCGGAAGCATCGGCCTGTACCGTCTGAACCAGCTTCCCGTCCAGGAAGTGCGCGCCGGAGGGGCTCCAGAGACCTGCGCGGGTGGCGGCCCAGATGGTTCCGTCCGGGGTCAGACACAGGTCGGTGACGTAGTCGTCGGGGATGGTGGAGTTGCCCTTATAATATTTGGTTACCAGGTTTGTCTTACTGTCAATGATGTTGAATCCCGCTTCCGTGGTGCCGAAGACCAGGTTTCCGGCGGCATCCTCGATGAGCCGGCTGCCCAGGCGGGAGCTGAGGAAGATGGAAGAATCCGTTTCGGGGGAAGGATACCATTCCGGGCTTAGCCACTGCGGCGGCAGGGTGCGTCCGGTCTTGCGGTCCCATTCATTGAGGCCTACCCCTTCCCAGGTTACTACCCAAAAACGGCCCCGCGAGTCTTCCAGGAAATCCGAAATCCAGTTGGAAGAACGCCTGTCCCCACTGGCCGCTTTCCACTGCCTTTCGGGGATGGGGCCGGCAATGACGCCTTTGCGCATCTTGCCCTGTTCCCATATCTGGAAACCGGTGTTGTTCCAAAGGCCCACGTACACAGTTCCATGGCTATCTTCATAGATGCGCGAAACTCGGTCCTCGGCCGTTCCCAGCCAGATTTTGCCGTCACGGGTCTGGCAGATGGCGGTGATTTGTCCGCTAGAAAGCGTGTGCACCTGCTGCAGGGCCGGGCTTAGGACACTGAGGCCATTGTCTCCGCCTACCCAGAGATTGCCCTGCCGGTCCTCGAAGATGCAGAAGAGTTCGCCGGAAGAGAGGCTTTGCGGCTGCCCGGCCTGGTGCCGGAACGCCTGCGTCTTCTCGGGGTTCTGCGTATCCACCAGGCCCAGGCCATAGGAGCCTGCAGCCCACAATCGGCCCTTGGAATCCGTGAGCAGACGCGCGTGCGAGATGGGCAGCCGGCCGCGGTTCACGAAGGCATCTCCCTCCAGCACGCGAAGCATGTTGAAGTGGTCGTCGATGCTATAGATTTTGCCATCGGCCTGGGCATAACTGCTGGAGCAGTTGATGCCCTCGCCTTCTACGAAAATGGCCACGGGATTCGTTCGGTCGGCGAAATACTGCGTGCTCACGATGCGGCCGCCTACCCACAGACGCCCTTCGGAATCCTCGAAGATCTGGTAGTAAGGGTAGTCTCCCTCGCTATATCGTTTCTTATAGGGGGCACGGGCATCCTGGACGATGCCTTCGCCTGGAGCAAAGTGCATCTTCACCAAGGTGGTATCGCCGAAGGTGGCCCAAACGGCGCCGTCAGAGTCCGTGAGCAGCGAGCGCACGTTTCCCTCCGGTCCCACGACAAATGATTCCCCGTCCTTGACCACCAGCCCATGGGTGGTTCCCGCCCACACGCGATCTTCGCGGTCAATCGCCAGGGCGTTCACCCGCCCCAGCCCCTTCCAGGCCACGAAGCGCGCGCCGTCAAACCGGCACAGCCCGCCGCGCGTACCTATCCACAGGAAGCCCTCGGCATCCTGCGTAATAGCATAGACGGTGTTGGAGCAAAGGCCATCGGCACTGGTGTAATTCACGAATCTACCCTCCTGGGCCCAGACCGGACCGGAAAGCAGCAGCAAGAATATGACCAACCATTTGTGCACGGCAATACAAATATACATTTTATATGCATAATTTCCGACACCACAATTACTTGTGTGGTGGATTCCACCACAAACAAGTTTTAAGAAGAACCCCTGAGGCGTAACGCACTCTGTAGTTAAAGCACACAATCAAGCATAGAGGACCATTATCGTGCTTTAGAGGGGGTATGAAAGGGTGTTTAAAGCACATAAAGTTAAATAGAAGCGCATGAGTGTGCTTTAAACAAAATAGATGATTCTGGAAATGGTGCAGGTGAGGCAGGACCGGAGTTCTTTGGTAAAGCTGGTTTTGCGGGAGGAAGGGGTACCGGGAACGTTAGGATTTTTGGAAAAAAGGAGCCGGTGGAAGGGCCGGTTCGCGTGAGCGAATGCCGGGCTTTTGGGAAAACGGTGAATTGGAGGGACGACGGTGGGCCTGCGAAGGATACCGCCATGATCGAAGGGAAAACGAACATTAGCCCGGCAAGGGCCTTCCACCGAGTGCGACCGCCAAAAATCCGTGTTCCCGGTACCCCTTCCTCCCGAAAAACTGCAGATGGAACCGATAACACTGTAGCATCTCGGCAAGACCGGATTCGTGCAAATTCGGTCCTGGCCACGTGCTGGAGCACCCCGGCAGGACCAAAATCCCGGGAATTTGGTCCTGGCCGCGTGCTGATCCGGCTGGGAATGGTGCAGGTGAGCCAGGGACATCGGCACGGTTCTTGAGTCGTAAAGGGCTCAGTATGAACCGGAAATGGATATATTCGCTTGTGTTGCTCCTGGCGGGGGCCATGGGCCTGCAGGCACAGGAGTACAGGGATAAGGCCGACAGCATTTCCCTGCGGCCGAAGCCGCTGACGCAGACGCCGCTCTTTTCACCCCCCTGGAACCCCGTATTGATACTCCCCACGCTTGACGCTTCTGAGACGAAAGAGCAGCGGGCCACCAGAATCAATCAGGAGACTTTTGAGCGTATGATGACATCTGTCCGGTACAATCTATCCTGGTTCCAGCCTCCGGTACATCAGTTCCTTTCCGGTCCCTACTCCTTTCAGCCCGGTACGGTCCCCGTCATGAGTGCCTCCAATCCCTTTATCTATGCGTACACGCCGGGAGGCGCCCCCGCGGTGCACCCGTATTCCTCCGACGCGTTCCCCACATGCATCCGCCTGGACTACGATTTCAAGTCCGGGACATACAAAGAGGTCATGATTCCATGGGACGAAATTGAAAAAAGCATGGCCCGCAGTTTCGGCGGGCCATACAGATTAGAACCGGTTCCCCGGATGCAATTTCATTCAACGGATAAGTTGGCGCCTTAAAGCCGTTCCTGGGCGTAGGCGGCGGTGAGGCGGAAGGTCTTCTTGTCCGAAGAGGGAGCTTCGAAGAGGGCGTCGGAGAGGATGCGCTCGCAGATGGAACGCAGGCCGCGGGCACCCAGCTTGTTCTTGATGGAAGTATCCACAATCATATCCAGCACCTCGGGTTCTATCACCAGCTTTATGCCGTCCAGTTCGAACATTTTCTCATACTGCCGAAGCAGGGCGTTCTTGGGCTCGGTGAGGATGCGCTTGAGCGACTCGCGGTCCAGCTGGTCCAGATAGGTAATGACCGGCAGACGGCCCACAATCTCGGGGATGAGGCCATAGGCGCGCAGGTCCATGGCGTCCACATAGGACAGCAGGTTGTCGCGGTCGATGCGCTGCTTGTCCTCGGCGCCAAAGCCGATGATCTGGGTATTCTTGCGCTGGGCGATGTGCCGTTCAATTCCTTCGAAGGCACCCCCGCAGATGAACAGGATGTTCTGGGTATTCACGTGGATGAACTCCTGCTCGGGGTGCTTGCGGCCGCCCTTGGGCGGAACGTTCACGATGCTGCCTTCCAGGAGCTTGAGCATGGCTTGCTGCACGCCCTCGCCGGACACGTCGCGGGTGATGGAGGGATTGTCGCTCTTGCGGGCAATCTTGTCAATCTCGTCGATGAACACGATGCCGCGTTCGGCCTTTACCAGGTCGAAATCGGCCTCCTGGAGCAGACGCGTGAGGATGCTCTCCACGTCTTCTCCCACGTAGCCGGCCTCGGTGAGCACCGTGGCGTCCACGATGGTGAAGGGTACGTCCAGCAACTTGGCGATGGTGCGGGCCAGGAGAGTCTTACCCGTACCGGTGGGGCCCACCAGCAGGATATTGCTCTTCTCCAGTTCTACGCCATCTTCCGGCTTGTCCAGCAGGTTGTGCTGCACACGCTTGTAGTGGTTGTACACGGCCACGGACAGCACTTTCTTGGCGCGGTCCTGACCAATCACATACTGGTCCAGATACTCCTTGATTTCGGCCGGCTTGGGGCATTTGCCCAGGGCCACCTGCTTGCCGGCGCCCTTCTTGCCGTCCTGCTCCAGTTCTTCTACGTACTGGGCGGCCAGTTTGGCGCAGTCGCTGCAAATATAGCCGTGCAGGCCCTGCAGCAGGAACGGCACCTCGGCGTCGCTGCGGCCGCAGAACATGCAATGGTTCTGTCCTTTCTTAGGCATTATTTCTCCCGTTTGCGAAGGATTTCGTCTACCATGCCGTAGGCCTTGGCTTCATCGGCTGTCATCCAGTAATCGCGTTCGCCGTCCCGGGCTACTTTCTCGTAAGGCTGGCCGCAGTGGGAGGCGATGATGTTGAACAGCTCGGTGCGGGTTTTCTCAATCTCCTTGGCGGCGATGAGAATCTCGGTAGCCTGGCCCTGGGCGCCGCCCAGCGGCTGATGGATGAGCACGCGGGAATGCGGCAGCGCGCTGCGCTTGCCCTTCTCGCCGGCGCAAAGCAGCACCGAACCCATGGAAGCAGCCATGCCCGTGCAGACGGTGGCCACATCGGGCTTCACCAGCTGCATGGTATCGTAGATGGCCAGACCGCTGTGCACCTGACCGCCGGGGGTGTTCAGGTACATGGTGATGTCGGCACCCGGATCCTTGGCTGCCAGGAACAGCAACTGAGCCTGGATGATGTTGGCCACATCGTCGTCGATGGGCACGCCCAGGAAGATGATGCGGTCCATCATCAGGCGGGAGAACACATCCATCTGAGCCACGTTCAACTGACGTTCCTCGGTGATGGTAGGGTTGATGTAGCCGTCATACACAGAGGTATAACGAGAGAGGGTCATCGAACTGATGCCCCTCCCCTTCATTGCAAATTTCTCGAATTCTGTCATATCGAAAAGATTCTTCGCTTCGCTCAGAATGACAATTGTCATCTTGAGTAGCGTAGTATGACAATTGTCATCCTGAGGAGCGTAGTGACGAAGGATCTAGTTCAACTCTTTGAATTTCTCCATCGAAATTTTCTTGTTGGTCAGCGTGACCTCCTCACGCACCTTGGCGATGGTGATGTTGTCCTCGCACTGCTCTTCCAGACGACGGTACTGGTTCTGGTCCTGCAGCATGTTCTCGGCGCTGGAGTCGATGAGGTTCTGCGGCACACCGGCCATGCCGTACATGGCATACTGGTAGGCCACGAAAGAACGGGCAGCGTTCAGGATATCCTCGCGGGACACCTTCAGGTTGAACTTCTGCATGATGTAACCGCGAACCAGCTGCCACTTGAAGTCCTCGATGAAGGCAGGGAACTCTTTCTCTACCTGCTCGGCGGTGAACTTACCCTCGTTGGCGTAGATGAGCCAGCGCTTGAGGAAAGCTTCGGGAAGCTCCAGGGCGGCCTTCTCCACGAAGTACTTGCGAACGTCGGCACCGAAACGGTAGTTGGCGTCCTGCTCGTGGGAGCCCTTGATGCGCTCGGCCACTTTCTCCTCGAACTGCTCGGGGGTGGTCACAACGCCCTCTCCGAAGATCTTGTCGTAGGTCTCCTGGTTTTCCTCGGCGGCCACGAAGGTCTTCACGTTCACCACGGTGAAGGTGAACAGGGGGTTCAGGTTGGCCAGCCGGGCTTTGTCTACCTTCAGCATGGCGGCACGGTCGGTCTCGTTGGTGAAGGCGGCATTCACATCCAACTGGAATTTGTCTCCAGCCTTCTTGCCGATGAAAGCACCGCGGGCTTCTTCGGCCACGTTGGAGATGCTCACATACACGCCTTCGGCCTTGTGGCCTTCGTTCTCGATGTCGGCGACGATGTAGTCGTTCTCACCGGCCTTCTTGCCTTCCTGCAGGGAACCGTACTGCTGGAGCAGGGCTTCCTTCTGGGCTTTCTTCTCGGGGGCGGTGATGTTGATGTCGTAGTAGACGATCTTGTCTTCCTTGTTTACCTCGAAGTTGATTTCCGGGGTCTGGGCGATGTCGAACTTGAAGGTGAAGTCCTCACCGGCCTTCCAGGACAGCTGAGGCTGGTCCTCGGCGGGCATGGGCTCTCCCACGATGCGGATTTTCTCCTTGGTGATGAAATTGTCCAGGGACTCGGACACCAGGCCGTTCACGCTCTCGTACAGGCACTGGTCGCCATACATACGCTGGATCAAGCCCATGGGAGCCATTCCTTTGCGGAAACCTTTGACGTCGGCTTTGCGGCGGTAATCGTTGAGGCGCTTGCGAAGCGGCTCGGCATAATCTGCTGCCGCGATTTCGATGGTGAGCTGATAATTCAGGGCATCAGCCTTTTTCTTGGTAACTTTCATGATATTGATTTGTATTTATTTCCTAAAGGGGCGCAAAGATACGAAAAATATGCGTAAGAATCAACGTTTGCGCTTGGGATAGACCACGCGTCCGTGATAGATTTGCTGGACATAGGTCTTGAGCATGTTCTTCATGAGGTTCATCTCGTGCAGCGTGATGTCAGCATCCTCGAACTGCCCGGCCTTTTCCTTGCCGGCTACGATCCCCTCTACAAAGCGGTCGCAGGCCTCCGGAGTGAACTCCTTGAGCGTACGGGAAGCCGCCTCGATGGAATCGCAGACCATGAGGATGACCTCTTCCTTGGAAGTGGGTTTCTGGCCGTGGTAGTAGAAATCGGCCACATCGTCGGGGTCTCCTCCCTCGTTCAGATACTGGTTCAGGAAGTAGCCGGCGGCCGATGTCCCATGGTGCGTGTAAATGAAGGCCTTGATTTCGGCGGGCAAACGGTGTTCGTCGGCCAGGGCCAGGCCGTCATCTACGTGGCGGATGATGTCGATGGCGCTTTCGCGCGGCGTCTTGCCCTCGTGGTACTTGGCGGCGCCGGGCGTGGAAGTCTCATTCTCGATAAAGCACAGAGGGTTCTGCATCTTGCCCAGGTCGTGGTAGAGGGCGGCGCAGCGCAGCAGCGGCACATTGGCATCGGTGGCGCGGCCCACGGCATCTACCATATTCATCACCTGCAGGCAGTGCTGGAAGGTGCCGGGCGCCTTGGCCGAAAGCTCCTGCAGCAGCGGGTTGTTGGTATCGGCCAGTTCAATGAGGCGCGTGATGGACACCAGGTTGAACATCTTCTCGAAGAGGTACACCAGCGGGTACAGGGCCACGGTGAGCATGGCACCCACGAAGATCTGCAGCACCTGCATCCACCAGATGGACGAGCTGCCGGCGTCGATGAGCCGGAAGGCCAGGAATACCACCAGTTCTACGGCAAAGATGATGGAGGCGTTCAGGAACTGCAGCCATCCCTTGTTCAGGGTAGAGAAAGTCCAGATGGTAACCATGCCGGCCGCGAGGTACATCACGTACAGTTCCATGCCGTTGCCGGAAAAAATGAGCAGCGGCAGCAGCAGGACAAAGTACACGGGCATCACTACGCGGTTGCGGAAGAAAGCCTGCAGATACAGGGCCAGCACCGGGAACGGGACAAAGTACAGGGCCGAAGGAGCAAGCCTCTCCACCAGGAAGGTGACAACCGCCGACAGCAGGTACAGGAACAGCAGGTAGAAAAAACGCTTGCCGGAATTGAAGATGCTGGGCTTGGCGAAGAAGAGGCAGAAGTACAGCAGCACAACCAGCGTAAGGGCCAGCAGGATGTTGCCCAGATACAGCAGAATACGGGGGCCACCGTAGCCGAAGACCTGGTTGTATTCTTCCTTATAGCTGTCCAGGACCTGGGCAATCTCGGCGGTGACGATCTCTCCCTGGGAGACAATCTTTTCATCGGCCTTCACATAACCCAGGGTGGGCGAAATGTAATCGTCGCTCTCCACATGCGTGAGGTTGGTCATGGCATCGTCGTACACCAGGTTGGGGATGATGCCGCCATACACGCCCGAGCGGCGGAACAGCGAATCCAGGTTAACCGAAGGATAGGACGGTGCCAGCAGTGCCACCAGCTGGTCCTTGGCATCGGCCACCCTGTACACTTCGGTGCGGGGGTAGGTAGCGGCGCGCTTGTCCCGCTGGATGTAGATGAGATCCTCGGACACCTGGTCCGATCCCCGCTGGCTGCGCGCGTTGGCATCGGAGATGACGCCCTTGGCGTAAATCTCGGACAGGCGGGTGACCAGGGCGGGCCGAAGCGAATTGTAGGCCCCCAGATCCAGCCCCTGCATGTTTTTGATGACGGAAGTGGTCACCTCCGTGGAATACCGGTAATAAGGAATGACGATGGAACCGGCCTGCTCCCTTTCCTCCTGGATCTGCTCCTCCGTCTTGAGGATGGGAAAGTCGAATTGGGAGATGAGGGTTTCGTAGGGCCAGGGACTTCCCTTCTTATAGTCATAATTGAATTTCGCGGTCCTGGGCATTAAAAGCACCAGGACTGCGAAAACAAAGATGAACGGAACAAACTTCCGCGGTATTTTAGGCGTCGATGTTGGCATAATGGGCGTTTTCTTCGATGAAGGCGCGGCGCGGCGGAACATCGTCACCCATGAGCATGGAGAAGGTACGCTCTGCCTCGGCGGCATTTTCAATGGTAATCTGGCGCAGGACGCGGCGGGCAGGGTCCATGGTGGTTTCCCACAGCTGCTCGTCGCTCATTTCACCCAGACCTTTGTAACGCTGCACGGTCACGCCCTTGTCGGAGCCCTTGCCCAGTTCGGCCGTAGCGGCCTCCCGCTGGGCATCGGTCCAGCAGTAACGCTCTTCCTTGCCCTTCTTCACCAGATAGAGCGGCGGGGTAGCCAGGTACACATAGCCGTTCTTGATGAGGTCGAACATATAGCGGAAGAAGAAGGTGAGGATGAGGCAGGCGATGTGGGAACCGTCCACATCGGCATCGGTCATGATGATCACCTTATGGTAACGGAGCTTGGAAAGGTCCATGTGCTTCTCTCCGGTTTCGTCTTCCTGGGCCACGGTAACGCCCAGGGCGGTGTAGATATTGCGCACTTCCTGGCTTTCGAAGGCACGGTCCTGGGCAGCTTTTTCCACGTTCAGGATTTTACCGCGCAGGGGCAGGATGGCCTGGATGCGACGGTCGCGGCCCTGCTTGGCTGTACCGCCTGCAGAGTCACCCTCTACCAGGAAGAGCTCGCACTTCTCGGGATCATGATCCGAACAGTCGGCCAGTTTGCCGGGCATGCCGGCGCCGCCCATGGGACTCTTGCGCTGTACCATCTCGCGGGCCTTGCGGGCTGCGGCGCGGGCGGTAGCGGCCAGCACAATCTTCTCTACGATGGTCTTGGCCTCCTTGGGGTGTTCCTCCAGGTACTGGTCCATGGCGGCGGCAGTGGCCTGGGAGACGGCCGATGTAGCCTCGGGGTTACCCAGCTTGGTCTTGGTCTGGCCTTCGAACTGAGGTTCGGCCACCTTCACGGAAATGACGGCGGTGAGGCCTTCGCGGAAGTCCTCGGGGCTTAATTCGCCCTTGAACTTGGCCAGGAGGTTGTTTTTCTCGGCGTAATTCTTCAGGGAACGGGACAGGCCCATCTTGAAGCCCTGGAGGTGGGTACCACCCTCGATGGTGTGGATGTTATTGACGTAGGAATAAATGCGCTCGCTGAAACCGGTGTTGTACTGCAGGGCGATGTCGATGGGAATCACCTTGTCGGAAGCCACCGTGATGGGCTCGGGGATGAGCTTGGGAGCGCCGGCGTCCAGGTAGTCGATGAATTCCTTGAGGCCTTCCACGCTGTAGAAGACATCGGAACGGAACACCTGATTGCCGGTAGCCTTGCGTTCTCCGTCTTCGGCGGTGACGAATTCGTCCACCTTCTCGCGGAGGTCCGTAAGCGTAATGCGGATGCCCTTGTTCAGATAGGCCAGTTCACGCAGACGGTTGGCCAGAGTGTCGTACTTGTACACCGTGGTCTGGGTGAAGATGGTGGCATCGGGATGGAAGGTGATGGTAGTACCGGTATCGTGGGACTCCCCTACTACCTCTACCTGGGTAATGGGCTTGCCCTTGGAATACTTCTGGACAAAGATCTTACCCTCGCGGTGAATCTCGGCAATAAGAAGGTCACTCAATGCATTCACGCAGGAAACGCCCACGCCGTGCAGACCGCCGGAAACCTTGTAGCTGTTCTTGTCGAACTTACCGCCGGCGTGCAGCACGGTGAGCACCACTTCCAGGGCGCTCCGGTGTTCTTTCTCGTGCATGCCCGTGGGGATACCACGGCCGTTATCCTGTACGCGGATGGAATTGTCTTCCAGGATTTTAACATCTACATCGGTGCAGAAGCCGGCCATGGCTTCGTCGATGCAGTTATCTACCACTTCATAGACCAGGTGGTGCAGACCGCGCTCTCCGATGTCTCCGATGTACATGGAGGGACGCTTACGCACGGCCTCGAGGCCTTCCAAAACCTGAATACTGCTAGCCGAATACTGTTCCTCGGCTGCCTTCATCTCTTCGTTTTCTATCATATAATCCGTCTAATTTCTAATGCAGTTTCTGACGATTTACTAAATTATACAAAGATAAGCAAAATCAACGGAAAATGCAAGAAAAAGACAGTTACAGATTCAGCGAGAAACCAAGGGTAAAATAGGGGCCTTTTTCGGCAAAGAAAGGCACGCGTTCGATGTTCTGGTTCAGCAGGTTACCGGACTTAAGCCACAGGCCGATGGCGGGCGTTACACGGAAGTTCCCCTGCAGGCCCAGATCCACGAAGCCGGGGACTGCACCGGCGGGGCCTTTCATCTGCGAACGTCCGCGGACCGTGACGCCGGCCCGGAGGCGGGAGCCCCAGTTGTAGAAGACGTGGCCGTCTCCGGAGAATTCGGCGGGCAGGAAAGGCCGTACGTCCGGGGTAATGATGGTGGGCTTATTGACCGTCTTCAAATACTTCAAATGGGCCTTGACGTCCAGGAAATGGTTCTTCCAGCCAGCCTCGACGTCTATCAAGACCGTATGGATGGGACCGCCGTAGCACATGGCGGGAGCATTGGAGGCCGTCTCTCCCCAGACCCAGGAATTGCCCATCCAGGAGTAACCGCCCTTCACTTCATACGAAAAACGGTGCGCGAAATTGCCACGAAGACCCAGCACCGCCGACACATTCATGCGCGTCACATCCGTATTCCAGGCAAAGGAATCGACGAAAGAAGTCTGCGACAACAGGTACTCGTAGGACACCAGCTCGTTGCCGCCGGTCACCGCCGAGAACAGCGTAAGATACTCCGGCAAAATCTTCCAGGACAACTGCACGTCCGGGAACACATAGCCGCCGGAAGTGGGAGCAAAAGTGTTGGCCGACCGCAGCACAAAGGCCAGCTTTACGCCCGCATTGAACGTGAAGCGATTGCCGCCGTGGATGTAGCGCGGAGTTAAAGAGAAACTGGCCGCCGTACCGCCCGGCTGGGTAACCGTCTGGGCCGATGCCAACAGCCGCAGGCTGCGGCGGAAGATCCGGGCGCCCAGCATGGCGTCGGTCTGCGTATGCAGTTCGCTGAAGCCCGTGGGTACGGTGATATAGGAAACGCGGGTATTCAGGTCGTAGTCCACCTTGGTGGCGCCGGGAATGTTCTGCACGTGGAAAGCCCCCACCAGCTGGTGATGGTTCACCGACGTCTGCTCCTGGCCGGCCAGGATATGGTTGTACTGCGCGTTCATCTGCAGGACGCCCCTGCGCCAGTTCAACAGCATGTCGGCCCCTGCGGTGCTGTGCAGGTCCTTACCCTTCCAATCCCCCATATACGTGCCGATGTACGAGTGATGGTCTCCGTACAGGTTCAGGCGCAGTTTCTGCGTCTGCACGGGAGTATATACCACGTTCAGTTCCGGATGCAGGCCGTAACCGGCGCCGGCGCGCAGGTACAGCGTTCCCTCTCGACGGGGACGGGCCTGCGGACGCGTCTGCACCAGATAGGGCGTGAACTCGTAGGCCCCCCGGTAGGGCGTCTCGTTCACGGCATAGTCGAAGTCCAGGTTAAAATGATACAGCGTATCGGGCACCTCCAGCAGCTGGGAGGGCTTTTCGATGCCGGAAGCCTCCCGTGCATAGGCATTGGTCACCTCCACGGTAGGATTCAGGTTCTGGGCAAAGGCCGCGGCGCAAAACAGCAGGCCGGCGGCCGATATGAAGGTTCTTTTCATGCTAGTCGGTGAGTTTACTCATACGCAGCGCCACCTGGTCCAGGACGTCGTCCTGCGAACCGGCGGGCGTGTAGCCGCTGCGGATACTTTCGAAGGTGGCGCGGGCCTGGCTCATGTTCCCCTGCTCGGCGAAGGTATCGCCCAGCACGATGAAGGCCTTGGCCAGCCAGTAATTCTGACCGCCGGCCTTGTCGGCGAAGGCATACACCTGGTCCTGCACCGCGACGAAATCGGCGCGGTCGAAGCAATCCTGGATGAGCAGATAGGCTGCCTCGGCGCCCTCGGCGGTAGCGGGCTCCTTGGCCAGCTGCTTGAAGAGGTTCAGGGCCTCGGTGCGGCGGCTGGAGCTCATCAGGGACTTGGCGCGCACATAGCGGGCTTCCCGCAGCAGGTTGGCATCGGCCGAAAGGGTTTCCTCAACCGCACGGGCGTCGACAATGGCGTCGGACCACTGGCGGGCGCGGTAGGCGCTGCGCATCAGGCCGATGAGGGCCGCCTGGCGGTTCTGCGCCATCTGGGCGTTCGCCTTCAAGCGTCCGTAGGCTGCGTAGGCCTGCACATAATGGCCCAGCGCATAGTAGAGCGAGGCCTGCTGCAGGGTGGCGGTTTCGGCCAGCGCACCCTCCAGGCCCTCTTCCAGCGCCTGTCCGTAGGCGTCGCAAGCCAGTTCCCGGTTGCCGGTAAAGCGGTAGCATTCGGCCAGATAGAACCGGGCCTTGGCACCGAACAGCGGCTGGGGATACTTCTCCAAGTAGGATTGCAGCACGGTCTGAGCCTTGGTGTAGTCTTCGGCCAGGTACAATTGCTCGGCGCTGGAGAAATACACTTCCTCCTTCTGGGCCTCGGTACGGTTGGCGGCGTCTCCCAGGCTGTTTACGTAGGCCAGGTAGGCGTCGGGATCTTTCTGGGTACGGTAGATGGCTTCGATGGCCAGCAGGGCTTCCTCGGCATATTCGCCGCCCTGTTCCACTACTTCCTTGTAGCATTCCAGGGCGTCCTGGCTGCGGCCGCCGTTGCGGGCAATCATGCCCAGCTCCAGCAGGGCGCGGGAGGCCAGGCCGGGATCCCGCGTGGTACTGCGCAGGGTGCTGAAGGCCTTCACGGCCGCATCCTCGTTCTTGAGGGCCACATAGCCGCGGCCCAACTCATACAGGGCATCTCCGTAGTACGGAGCCTCGGGGCTGGCCAGGGTGGCGCTTTCCAGCAGGGCCACCTTGTGGGCGTTGTCTCCCAGCAAACCGCTGGCGACGCCGGCCCGCAGGCGCGGGTACAGGTTCTGCGCATCGGGGTAATCGGCCATCTGCTTCTCGTAGGCCTTGACGGCGGCGGCGTAATCCCCGCCGAAGAAGTAGCAGTCGCCAACGCGCGTAGCGGCATCGGCCCCCTGCGTACGCACCGCCCCGCTCAGGTAGGAGTTGAACCACTTGAGGGCGCGCTCGTAATCGGCTTCTTTGAAAAAGGTGTAGGCCAGCTGGTAGGTGATGAGGCTGCCCTCGGTGCGACGCGGCAGAGCGTACAGGTTGTACAGGTCCGTGAGGATCTCGCGGGCCTCCTGGTACTTGCCGTCGCGGAAGTAGGCTTCGGCCAGATAATAGCGGCACAGCTGGTTAAAGCCGTTCTTGCGGTCGCTGTAGTAGGCGGCGGCCTTCAGCGGCAGCACGGCGCTGCGCCAGGCCCCGGCTTCCATGAGCTGACTGGCCCGCAGGAAGTAGGCCTTCATGTAATTGGACTTCTGGCGGGAATCCAGTTCGTCAATATGGTCGTAGGCATCTACAGCGCCTTCGTAGTCGTGGTTCTGCAGGGCCGCCATGGCCATATAGGAATAAATCTGGTCTCCCTTCACGGTGCCGTAGCGGTTCAGGTACTGCTGGAAGGGGGCGGTGTCACGGCCCAGGTCGAAGGCCAGTTTGGCGTAGTTATAGAAGGCGTCTTCGCAGATTTCTGCCGAATACTTGAGGTTGGCGGCCTCCTCGAAAGCGGCCATGGCAGCCACCTTGTTCTTGAGGCGGATATAGCTGTAGGCCAGCTGATAAGAGGCAATCTGGCCCAGGGAATCGGTGCGGTTGCCCATGTGGGTGAATTCATCCACGGCGCCCTGCCAGTTCTGCTGCAGGTAGTTAATCTGGCCGGCATAGAAGCGGTCGCTGCGGTTGGGCGCCACGCTGGGATCTTTCCGGTAATACATTCCGGCTTCTTCCACATTGCCCAGGATCAGGTGGCTTTCTCCCAGGATGCGGGCCAGGTGCGACTGGCGGTCCCGGGGAATCGAATGATACAGCTTTTCGCCGTTCTCCACCACATAGGTATAGTCTTTCTCGTTAAAGCGGCACTCCAGGATGTAGTACTGGGCCAGGGCGGCGAAGCGATGGTCCCCGGCGGCCTGCCGGAACTGGTTTTCGGCCTCCCCGAAGTCCTTTTGGGCATAGTGGATATAGCCCAGGGTATAGTGGGCCGGGGCCGAATAAGGCTGATCTTTCACCTTGCGAAGGAGGCTCACGGCATAGTCCCAGTCTCCCAGGGAATAGGCGCAGTAGCCCATTTTGTACAGGGCTTCCTGTTCCTGGACCGGATACAGGTCTTTGCACATTTCGAAGTGCTGCAAAGCCTGCTCGTAGTTTCCCTGATCGAATAGGGACAGCGCCATCTGGTAGCGCACCTGCGAGGCCAGCACGTGGTCTGAATGACGCCCGAGGAAAGCGTTGCACTGGGCATAGGCATTGTCGGCCTGCATCTGAAGGGCGCAGAGCGCGCGCCAGGCATCGGCGTCTCCGCCGCTGGCATTACCGATTTCCCGCACGGCCTCGGAGTACATGCCGGCACTGTATAATTGCTGAACCTGCTGCCAGTTCTGGGCGCCGGCTCCGGCTTGAAAAAGGAGCACTGCAGCCACGGCAGGAAGGAGTTTTCTCATCTTTTGCATCATTCTACAAAATTACTAAAAAATTCTGATTATCTTTGCTTGAATAATGATTTTCTAGCTATGCAGCAGCCGCTCATTCACTTCAAGGACGCCGACATCCTGAACGGAGAAAACGTGGTCATCTATTCGCTGGACATGGACGTTCAGCCGGGAGACTTCGTGTACATCGTAGGTAAGGTAGGCTCCGGCAAAACTTCCATCATCAGAACCGTCACGGCCGAGAACCGCCTGTTCAAGGGAGAAGGCAACGTGTGCGGTTTCGACCTGGCGGGCATCAAGAGCCGAGACATCCCCTTCCTGCGCCGTTCCATGGGCGTTATCTTCCAGGATTTCCAGCTGCTCACAGACCGCAGCGTAGAGGATAATCTGGAGTTCGTGCTGCGGGCCACCGGCTGGAAAGACCGCGGCCTCATCGACGCCCGCATCACCGAGGTCCTCTCCAGCGTGGGCATGAGCACCAAGGCCCACAAGATGCCGCATCAGCTCTCCGGCGGCGAACAGCAGCGCATAGCCATTGCCCGCGCCCTGCTCAACAAGCCCGCCGTCATCCTGGCCGACGAACCCACGGGCAACCTGGACGGCGAAACCGCCGACGAAATCCTCCTGCTCCTGCGGGACCTCAACGCCGCCGGCACCGCCATCGTCATGGTTACCCACAACCGCTCCATCTTCGAGAAATACCCCGGCCGCGTCTTCGCCTGCGAGGGAGAGCACTGCCACGAGGTCATCGACAAAGGCATCGACGTCACCCTATAGGCTTCCCTGTCATTCTGAGCGAAGCGAAGAATCTCATGACCCAAAAAGAAAGATATAACGCCATCATCGGCTGGTTCGCGCAAAACCAGCCCGTAGCCTCGTCCGAGCTCCACTTCCAGAATCCGTATCAGTTGCTGGTGGCCGTGATCCTGTCGGCCCAGTGCACCGACAAACGCGTGAACCTGGTAACCCCGCCGCTCTTCGAGCGCTTCCCTACCCCCGAAGACCTGGCATCGGCCACCTTCGATGACGTCTATCCCTTCGTGAAAAGCGTTTCCTACCCCAACGCCAAGGCCCGGCACCTCATTGCCATGGCCCAGATGCTGGTAAGCGAATATGGCAGCGTTGTTCCCTCCGACATCGACGCCCTCATGCGCATGCCCGGCGTGGGCCGCAAGACCGCCAACGTCATTGCCTCCATCGTCTATGACCAGCCCGTCATCGCCGTAGACACGCACGTGTTCCGCGTGGCCCATCGCCTGGGCCTCTCCGACGGCAGCACCCCCCGCGCCGTAGAACTGGACCTGGAGCGTCACATCGAGCCCGCGCTGCGCCCCGTCGCCCACCACTGGCTCATCCTCCACGGCCGCTACGTCTGCACCGCCCGCAAGCCCAAGTGCGAGGACTGCCCCCTCACCGCCTGGTGCCGCTCCTTCCCTACCCTCAATTCCGGCACCCCGTTCGCGTAACGGTCCCGTTGATTTTCAACGGGATACGCTCAAGCGAGCGAACAGACGAAAAGGCAATGGGCCGATAGAGAGTCCACGTGCGCGCCGAAAATGTGCACGGAACCGCCGGACTTGACACCCAGCCTGGCGCGAAGCTGGTCCGACGTGAGCGGAATGTTACGGGCAGTGACTTCCGCCTGCGGGAAGCGCTTTCCCAGATCCCTGAGACTGCGCTTATCCAGCGCCACAGCCTCCAGCATCTTGAAGCACTTGCCAAACGGTTTCAATTCCTCCGGAATCTCCTCACCGACATACAGGTGCGTGTGCTTTCCAAGCTTCTGCAGCCCATATTCGCACGGCAGCTCAAATGCCCCGGCTTTGAGCAATGCCTTGCCCGGTTCGAATAGGACACCGGCGGCGGGCAGGCACTCACACCCGAATCGCCTCCGCTTCGCTCCGGCCCCTCCCATCGGCTCCGCCGACGGGCCCCTCCCTCTTACGTGGCCGAGGGTGGCCACGGATTCGGGTGTGAGTGCCTGCCCGTCGCCAAGGCTCATCACGGAGCCGTTCTCGTAAACGAAGAGGGCATACGGGCCGTCATGGCCGCGCTCCAGAAGCAGGAGCAGTTCCTTGCATTCGCCGTCGGCGGCGACTACGTGCACTTCCTTCACGCTTCCCAACTGCTTGCAGACCAGGGTGATATCGGCCATGGGACTTAACTTCAGGAGAACGTGGGGACAGGCGGCCAGGAGTTCCGGCAACAGTTGCAGGACATCCGGCTGGCAGTCTTCCAGACGGAAGACCTTGCGGCCGTCCGAAGCCCGCCTGGCAGGGTCCAGGAAAATGAGCGAAGGCTGGAAGGGGCCCAGGATATCGGCCAGATTGCCCGGTTGTAATTCGCGCGAAGAGACCTGCACATTCGAGAGCCCCAAAGTAGCGAAGTTCTTGGAAGCAGCATCGGCCAGTTCCGGGCGCATTTCATTATACAGCACCTCCGTAGCCACCTGCGCGAACGCCCAGGTATCTACGCCCAGCCCGCCGGTCAAATCTGCCGCCGATAACGGACGCACACCCGAACCAACGGCCGCAGCCGCTACAGATGCCTTGTAAAACGCCGTTTCAGAAGAAGAACACTGCTCTCCCGAAATCCGAAATGGATATTGCAACGAAGGCACGGCATACCACTCCGGCACCTTGCCACGCAGTTTCCGTCGCACCTCCAACGTAGTGAGAGCCAAATCAAAATCCTCTACCAGCCCCTCATAACGACCCCTCGCAAGCGCCAGCGCCCCCAGGTCTTCCCCCTCGTGATCCAGTATGAATTGTTTGAAATCCATATTGCAAAAGTACGGATTATTCTCTAAATTTGTATGATTCGATAAAACACTAAAACACGCAATATGAAAGATTACAAGCAAGTAGCGCAAAGCTGGCTGGACGGCAACTTTGACGCAGAGACCAAGGCAGAAGTCAAGCACCTGATGGAAACCGACCAGAGTGCCCTGGAAGACGCTTTTTACCGCACCCTGGAGTTTGGTACCGGCGGTCTTCGCGGCACCATGGGCGTTGGCACCAACCGCATGAACAAATACACGGTGGGTATGGCCACGCAGGGCCTGGCCAACTACATCAAGGAGCATGTAAAGGGCGCTGCCAGTGTCTGCATCAGCCACGACAGCCGCAATAACTCGCGCCTCTTCGCCGAAATATCGGCCCAGGTCCTCTCCAACAACGGAATCAAGGTATACCTGTTCGACAGCCTGCGTCCCACCCCGGAACTCAGCTACAGCATCCGCCTCAAAAAAGCCACGGCCGGCATTATGGTAACGGCCAGCCACAACCCCAAGGAATACAACGGTTACAAGGTCTTCTGGGAGGACGGCGGCCAAATCACGGCTCCCGTAGACAAGGACATCGTGGCCGAAGTCAACAAGATCGAAGACCCTGCACAGGTGCGCTTCCAGCCGGTTCCCGGCATCCCTCAGGCCCCCATCGAAATCATGGGAGAAGAAGTGGACGAACTCTACCTCCGGGACCAGCTTTCCCTGATGCTCTCCCCCGAGGCCGTGAAGAAGCACGCCAACCTCAAGATCGTCTATACCCCCCTGCACGGCTGCGGCGTCAAGCTCATGCCCGAGGCCCTCACCCGTCTGGGCTTCACCAACATCATCCACGTTCCGGAGCAGGAAGTACTGGATGGCAACTTCCCCACGGTAGCGTCGCCCAACCCCGAAGAGCCCGCCGCCATGGCTTTGGCGCTGGCCAAGGCCGATGAAACCGGTGCCGATCTGGTGCTGGCCACCGACCCCGACGCCGACCGCCTGGGCATCGCCGTCCGCAATGACGAAGGCAAGATGGTCCAGCTCACCGGCAACCAGACCTGGAGCTTCCTCACCTACTATATCCTTACCCGCTGGAAAGAACTGGGCAAGCTGGACGGCAACCAGTACTGCGTTAAGACCATCGTTACCAGCGAGCTCATCGCCGCCATCTGCAAGACCTTCGGCGTAAAGTGCTACAACGTCCTCACCGGCTTCAAGTACATCGCCGAGATTCAGAAGCAGCAGGAAGGCAAGTCCGAATTCATCTGCGGTGGTGAAGAAAGCTATGGCTTCAACCTGGGTAATTTCGTACGCGACAAGTGCGCCCAGGTAGCCGGTTGCGCCGTGGCCGAATGCGCCGCCTGGGCCGCCGAGCAAGGCCTCACCCTGTGGCAGCTGCTGCAGAAAGTGTACAAGGAATACGGCCTGTACGTAGAGAAAATGGTGTACATCGTGCGCAAGGGCAAGAGCGGCGCCGAGGAAATCCAGAAGATCATGGCCGATTACCGCGCCACCCCGCCCCAGACCATCGCCGGCAGCCCGCTGGCCAAGGTCATCGACTACAACAAGCCCGAAGAAACGGGACTTCCCAAGTCCAACGTCCTGCAGTTCTTTAACCAGGCCGGAGACGTGGTTACCGTACGTCCTTCCGGTACCGAACCCAAAATCAAGTTCTACTTCGGCGCCATGGGTAATGACGCCGTAGAAAAGATCGAAAAGTTAAAGGCTCAGTTTATTTCCTAAGACTCTCTATCATCGCCCTGGCAACGGCTTCGGAAGCTCCGGAGCCGCCCAGGAGCGTGCGTATTTCGGCGTAATCGGCCTGCATACGGGCGCGATAGGCTTCGTCATCGACCAGGCGCTCTGCCTCGGCCAGGAGGGCCGTGGCGGTAAAATGATCCTGCCACAGCTCGCGGAAGGCCAGCCGGTCCAGGATGAGGTTTCCCAGGGAGATGTACTTCACCTTGATGATGCGCTTGGCGATGGCGGCCGTGAGCGGGTTCATCCGGTAGCCCACCACCTGCGGCGTGCCGATGAGCGCCGCCTCCAGCGAAGCGGTACCGGAGTTGATGACAGCCGCCCGCGCGTGGCGGATAACGCCGTAGGTTTCTCCGAAGACCACTTTCACGTAATAACGGCCGCCGATGTACATTTCGTAGTCCTTCATACTGCGGGCAGGGGCCGCAGCCACCACGAAGATATCTTTCGGATGCGCAGAGTGCCACAGGTCGGCCAATTTCACGAAGACGGGCATCATCGAGCCAATCTCCATACTGCGGGAACCGGCCAGCAGCGCGATGAACCGTCGGTCCGGAAGTCCCGTCCGTTGCAGGAAGGCCTCGCGCGTCTCGCTTAACGCAGGACTGTCCTCGATGGCATCGACCAGCGGATTGCCGGCATACACGTAGGGCATCTTGTGACGGTCGAAGAAGGGTTTTTCGAAGGGGAAGACGATGAACAGTTTGTCTACCCAGGCCTTGAGCTTTTTGATGCGGCCTTCACGGGTGGCCCACAGTTTGGGCGGAATATAGTAGTAGACCTTGAATCCGGCGTTGTGGGCGAATTCGGCAATCTTGAAATTGAAGCCGGGATAGTCGATGAGGATTACGACGTCCGGTTTCCAGGCGGCGATATCGGCCTTGCAGCGGCTTACCCGTTTCAGCAGCGCCGGTGCCTTGCGGAGAACTTCCACCACGCCCATCACGGCGCCGTCCCGGTAATCCTGGACCAGGCCTTCGCCGGTTTCGTGGGCCTTAAATACGGCATCCATCAGCGGCCCACCCCAGAAACGGATGGTCGCTTCGGGGTCCTCCTGATAAAGTCCTTTCATGAGATTGCTTCCGTGAAGGTCTCCGGAAGCTTCTCCTGCTACTATATAATATTTCATACGCACGCGCGTTAATTCTATGCAAATTTACGATTTTTCCTTACATTTGCGGAAAAGAACTTTCGTATGAAACATTTTATCCTGTCGGCCGCCGCGCTTGCCCTTTGCCTCTGCGCCAAGGCCCAAACCATACGTCCCGAAGCCGACGTCCACTTCAAGGGCGCCCTCATCAACGACGAGTTCGACGTTTCCAAGGCCGAACTCGCCCCCTCGAAAACCCTCGCCGCCCTGCGCCTGTCCCCCTACGTGGGAATCGGCTTTGGGGAGGGCCACCGCGTGATGGTAGGCCTGGACGTAATGAAAGACTTCGGCACGGCCGGTACCAAGCCCATCACCGAACTGGCCGCCTGGTATCAGTACGACCATAACGGCTTCACCTTTGCGGCCGGCATCTACCCCGGTTCGCTCTCGAGCGGGTATTACTCCACGGCCGTCTTCTCCGACGCCGCCCGTTTTTACGACGCCCACTACGACGGTTTCTACCTGGGCTGGAAACGGGAAAGGTCCAAGTATGAGATTATCTTTGACTGGTGCGGCAAGTTCGACGCCAACCGCCGGGAAGAGTTCTACGTGCTGTCGTCCGGCGCGGGCTATGTGACGCCCTGGCTGGCCCTCTGCTGGGAAGGAGTATTCCACCACTATGCCTGCAGCGCCACCGTGAACGGCGTGGTAGACGACCACCTGCTGCATCCTTTCATCAAATTTGAATTCTCTTCGATACTGCCGATGGACCGCCTGGAACTGTCCCTGGGAGGAATGGTGGGTTATCAGATGGACCGTCTCCGGGGCCAGCGTTACATTCCCAAAGGGGCCGACGTCGTCATTGACGCGCGCAAATGGGGATTCGGTGTGCGCAACCAGTTCTACTTCGGAGAAAACCAGATGCCCTTCTACAACTATACCGATGCCTCAGGGGCCGTATACGGAGACAACCTGTACTGCCGCGCCTCCTGGTGGCAAATACGCAAAGACGGCCAGATGGGTCTTTATGACCGTCTGGACGCCTATTGGGTAAAGCATCTGAACGACTACGTATCCCTGGGGGTACACGCCGTTTTCCACTTTGACTATCTGGGATTCCTGGGCTGCCAGCAGTTTATCCAGGCTTCGGTAGACCTGGAGAAACTGTCTCTGTTTCGCAAGCGCTAGAAGCGCATATCCTTGATGCGTTCGTACTCCTGCTCGTCGGTCATCCGGGCATTGAAGGGGACGATGGTTACCCATCCCTGCTCCAGCAGCAAGTGATCGGCGCTCTCTGAGTCGGGGTCGTCGTTCACGAAGGTACCGCGCATGAACACGGCCTTTTCGCCGTCTTCCAGATTAACACGGTAGTGCTGCCACAGGAAACTGTCGTTGAGCACACCCAGGCTGGACTCGTCCCAGGGCTCGAATTCCTTGACCCAGTGGCCGGCGCCCTGACGGGCGATGCGGATGCCCTTGATCTCCTTGAGCGGCATGGCCGGGAAGTTGATGTTATAGAAGAGGCCGGGGGCATTCTCGGGCCAGTTGGCAAGCAGCTTTTTCATAATGCCGGGAAGGAGGGCCTTCACGGCCGAGAAATCGGCGTCGGGGCGGAAGTCGCACAGGGACACGCCGATGGCCTTGCGGCCGTTAATCACGGCTTCCTCGGCCGCACCCAGCGTGGCGCTGTAGTTGGCAGCGGTCGAAGCATTGGTGCCGTGGTTGATACCGGTAACCACCAGGTCGGGATCCCGGTTCTCATACTTGAACTCCAGGGCAAACTTGACGCAAGACGCCGGAGTAGCGTCCAGATAGGTCCACTTACCCGGGCCCTCGTTGGGCAAATCTTTATAGGCCAGCTGCTTCACACCCAGGGAAACAGCCGTGGACATAGCACTCTGGTGGAACTTAGGGGCCACAACCGTCACGTCCCCGAAACGGGACATAATCTTGGCCAGGACGTGGATACCGGCGGCCTTATAGCCGTCATCGTTGCAAATCAGGATTTTCATAACACACAAAGATAAGGATTTTTTGTTTCGAACGCTTGCTTCTTTAACGGAAATCGCGTATTTTTGCAATCCTTTCCGGGGTATTAGCTCAGTTGGCTAGAGCGATAGGTTCGCAATCTATAGGTCAGGGGTTCGACTCCCCTATACTCCACAAAAAAAGACCGGCTCAAGCGAGTCGGTCTTTTTCATTCAAATAGGGTTCGAAATTACTTGGTGATCACCTTAGCCATTTCGCAAACCTTGTTGCTGTAACCCCACTCGTTGTCGTACCAGGCGCAAACCTTCACGAAGGTCTTGTCCAGCTGGATACCGGCCTTCTCATCGAAGATGGAAGTGCGGGCGTCGTTGCGGAAGTCGGTGGAAACCACAGCCTCGTTGGTGTAACCGAGAACACCCTTGAGTTCGCCTTCGGAGGCTTCCTTCATGGCAGCGCAGATTTCCTCGTAGGTAGCTTCCTTAGCGAGTTCGCAGGTGAGGTCTACGAAGGACACATCGCTGGTGGGAACACGCAGGGACATACCGGTGAGCTTACCGTTGAGTTCGGGGAGAACCTTACCTACAGCCTTGGCAGCGCCAGTGGAGGAAGGGATGATGTTCTCCAGGATACCACGGCCACCACGCCAGTCTTTCTTGGAAGGACCGTCAACGGTCTTCTGGGTAGCGGTAGCAGCGTGCACGGTGGTCATGAGGCCACGGACAACACCGAACTTGTCGTTGAGCACCTTGGTGATAGGAGCCAGGCAGTTGGTGGTGCAGGAAGCGTTGGAGATGATGTTCTGGCCAGCGTAGGTCTTGTGGTTTACGCCGTAAACGAACATAGGGGTAGCGTCCTTGGAAGGAGCGGACATGATAACTTTCTTGGCACCGGCCTTGATGTGAGCCTCGGCGAGCTCGGCGGTGAGGAAGAAACCGGTGGACTCTACAACGACGTCGGTGTTGAGAGCACCCCAGGTGATGTTGGCGGGATCCTTCTCGCAGAAGACCTGAATCTTGTTGCCGTCTACGATGAGGTAGTTGCCTTCCACTTTGATATCGTGGTTGAAGTGGCCATGTACGGAGTCGTACTTGAGCATGTAAGCGAGATAGTCGGGATCAAGCAGGTCGTTGATACCTACTACCACGATGTCCTTAGAGAAGTTCTCCACAGCAGCGCGGAAAACCATACGACCGATACGGCCAAAACCGTTAATACCAAGTCTGATCATAATTGTTGTTTGTTAATTTATTGTGTGTAAAAAAGTTCTTGCTTTAAATTGCGGCGCAAAGATACAAAAAATTCCGATAATATCATAGATATTACCGCGGTAGTTTGACACAATAATTTTCGTTTTTTTTATCAGAAGACCTTCCAGGGTCTTTTTTTTGTCAAATATTATTTTTATATTTGTAGCATTATATAGTATTATTTCAAATATGAAGCTTAATATTG
>Ga0247611_10002587_pt1 | contig 28717 bp, 51 predicted proteins | sample 177DNAGHGhighgp2_FD_192422 | JGI IMG/M metagenome (GOLD analysis project Ga0247611, IMG submission 192422) | Sheep rumen microbial communities from Palmerston North, Manawatu-Wanganui, New Zealand - 1770 DNA GHGhigh gp2 | ecosystem: Host-associated > Mammals > Digestive system > Stomach > Rumen... | reverse complement strand
TACCTTTTTCCTGATTTAAATAGTAATCTGAAAGTATATCATCTTCCGCAACAGAGGCAATTAACTTGGGAATCTTTTTGCGCCAAAGGCTTGAAATATATTCTGGACTATGAGTTACTCCATATTTCAAATCTAATGCCTTTTGGATTTCCGCATTAGAAAAACCATCAATCTTCATGATGATAATGTCCTCGTACATGGGATACTCATGGACGGCTCGGCCGCAAATTCTATCGAAATCTATCATCATATAGTAAAGATCGCCATGTTGCGGGTCGGCGCCATTCTGTTTAAGTTTGCTATAATTACATAATATTGCCGAGCACACTCTCGGATCTGCCAAACTGTATCCAGTTACATGGACTATACCATTTTCATCTACTTCATAATCATCGGGGAGAAGATGTGGGCATTCAGTCCTTGTTACATTGTGTGATTGAATTATGTTAAGATAGCTGTCTTTGAGATAATATCTGAACTGTTGGGTTTCGATAATTGCTCTCTTAATAATGTACTTTGATTTGCCAGTAGCTTTAACTAAACGATCTTTCCAGATTTTAATGTCTTCTGTTGTTTCCTTCATAAAGGGAATTGTTTCAATGTCCTTGCGAGTGATAGACTTCTTAGGGTGGAAATTGTAGATGTTATTGTGTTCATTTACGAGGTTGTAGATTCCATCCTCTCCATTCTCGAACTGTGCGGCCAGCCCCTCGTACGACGTTTCGCGCTCGTCCACGGTGCACATACGATTGTCTGTAAGTATTTTCTTTTGCTTTTTCTCTTGCTTATCCATAGCAAAGATAATATAGTTAGATAAGATTTCTAAGTAAGATTCATTAGGATTAGGATTTTCTTCCAAGATTTTTTCTACTAATTTAACTCTTTCCTGTGGATCAGTGATAGTATAATCTAGCTTAGTAATTTTAATCACCTCCATTGGTTTATTGCTTACAATAGTATTGTAACAAAAAATTTTTACAAACAGAAATTTTTTGGGCAAAAAGGAAGATATTTTATCGTTTATAAGGAGTTGTCGTGATTGGAGATGAAATTAATTCTTGCTGGGAGTTGGGGCCAGGAAAAAACGATTTTCAAAATTCACCATAAAATCTCCCGAAATAATACCCCCCATACTAAGCGGTATTTTGGTCAGAAGCCACAGGGGTGGTTAGTCGCACCCTCGGGAGGCTAAATTATAGGACCCACGTAACGCAGCCTTGTACTAAACAAACAAACAACATACATAAAGAAACACATACAAATACCAACAGAATAGTAATAGAACACATAACAAAAACACTAATACATACACACAGAAAAAACCTATTTGCTCGGCTCGCTTGCGGTTGGGTGTGAGCCGTCTGGTGTGCCATGCACACCAGAGCACTTTTGTCAATTGTGCAAGTTGCACAAACTTTCACCCAGTCAGATCCCAAAATTTGTGCAGGTTGCACAATTGACAAGATCCAAATGTTACAAATTTGTAAACAAATTGTAAACTCTATTGACAACCAACGTTTTTTTTAAATGTTACAATTATGTTACAAAATACCAAAAGGGGTTGAAGTTTTAATTGCCATCGTTTATAATAAAGGTACATTAAAGATAAAAGAGAGGTACAAGACAATGTTGAAGAAGTTCTCAGAGGTAAAGGTTGGCAAGGCTATCAGAGAGTATGATGAAGATGATGGAGTAAGATACTACATCAAGGTATCAGACAAGGGAGCAATTTGTGCTTTTGATTACTTCGAGAAGCTTTCAAAGAATCCTGTTGTTTACACACACTTCACAATTGATGACCAGATGGTAGATGAAGTTCCGAAGGTTCGTGCGAAGGAATGGGTTAAGGGTGACACATCATTCGAAGATGTGATGACATTAATCAGAGAGCTGACAAAGGGAGAGTAATCTCCCTTTTCTTTTGGTGGCCGAATCCGGCCGAAAATTTTACTACCTACGGAGCAAAAAGTCAAGCACTTTTTTCTTGTCAGGTTGCACAAAAATGTTTCCGGAAATTTGTGCAGTTTGTAGATCGGGTAAAGGTTGCAAGTGGGGATTTGTTTTGTTATACTGTAATCAAGAAAAGAGAAAGAGGTACAAGACAATGACAAATACAGTAGTTAATACATTCTGGAAAGTACAGATAGGATACGCAAGAGTAATGCACAACTTCAAGGACTTCAACGATGCAAAGACTTACGCAAAGACAAGAGTAAATGATGCAAAGGGCAAAGGACTTAATGTGTATGTAGTAAGGACAGACATTGACTATGTAAATGGAACAAAGGAAAAGTTTTACAAGATTTATGCTTAATCAATAATTAGTTAAGAACACAATGTAAGTGTTAAGTTTGTAAGAACCAATAGGAAAAGGTAACAACCAAAAGGTAGAAAGAAAGGTGATAATAACAAAGGAAGTTTGATAATCAAAATAAAATAAAAAGAGATCGAATGTAAAAATAACGTGCGGCAAGGCTGACCTGATACAGAATTACAGACAACTGTAATACTGAAGAAGAGTGACCTTGCCGCACGCACTAATTACAAAAAAATACAAAAAAAAACTATTGACAAAGAATAGATAATAGTTTATAATGTAATTACAATAAAGAAAGAAAAGAGGAATTTAACAATGACAACAAAGTATGTATTGAGAAGAAAGCTTGAGTATGGCAACAGTAGTCGTTGGGACTTCAAAAAGGCAGATGTAAAAGATACTTTTGCAGAAGCTAAACTAAAAGGACAAAAAGTAGAACTTACTGACATTTGTGTTAATTGGCAAGTCGTACAAAGAACAATAGACGAACACGATTTTGAAGTAGAAGACATAGTAGTTTACGACTATGAAAAAGAAGGAAAGAAGGGTTGACAAACCCTTTTTCTTTTGGTATAATAAAGGTCGTTTCCGACCGAAAAATTTTACTACACATGGAGCAAAAAGTCAATAGGCAATTTATACAAACTTTCACCTAAAACCGATCCCGAAATTTGTACAGTTTGTCAATGGAAATGGAATGAACAAATGATTATAATTAAATCATAATAAATAAGAAAAGAGGAAACAAAAAATGTCAGTTACAGAAATGAAGAACATTATCATTGAGAATTATGGTTTTGAAAATAAGGCAACAATCGAATTTTTCCGCACTTGTGAAAAGTCGGGTTATGATTACAATGCAATCTCAAGAAAGTTTGATAAGTTGACAAAGAATGGTTTAGAGGTTCTTCTCTAAACCTCTTGACAAATCAAACTAAAAATAGTATAATAAAAGAAAAAAGTGAGGTAAATAAAAATGTTTGAAGCTAATGTTAATGTTGAAGCAGATAATGAACTTATCGAGAATTTGACTATTGCAACACTTGAAAGTTTGATGATTGCAACTCTTGACGGAATAACCACTAACAAGAGAGAAAGAACTGCTTACACAGCTGGTTTTCTTGCGGCTATCTCAATTTTTACTGATACTGCAACATCAATGGAGATTTTGAAGGGAATGAGTGACAAGGAGTAATCCTTGCCCTCGCCCTCCGGGGCGAAAAATTTTACCACATGAGAACAAAAAAATCAACCCCAAATTTATTGTCAGATTACACAAAAATAATCCTGAAATTTTGTGCAATGTGTCAGTAGTAGTTTGGGTATGGTTTTGCTATACTATAATCAAGAAAAAGAAAAGAGGTAACTAAAATGAAAACTACATTCACTCTCAAGACTAATAACCTCATTACAAGATACGAAAACTATGCAACAGCTATTGAAAACCTCGCAAATAATCTTGCAAATGCACTTCGCAACAACGAAACTTTTGAAACAAAACTTTACTTCGGAGAATACATCATTCAAGAAGTCAAGGCGGAAAATGGAAACATTACAAAGTATTGGACAAAAGAAAGTCAAAAATGCCCTAATTGAAAAGTTAGGGCAATTGCCATCTCCGACTGCAAAAATTATACACCTATGGAGCAAAAAAGTCAATAGATAATTTGCACAAAATTTTACATGAATCGATCCCAAAATTTGTGCAATCTGCACAATTGTAATCTGCGGTGGGTGTGTTATACTATAATCAAGAAAAGGAAAAGGAGAAACAAAAATGAAAACTTACTTCTTCGACATGGACGGCACTTTCGTAGACCTCTACGGCGTAGATAATTGGCTCGATGACCTCATCAATGAAAAAACAAGACCTTACGACGAAGCAAAGCCCCTTGTAAACTTCGCAAGGCTCGCAAAGGCTATGAACAAAGCAAGAAGAAAAGGCAATAAAATTTGTATTGTTTCTTGGCTTGCGAAGAATGGAACACCCGAATACAACGCAAGAGTTACGACATCAAAGCTCAATTACCTTGCAAAACACTTGCCTTCTGTAACATTCGATAAAATTATCATTGTACCTTACGGAACACCAAAACAGAATTTTTGTACAAATAGAACAGATGTTCTGTTTGATGATGAAGAAAGAAATAGAACAAATTGGACAGGCGAAGCCTACGAACCATCAAAAATCTTTGAAGTCCTTCGATAAAGGACTTCTTTTTTTTACAAAAAATTTTTCAAAAAAGTATTGACAACAATAATTAAAATGTGGTATAATGGAACTGAGAATCTATTTGACCTGACTGCCGCACCCGCCCGAAAAATTATACCACATCTGAACAGTTTTTGTCAAGAGGCTTTTGTTACAATTGTGTTACAAAATAAATCCTATTAAAATGTGAACAAATTGTAAACGATAACAAAAAGGTATTGCAAAGGATAAAAAACAAGCGTATAATCTAATTATAAAAGTTAAGGAGATGAACACAAAATGAAAATCGACAAAAGAATTAACTATGTTATGGTAATTGATACAGAGGCTTGCCCCATAGACAAGACTATCGAAGATGTAGACGCTCATAATATGTTTACTTATGATGTAGGCTATGCAATTTGCCGTAAGAATGGCGAAGTTTTCCTTACAAGGTCTTTCGTAATTTCTGATATTTTCTACGGCGAAGCAGACCTTATGAAGTCCGCATACTACGCAAACAAGTTGCCCCAGTACCATAAAGATATTAAGAACGGCACACGCAAGGTTGTAACCTTTGCACAGTTTTGCAAGATTTTTCGTGAGGATATGAGAGAATATGGTGTAACAGAGGTTTATGCACATAATCACTACTTTGACCTTACAACACTTAATATAACAAGTCGTTGGACTTCCAAGAGTGCGTACAGATATTTCTATCCTTATGGTACAAAGATATATGACACAATGAAGATGGCTCGTCAGGTTATCGCCACAACACCCACATACAAGGCATTTTGTGAGCGTGAGGGTTATATGACCAAGAACGGCAAGCCCCAGCTCAAGGCGGAAGTCATTTACAAGTATATCAGCGGTAATTATGATTTTGATGAGAGCCATACGGGACTTGAAGATGTACTCATCGAAAAGGAAATTATGGCTTATTGCTACCGCAAGCACAAGGCTATGAACGGCAAGTTGTGGGGTTGACACCCCACAAAAACCGTGATATAATAAAAGAAAAAAAGTGAGGTAAGAAAAATGGCTAAAGTAAATTGTAATGCAGATGATATGGAAATGTTTGGTATTCTTGAAGTGGGTACTTATTTTGTTTATCAGAACCAGTTGTTTGTACTTATAAGTGAGTATGAAACTGAAAAAGATGTTTTTAATTTTAATGAGGATAACACTTTTTGTTGGTGTGATAGATTTGACACTAACGCAATAGTCAAGGTTATTTCTCCTGACAAAATTACTATAAACATTGACTAAAGTCAATTGACAAATTGCACAAAGGTTGAATAAAATCTTTGTGCAATTTGCTACTTGACAAAAAAAATTTTTTGTGTTTTAGAAAAAATTTTACAAAAAAATGCTTGACACGCAAATTTTTATGTGGTATAATCGACGGCCCGTGCGCGATTGGCTGCGGGCCGTTTTTTGTCAATAGGTAATTTGCACAAATTTTCATGCCTAAATTTGTGCAAGATGCACAATTGACACCAGTCCCAAAATTTGCCTGTCAATTGACAGATTGCACAAAGATCTTGTCGCAAATTTGTGCATTTTGTCAGTATACTCATTACCCCTATGGTGTTATACTAATAATGTAAGAAAGGTCAACGAGAAGTCGACAAGAAAAATAAAAAACCTCTTGACAAGACTTACAAAATCTGTTATAATCTAATTACAATAAAAATTAAGTGAGGTAAAAAACAATGGAAAAGATGACACAGTTGAAGGCAGTAGAGTTCGTACTTGACAATGCAGAGATTACACTTCCCGAGGATGTAAGAGAGAAGTTAGATGCTATCAAGACATCACTTGAGAAGAAGGCAAAGGCTGACAGAGCCCCTTCGCCTGAGGTAAAGGAAAATGCAAAGTTGAGAAAGGCAATTCTTGACACAATGGAAGTCGGTAAGGATTACAGAATTAATGACCTTATTGCAATAGTTCCCGGTCTTGAAACTGCTTCTACTCACAAGGTTTCGGCTCTTCTGACTCCGATGAAGAGAGATGGTCTTGTAGTAAGAAAGGAAATCAAGAGAGTAGCTTATTTCTCAAAGGCTTAAAGAAGAGGGGGCAGAAATGCCCCTTTTTTAAAATCGCTATTGACAAGCCGCCCTAAAAGTAGTATAATAGAATTGTAGAAAAACGAAAGAGGTGGAAACAATGGTTACAGTTTGGAACTTTTTGGAAAACACTTTTGGCTTCATGGGTGCGTATGCAATTTGCATTTTTGGGTGCGGTTTGTGCTTTCTTTGTGCTTTGTGGTTAGTTATGAAGTTAGTCATTGAATGGCATCGTGATAACTATGGGTATTTCAAAAGCGACCTTTTTTGAAAAAATTCCTATTGACACCCCCTGAAATTTATGGTATAATAATAATAGAAATAAGAAAGGCGGTTTTAGTAATGGCTCACAAGAAGAAGAATAGAAAAGAAAGACCTTTGTGGACACCCTACTACGTCCGCAAGACAAAAACTTTCAAGGAACACAAAGAAAACCTTGAAAGAAAACACAAAAAGCGTCTTGACTATGACGAATAATTGTGTTAAAATAAAAGAAAAAAGAGGTAGACAAAATGAGTGATTTTGAAAGAGTTGCAAATAGCCTTGGAATTACAGTTGAGGAAGCAAAAGCCTTAATGGAAGAGGACAGGGAAATCGACAAAATGACCTCAAATGCGGAAGTTGAAAGCGATTTGTCTAAAGACCAAAAGGAAGTGAGCAAGGGGGCGAGAAGGTCAGAAAGAAAGCCGAATTTGTCCTCTTGGGGTAAGGAAACCAAGAGTAGAAGGAAAGAAAAGCCCGAACAAAAAGCAATGATTGACAGTTTCTTGCGGGCAGTCGTTGAAGAACACAACGCCGAGAACATTGAGATAATCAACGACCAAGCAAGTTTCACGTTTTTTGTGAACGGCAAGAAGTACAAAATTGTGCTTTCATGCCCTCGGTCTTAAAGAGAGGGTGTAACAACCCTCTCCGGCCGCAAAATTTTATCACATCTGAAGCAAAAAGTCAAGAGGAAATTTGCGGGCAGCCTGCACAAATTCTGTTCCTGTTTTTCGTGCAATCTGTACATGGACGACTGTCCGCACGGGTGTTATAATTTACTTGTAAATAAAAATAAAAGTGAGGTACAAAAAATGAGTAAAGTAATTGTTGAAAATCTGTCAAATAGGTACAAGGTTGGCGAACTTCCTGACAATACCTTCTTCTTTTGGAACGATAAGTTATTTATGACAATTGCTTCCTCCGATTACGCAGATGATGAAGATTATTGTGCGGTTTGGAATTTCAATAACAACGAAGATGGAGCAATTGAAAGAAATACAGAAGTTCTTTGGATACGTTATGAGGACATTGAAATCAGAGTATTAAAAAGGGATTGAGGGGCAACTGCCCTCTCCGCTCGAAAAATTATACATCCACAAGACAAAAAAGTCAATACCTATTTTCAAAAAATTTGCACAAATAATTCTCCCATAATTTGTGCGTTTTGCACTTGCATTTGGTGTTAGTATCTGTTATACTTAAATCAAGAAAAGAGGAAAGAGGACAAAACAATGACACTTAAAAAGATTACAAAAAAGTTCTTGAAAGACCTCGGTATTAAGGTTAGATACGCAAGAGAAGAAGAAGATGGTGAAGATGGCTTTTTTGCATACTATACAGAAAACTTGATAACTATTCCTCGTAATGAAGAAAATTACTATTGCAAAGATTTTATGGAAGATTTCAAAAATCGCTATCCGCAAGTTAAGGCTCACGAGATAACAATTTCTATTCTTCATGAAGTAGGTCATTGTATGGTACACCCCAACAAAAAATGTAAGACTGAAAAAAAGGTAAAAATTGACTATTACCACAAGTTCAACGAAAGAATAGCGACAGCTTGGGCGGCTGAATACATTATTACACACCCGAAGAAAATCGCAAAATTTGAAAAAAAGCTGAAAAAAGTTCTTGAAGAGGGTTGACAACCCTTTTCTTGTATGTTATAATTTACTTGTAAGAATAAGAAAAGAGGAAAATAAAATGGTTGATAAAGTAATGACTAACAAAGAAATGCTTGAAAAATTAGAAGAAATGAGAGCATTTCACGCTTCGCAAGTACAAGCACTTGACCTTGCTATTAAAGAAATTAAAAGCTGGAACGAGTCAACAGAAGAATAAAAGAAAGGGGGCAATAAAAGTCGTCCCCGACCGCAAAAATTTTACCACATACAAGGCAATTTGTCAAGGGTAACTTCATCGACAGGCCGCACAAAAAATTCTCCCAAAATTTGTGCAATTTGTCAATACAATTTCCTTGCTCTTGGTGTTATACTATAATCAAGAAAAGGAAAAGAGGAAAAACAAATGACAAAGATTAAGAACTTCTTTAACATCGAAACCCCTTACAAGTTTGAATACAATGACCTTCGTTGTCTTATTACAATTTTGAATGTTGGCTTAATAATGGCTTACGGTTTGTCTATTTCTTGGTTTGGTCTTGCCGTTGCAATTATCGGACTTGTTAAGGACTTCGCAACCGATAGACACATTAACGGAATTTTAATGCACTTTGCAAGTGTTGCACTTAATGTTTACTTTTTAACACTTCTTTATACAGGGGCTTGACAACCCCTTATAAAAGGTGTATAATAATTATAGAAAATGAGAAAAGAGATAAATAAAAATGAAAAAGTATTTAATAGTTAAGTGTGTAGACTTAAACGACCAGTACGAGTGCGATGCTGATAGAACTCCCCTTGTACTTGTTGACAATTATGTGAAATGGTTAAAAATTTATGCTAAAAGATTTGAATGGTATGAAATTTATCAAGAAAATTTGACAGGAGAACTACATCTTATAGATACATTCCGCCTTGATTAAATCAATAGTGAGGTTGCATAAAAACAAAAATAAAAATTTATACAATTTCACTATTGACAAAAAATCAGAAAAATAGTATAATAAATATAGAAAATAAAAGTGAGGCAAATAAAAATGGAACTTAACAAAGCAATTACAGAAATTACAAACATTCTTGATACTTGGCTCAAGGAAAACGGCTTTGACCTTACAACAAGATTTGAACAGGACTTCGGATACTACCACAACGAAAATGTTATTGCTTTTAGTCTGTTGACAACTGAAAAGACCGAGGAAAGCTTTGGGGAGTTTGTAGAAGATTTAGGTGGATACTATGACTTAAATTTTCTTAATTCTTTTTTTCATGAGTTAGGACACCATGAAACTTATGAGGACATAAGCGACGAAGATTATTTTTATGGTCAAAATGTAAAAAACTATCTCGCAAACAAAAAGGAGCTTGATAAGTACGACCTTTATACTTATTTTAATCTCCCTATTGAGAGAGCCGCGACTAAATGGGGCGTTGAATACATTAATAACCATACTCCAAAAGTAATGGAATTAAATGGAAAAATTCGTGAAATAATCCTTGACATAGATGTTATCAAGTGATATAATAAAAGAAAAAAGAGAGGTAATAAAAATGGCTAAAGTAATTTACACACCAGAAAATGTAAAACCCGCTTTTTGCGACCTTAGCGAAGGTACTTATTTTGATTATGAGGGTTCGCTTTATTTGTTCGTAGACGAAGATAGGGATTTAGTTTTTGATTTTGAAGAAGAAATAAGTTTTAGATGGACTGATGAATATGATTTAGAGGCAAAAGTTCAACCTATTGTTTCTGATAGAGTTACCATAAAAGTTGATTAAAGTCGATTGACAAGTTGCACAAAAACAGAAATGAAAATTTGTGCAACTTTACTATTGACAAAAAAATTTTTTGTGCTTTGGAAAAATTTTTACAAAAAGTGCTTGACAAGGCTGGTTAGCTATGGTATAATAGAGCGGCCCGTTTGCGAGTGCTGCAGGGCCGTTTTGTCAATTGTGCAAACTGTACAAAAATTCTGGCTCAAATTTGTGCAACTTGTACACTTGACAACACTCCCAAAATGTGCTTAGCCCAAATGTGAATAAATTGTAAACAAATAAAATTTTTATTGACAAGGCTTAAATTATCTGTTATACTATAAGTGTAAAAAAGATAAAAGAGGTACACAAAATGAAGACTTTCCTTTTTGTAGACAGAGTAAGTGGCGAAGAGTTTTTCGTAGAGGCTGAAGATAGAACTGCGGCAAACAAGAAGGCTTGCATTTGGTTTGAGGAACCCCACAACTGCGGTGAAGTAGCTTGGGAAGAGGCTGATGCACTTGGATACGACACCTATTGACAAGGTGTCTATCCTATGGTATAATTAATTTATAAATAAAGATGAAAGAGGTAATAAAAATGACAAATCTTTGGGACGAAACAGTTAGAAAGCTCGCCAGCCTTAACTTTGATTTTGATAAGGATGTAATTCAGGTTCAGACTTGTGAAGGCTACATTAACAAGGAAATCTTTAAGATGATAGCTATGGCTACCAACTATGACAGCGGTTATGGCTCGGCTGAAATCCGTGAAGATTTGATTATTGTTGGCAATGGCTGGTGGCTTGAGCGTGATGAGTATGACGGTTCGGAATGGTGGGTTTATCGTACAAAGCCCGATTTACTTAACGATGATGCAGGGGCTCCAAGGCTCACTACCTATGACTACGAGGAGGAAGAGGAAGAGTAATTTCTTCCGTCCTCCGGGGCGAAAATTATAGCACACCTGAGCAAAAAAGTCAAGAGGTTTTTGAAAAAATTTTGCACAATTTTGTATCCTAAATTTTGTGCAATTTGTTAGTACCAAAAGGGATAGAAAAGTAGTATCATTTAAGAGAAGAAAAGAGAAAAGAGGAATAAAAAATGAATTTGTTGATTTTGTTTATCGTATTGAGCGTAGTAAATGTTATCCTTCAGACTTTCAAGTCCCTTGCAACTGTAAAGTGCGGGCGTGTTGGTGCTTCTCTCGTGAACGCGACTGCGTACGGACTTTACACAGTAGTTCTTGTTTACACTAATGCGGATTTTCCACTTTGGGAAAAGGTGCTTGTAACGGCACTTTGTAATCTCGTTGGTGTTTTCATTGTAAAGACTATCGAGGAAAAAATTAGAAAAGACAAATTGTGGAAAGTTGAAGCAACACTTCCCGTAGATAATGCAATTAAAGCAAGAGTGGCACTTCGTAATGCAAAATTAAGTTATTCAACACTTAACACAAGTACAAAGGAAAGAGTAATTTTTAACATTTACTGCCCTACCAAAAAAGAAAGTGAAAAGGCAAAAATCATTCTCACAAAGTACAACGCAAAGTATTTTGTAAGTGAAAGCAAGTCCCTTTAATGGGACACTTTTTCCTTGACTAATGTGCGACAAGGTGCTATAATAATTATAGAAAATAAAGAAATGAGGTAATCAAAATGTTGACAGTATTTTATACAAGAAAAGGCAAGATTGATTTTAAGACTTTCGAGAATGATAATGAGGTCAAAGAATTTTATCAGACTTTGCCGAATGAGGAAAACATTGTTCTTATTCAAGATGAGGTTGGAAACAAAGTTGAAATTCGTGATGTAAACCTTGTTTCTTGTAGGTTGCGGTAAGTTGTCCATGTGACACTCTTGAACAGCTCGCCGCACACTTGACAAAACAAAAATAGTATGGTATAATAAAAGAAAAAAATGAGGTAAATAAAAATGGCAGTAGTAGAATTTGGTAAGATTGATTATACAACAAAGTTTAGTGAATTAGAAATTGGTACTTATTTTGAGTTTGAAGGTGAATTGTTTGTTAAACTTCGAATTGCTAAAGAAGAAGACGATGCTTATGGTGATGAAGGCGAAGAAGTTAATGCTTTTAGTTTTGCAACAGATGATACTACATTTTTTGAAAATTACGATAAAGTAACACCTATCCCAACCGAAGCAATACGAATTAGTGTTAGTGGAGAAGGAGATTAACCCCCTCTCCGCCCGAAAAATTATATCACACAAGCATAAAAAAGTCAAGCATTTTTTTCAATAAAATTGCACAAATAATTTTCCCGATTTTTGTGCAATCTATCAGTATCTATCTACTACTTTTGGTGTTATACTTTAATTACAAAAGTTAAAGAAAAGAGGAAATAAACAAATGAACAAAGTTTTAGTTTTTGATACTGAAGGAATTAGAAGCGGTCTATGCTATGATTTAGGTGCGGCGGCTATTGACATCACGGGCGAGGTTTATGATACAATCAACCTTGTAAATGGTGACATTTTTGAAGATCGTAAAGACTTAATGCAGACCGCACACTATAAGAATAAAATTCCAAAGTATGAAAAGGAAATTGAAGAGGGTATTCGCGAAGTTGTAAGTTTTGAAGAGTTAAAAAACAGATTTGCGGAGTTTGTAAACAAACACGGCATTAAAAAGGCTTTTGCTCATAACATACCCTATGATTATAACTCATTAAATAAAACAAGTTTGTATCTTTTGGGTGATGATTTCTTTTTCCCCGATAGCTTGACATTTTACGACACTAACACATTGACAAAACAAGTAGTAAGAGATACACCAAGTTATAGAAAGTTTTGTGAAAAGCATAATTTCTTGACAAAAACAGGAAAGCCACAAACAAAAGCCGAGATAGTTTACAGATACTTGACAAACAATCCCGACTTTGTAGAAGAGCATACAGGATTAGCCGATGTAATGATAGAAAAAGAAATTTTAGCCTATTGTTACAAAAAACATAAAAAAATGAATGGTATTTATTCAAATAAGGAAGTCTGTTTTATTACAGACTTCTTTTATTTTACTTAAAAAAACTATTGACAAACATACACTAACTATGGTATAATAGAAGTGAGAACCCTTTCCGCCCGGAAAATTTTACCACATAATCAGCATTTTGTCAAGAGGTTTTTCAGAAAAATTTTGCACAAAAATTTTCCTAAAATTTGTACATTGTGCCTACTATGCAAAACCGATTTTATCCTTTATAATAAGTATGTAAGGTAAGGAAAGGAAAGACGAAAAAAAAGAAGTCAAAAAAAAGTCCTTGACAAACCTCACAAAAGATGTTATAATAAAAGTACAAAAGGTAAGGAAAGTAAAAAGTAACTAAAGAAAAAAAGTTAAACAAGTAAGAAAAAAACACTTGACAAACCTTTTGGAAAATGTTATAATAAAAACATAAAATAAAACAAAGAAAGAGGTGCTAATTATGGCAGAAACAAAGATGACACAGGCAAAGGCAATTGAGTTCGTACTTGCTACATACGGCGAGGCTCTCCCCGCAGATGTAAAGGGTAAGATTGAGGACATCGGCAAGTCCCTCGAAAAGAAGGCAAATGCCCCTCGTGCCCAGTCCGCAGAGGTTAAGGAAAACGCCAAGCTCCGTAAGGCTATCCTCGACAATATGGTAGAGGGTAAGGCATACCGTATCAATGACCTCATCGCTGCGGTTCCCGAACTCGCTACGGCTTCCACTCATAAGGTGTCCGCACTCCTTACGCCTATGAAGCGTGACGGACTTGTAATCCGTGAGGAAGTTAAGCGTGTAGCCTACTTCCGTAAGGCTTGATAGGCTCCGCCTATCTAAAGAGGTTTCGATAGGGTTCCTCACAAAAACCCTTTCCCACTAATTGACGATTTTTGTCCTCCTTTTCTTTATACACTTAACCCTCTATGATAACACATAGGGGGTTATTTGTCAAGTAAAAAAAATTCTACATTTTGCACAAAAATTTTTCTGAAAATTTGTGCAATTTGCCTATTGACAGGAGGCTCTGGATATGGTATAATCGAGCGGGCCGCCAACGGGTGGGCGCGGCCCGAAATTCCATTATACCACGCCCCACCAATTTTGTCAAGCACTTTTTTTGTACATTTTGCACAAATTTTTCTCCCAAAATTCTACAAATTGCACAAAAATATTCTACTTTTGTGCAAAATACACAATTTTTTATACAAAATTCTTGTTTTTTTGTACTTTTTACACAAAAAATAAGGATTGCAATTAGTTATGAGTATGTTATAATAATAATGTCGAAAGGCGAGGGACACCAAACCAAATAGACACTTGAAACTTGACAATAAAATTCTTGTTGACAAAACAAGATTTTAGATGTATAATATAAGTGTAAAAAGGATAAGGAAAGTTAAGCGGTCTTTAGAGGTTGCGACCTATCAAGTAAGAACAGTTTGACTACACTGACAAGTACAAGTCCATTACAAATATTAATTTTATGAGGTGATTTTTATGGCTGAAAAGATTACACAGAAGTCCGCACTTGAGTTTGTTATCGCTACATACGGCGAGCAGTTGCCTACTGATGTTAAGGACAAGGTTGAAAGCCTTATCAAGTCTCTTGAGAAGAAGGCTAACGCACCCCGTGCGGTATCGGCTGAGGTCAAGGAAAACGCGAAGTTGCGTGAGGCTATCCTCGCAACTATGGAGCCCGGCAAGCTCTACCGCATTAACGACCTTATCGCCGTTGTGCCCGGTCTTGAGACGGCTTCAAGCCACAAGGTTTCCGCCTTGCTGACTCCGCTGAAGCGTGACGGCTTGGTTGAGCGTGTTGAAGTCAAGCGTGTTGCTTGGTTCCGCAAGGTTGAGGCTTGATGTCAAGCCCTAACTGACCTAAAATTGGGACTATCTTCGGATAGTCCCTTTTTTAGTACACAAAAATAATGATCAAGATTTGTGCAATCTGCTACTTGACATTTGGGGGATTTGTGTGGTATGCACAAAAACCTCATAAAAATTTTGTGCAAAATGCCTATTGACAAGGCTTGCTCGGCGGGCCGTGAGCGAGCGAGTCTGGCCCGTTTCCCACCAACGCGACCCCTCAGCACATATGGCCGAGCATATGCTCACACGTGACTCACACCTCCCAAATCCCGAAATCGTCTCCGAAACTTTCCACCCCCGCAACACGCACAAAATTTACATATGGGCTTGCTACGCTCGCCCTTGATTCCCTAGTCCGAAAAATCCCTATTGACAAGGCGGTGTCAAGGTAGATTTTTTCTACAGGCCCAAAAAATTCTTTGGACACCACACATTAATTTATTGATCGTGAAAACCAATATATAAAAAAACCTTTTTTTTATTTAATCCCGGTTTCTCTCGTGAGCAAAAAACTTCCCCCTATATATTATATCACATTTTTCCTTCCTTGTCAAGAGAGATTTGTTGACCGGGTCCTTCAGATCCCGCCAACAGGAAAACCGCATATTAAAAAGGCCCGAGAGGGCCTTTATTTTTCCATTTCATCAGAGAGCTAGAGTGAGCTGCAGTGAAAGAAAAAGTAGTCGTATGAAAAGTTGCAAGGAAACCAAAAGAAGATAAGTAAATTTTGGAAAATTGGGGCTTTAACAAGCCCCAAAATAAAACCAAGAGTAAGAAGAAAAAATCTTACTTGACAAAGCTTCAAAAATATGATATAATAAAAGGGGAAATATAAATATAAATATTATCACATTTTTGCGGTCTTGTCAAGGAAGATTTTTTGGACGGGTCGCCGCACTTTTTATATATCTCCGAGAAGGTCGAAATTTTGCTCATACTCTTTCCATTCGATTCACGCTCCAGTATTGAAAATTTTCTCAGAAACATAACCTTCTATATACCCAATGAGCAATTGACCGTTTTTAAGTCTACGACTTTCCGTAGTTCTCAAATTTTCGAGCAAACTTATTTGGAAATTAAAAAATATTATGTTATAATATAAGTATAACAATAAAAAGAGGTGAATTATTACTATGGGAAGATTAAATGATGACTGGTATGATAGAATGTTTGAGTTACTTATGCGTCAAGACCAAGAGGATGCAGAAGTAATATTAGATAAGATTGCGGACGCCGCTAATCGGAAGAAAGCAGCTGAGGCAGAGGCGGAAAAGAGACGAGCTGCGGCGCAGAAGAAATCCACAGATAGAGAAGATGAATTGATACAACTCATTATGGATTTTGACAAGTGGGAACGCAAGTGGTACGGAAGTGAGTTGGGTAAAACAGAACCAATGACTGAGAGTGCGGCCCGGGGCGTGGCCAAGATTATAGATAAATTGATGGATAGTGGATATTTCTTTGGACTCTGAATAAGAGTCCTTTTTTTATGTCCGAAATCGTCTTTGCGGTTTGATGGAGCATATCGCATGGGCGTGTCGCCCTGGCAACATACACCATTCTATACTATATCTCACTATACTTTATCTCAGTCTATATCCATATTTTTCTTCCAACTCATCATCTATTACCACCCCAAACAACTTTGTACTACTGCATTAAAAAACGCTTCTATTTCATTTTCTCCCAAACCAATCTAATTTCTTCTTCTCTATTTGTTTCTACTTTAACTTCAAATCACTATCCAATTCAGCTATCAATTTTCGTTTCATTTTCCAAACTGTTCCTCTGAGGCTTCAGTTTTCTTCTCCTTCCTTAATACTAATCCCTTTAGTTTGTTCTTTCCCTTCCAAAATCTTTTTTACTTCATCCCCTATTAATAAAGTAATTCCATCTCTCAAACTACTACCCCCTAAAACCTGAAACAAAGCCTCTAACTCTTCCTCATTAAACCCCTCCCCCAATCTTCTCAATTCCTGATCCACTCTACCATCCTTGTAATAGGTTATCACTCTATACAAAATCTCCCTATCCTCACAACTTAACTCTATCTCCACATATCTACTTACTACCTCTTCCATCTTCAATCCTCCTTTCAAATGAGTCTCACCCGTAGGAGAAGTTTATAACGAGCGAAGCGAGTTATAAACTTCGACTGGGGGTCGAGCAGTGCTCGAGGGGGTTTACCCCCTATTATATTTATATGGTTACTACTTTTTTAACACCAACATTACTAGTTTTTTAACACAACATTACTAGTTTTTTAACGCTTAATTGAAGGTCAAATTAACCTTATTTATTTGATATTTTGACTTATATCCCATGCTTACAAACTCATAGTCAATCAACCCCAATTTTTGCAAAACTGTTAATATATCCTGAATGACAGTATCATTCGATCTAGTTCTAGATGATAATCCAACAAACTCTTTCAACTCTGCATATGTAATAAAAAATGGTTTTTTCGCCGCATAATAGCGAATAAACAAATAAACATAAACTGATATACTACGCTCATTCATAGTATTTACCAATACCCTAATAGTTTCTTCCGGTATTAATGCTGCTACATAAGGCTCTAATAAAGTTAATTCATAGTCTCCACTCTCTGCATCTAAAAAAAGTAATTCCATTTCTAAAAGATTTTTTACTCTCGTTCCAACAGTTTGTCTTGTTAAACCAACCTTCTCTCCTATTTCTCTAAAGTTCATATCAAGCTTCTTAATCCTACCATTATTATCAGAGATAGTCTGAAGATAACCATAAACCAAGTCATTATATCCCCTATTAGCACATATATCTTTTATCTTAGGTATCTGTCTTTTTCTTCCCAAAATAATACCTCCTTTCAACATTACTACTTTTTTAACATCAATATTACTACTTTTTTAACACATAATACAAACATTACTAGTTTTTTAACACTTCTGTACTACTTTTTTAACACATTTTTTTAACACCATTACAACATTACTACTTTTTTAACACCTATATAACATTACTATTTTTTTAACACGGTTCCGAGATTTTTCTCCTTACTCCTTCTTTTCTTCCCGAGCCGACTTTTCTTTTTTGACTGCTTTCCATGCGGCCTTGCAGCTGGGACACACAATGAACGGGTTGCTGGAATATTTGCAACAAAACTCATCAAAACTAACTGATTTTATTACCTCATCACATAGCGCACATATAATTGCAACCTCAGTTTGAGGCACGAACATATCAAAATCTTCTTCCATCAATTACCAAACTCCTCAAAAAACCAATTGTAAAAGTCCTGCTCAAAGAACGGATACTTGTTGTAAAAATAAGTAGCTTCGATATCAGTTACATCATCTCCCTCTAATAAACTGATATCTCCGTCTCTTGAAATTATTGTTCTCCGTCTATCTTGAATAAACCCTACATACTCTGTCAAAACAAAACCAACATTTTTAACTCCCAAGAGTGCATTAAATTTTTCCGGTATCTGAACAAAACTCTCCCTCATTTTCTCAGCACTATCCAAAAGCAAATCAACTCTCTTAAGAATATCTCTTGTATATGGTATTTTGTCAAAATTGTTTCTAACATAAACTATTAATTCATCTAAAGGCATCTATATTTTCCTCCTATAAAATTACCTATATATATTATAACATAATTTTTTAAGATTTCAAACTTTGTGGGCGTCGCCCCGCTGGCACATGCATCACTCGTCTCACAAAACCAAAAGTGGATTTAGAAAAACCTTGCGGCGGTTGCTCATGTGGATCTGCATGGACGGGCTCCCGCAAATATCAAGTAGATTGAAAAATCTAACTTTACAATAACCTAAATTTATGATATAATATATATAGAAAAGATAAGAAAAGAGAATTAAATATGTATATATATAAAAATGGAGAACCGTTAAAATGTTGTGCGACTTGCAAGCACTCTTGCAGCAAGCGTGTAAAACTAAAGGAATATGGAATGGAAAATTATCCTATTTATAGGTTCTTTTGTGATATTAACAAACATTGCACCTATTTTGGAAAATCAAATACCGATTGGGAACCGAGAGAAGAAAAGTAGACTGAAAAATCTAACTTTACAAATACTTATTTTTATGATATAATATATATGTAAGAAAGATAAGAAAGGTAATGATAAATATGAAGTTAATAAATGTACTCGACTTTCTCCCTCTTGGTACTTGGGTAAGAATATGGGGAGATGATGAAAATTCTCCTCTCTTTGAGGGATTTATTGAAGATGCTCCTATGTATCTTGCTAACCGCGAACTCGTTAAGGGTGAAGAGGGAACTTATTTTGAGCTTCGTTATGAGGCCTGTGGTTATTCCTTCAAAGATGGAGTTAAGGAGCATGTTGCTCTCTTTATAGAGGAAGAAGATTAAGTAGTTCAAAAAATTTGTCTTTACAAAAAGCCAAATTTATGATATAATATATATGTAAGATAAAGAAAGAAGAAAATAAAGGTTCTGAAAACCTACTTGTCGTTAGAGGAATGCGTTCCTATCAAGTTGGTTAAGTACAAGTTCGAGAAGGCGTTAGTAAGAACCCTAATTCCAAAGTTGGAAATCTTACAAAGAGGTTCAAAAAATTATACTTTACAAACTTAAAAATTTGTGGTATAATATAGATGTAAGAAAAATAAAAAAGAAAGAAAAAAATGAGGTGAAAATTATGGCTGAGAAGATTACTTACATTTCTGCACTTACTTCTGGTATCGAGTCCCTTAAGGGCGTTGAGGGTTTCTCCCCTGACGAGATCGCAAAGCTTGAGGCTCTCAAGGCTTCCCTTGAGCGTAGAGCATCTGGTGAGCGTAAGCCTTCTAAGGAGCAGGTTGCAAACGATGCACTCCGTACTAAGATTTACGAGGCTATGGAGCCCGGCAAGGCTTACACTCTTGCTGACATCAACGAGCTCATCGGAGAGACTTTCTCCACTCAGAAGCTCTCTGGTCTGATCCGTACTATCGAGGGTATTGAGAAGACTAAGACTACTGGTAAGGACAGAAAGACTCTGTTTACTAAGGTTTGATAGGGCGTAAGCCCTATCAAATTGGGTGGCGGCCCCCATATAGACCGACCCGTCGATCCTAATCCGCACATCCCAAGGCTCGTGGACGCTAAACCTTTACAAATGCGATGGAACCCTCGATCTTTACAAGTAGGTTAGAGAGGCTAAAATAAACTTGAGGTTTCTGTTGGGAGTTATCCATAAAACTCCCTTCCCACTCGGTTCTTATAGGTTCGTCCATCCGCGGAAACGGGAAAAAACCTATTTAGGTCTGCCTAACCTAATACCAAAAGAGGTCCCGCTCCATGTGACGAGAGGGTTACTGAAGATCACACGCTTAGCAACGGTGAAACGATTTGCCCCGCGTCGACTGTGGGTAAAAGGAGGTCGATGGGCATTTAGCAATATATGTTCATAAATGCAGGTCTGGTAAACCAATATTGCTCGGATAGGGAGGGTTGCAAACCTCCCTATCATTGTTTATAAAAAATCTATATTGACGGCAGCTTAAATTTATGGTATAATATATATGTAAGAAAAATAAAAGAGGTAAATTTAAGTATGTATGATATTGATAGAATTAAGAATGAGTTTTATGAGGCTTGCCGCAAAGGTGGGATGACAAGAGAAATTCCTGTTTCTCTTAATGGCAGACTTACTCGTACTCACGCAAGAGTTATAAGCGACTGGAAGGGTAATGACCTTATCCCCGAAAGAGCCGAGTTTTCCAAGCAGCTCATTGAAACTGCTACTGACGACTCTATCCATGAGGTAATCCTTCACGAGGCTGCTCATGCAATCGTAACAGAACTTACAAAAAAATCTCATGGACATGATGCGGTTTTCAAGAGAATGTGCGGCCGATTGGGTTGTTCCCTTACCAAGGCAACAGGTGAAGTTGAAAGACACACCGAGGTTAAGAATAAGTACGACATCATTTGTCCTAATTGTGGTGTCATCGGGGGTTATAGTAGAATGTGTAAGACAGTCAGAGAACCTGAACGCTGCGGTTGTAAGAAGTGTGGTACTTGGGGTTTGGAGGTAAGACAAAATTGGTAAGAGTCTGCGGCTCTTAAGGAGGTAAATATGTCACAGTATATTCAGTTTTTTATAAGGTCTAATTCCAATGAATTTCTTCCTATTGGAGTATTTTCCAGATGCAATGCAATTTATGACTTTTTCGAGAAGTATTTTAATGCTCCCTATGAGAAGATCGCCGCAATAACTGTAAAAGACTTGATGTATCTTATAGAAAAAATCGACAATCGCATTGAAGTGTATAACGATAAAATCGTAGGACTTGAGCAGAAAATCAAGTTGATTACAGAGTGTAATAATTCTGTTGAAGATAAGATGGTCGCTATTGACGAGGTTTACTCCGATATTGAAGATTATGTTGAACAGCGTAACGAATTCAAGCAGGCACGTAGCTATGTATGTTCTTTGGAAGAAATCCTTGACGCTATTGCATATGATGACAAGTATTGTAAGGATACTTATCTCTACTGTGGTATCGAAGTTGGAGAAAATCCTACTATTAAGGATATAGTTGTTGATTAACCAAAAGTAGAATAGAAAATGCGGCAGGGGGTCCACGGGATCTCCTGTTTTGGTACAAAAAATCTCATTTGACAATGACTTAAATTTATGTTATAATATATATAGAAAAGATAAAGAAGGTGATTTTGGTATGAGATTGTTGACATGGTATGTAAGTTTAGGTAAAAAGGCAGATAGCTTCAAGGTTAAGATTGAAGATACAGATACAAAAAAGGTTCTTTTTAAAGATCACTATGTTAATGGTAGAAATGTAAGTTATGATAGAGCTCTTGCTAATGAGAAGAAACCTTTTGTAGCTGATCTTATTAAAAATCTGATTGATGAATATGATGTTGAAGGTACGGTAGGTGCTCCGGGAATTAATGCCTTCACAGGTTTACCAGTGACAAAGGAAGATGTAGATAATTTTTTGTATAAATATGTATGGGAGATGATTTGAAATGAAGGATAGAATGAGAAAGAAGTATCAGAAGAATTTAGCTTCTGCTCTTAAGGGAGTAAATAGAGATATAAAGAGAGATGAACTCTGGCTCGGCAGATTCGAGATCAGACAGGGTGGAACCCACTTTTTGAAGTGGGACGATAATTCTGGTGGTATCTTATATTGCAGAATGAGAGTATTTGATAAGGCAACTGGATATTATAAGGATTATCGTTTCGAGTATTATGGCAAGAATTGTAATTGGAAGTTATGGGAGATAATGAACAAGTTTATAACTGTTGATTGTGCGGTCTGGCGTTCCGAAAATCCTCGTGAGTGTGTACGTGATTATCGCAAGACCGGCGTGCCGCAGAAGTTACTTAGAGGGGTGGACAATTATCACCTCTCTGAAGAATACTTTGATAGATTAGGAGAAGTATGATGATACCACAAGAAGATAACTTAAATGTCTTTAAGCATAATTGGCTTTATTGGAGATACCCAAGAAATTGGGGCAAGAATATTGTAGATTTCTTCAGAAGAATAAAATGGGCATGGCAAAGAGCCACTCGTGGCTATTGTGATTTAGATGTGTGGAATTTTGATGTTTATCATACAAATTTGATAATTGCCGCATTGTCTAATCTTGCAGAAAATCATATGGGTTATGCTGTTTATCTTAAAGATGGTACAAAAATAAAAGATGATGAAGAGTGGACTCAGTATCTTTTAAAAATAGTGGATCATTTTAAGAAGGCACAAGAGTATGATGACTACTACGAGGAGCCATTTAATGCTTCACTTTTGGAAGAGCTTTCTAATGCAGCGGATATAGAATATACGCTCGGTCTTGATATGTTAGATAACGCTTATAGAAATCTTTGGGATTAAGGAGGATATATGGTTTATACTTATATTTGTGCCTTTTTTGGCTTGGGTTTGTTAGTATTTATGGTAGTGGCTCTCATAGTGTTTGCTATTGGTTTAATATTTGATAGTAATTTTGCTATGACTATTGGTTGTATTGCAACAGCTTTGATGCTTATTTGTGGTGTTGGCTATTGGGTTTTTGACATTCCTTCCCGAAAAGAAATATATGATTATGGAATTGAACATGGATATACTTTCTATATAGATGGGCAGGAAGTAGACCCAAACCTCATAGATCCATATAATTACAGGCATATCAATCTACCCGATGATGAAAATGAGAGAATTATAATTGCTTCTACTAAGTAGATAAGAGCTCCGGGATTAAACCCGGAGATTTTTATTGACAAAAATTCTTTTTTATGATATAATATATATAGAAAAATGAAAAAGAGGTAAAATTGGATATGAAATTTCTTTTATGTGGTGATGAATATGTAAATGTTACGCAAATAACTTCCATTCGTCCTTATGTGAGGAACCCTGATTATTCTGTAATAACCACTTCTGATGGAAGAGAACGCGTGTTTGAAATGAAGGCAAACAAAGTAGTAGATAGAATTAAGGAAGAAGTGTAATGGAAACTAATGAAAAAGTAAAACAATTTTGCGTTGGCTGTCATTATAATGACAAGGGCACTTGTAGATATGGAGAGGAATGTGCGGGCACAGTCTACCCCAGAAGATGTGAAGCATATGTTCATCAATAAAATCTTACTTTACAATGCCCTGTTTTTATGGTATAATATATATGTAAGAAAAAATAAAGATTGAGGTTTAAAGTTTTATGGATTATATTTTTATTATAGTAGACAATTACAATGACTATCTTGGTGCTTATGCTACAAAAGAGGAAGCAATAAGTGGTGCTTTTGATCTTTACTTTATTAATGATAAGGTAGATGTTAATGTTGAAGCTACAAAACTGAAATTAAATGAAACCGAAGAGGGAACAGAGGTTATTCTTGTTGACAATGAGAATAATAGAGAATTCCATAATTATACAATTATCTCAAAAGAGGTAGATTTAAAAGGAGAAAACATAAAGACGCCAGAAGACTATGTGAAGTATATGATTGATACTTATGGTGTGCGGTCTTGCTATGACGATGAGAATGAAGTAGCTACTGCGGATCTATGGTTCGAGTGTCCTGAGTGCGGCGAGCCGATCCTATTCGCCGATTATCCCGAGTTGTTTGTAGAGAATGGACATGAGTGTCCGGTATGTGAAGAGGAGATTTAAATATGAAATTAAGAAAATTACTTAAACTTTTTGATATGTTCGATACTAATATCATAGTGTGGAAACCAGAAGATGATGAGAAAGAGCCAGCTTACAGAGGTTTTCTTTGTGATATGCCCTATTGGCTTTTGGATATGACAATAGTTGGAGATCTGTGTACTACTAAATATGTTAATGAACATGAGGTAACATTTGGAGCTCTTGTAGTGGAGGTAAAAGACGGTGAATGATATTAAAACTTATTTGTTCATATGCTTAAAGTTAGGACTTGATAGTTTATTATTTATGTTAAACCTCTATACTGCTTTGCGGGATATGATTAGCGGACAGGGTGGTATTGCGTGGTTTATAACTACTGGATTATGGTTTTTTATTACTTGTGTAGACTTGTATAGATATAGCTATGACAACAAATGAGTTACTTGTATTTTTGATATTAGCTCTTATGGGCGGTTTTGCTTTCTATGGGTTAATAGAGTTTTTAACTTGGGCGAAGTATTATCTCAAGGATTATTTACGACAACGAAAAAGTCGTATTAAATAAATTTATATTGACAAACCTCACTTTTTATGCTATAATATATATAGAAAATGAAAGTGAGGTTTTTAATATGCCTGTTGCTAAATCTTATCAGAAGTATACAATCGTAGGAGAACCTTTCATAGAAAATGGAAAGTCTTATGTATATATCTATACAAATGTAGATACAAAAAAGAAGGTTAGATGGTATACTGAAGCTCAGTATGCTAAGATGTACCCAGAAGAAGAAGTAGTTAAGAAGTTAAAGCCTCTGAAGAATATTCTTGGCTTTGATAAGGGATATATAAACATAGTGTGCGGCGAGTCCTACGATCACAAGGACTGGATCAAGGAGCACGGTGGTAGATTTAACAATCTTTTCAACTGGTATTTCATAAGTGATATTGATGTTGATAAGTTGGCATTTCCCGAAGGTCTTACACTCAAGAAGGTTGAGTGGGAAAAGGTAGCTGTCAATGATGAAACTCTCAAAAAGGAAAGTGAGATTAAGGTTTACCTTGATTCTCTTCTTTATCCTGAAGATGAGTCCCAGTTCGTTGGAACAATTGGAGAGAGAATTGTTGTTGAAGTAATAGTTGAGAAGAATATCACACTTGAAGGTTACTACGGGATCCAGCACATGCACGTAATGCGATCTGATGACGGCAATGTATTTGTTTGGACAACAACAACTAAAGATTGGGCAGTAGGTTCCAAAAAGAATATAAGAGGAACTGTAAAAGAACATAAGACTTATAGAAACGTGCACCAGACCGTGCTCACGCGATGCAGCGAGTGCAAATAAAAAGAAGGTGAAGTAAAATGAAGTATGTAAAAGAATGTACTTGCGGAAGACTTTGGGAATATGAAGATTACGAGATCTGGGTAGAGCCATGGCCGCACTTTGTATGTCCGGCCTGCGGCCATTGGATCCCTATTTGGGATTAACCAATCATAAACCGCCATTTTAAGTGGCGGTTTAAATCTTTATTGACAACTCTTAATTTTTATGATATAATATATATATGAAAAATGATAAAGAAGGTATTTGATATGAATTTGTTTGAAGCTATTCCTGAGAATGAGAAGAAGATGATGGATGCATATATCAACGCCTATGCGTTGCAGGGGCGTGATAGAACTGCTTCACTTGAATATCTTATGCGTGGTTGGGCAGAGATGAAGGACGAGTATCTTTATAGATTGCTCGGCAATAATTTTATTCTTGAAAAGCCTTTTGCTTTTTCAGAGCCTATCGAATATACTGAAGATAGAATGGTAAATGTTCTTACTTCTAACTATCCTTTCATTGAAACCCTTAGAAGTTTTACAGATAGTTGGTCAGACGAAGATCAGAGAATAACTTGTGTTAATTGTCCTCGTTGGTATCTTGAGGACATTACAAGAACTCACACTCTTTCTACGAACAGATTTGAACACCCTCTTACTCTTATGGTTACCAATCCCGAAGGAGAGGTTAAGAAGTTCTCTGTCCAGAAGGGTTCTAAGGTCGTACCTTTTATTGGCAAGTTGGTAAAGTGGCTTGGAATTGAAGCGGGTTTTGAGAAGTTCAGAATTGACCATTCAATGGCTTTGAATACTTCAAAGCTTGAGGGTACACTTTGTCTTTCTATTCACCCTTTGGACTATATGACAATGAGTGATAATGAGAACAACTGGTCTTCTTGTATGTCATGGCAGGATTGCGGTTGTTATAGAGCCGGTACAGTTGAAATGATGAACTCTGGTATGGTTCTTGTCGGTTACTTTAAGTCTAAGAGCGAGAGCATGCCTATGCCTGATGCTTCTGGCGAGTGGAATAGCAAGAAGTGGCGTGAGTTGTTCATTGTTAATCCTGAACTTATTATGAATATTAAGTCATATCCTTATGAGAATGATGAACTCACTCTTGGCTGTCTTAGATGGATTAGAGAACTTGTAGAAAAGAATATTGGTTGGACTAATTTCAAGGAAAAGTACAGCAAGTGGGAACCCAAAAATGGCTATAATTTCGGTGGTTATGAGAGTGTCCAGTTCGATACACAATTCATGTATAATGATATAGAAGAAGCATATACTCGTCATTTCTATTATGTAACAGAAGGAGACCATAGTGGAGATAGATTGTATTGCGGATACTCTGGTGATTTCATTTGCATGGCTTGTGGTGAATATGGACACCCCGATGATGATGGAGAGGGTAGTTCTCTCGTATGTGAAGACTGCGCTCCTGAGAAGTTCTACTGTGAAAAATGCGGACATTGGGAATATAGTTTGGAAGATTTGCACTATGTAGATGGTTGCTATTATTGTGATAGCTGCTATGAAGATATGCCAGAAGATCCCTTCAATGAGGGAGAATTACTTGCTAATTCTGATAAAATTATAATCTATGATAGAGAGAATAATAAAATAACTTCTCTTGATTTGGATTGGGACAAGTTAAATAATAATACATCTGAATATATGGCTAAATTCTGCACTGCTGTTCATTCGATAGGTAGACTTAGACAGGGTTATGGTATAAATAGAGTAATGCAGGATTACCTTTTAAATGAAACTTATTTGGTATTCACTGATGAATTGACCGATTTGGGTAGAGAAATTGTAGATAAATTCTGTTCCTTCTGGAGAACTGAACGTTCTTACTACATCTCAAGTTATTGCTGGGAAGCACTTCTGAACGGTGATAATGAGTTTGTAAAAATTTATGGTGCTGAGAATCTGAGTAGCACTTGTCTTGATACTCAAGTTTCTAAAGTTAAAGCCGCTGGAAAGGAATTTGCTGACTTCGTTATCAAAACAGAGGCAGCATAAAAAAAACTTTCTTGACAAAGAAACAAAAAAATGTTATAATATAAGTGTAAAAAGTAAGAAAGATATACTTTTTACAAAGAGTGAACTTCTTTGACAAGATAATAAAAAAGTCATTGACAAAGAAGTAAAAAAATGATATAATATAAATATAAAAGAAAAACAAAAAAGAAAGGTTAAAAAGGTAAAAACAATGGAGAAGTTCACAAAGAGAAACGTATTTACAGCAATCGTAAACTATGTTGAGAATGGCGAGTTCGCTTACACAGATGCAGAGGGTGCTAAGGTAGAGGTTCCTGCTGAGGCTCTTGCTACATTCGCTAAGCATGAGATCGAGTTGCTCGACAACACAGCTGCTAAGGCTAAGGCAAGAAAGGCTGAGAAGGCTGCTGAGCCTGATGCACTTGCAGAGGCTGTTGCTGCTGCTCTTACAGAGGATTTCGTAACAATCGCTGACATCGCTGCAAAGATCGAGGACCCTGACGCTACAATCGCTAAGGTTACATACAGATTGAACGCACTTGTTGAGGCTGGCAAGGCTGAGAAGACTGATGTAAAGATCCCCGGCGGCGAGGGTAAGAGAGCAAGAACTGTTAAGGCTTACAAGGTTGCTTGATAGGTCTTAAATATCAAATCAACGAGGGGTCTCACCTGAGACCCCTTTTCGAGTATAAGGAGGATTTAATATGAGTGAATGGGAAGAATATTTTAATAAATTTATAGTAGAACTTAAAGAAGAAATTGCATATGAACCAAAGACCGCAACCGCCGCTCAGACTCCACCCCCATGCACAGAAATTTTGCCGGAAGAAGCCATAAGATATATTGATGCTATAAGAAAAGCAGCATATGAGCAGGGATACAATGAAGGTTATGAGCGTGGTGTAGAGGAATTTAAAGCTGAGGTAAGAAAGAGAGTCGGCTTATAAGAAGGAGGTAAAGGAATGAAGTTTTGTTTATCAGCAAAGCAAACAAAAGAATATTTAGCTAAAGCAGATGAAATCATGTTTATGTATGGTGATAGAAAAGGTATTAAGTCTTATTTTGATGAATACCCAAAAGCAACTATCATATTAAGACACGATAGAAATAATGATAAAATTGATTGGAAAGAAATTAAAGCCTTGAATAGTGTTAAGAAAAAAGGTTTTGTA
>Ga0247611_10002586_pt1 | contig 28728 bp, 21 predicted proteins | sample 177DNAGHGhighgp2_FD_192422 | JGI IMG/M metagenome (GOLD analysis project Ga0247611, IMG submission 192422) | Sheep rumen microbial communities from Palmerston North, Manawatu-Wanganui, New Zealand - 1770 DNA GHGhigh gp2 | ecosystem: Host-associated > Mammals > Digestive system > Stomach > Rumen... | reverse complement strand
AAGAAGCCCATAGTTATGTCCTGAACATTTCTGAACCATTCGTCCATCCATCTCAACAGGCTTTACCCAAATGATTGGGATATATTCTCCAGTCTTACCGAGGTTCCAAGTAATATTGACAACTTCAGTCTCCTCAAGCATTGGAATGAACTTGATAGCAACACAATCCTTAGGTCTTGCCTCAGTAAGATTCAGTTTACGAGCAGCAGCAATTGGCTTGATAACAAAACCGTCAAGTGCATATTCAGAATTCTTACGATGTGCATCAAATTTGTTATACAATTCTTTCAGCTGAAGTTCATCGTTGAAAGTATAGAGTGTGGTGTTGACATAAAACTCAGGCAGAACTTTTTTTACTCCACTGAGATGAGTGAGTTCAGTCCAATCCTTGTCAATCCACTCGTCATTCTCATCAACCTTGATACGGAAATCGTAAATAACAATGTCAAGATCGTTAAGCTTGTCATTAAACTCCCAAGAATCTGAGTAGTCGCTTGCAAGTACTCCAGCAACGAATGAACGAGGGTTGGTAAATTGGTCAGAATATTTCTGTTCAAATACAGATTTCTTAACTAGTACCTCACCACGAAGAACATACTCATGATAGTCAAAACTCAGCAGTGACTGTGGGATCTTATCAATGATATGATCATAAATATCACGACCGTAAGAACCGTCACCTCTTGTGGAAATTGTAATCTCATTATAGTCAACATTGACATAAATCTCAAAGGAACAACCGTCATACTTAGGGGTGATAATCAGTGGAGGGTCAATGTTATATTTAGTAACAAATCCTGCAATATCTTTGTAGTGCTTGCCCCAGTCAACTGCTCCATTCTTCTCATGTATCTGTACCTTACTGAGTGAACCCATCACAAAGGGATGGCGAATGGTATATGAAGGATTGTGGCGAGTACCTACATATGATTTGTTCTCTAACCCGAGTTCCTTCTCAAGTGTGTCAAACTCAAGGTCAGTCATGATCTCTTGTCCATTGTAGTACGATTCTTTTGCTTTCTTGTAGAGGTCGAGTTTTTCTTGAGTAGTCATATTCTTGATGTTTTATGTTGTTATTTAATTTGTATAAACAATATATAAATGTTCCCAAGAAAATTAAAAGCTTTAACAAACTTTAACATAAAAAGCTTTAACAAAATTTCATGAGAACATTATATTGTTAATATTTGTTAATTATTTAATCAATCATCAATGACAATGAATCTGTCTATCTCGGGGATGATAGCAAGTGAACCCCATGTGCCATGCAACTGACCCATGTCATCTACATATTCAACCTCACCTTCTTTGCCGTTATAATAGGCACCACTCTTCACATCATCCATAAAGATAATACGAATCTTTTTTCCAACTAAGTCTTTCATAATATTTATATTTTATTTAATGTATTGAACATCTCCATAATGACTACGAAAATACATTTTAAATTCTCGCTCGTTCATCTTAACTCTTTTCCCTTCATCATTAGCTACAAAATAAAAAAACACCTTGCCGTTTTCAATCTCGTAGTTATCAAAATACTTATATTCTTTCTCGGGTGTAAAACCTTCGTGGGTACAATTTTCTTTAAGTGTAGCGTACATAATATACTTATTTTAATTTGTTAAATATCTCTTTAATTTATTAAATATCTCGTGTTATAGTCTCAATAATAGTCTTTGTGATGTAATCATCTGTAACATGTTCAATTGTCGTTACAATATGAATACAATGTGGATCTTCATCATCAATAGCAGCATTCGTCTTTAAGCCAGTAACATAGAAGATATCCTTATCTCCAAGAATGTTAACCCATTCTTTGTGGTCTGTTATTGCATTATCAATACTACTATTGAGAATGATATTATCTGTGATGTCCATTGTCTCGGGAACTATTGTGTCTGTTACAGGATTTAATCTGAATTGCTGTACTGTGGTCTGATAAATCTTCATATTTTATGTTTTTTAAATGTTAAACTTTTACTGTTGAAATAAGATAAATTGCTTCCTTTTGTGAGATCTTCTTTTCAAGAAATTTGTTATAAATCTCAGTGCAATACTTATGAGTGACAAAGTCTGAAAAAATGAGTGCCTTATTTCTTATCTTTGGTGAAATGTTCAACCCATACATTATTGCTTTTATCATCGAACGATTTGTCATAATAAATAATTTTTTTGATTGTATAAATAATATATAAAAGGCTCCTAAAAAATTTAATCATTTATTAAATAATTTAGAAGCCTTTAATATTTTTTAACAATTACCTATTTAAATTTCGCGAAGCCCATCAAACTTTCCACTATTCATACAACAGTTTTTGAACTTTTTTCCACTTCCGCATGGACATGGTTCGTTACGACCAACCTTTGCATGCTTACGAACCAACTGTTTTGGCTTACGACTGTATAGTGCACGAAGCTGAGCTAATTGGTCACCTGTAATTACACTATCTTCAAAATCTTTCAATTTTTCGTTTGCTTCTTCATCGGTAGCATTCGTTAAATCAATTTCTTTTTCTAAATCTCGTAAATCCTGCTGTGCCTGCTGCACGACTGACTCTTGTTCTAACATTTTAATTTCTTCCATAATCTTAAATATTTATTTTATTATGCTGCTTCTAATATTTTTTTTATATTCTTTTTTGTTACTGTAATTTTTTCTACATCTGTATCAGGAGCATCAAACATATATTGTTCCATCACCTTTTCTAATATTCCTCGTAACCCACGAGCTCCTACCTCACTTTTTATTGCAAGCTCAACAATATATTTTAAAGCATTCCTGTCAAACACAAGTTCCTTGTTATCAATATTTAATAATGTTTTATATTGTTTGATTATTGCGTTCTTAGGCTCTGTCAACACCTGATATAGTTGTTCTTTAGATAGTTCTGTGGTATGAGCAATAATTGGCAGTCTTCCAATAAGCTCAGGAATAAGGCCAAATGCTCTAAGGTCAGTAGCATTAATATCATTAAGTGGATCTTTATTATTGTTTTCATCAGTTCTTCCACTGATAAATCCTACCGCATGCTTGTTATGACGTTTTTCAACTTCTTGTTCTATACCAACAAATGCTCCACTACATATAAATAATATATTTGTTGTATCTATAGGAACAAGCTTCTGCTCAGGATGAATTCTCCCGCCATTTGGAGGACAATTGACAATAGTTCCTTCTATCATTTTAAGAAGCGCTTGTTGAACTCCTTCTCCAGAAACATCACGTGTAATATTAGCAGAACCACGTTTTGTTCCAATCTTGTCAATCTCATCTATAAACACAATACCTTGTTCTGCTCTTTCAATATTATAATCTGATGCTTGTAATAACTTACTTAATATACTTTCTACATCTTCACCAACATATCCTGATTCTGTTACTGATGTAGCATCTGCTATTACAAATGGAACATCAAGCATACGTGCTATTGTCTTACATAATAATGTCTTACCACTTCCGCTTGGACCTAATAAAATAATGTTTGATTTTTCAATTTCAACATCATTTTTGTTGTATTTTGAAAATAATCTTTTATAATGATTATAAACTGCTACACTAAGTGTTTTCTTTGCTGACTCTTGACCGATTACATATTGATTAAGAAATTCATATATTTTATGTGGAGTTGGAAACGATTTTGTTTCTTCTACATTCTTTTCTCTTGTTGAAAATTTGACCGTTTTTAGTTCGTCAAGACAATCTGAACATATATAAACTGTTCTGTCGCCACCTACTACAGCTGGTTCTTTTTTATTTATGATACGTCCACAAAATGAACAATAATCCTGCTTGTAATTCTGTTTATAATCCTGCATATTTTGTTTTGAGGTTTCTTTCATATGAATTTCTTAATCAATATTATTTATTTCCTAATGACTTATAATTCATGTATGAATAATTATGTCATTTTCTGACGACATTATAATTCATGTATGAATAATTATGTCATTTTCTGACGACATTATATACCCAACCTACGTCGTTAAAATCAATATATAACTGTGATGTGCCGTCTAGAGCAATACGAAGACGAATCATACCCTTATCATAATCCTGGTCAATAACATAATATCCTTGCTGCTGACCACCCTCTGCATCATTGTAAGTTCCGGCATTTTCATAAATTGCATACACCTGTGTTCTATTACTATATATTACAATAATGTCATCATCCATCTTAAACTCAATATCAACATTACACTTTTGGAAATTTGACCAACCTTGTGAATTGTTGCGATTGTAACTAGTCTTGTATTTGGTTGCATAGCTATATGCTCTGAACCAAATACTATTTGCACTTGCAGTAAAACCGATTACTGCCATCATTAAAATTGCTAAAAACTTTTTCATAATTAAATAATTTACATATTATATATTATTATAAAATTTAAATGTTCTCTCTTTTAAAATTATTAATTAATGTTAAAATTGCTGTCAATGAATCCTTTGCATTATCATTATTATTTATGATTTTTCTGATTGAATCATAAGCATCTTCTATTCCGTATGCATAATATTTCTTATTCATATCAGTCATAACAGGTTGCCAATCATCAGGATCATTGAAACTGATTTTATGTTTATCATTATGAGCAAGTAATGATTTCTCAAGGTCTACAATCTTAATGTCAATACAGTTATCAAGAACAGGATGTACATTATAATATTTCATCAAATTAGGAACATTACCGTGGTGCTCATATAAAGGATTTAGTTTTTCATCTAATAAGTAATATGATCCATTGTTACCTACAGCTGCATAGATTGAATATTCAGGGTTCACAAGATTGCCCCACTTATTTAATCCATTTACTATCACCTTGTCATCTCCCTCTTCACCAATCTTAATCATTCCTGATTCAATCTTATCTGTTTCTAAGTTGATGACAATATCACAAAATTCAGCCTCCTCTGGGTCAATCGCACTAAACTTTAAGTACTTTACTCTACTAAAATCTTTTTCCATAATTTTATTTAAATTACATTATTTTAAATCGTTTAAATCTATTTCTGTTATACACTTTGCTGGAATATAATCAAGTGTAAAATATGCACTGAATCCTTGACCAGTTGTGTCAGGATAAAATTTTAATTTATGTTTAAATTTATTTAAATCAATCTTAATCACAACAACATTATCATATTCCTTTTGCATAAACGATTTTAACATCAACAGACTTTTATAACATTCATCAGTATTCTTGTTAGAAACAAAGTATCTTCTATAAGGTCTATATTCGTTGGCAGTCTTTATATTTCTTGGATTTAATCCTTTTATTTTTGCTTTTTGATATTGTTCATTAGTGCATATATGATAAAGAATTCCACAATTCTCATTATATATTTTATTTGTGACTTCTTTAGGTTTTCTTGGATCTATTTTAAAAAACCATTCACCATTATTTTCTTCAGCTTTCATTATATAATAATTAAACAAATCTAATGTATGCATAAGTTCATTGTCATTACGAATGTCCTTATCGCAATAAAATGAAAATGCTGTTACATTATTATGTTCTATCCAATATTTGTCAGTTCTTAAATCATATATATCAAACTTATCTTTAATTTTATCAATCAGTCTTGTATAATTCCAAGATTCACCAATAGTCTCATTTATATATATATTTCTTTGATAATTTTGGAATAGTTCATAATCATATTCTGATTGAAAACAACTTTCTAATAAATATTTTTCAAATGTATGCTCATCAATATCGTTGTCATCAATATTGTGAACCTCAAGATATCTGTCAAATGTTCTTTCGGGAATTGCAAACATTCTAATATCTTGTTCATTTTCAGTATTTAATGAATTTTGTAAAAATTCAGACAATGAAACATTCATATTTTTATATTAAATCATTTAAATTCTTTCTCAAATTTTTTCTTTAACTCCTCAAGGTCGTTAAGATACATTTTCTGTATCGTTGTCTTCTTAATATATTCAAGCTCCTTCTTAATTGCTTCATTCTCCTTAAGCAACTCATCTCGTTCTTCTATGGTAACTTTACTCATTGGTGTTGACAGTAAGTACATAGGCAGCTTATACCCATCCATATCAACCTTTATATCTGCCTTAGAACGATTTCTAATCTTTAACTTGCCCTTGCAAACTAATTCAATGAACTTAACCAATAATGAGTTCTTATCATACTTATCCTCAAGTATCTTTACTAATCGTGACTTGCGATCATTATATATGTTCAGTCTATATTTAACAAAATATTCAATAAGCTGCTGTGGGGTCTGAAAATGACGAATCTTACTATTCTCATCAAGCACCCATAACAGATCATCAGGAACAACCTTTGTGAGTTTGAACATATTAGTAATGTGTTGGTCAATTAATGACTTACGTCCTAACTTAGCGAGTGTTCCCTTGTTGAATTGTATAAGATATTTAATATCAGATCCTTCACTATAATTCTTCCAGTCTTTTATCTTTCCCTTCTCAATGAGCTTATTGAGATATTTCTCAAATCCTTCAAAGTCCACGTCGTATGGGAACATTGTTATTTCAACTCTATCACGTTTCAAATCCTTTGTGAACTTACCGTCACTGACCCACTTTCCTTCCTCATTGACCTTCCAGAGTTTGTTGTCATATTCTCTAATGTATGGATGAAGAACAAAATTATTTAATGTTTCATCCTTACATTTTTTCTTAATGAATTCAATACATGCGTCAATCACATCCTTTGGGTTATATGACATAGTACTGAACTTATAACCAGGTGCCATACCCTCCTGACGATTCAATATTACTGTGGGTATGATCGGTAAATAGTTCTCTGGTTCAACATATTGTCCCTCATCAAAGATCTGTTGTGTTAACTCAATATCTGTCTTCCATAGGTCACTGAACTCAGATAACTTGACATAAAGATATCGTGGCGCTGATACTGACTTTGGTGAACGTAATGAACCTACCTGGCCATCACACTCAAGTGGATTACAATTGAATTTGAATGGTTGTGAAAGAGTAATGATTGTCCCATTAAGTGAACTATCTCCATGTGGATATAGTGATAAGTTCAATGTGTCACCTGACAGATTAAGCAACTTCTTATTTCCACCACCCTTAAGTCCACCGTTGAAAGCAGCATGCATAATCTTACGAGCACCTGTTTTAAATCCATCAATAAGTGACGGCAGTGCACGATTGGCAAGAACATAGAAAGTATATTCCTTATATTCCTTATTAAGAAATTCTGTGATAGTGCGTTCTACTTCTGCATAATCATTGCTTAAATCAACATCAATTATCTTGTCCTTCTTCGTCATTTTCTTCTGTTTTCTTTGTGTTCCACTCAATTCCTAACTCATCAGCTAGCCGCTTACATTCGTTATCTGCATCTCTTTTTGATGTTGTTAGGAATCTTATCATATTATTGTCATATTCGTCGTAAAATCTTTTCTTTGTATCATTACCATTAACATCAGCAGAAAATACAACATTCTTGTTAAATGTCTTATCATAACATATAAAACGAACATCATAATTTTCTATTGATGCATCACGAGCCATTACATAATCATGACGAATAAATTCCGTCATATTGTCGTCTTCATCATATTTGACGTCAATTCTATAAAATTTATCTCCTTCTTTTAATTTATAAAATGTTCCTGCCATAATTTTAATAGATTAAAATAAAATAGATTAAAATAATTTCATAATCTTAAAATTTCATAATCTTATAATTTCATAATCTTAAAAATTAATTTTTGATAATATAATATATAAAAAAATCCTTCAAATATTCAATATATTTAAAGGGATCTTATATGTAATATGTTAAAAAATATTTATTCTTTACGTCACGAATAACCAATATATGTCATATATGATTCATATGTATTATGTTTACCATATCGTCCATATTGAAATATTGTGGTATTATCAAACTTTATATATCTTATGCATAAATCTGTTTTTCTATCAGGAATTAAATCAATTATTTCATATCCTTCTTTCTCAAGATTATCAAATAAATAATATAATCCTGCCTTCTTATCAGGTTCTGAATCTGTTGATGTGAACTGATAAACTGATTTATATTTATTAAATTCTTTTGTAAATTCTCGTACATCTGTGCTAACATAAGCTTTTATATATTGCCATTCATTCAATCCATTTTTGTTTCTTGTTTTAACCCAAAATCGTCTAAACTTATCAAATATTCTTTCTCCAAGTTCTGCATATTTGTTTTCTTTCATAACATATGCATAATCAAAATCAACATTATCTGCAAGATAGTTCCTTAATGAATTTTCATCAGTACTCTTATAGTTCTTATTTATTATGAGTTTCTCTTCTATGTATTGTTTTAAATCTTTCATTATTCTTCTTCTATGATGGAAATTAGTAAATTTATTAAATCTGGAGATACTGCCCATCCTTCACAACTTACTGCAACATCTGGGTCAACTTTCCACCTACCTGTCGCAAAATCACCATCGTATTTTCCTGATTCTCTTGGATCTAATCCTCTTCTTGATATTTCAATACCTGACCTCTTATAACCAGGTTTTAATGGTCTAATATAGAATACATCATCCCCAGCAAATATTTTCTGTGCTATTGGTTTGCCTGCATTAATACTCCTGGGTTTACCCCTTTCACTAAGTGTGAATAATGAAGGAGAATTTTTAGTTGCATTTCCACGATCCTTTGATCTTGATTTTAACTTGCTTATTACACTACAAAGTTCACCCCATATTTTAGCCTCAGTTACCGCTCTATTCCCATAGGATTTCCATTGAACTTTTGGACTTGTAAGAATAGTCATATATTCTGGTAACTGTTCTCCTACATAATCTTTATTAACAACAAGTTTTTCCGATAATGAAATCAAAGGTAACTTGTTAGCTTTTATGTAGTTAGTAAGTGACTTCATACATTATGATATTATGTTTATTTTATATAGAACTTAAATGATTCCAATTTATTTTATGTTTTTTATTAATGTTTTCTAATTGTGCCTTTCTTTTATACCATGAAGGAATATCCTGTAATGATAAACAACCCTTAAATGTATAATCTTTATTTGGATTTTTCTTGACATTCCAATTATCTAAATTTCCAAATGATTTAATTTTACAACAATTTGTAAACATCCAATGAAGTGTTAATGAATTGACAGGATTCCAAGACGATATATCACCAATGTCAATTAAATTTTCACAACCCATAAACATTGAATCACAATTATAACAGTCACGAGATATTTTCCACTGTGACAAATCCCCAATATATTTTAAATTCTTACAAAACATAAACATTGCATCACATTGTTGTACTTCAGACATATCCCAGTGTGAAATATTACCAATTGTTTTTAATGAAATACATTCACTAAACATTGATGATGTGTCAGTTGGTTTAATATTCCATTCACTAATATCAATCGATTCTAATTTTGTACATCCAGAGAATAAACATTCAAAAATTTTATGATTATTAACATTCCATTTATTTAATCCAAATATTTGTTTTAATGTGTTTGCTCCTTGAAAAAATCGAGATATATCAGTATTTTTACTTATTTTTATATCTGAAACATCAATATATTCAAAAGATATATTTCTAAATACACCAGGATTATCATGCCATTTATCATTTTCATCAACATAAAATAATGTATCAATATTAGATAAATCAATATAAAGTCTTATTGGGTCAGTCTTTGTACCTGGTCCTTGTTCTTTATATATTTTTTCTAAATATTGACGAAATTCATTTATTGTTTTTGGACAATACTGATATATGTTATAGTTCTTATTTACTATGAGCTTTTCTGATATATAGTTGGTAAGTGACATCATATATGATATTATGTTCAATTAAGTATATTTAAAAATATTTTTATATATAAATGATAATTTTATTAAGAATATAATACATATATTTTCTTAATGAGTAGAAATCATTACAAACCACTAAACAAGAACAACCTTAATGAAAAGGCACTTCATGCTGCCAAGAATAAGGAAAAACGAAACTTCCTAAGACATATTTATAACAATAAGAAATGGAAGGAACTTAGAAAACAATACATTACCGAACATCCCAAATGTGAAGTCTGTGGAGCAGATGCCTGTCAAGTACATCACATAAAGCGGTTCAGCACTGGGAAATCAAAGAGAGAAATAGAAAAGCTTGCTTATGACAAGAACAATCTTATGTCATTGTGTAAGCATTGTCATATAAGCAAGCATCATAAAGATGTTGAAGTTCAATGAGTTAGTTATCTATAACTCATTATACACAAAGTCATGTATTTCCTTTAATTGTTTTGTATTTAACATTAAGTATAATTCATATAAATGTTTTTCACAGTATTCTATTGCCTCATTTAAATATTCTTCAACAAAAGTTATAGGTTTAAATATTCGTTGTTCTTTTTTGATTTTTGTGTCAATTATAACTTGTATTTCATCTGATGTTATGTTTTTTGTTTCATCGGCAAATTTTTCAATACATCGTTTCTTTACATTTTTTCCAGCTTTCAATTTATTCATATAATGATCATTCATTATTGTCATTATCTCACTACACCAATGAACACGTAATCCCAATTCTTCTTCAGAACATTCATCATTATCGTTTTTAATTGATATATATTTTACTAAAACATAATGTGTAATAACTACATTTAATTTTGATGACAAATCATGTTCAAATTTTGACTTACTATCAGCCATTTCAAACAAAAAACTATCACTTATTTTGTCTAAAATATAATCAACTAAATTTATCATATATAATGTAATTTTTAATTATTTCTCTGCCTCAACATCTTCCTTTAACATATCCTTACGAACATTTGCAATACCCTTACCAAACCACTTGTTGAGCATCATATCAGCAAGATCATCCTTTGTGAAGTATTGAAAGTTGTTACTTGACATCATCTCACGATATTCAGTCTTTGCATTCAGACCACCCAATCCCTTTACATATTTGATTGCCCACCCATTAGATAATTTCTTTTCATCTTTCTTATATTGTTCCAATGAGAAATATTTCTTAACTTGTTTTCCCTTTGTAGCAATGATAATTGGTGATATTATACGACATATCATCTTTTGTTCAAACAGCTCAGGAAACAGATTAAAGAATACCATCAACAATGCTGCAATCTTATGACCGTCATAATCCATATCAGTTGATATTACAATCTTGCCGAATTTTAGATCTGACTTCTTGTTGTATTCTCCAAACTTCAATCCAATAATCTTGATGATATCGTTGAATACCTGGTTCTTCATTATCTGTGAAGGTTTAAGACCAAGAATATTCAAAGGGACTCCACGCATCAAATATCCCGCCTGGGTCATGGAATTACGGCCTGCACGAAAGCCCGACGATGCAGAGTCGCCTTCAAATATCCATAGTTGTTTTTCAGATGGTTTCTTGCTTGTACAGTTTATGAACTTGTCATTTCGTAAGAGTTTACCTGACTCACGATTCATCTTACGAATCTTTGCCTGTTCTTCAGCATTTTGCTTTTGTGAATACCAGTCCTTCATAATATCAATGATCTCAGACTTCTCTACCTTCTTAAGAAACTGTTCTGGGACATTGAACTTGATGTTCTCATCCTTACTGAATTTCTCAATAGGTGTTGTTAAACATTCCTTTGTCTGAGAATCATATGCGGGATTTGATACTGTACACTCACAGAATAATGAATATTTGGTATCAACATTATGAAGTGTGACACTCATCTTTTTCTTTTCCAACAAGTCCTGCACTGTCTTGTTGATACGAAGTCGGATGGCATTCATATGTGTTCCTCTTGAACATTCTGCACCATCAACAAAACCAACATTAATATTAGATCCAGGAAATATCCATGCTCGTACAAGTTCATTCTCAAATGTCAACTTTGCAGATGTATCAACAAAGTCACTATATAATTCTATATACTGTTCAAATTTATTGAACACCCATGTTTTGTTGAACAGTTCTTTATTGTTCTTATCTATATACTTAAATGCAACCTTGAGCTTAGGATTAGCAGCTGCAGCATCTATGCAACGTTTCTCAAGAACAGCAATGAAGTCCTCGGGAAGTTCTGTATAATCAACATCAAACTTACTGAAATCAATCTTAAGTGTTGTTTGTGTATAATGATCCTTACACTTCTTCACCACAAGGTCATCATTAAGTGTTCTCATGTTGTCTGACCAGGACCTATGAAAACTGTTCTTACCATCTGCAGAATCAACAATGAATGAACTTGAAAATATATTTGCTAAGACTGAGCCAACTCCATTCGTCCCAATCAGTTGTCTGTCATCATCATCATTATAGTTTGAAGAGGTACGTAGTCGTCCAAACACAAACTCTGGAACATAACACTTTGCTTCCTTATGCATTATGATTGGCATACCACCATTATCCTTGACAATTATAGTACCATCATACTTTACTGTCACCTCGATCTTGGTGAGTCCTAAATTTGTCTCTCTTCTGTATTCATCACATGAATTGGATAGGATCTCATCAAATACTTTTAACATTGCTGGAGCATAATTGACATCTCGCATTGTCATCATTGACTCATCTGAATCATATATGAACATCTGCCGAGTCTCATCCTTTGTGGATCCTACATACATACCAGGACGTGATAACACGTGCGTTATCTCATCCATCTCCTTATATATCTCTTCAATCTTCTTTTTTCTTGGTGCCATATATAAAATATTTTGTAAATATAATATATAAAAATTATTTTAAAAATTCAAAAAGTAATGGGAATCTCACGATCCCCATGTATCAAATATATTTAAATATGTATATATATGTAAAAATGTAGTTTATTCTATATATTTCTCAATAATCTTTATCATATTTGTTAATGCTGAATGAATGTTCTTTAAACTTTTAATATCAGCATCATGAATTACTTCCTCATTATTCATCTTTCTGTCGATCCATCTTGAATCTAACTTTGCAAAATTGCGTCCTATACTTGAATACTGTGCTGTTAGCTTCTCACGGAATTCTGAATATTCGTCAAGTGTCATATATATAAAATTTAAATAAAATTAATTATAATATACAATATATTACTTTGTTCAGTTATTTTTAAATATATACCCCAAGAATATTATTTATTCATAAATCAATGGCAAACGGATCATATTTTTCTATATATGTAGGTTCTGAATACATGAGTACGAAACCAATAGAGCCACTACCAATACCTAAAAAGTGGAAACCTGTTTTAGAACTTGCATATGCGTACACGACAAATTCAATAAATGAGGCATTAGGCAATATTAATGATTTAAGTTATATAATAAATAATCATAGTACACAAATAGACAACATTGCTAATGATCTTAATAAATTATCTGAACTTAATAATGAAGATTTTATCAATAAGATTAATAAGATTACAGATAAGATAGATGAGCTTAACATTGAAACAATTATTTCTTTAGCATATATATATTCAGATCTTAAAGATCAGATAGTACAAGATAATTCTTATTCATATTCAAGTATATTATATGAATTAGGAATTTCTCGATCATATGATAAAATTAATGACATTAAATCATCATTACATAATGACATAAATACTATATATAGTTATGTTGACAATAATTATGTTACGATATCATATGCAGACAGTTATCTTGCTTTACAATCAAATGTGCCTAAAAAGGTAAGTGATTTACCCAATGATGCGTTATATGTAACATATTCATCACTTACATATTATGCAACAACTAAAGATGTTGATGATAGGATTGAACAAATAGTTGATGCTGCTCCAGAAGCATTAGACACATTAAAAGAAATAGCATATGCTCTTGGAAATAATGATGATCTTGCAGGATATTTAACAAGTGAGATTGATAAAAGAGCAACTACAGAATATGTAGATGAATTATATAATAAGACATCACATCAAAAAGATGACATTCCGATTTATGATGAATCAAGAATACAAGAGCTTATAAATGCTGGAGAACTCCCAGATAAATATATATCAATTCCTTCATCTGACACAATAACTCAAACAGGTGAATCTGGAAAATATCTTGATATAATATTCAATACATTACGGGATCTTCAAAAACAGATATCTAAAATTCAACGAACATTTGATAGAGGACTTATCTCAATGGTTAACGAACATACTCACATGTCATATGTAGAAAGTGAGTACTCATTAATTGAAGAAAGCGAGCCAATGTGGGCTGTAGATCCAAGTTCTTTGTCTGAAATTACTGGGGCAGAATTTTATATTGATAATGCACATATACTTGAACCAACAGAAAATGTTCTTGTTTCAGAAAATAAGCTGACAATTTCTCCTTATGCTACATGGAGTGATAATCATTTAAATATAACATCAGGAAAACCGAACAATTATTTATATGATTGTCAGGATGCTAAAGAATATGTGTTTATCACATCAAGCACTCCAAATATTAAGATAACATTAACAAATTATTCAAACGATGAAAACAATATAATAATAGATCTTAGCAAAATAGGATTACCTGTAAACGAGGCTCATAAATATAATATTTTATTATGTATTTCTCGAGCTGTACAAAATGATAAGAAACAATATGTTGGTACAAACTTCTTATTTGTATCAATAGGAGACTATTTTACAGGTGAAACTATTTGGGAAAAATATTATAACAAAAACAACGGTGTATTCATATCAGGATATACATTATTTAATAACGTTAATGATTATTCTGCAAATGAACAGAATAGATATTTCATAAGTCAGGTTCAGTTTAACGAATTGGAACTTTATAGAATGACATTCTATTCAAAATATCAAGATTTTGGAAATGATGTTCAGCCGTCTGTGCCTGACGATTATGATACATATTCAGTCGCACACATAACAATTCGTTCTGTTAAGAATATTGAACAACTTAAAAAAATCAAGAATCAATTATTAGAGAATGAATTAATATATAATGATAGTAATAATTGTATATATATAATAAAGAATGACGAAATAAAATTAATAAGTGGTGGTTCTAATACAGATCCATCCGACGATACTTCAGGAATGGAAAAGAATGAAATACTTGAATGGCTTGAGGCCAACGGAATAGTTGGATTATTTGAGGATATAACCACAGATAATAAGGATAATATTAGATTATCACTTAATAACATTGGGGATATCACATTTATTAATCAACTTAATGAAAAATACAAATTTGCTGTTGATTCAAATGGTGAATTAAAATCAACAAAGGTAAATAAGCAAACACTTGATGACAGAATTAAAACTTCAAAGATGCCTACAATTAATGAAGAAACTACTGACTTTATCAATACTCGTGGTTTTGTTGGAACATTACGTGAGTATGAAACAGGAAATAAGCCTGGCACAGCAAATGTAAATTCTGATATGAAACTTAATTCTGACCGTATTAAGATTGGTAATGTATATGCTCCATTTAAAGATAGTAATGTACATGGATGTACACATGGATATATTGAATTGGAGAATACTTCCAATCTTGATTTTGAGCTTGACGGATGTTACTTACATTTTGCAAGAAGGATTGATGCAAATACAGTTGAAGAAAACAGCCTTCCATTGAGTGGTGTTATTCCAGCAAATGGAACATATCTTATTCGTTGTAAGAAATATTCTGACATTGAACAATCAAATACATTTATCAATGTTGATTCGTTTGATATAGAATGGATTACTCCAGACGGTGAATTGTTTGACCCGTATCTTGGAATACAGAATGCGTTCCTATTAACATATAAATGTGCAGGTAAGGATTGGGATCCTGATAGTACATTTGATTATACCACAACAATGACCAAGGATGGCGCTGGAGAACTTGAAGGTAATAGAGTATATCATCCATGTTATATTGATTCAATTTCTATATTGGCTCATCTTACAAGAACTGGTGATGGTACAGGATATACATGGAATTGGAATGGTAAAGGATTATATTCTAACACAAACAAACTTGATGCTCTTTATAAGACAACATTTGAACTTGACCCTGCAAAACAAGCATATCAAGGATTACATGTAAAGGATTCATCTCGTGTAAGAACAAATACAGCAACAGACTATCAAACAGTATATTTACAAAAAGAATTTATTGAATTTCCAAAGACCGATGAAAAATATCCTGTAGCAATGTACACACCAATGGCAAGTTACTTACATAAGAATGTATGTACTGATAAGACAAAGCTTAATATGGAGAAGCCAAATATGGTGACAGTTGCCTTTGGCATAAATATGTTAAAGACACGTTGTTTCAACTGGGTATCAGCTGGTGATTTTGATGAATACATTTGGGTTCGTCAAAAGGTGGAAGATGGACAAACACCAAATGCTTGGAAACGTTTTGAATCATATAAGACAAGAAGTTTAGGTAATCTTACAAAAAAGGTGATTGGTGATGATAACAAGGAAACAATAGTAAACATCGGTGTTGGTGATATTGAATATAACAATTATAGAACAAAACTTAATAATAACGAATTAACGGCTCCATATAGAAAGGAATTTACTTGGGTAACAAATAATGCTGTATATGCAAGGATTAAGAAAGCATTTCCAGGAAGTGGAATACAATATACCGCACATAAATGTATATTGGAATTTGATGCTGTAACAGAAGAGACTACTTGGGAATATGTAGTAGGACGTGGTGATAAGAACAAGAATATAGATCTTGATCATACTTCTGAAATTTATACCTTTACATTATATCCTTCAACAATGCAGCCTCGTTTGTATCAGACAACAGACCAACAAGGATTCCATTGGATTGAATATCAAACATGGGCAGCTGCTGCAGATTATTTGAATACCTTTATTAGTAATCAGAAACAAAACGATCATATTGTTCCTGTATTGTTGAATACTGGTGATGCTACACAAAATGGTACTCGTGTAAACGAATGGCTTGATTATTATATTGGCGGTAAGAATTTGTTTAATCATCTTGAACAAATGTCAATAGTTGGTAATAATGACCTTTGTGATAACGACCCAGAAATTCTTGGTACTGGTGATGACAGCGGTAAGTCAAATGGTTTCTATCATCATGTATTCTATTGCTATGAGGTTGATGAAAAACTTAACGATAACACATACATTACAAAATTAGAAATTCATAACGACGGTGAAGATCAAAGTGAGGATTTAACCTTTGATGAGGTATATGATGCAAAACGTTTTAAATATCTTCCATTAATTAAGGGTGATGACAATGTGTATAGATATGTTCCATCGTTCTATTGGTTTGGAACTCCTGATACATATACATTTGTAATGATGAACTCTGAGCTTACATTCATCAACTGCGGTAAGTGGTTTAACAAGAAAATAAATAATACCCATGACGGTGTTGTTCAAACCGTGAACTTGTATACTGGCTGGTCAATACCTGAGGATAAGACGCATTCATCAGTTTATGATTCATCATTTGTTACAATTTACACAATGTTGTATAATGTAATTAACGAACATATTGCTAATAAGAAAGCTAACGAACCGCTTGGAAGTACTTATAATTCTGACACAGGAAAAATTGACCAAGTAAAGAACTTAATAATTGCATGTCATGAAATGCCATTTACTGTTGTTACTAATGCAAATCTTCAGGCTTCAACTTGTAAGGCAGATCGTTCGTTGAACGGTAGTTCATTAGTTGGCTCACACATGAATAAAATGAACAATCTTGACAATAAATCAAATTATTGGTTCTCAAGGCTGCTTGAACATTTTAATGTGAAATTTGTATATGGCGGTCATAAACATACTTATGCAATTACTAATGAGCTTCGTGAGTTATATTCATATGTTGAAAATGGTGAAACAAAATATAGTTTGAATGGTAAGATGACAATGCCTCAGACTCTTGAAGGCGATAATGATACTGCAAACTTTAATTTGAAATTAAAGAAAACTGATACGCAGGTAACAAAGACTCGTCGTGTTAAGGATGCAAAAACTGGAGAGGAACACGATGAAACATATACTGAAACATATAGTAGTTTGGTTATTGACGAAAACGGTGACACAGATATTGCTGCATCAAAATTCCCACTTATGAATGTATATGATGATGTACAGAATACCTCTCATAAGTTAGGTATTAGCTTTGAAGGTAATGTATTGTTCCCATATTATGGTGTATCGTTAGGAGATAATGAAACACTTAACGGTGTTATATATATGATGTGTCAAGCTACAGGATTTAAGCTTAAATCAAATAAGGAGTTGCCTGGTCCAAATCAAAGATTCAGTTTCATAATTCCAAAGACAACGCCTGGAGATTCATCTGATACTCCTTCTGACGAACAGCTTCAACCAATGTTCACAGAGATACATCCTGACACACATATTGCATATCTTATGAGATTGAAGAACATTCATAGCGGTAAGAAAGTATTATCACAAACTGATTATGCAACAGCTGCAATATTATTACAGTACTTACATAGAACAGATAGAAATGAAACTAATATGTATGGTGCATGGGTAAATAATGAAACACAATTGTTATCTTGGTAATTATTAAAAACAAAATTTTATATTATTGAATTCTTATGAGGCTACATAATAATAATGAAGAATTTCCTATTATAGTTGATACCGATATAATTATGACAGATGAAAATATGTCTGCCGATATCGGTACAACTTTACATGATGTCATAAATGAACATGATTCAAAAATTGAAAGACTTGAATCAAATGTTAAATGGATGTATCGTTATGGTGCGCTTGGCTCTGGAGGAACCAGCGGAGGAAGCGGTGGAGGCTCTACATCAAAGATGACAGTATTTATATATAAGGATGGAACTCAGCCTGTGTCTCCTGGAACACGACTTATGTATTCTGGAGAAGGAATGTATAAGTTTAAAGTTGAGATACATGGAGGTGGTAGTGATACATTCCTTGTTAAATATTATTATAGTAATGGTAAGTCATTGTCAAGAATATTATCAAAGGATAATGAGTTCACAACAGAAGACACAATAAAACTTGAAGGGAATAATGAATTAACATTTACTATTAAAAATCAGTCTACCGGAGAATTTTATATGGTTAATAATTCTCCGAATCTTACATTCCCGTATGTAACCTCAGCATATAATATTTCTGCAAATTATGTCCTTGGAAATGATATATCTGGAAAGAATTATCAAAAATATACTCCAAGTGACAATATTATATTTATGTCTGATGTTGTTTCATCAGGACTTATGATTGCTGTTAATTATAATATTGCAGTACAATTACAAGATTCATCAACAATTATTGAATATAACGATTGGTATGACCGTGATGTAGTAATTGATGAAAATGGAATGACAATTTCTTGGTATGATGATTCACATGTAAAACATGAAGAAACTCGAGAATTTGATATTAAAATAAAATCAAATTCCGCAGGCACTTTATATCTCCCACTTGTTGCTAGGGAAAGTGATGATATCATTGAATTTCTTGAGGATAATGAAAATGCGTCATATAAGCAGGTAACTGTATCAATCAAATCTCAGTTATCAGAGGAAACTGAAATTTCCGAATTTGCACATTTCACATTCTTTGACAACTTAATTCCAAATGGTCTGTTTCTTAACATAAAAACAACAGCAGGCAAGTTATACAATAATCCTGTTTCTGCTTCAACAGCAATAGAAGCAAATCAGATTATGAGTGGTGATATTATGTTTAAGGTAACCCCATACAATGGTTCTCTTGATACCACACGTCTTTACGAATTAAGAACTTATGTATATGATGTTGTAAACGAGGAGGAAACATTAGTATCAACATATGGCCCAACAATACTTATTGACCAACGTGAGACAGACACAATAATTTCAATATCTGAAACAGGCATTAAGAAAATAATATTTGAATTAACGTTAAGCGGTCAATCTGTATCATTTACATATTATATTAAAATACGAACATTTGCATCATCATTTAATTGGTATCCAAACATAATTGTTCAAGAAGACGGATATGATGTACAAAAGGAACTTGAACCATATTATTCAGCAACATATAGAAGAAATGAGACTGTAAAGAATATATCTTCTGATACATTATTTATAAGTGGCGGAAATAATATTCAAATGACATCAAATGACCCAATACGAACAATAAATCTGTATTATGATCCTGAAAAATATAGTAATATTCAAACAAAGATTTATGATTTAATGATGGCAATTGGTATTCAATATTCTTCTATAAATAATACCAATATTCCAATTCTTTCATTTAATGTTAGTACCTCAACAGAAACACAAAAACAAATACATACAATATTTGTTTATCAGAATAAATTAGCAGTAACAACATCTGTAACAAATATATCATCTGCCGAAACAATTTCGTTATCTTCTAAGAATATAAGTATATTTATTCCATTAGAAGATAATTATAAACCTGCAATGTCAGAAAAATATCATTTGTTTACTATTTATAAACGACTTGAGAACATTTCAAGCAACAACTATTATAGAAGTCTTTCAACATATATTGATGGTGACCTTGAAGGATTGCTTGGTGAGTTCTTGTCAGCAGATGTAATATATGATTCAATAACATTATATCCCGGCAATTATTCGTTGAACTTAATTGAATTGTCAATGTTTGTTCATTCACAGTCAACGGAAATGACCTGGATGAACGATATTGATATAAAGAGATATTTCAATTCATATACAGAAAAGATTACTTATAGGGATAATATATTTACAGACAATGAACGTTATTTGTTTGATGTGTTCAGCGGATTTCAAATTGATAAAAAGAATAGAATTATAGTTGATGAAAATGATCCGCAGAATATTGCATTAACAAGTGAATGCCCTGTAATGTTATTATATTTTGATGATGTTGGTCAAATCTCTGGTTTTGATGCTAAGAACAATGACAATTTCATGGAATGGTTTGAGAGAAGTTATGAAGAGAACGAATCAGCAGCAAGTCAAATTCCTGTAACAATAAAATATTCAAATGGTGATGGAACAGGATTACATCAGATAAATTTACCTGACACAGATTCCGTAGCAAACTTCTTAGTTGATATTCAAGGTTCATCAACAAAAACATATCGTTGTAAGAACTTAGAGTTATATGCTCCAAAGGCAGATGAAGGATATGATTATATATATTCCCCAAATATTAATAGAAATATTAATGATCCTGAATATAAATCATCATTCTTACCTGAAGGCAGTTTCACATTAAAGGCCGATGTGGTTGACTCGTCACATACAAACAATAATGCAATCGGTAAGTTTGTTAATGACAATACCAAACAGTTCCAAAGAGCGGTGAATAATGAAAATCAACACGGTACAAAATATACAGCAAACATCAAGAACACTCTTATTGGATTTCCTGTATTATTATTCTTACATACTAGCTATCAGAAATATGACGAACTTAATAAGCCAATTCCGGGAGTATATAAGGACACATATTATTTCTTAGGAATATATAATTTCAACCTTGGTCGTAAATCATATTATAATTTAGGATATAAAGATATTTCTAATATTGAACCATTGATTGATGCTGCAGGCGCTCCAGAATCAGGCTTTGCAATATATAAGATTAATTCATCAAACAATGTTCAGATGAATAATATTGTTGGCGGTGAGATTCAAGGAAATAATGCATATTTTGATTTCTCACAATATACTGATAATGTATTGTTATTTGACGATAAATCAGGTATGTGGGGTGACTATATTGGCAATAAGCCATTGAATAATATACAATCAGACCTTAAAGGATTATGTAAGGATGTTGCATTTGCTGGTGGTTTTGTATTTACAGAAGTAGGAAAACGAATGTCTGAATCGTTATCTGATGCATACGGATATTCAAAGTTATATTCTAATATCACAACGGAAATTGGTGATGGCGGCGTTGAGAAAACTGTGGAATGGGTTCCAAACTATCATTATCAAGCCTCCGTAAAACAACAGACAGGTACTACTATTGAATATGAATACACATTGATGACCGATATTGATGGTCATGTTCTTAACGGTTCATTAGAAAACTTACAAAAGTTGTTAGTTTCCTATGAAATGGAGGCAGGCACAACAAATATCCCAAAGCTTGATTTTGTGTCAACATCTGAATATTTCACTACAATGATGGCTATGGGATTAGTTGACTCACCAATGAAAAACTTAAATGTTAAATCTTGGAATAACGGTCAAACATTCTATCTTGCCTTCTATGATATGGATACTGGCCTTGGTAAGAACAATGCAGGTACATATATTAATTATTTTGCATTTTCTGATTTCTGGCGTTCTCGTTGGAGTCCATTACCAAAAACAAACATAGGATCATTGAATCAGGTTGATGTAATAAGAGACTATTCACCTGAAACATTTGCTGATGATGAAACAGGCTCTTCATTCTTTGATGTGCCATCATCATACCTATTTGCTGTTGCTAAATATGCAAAATCAATATTTAGCGCATTTGACCCTAATAACACAAACATGTATGAAGAAATAAATTATTATGATCCTTCAAACATTTGGGGTAGATGGCGTCATCAAACAGGATGTTTAAGAAATGCAAACTATTTTATGAACACGTATTTCAATCATCACCTTGCAAAGGTACCTGCTGAAGCATTTAATTTTAATTATAGATATAAATATTTAGTTAAGAATAATGATAACACTGGTTTTGACTCGGTGAACTTCATTAAATTCCATGGACGTGGTCTTGCATATACAGAATATTGGCTTGACGGACGTCTTCATATTTTGGATGCTTATTTTAATGTTAGTGGTGTTGATGATACGATTAATATTGATAATAATGTTCAGGTAAAAGCATCATATACAAATGACGAATACAAGCCATCGGGTAATGAAGATGTATATGTATTACAGGATGCATTCTCTGGAGGTAGTCAGCCATTACAATATACAACTGCAAGCTCTGGTAATCTGATTATCGAAGCAAAATCATATGCTCCATTGATTATACAATATCCGTTAAGAAAGGAGCGTTATCTATTCCCAAGTAATGGAGAAAAATCACAGATAGGAATAAACTTTACAGGTAACGTTACCTGTTTATTTGGGGGATCTAAACTTTGGACTTCAGTAAGTTCAATATCTCCATTCATCACACAGGATAACCGTTTCTCAATGTATTCAAAATATATTTCCACAATAATTGGAGAAACAAGAACATGTCGTGCTTGGACATTTGATACACCAGCACTTAGAACATTACGTTTAACATCTCCTAACTATTCTGGAGACATAGCGTTTGAATCTTCTGAAACAGAACCTAAATATCAAAACATTGATGAAATAAATATTTCAGGAACTGCAATCAACTTAAGTGCTCAAAATATTCCTTTACGAACATTGCGAGCAGTTGGAATGCAACAAGGTGCAGAAATTAGAGTTGTAGGATGTGACAAATTGGAAAATGTAGAAATTTCCGGTACATTTAATAATCTACAAATAAGTTCATGGGGAGAAGATATATCATTACCAACATCAGGCGGTACACTAACATGTAACACAATATCAATAACAAATAACATTGAACGATTCCCTGATGCTGCTCTTCATATATCAAATAATTCAGAATTAACAACAATTAATTTAAGTGGATTTTCACATTTATATATAAGTAATTGTCCAAAGCTACAGACAATCAACTTTAATGATAGTAGTGATGTATTAGTACCACCATTAAAGACATTAGATATTCAAATGCCCGCATTTAATAATGATCCAGATGCATCATTAACAATAGGTAATACTACAAATGTAATTGATTTAACTAACTTTAACAATTTGTCAACATTACGTGTCTCAAATTCTACAATCAAGCGATTAAAATTACCGACTCTTAATGCAGACCCAAACGATTCTTCAGTAAGACGAAAGATTACATTATTAAGTGGAGCATTTATGAATTGTAAGAATTTTGAGAACTTTGAGAATGAAGCTCCAAATGATTTATATATAACCGGAGAGAAAACATTCTTTAACTGTGGTGTTCTTGCAGAAAACGGATTCGCAATGATAAAGAACCGTAGTACGTCGATGTCAAATATATACATTGACCCAAATTGCACGACACTTAAAGATACATTTAATTGTACTGATAAAAAAGGACGTATAACTTATGAAATAGCATCATTGTTCTTACAGACACGTTGTACTCCAGATGCTGTTGCTAATGTAGCATCTATTGAAACAATGTTTAAAAATAATGTAATAGATTATAAATATACAAATAAGTATACAGAATATTTATCACAGACTTGTTCATTACCATTATGGCAGTTTACAAATTGCAGTATAGCAACAGATGTATTTTCTAATAATAATGTTGACTTCTTTAATAGATATATGTTTGAAGAAGCTCCAACAAGTGATAGTAGAAAGCTCTTTGGCAATATTGAACTTATTGAGTTAAATACAATGTGTAATACATTTACTTATGGAACTATTGATATGTTATATCCTTTCATAAATCATACAACAGGAATTGATTTTAGACAACAAGCAAATATTACAATTTATAATCCAACAAGTTCTAACAAATGGAATACTGATGATGTAATATATGTTAATTCATTATTCTATAGCAATTCACCAAGTAATCCAATATCCCCAAGTAATATAGTGTCATTAAGAAACTTCACATTATCACCAACACGAACAAAAATTGGAGGAGCATTAGTTAATTTAATATTTTCATTTAAAGGTTTATTTGATAATGATAAGAATAATGTTGAAGATTATGTTTGGACCGCAGCATATAATAATAATTTAAGTCTACAGAACTTTATGAATGCTGTGTACACTGTTAGCAATCTTGATGAAGCATGCGTTAATACATTATTCTGTAACATAGTTCCTACATACATTGTAAATTCATTCTTAGGATTTAATAGTAATAGCGAAATAACTGACATATTGAATATATACACAATGTTTAATTGGGATCTTGTATCAACAAAAACAACTAATTTATTTTCAGATGAATTCGTTAATGGCAATGTTTCATTTGGTGGGTTAACAGGCAAAAAGACATGTACATATCAAGAATTCCAAGAGATATGGACAAAGCTATTATCATCAGCAAATTTAAATGCAATATCAATGATATTTACTGATGCTATAATAACAAGAAAGGATTGGAATATAAAATTCATATTAACAGATGAAGACATTATTAATACTTCAATAACAACAATACCTAATTTATTTAGAAATATTATATTGAACGATGAAAACGGCATTCAGCAGCCTATTGATATTACTTCTAACATTTTTAGAAACATCAAAAACATTAAATATGTTCCTTATATATTTTCTAATACATATATGAAACATGCAATCCCATTTGATGTATTTGGGAAGAGAAAGAAATCTACAGATATAATTCCTTGTTATATTAAACAAGACAATAATTATGTAAACGGAAGAATTGTTACTTATGATTATGATAATGTCATTATAAATATGAATGAGGCATTTTATAATATAACATTCCCAAATAAGGAAGATGCCACATTTAGAAATCGTGAATATAACATATACGAAAGAAATTACGCATATGCATTATCAGATCCAAATACAAAATATAATGAATATTATAAATTAGAAAGTGGTGAATATGTAAGATATGATGTTGAACAGCCATTAGAGATACAAGACATTGATAAGATATGGGCGGATCATCAGGATATATCATTATATAAGACTAATGATATTGATGAAATGCTTAATGGAGATGTAAAAATAAATATATATAAATCAACATATTCTTATGAGATACGAGATTATGCAAATCCTACATCTGCTCCATATCGTAATTTAACAAATTTCTGTCCTAATGGATTTGTTGTATCTCCAGACATATTTAGATGCTGTGATAAGAATTGTAATATTACATCATCAATAAGTTATAACAGGTCATCAAATGTAGATCCTGTGATAATGACAGGAATGATGCCTCCATCAATATTTAAAACAGAATATTTAAGAACAATCAAATTTAATGGAGTATTTACTGGTCTTAATGTTACACCTATAGAAACATGTTATTGGGATGAGGATGAAATTGATGTAATAGATAGAATGAATTATAAGCATAAATGTAAAAGAACAAACATTTATTATCAATACATATTAGATGAATTTACAGATAATGATATTTTAAATGATTGTTTCAATTTTACATTATTATTACCATCAAGTGAAACGACAGAATATATAACAACAGATCCTAACAACGAAAACACAAGGTATGAAAGTAAACGATTATCTCAACATTTCTTTATGTTTGATGACAAATCATTGTCAAAGAATATATTAAAAATGGCCAATTCATTACCTACTGATTATTCAAAAACTATATTACAGGATACTGACGCTGAACATATGCATCAATTTTATGTTGCAGACAATGGAATATATTTCAATATAATGCGTTCGTTTAAAACAATTGTTCATAGTGAAGAAGATGTTGAAAAATTATATATGACTGGAATAGATAAAACAGTATTCAGATATTTTACATTTGACAGCATCATAAGTTCAGATATCGCAAAGATATATGAAGGATATGTTTTATCAAAGAATAACATGTGGTCATATAGACATATATCTGATGGAGCATTAATGTTTAACCAGGTTGGCGGAAACAACACAGGCTATACAGGTTTATCGGCTAATGCAAGAATTCAAGCTCAATATACAAATGATGGTATGTTCCCAAGAAACGGAAATAATTATAATATTAATAAATCATCACTTGCATTAATAGATTTCACAACGATGGAAAATCTTAATGAATATTGGACAAACTATACTTGGGTAGAACCTACAATAGTTTATACATCATAAAATAGTGCTTAGATCCTCTTCTAATGATCGTAAAAATGGTATCTATATAATTTATTAAAAAGATAATTAAATGTTACCAGAAGAGGATCTAAGATACATCTAAGAGGATCTAGATAACATATAACAGTTCAATTAATTGTTAATAATTATTAATGAATGTAAAAAAATATTATTATATATAAAGATAATAACAAAAATATATAAAGGTGAGATAAATTTATAAACATATATTTTTTTTATAACATGTTTAAACAATTTTTCTCAATGTTCTTAAGAACAAAAATGTGTAAGAAAGAATATGATATGAACAACCCTACAAGAACAAAGTCATCTGATAATTATATGAATAAATTAATTAAAGATGATAATAATGTTAATGTGGGCAATTTCTTTTTAGTTGCATGTACTGTTGTTGGCTTATTGCTATTGTTAATTCCATTGTTCACATTAACAATAGAAGCATGGTTCAATCATACTATAACCACTGACCTAAATGGTATGGCAGCATACATCATAGCAGTATGTTCTATATTTACTGTAGGTGGACTCACGCACGGCTGGACAAGCTGGGCAAAAAGTAAGTTTGAAAGTATTAATAAGGATTCAGACGGAAATGAACTTAACGATAGTATCAATCCAAAGACTGAAGAAGAATTAAATGAAGAAAACACTGAAGAAAATTAATTTTTTTTAATATTTTTTAATTTTTTAATGTCATTTCATTGAATTTATGAAATGACATTTATATTTTATAATATAAACCTTATGAATTGAAATATTATAAATTAAATATTATAAATTATTATAAATTATTATAAATATATTCATTTATAGGTTTAGAATGAGCAAGAGAGGACGAGTTAGAACTGAACAATCAACATTAATTATCAATAATATATTACAAGATTTAAACAATGACATAAATAAACTAATGACTGTCATTAATGCAAGTACGGATGAATTTGTTAATAAGTTATATGAATACATTGATTATGACATTAAAATGATCCGTGACTGTACTGAAAAGTCTATAGTTGAAATATATGTAAATGTATTATCAAATTTCTTTAAAAATATTGATGAATATATAAAGATGTTATTAAATAAAACATCAAAAGATAATATAACAGTTAATGATGTTTTGAATTTAATAAGAGAAAAGAGCAGAAATGAACTTGCTAACATATATGCTCCAGATATTAGTTTTGATAACACAATAGATAAATATTTTAATGATGTTAAGCGTGAATACATAAGACATCCAATGGGTGAGTCTGAATTATATGAAATGACTGATGATAATCGTGATTTGTTTATTAAGAATAATTTAAAGACTGTTATTGAATGTGCAAAACGATATCGTGGGCTTGGAGTTGATTTTGAAGATCTTATACAAATTGGTAATATGGGTCTTCTTAAAGCATGGTATAAATTTGATACATCTAAATCTGATTTACAGGATAACATCATTAAAGAAATAACTGAGTTTGATACCGATGAAATTTCTTATGATGATGCTATATACATAATATCAAATAATTTTAAATATCCAAAACTTCTTGAACAGACATTAGCAAAGGTACCAAATAATGGCTTTGCAAATAAGGAAAGTTTTATAGAATGGGCAAAAGATAATATTCGTAAAGCAAGCTTTGCAAGCCTTGGTTTCATTTGGGCTCGTGCAGCAATCACCTCAGAACTTAATGGGCTTAGTAATATAATTCGTATTCCTCGTTCTATTCGTAATTCTGATGATAAGGTAACATTTATAAATCTTGATAGTCTTAAT
>Ga0247611_10002584_pt1 | contig 28734 bp, 33 predicted proteins | sample 177DNAGHGhighgp2_FD_192422 | JGI IMG/M metagenome (GOLD analysis project Ga0247611, IMG submission 192422) | Sheep rumen microbial communities from Palmerston North, Manawatu-Wanganui, New Zealand - 1770 DNA GHGhigh gp2 | ecosystem: Host-associated > Mammals > Digestive system > Stomach > Rumen... | reverse complement strand
CGGGCATCAGCTCCTGCAAGGAACTCCAACGCACAACGATGGCAGCAGCGTTTGCAGCCACTATGAGCAGCGGAACAATCCAGCCTCTGCAGCTCTTTTTCTCTGACGAGTCGTTGTTTGTTTGCTTCATATTTTTAAGATTTGTCGGTTTACAGATTTTTCTTGAAGAATTCCGCCAGCGTATCCCACGGGATGTAGTTGCCCTCGCCGCCGTCATAGAGGTCGCAGTGGGTGGCGCCGGGGATGATGAGAAGCTGTTTGTTGTCGGGATTGGGATTCGGTTTGCCGACGAAATTGTACCCCTCGGCCTTGCCCTCGACCATGTAGTGGTAAGCTGCCTCGCCGAAATAGCGCGAGTGGGCCTTCTCGCCGTGCATCACAAGAACTGCGGAGCGTATCTCGTTGATGTAGTAGAGGAAACGGCTGTTGGCGTATGCCTGTGTTCCAATGACGCGCCAACCATCGTTGCTATTGCCGCTGCGCTTGTGGTAGCCGCGCGGGGTCTTATAGTAGGCGTGGTAGTCTTTCACAAACTGCGGCACCTCATCAGGCAGAGGGTCGATGACGCCACCGGCCATCGCCTTCGGGTCGATGATACGCTGTTTGCCCATTGCCTCGCGAGCTGCGTGACGAGATTCCTCCTTGTCCTCGCTGTCGTAATAGCCGTTGCCGCTGATGCGGGTCATATCGTACATTGTGGAGGCCACGGTGGCTTTGATGCGCGGGTCGGCAGCGGCGGCATTCAGTGCGATGCCACCCCAGCCACATATACCGATAATGCCGATACGCTCGGCATCCACATTGTCTTGCTTCGACAGGAAATCAACGGCGGCCATAAAGTCTTCCGTGTTGATGTCGGGCGAGGCTGTGCGACGGAGTTCGCCGCTGCTCTCTCCCGTAAACGACGGGTCGAAGGCCAAGGCCATGAAGCCGCGTTCTGCCATCTTCATGGCATAGAGGCCGCTACTTTGCTCTTTCACAGCACCGAACGGGCCGCTCACAGCGATGGCGGGCATTTTGCCTTGGGCATCCTTTGGCGTGTAGAGGTCGGCTGCCAAGGTCAGACCGTACTGGGTTTCAAACGTCACCTTGCGGTGGTTCACTTTTTCGCTGAGGGGGAACACTTTGTCCCACTCCTGTGTCAAAACGAGTTCTTGTTTCATTTCTTCTTTAGGTTCTTTTGTTTCGATTGTTTTCGGTTGATTGCCGCAGGCTGTCACCAAAGACACAACTGCTGCAAAGATGAGAATCTTTTTCATAATATCAATGATTTATTCTTTTTTTTCCGTTTTTAATCACAATGCCTTTGTAGCCTTTTGGTGCAATCTGGCCAGTAACAGTGTAAGTCGGGCCGTCATCGGTTTTCCTTTCTGGTGCTAACTCATTTATCCCCGTATAGACAGGCTGCAACGAGAGCGTAATGCTCACCTCTCCTCCGCCTGCTTTGACAAATTGGCGCACCTCTTCAGCTGAAAGGTTGTCAAGTTTTCCGATGCGAGTATAAGACCACGAGTTGCTGCCATAAAAGATACAGATGTTGTCGCCGTTGTATAAGACAAGGTCACCTGCAGAAGTAGCAATTTGGTGGTTGTCGGTTGGGAAGGACTGTCCGACATAGCCTACTTTCTCAAAGTTGCCGTAGTCATCGGCCGTATAGGTTATGTTGTCCGCTTGCAATGCAGCCATCAAGGCTCGTGTGCCGACATTGTCTTCCATCGTGACGGTATGCATCTCCTCGCCGATGGTGATATACATTTTCTGTTCCATAGTCTGTGCAAAAGTCTCGTTTTTTTTAGTGCAACCTGTAATCAGTATTGCTACAAGCAACCAAAGAATTCTTTTCATTTGCATGCGATTTTATTGCTTCTTTATCTCCCCAATCACCTTGACTGGACTCCTCATATCTATTATTCTAATTTACTGTCTATAAACTGTTTGAAATGCAATATCTGTACGCTGCGCGAAGGATTGAAGAGCAGATGTTCGAAGTCTTTCTGTTTCAGCGTAAGGTCGGTGGTGTCAAGTTTGTCGGATAAAGCTTTCTTCAACACTTCGGGGCTGTCGATGCCGCATCGTTGGTGAAGGAAGTCGTAGTCGGGGTCGGTCTGTTGCCAAAGGAAGATGGTGTCGTAGAAGTCGCGTCCTTTAGCCCGGGCCAGCAGTGCCGCAAGCTTCATGGAGAGCATAGTGCTCTTGGCCGGAACCGTCACGGGGAAGAAGAACCCGTTGCGACTGACCATCGCCGTTTGCGGAGTGTAGTCCACCCCTTGGTCCTGGGCTTCGATCTTCATCAGAAATCTTTCCTCCCGATGGCCGGTGAGATTCATGTCGAACAGCAGTTCCGGGAAGTAGATGTTGCGGCGGAAAGCCGTCAGTCGAAGATTCTCCTTGTCGCGCAATTCCACACGCAAACCGTTGAGTCGCAGGTGCTCGACCAGCGTATCGGTCATCGAGACAAACTCGTCAGCCGTCAGTCGTTTGCAGTCGAAGTCCAAATCCTCGGAAAAACGGTCTAAGCCAAGGACAAGGCGCAGGTTGGTTCCGCCGATGAACACCAATTTGGGTGCGTAGGGCGATTGCGAAAGATGTTCCAACGCCAACAACTCTATGTATTCCTTCAAAATGTGCTTGTGGAAAGCGGCATTCGTCGCAATTTGCGGCGGATAGTAGGCCAATATGGACTGTAAATCAATCATCTGTATAAGTTTTCATCAACAATTGTATTCGTTCTTGAAGTGCCTTGTTTCCGCTCTGCGTTGCGTAATCCGTCAGACGCGCCTTGTCCAGTTCCTCCCGCATCCACCATTCGTCGAAGCGTAGCTCCAACAATGCCTCGGAGGTGTTGTATTGCGGGTAGAGGTAAAGCAGGTCGAGGATGGCCTTCTCCGGAAAGGCCAGCAGGTAGCTGCCTTGCGGCGAAACGGGCATCTGGCGGAAGCCGAAGAAAAGGTCGGGCTTGACGGTCTGGTAGCTGAAGCGGCCGAAGTCGTTGTGGTAGGCCGCTGTACGGTTGGAGGTGACACAGGTGATGTCGGTTACCGCTTCAGGGATAATGCCGTAGAACGACAGAGCGTAGTGCAGGCTGATGTACGACGGCGTGTAGATGCGCTGCGCTACATAACGCACCATCTCGGGAGTACCCTTCAGGTCGCTGAAGGCATACCAGTCCTGCCGGAGTTTCGATAGATAGCCCCGCTTCACCCAGCGTGTGAGGTTGCTTCGGTCGAATCCCGGCTCCCACGCACGGATCTGATAGACGTTGAAACATCCCATTCCGTGCCACTGTTCCCTGAACTCCAAATAGGTCATTTGTTCATTTTATTCAAAAGACGCTGCAAAAATACAACTTTTCTTGAATAAAATCGTAAATATCAGAAATATTTTCAAACAACAACTTACTTTTCGGGGTTGATAGGTCGTATCACCCTCGCCGGGCTCCCCGCCACGACCATATTGTCAGGTACATCTTTTGTGACCACGCTGCCGGCGGCCACGATGGCGTTCTCGCCGATGGTGACACCCGCTAGCACTTTCACGTCGGCACCGAGCCAGGCGTTACGCTTAACGACAATGGGTTTGGTCAGTAGCGAGTGACGTGTGGCAGGGTCTTCGGGATGGTATTCCGTGGCCAACACACAATGCGGTCCAATGAAGACATCGTCCTCAATGGTGATGCAACCGATGGCCAACAGCGTGCAGCCGAAGTTGAGGAAGCAGTCGTTGCCGAAGCGCACGCCAGGTCCGTAGTTGATATTCAATGGTGTGAAAACACGCACGGTGTCGGGCACCTCGCTGCAGGTGATTTGCCTCAAATAGTCGCGCACCTCGGCTTCCGTGTGATAGCCTGTGTTCATCTCGGCACAGAGCCGCATGGTGCGCTGCACATCGGCGTAGAGGTCGTCGCTGCCGACATAGTCTTTCCCTGTGGGGTTTCTGCTGTCAATATCGTTTACCTTTTCCATGCAGCAAAGATACGACAATTTTTCTGGAAAAGCCATGTTTGCTTTATCGAAAAAAGCGCAAGCCAAGCCTTTGTCTTAGCAGCGAACGGCTTTGTGCAAATCCGTTTTTTCATCAATACATTATAAGAAACGCCACCGTATTTTCATCTCTAAAATAAAAAGCATGCAAAACAATGTCGATTAAGGACACTTCTAATCAGATTAAATAGGCCACACCACAAACACCAGTGCGTCCCACAAGGCATGACTGACAACCAATGCAGGCAAGGCTTTAGGATTGATTCTATAGATTAGACCCCATACCATTCCCGCCACCAAGGCGGCCATCACCAACATGAAGTTGAACGACCAAACATGCACCAGCGCATACACTATCGTCGTGAGTGCAAAAGACACGTCGGCCGAGTGTTTACCTTGAAAAACACGGGCAAGAGTGCGCTGCACATATCCCCTCCAGGTATGATGCTGAAAAACAAGTACTCCTTTGGCTGAAACTTGCCGAAAACCAAATTGGGCACGGCATAAGCATCTTTGTTGTCCACACCGGTGCGATAATCAAACCAGTCACTCAGAAGATTACCAGCCGAATGCAGAATGACAACACCAACCAACGAAAGTGCCAGAACAATCCAAGGCAACGCCCCCGAAGGAACCTGCCTATTCGCAAACAGATAGGCAAAAGTGACAACGACAGGCATCGTCGATACAGGAAAAGACCAATAGCGTGTTGCTGCAAACCATTCTTTAAAACTGTGTTTTTTCATAATTACTTCCAACTTTACAATTGATGTTTGTTTTCTCAAAATCTGAAAGGCATAAAACGTCCTTTGCTCCGGCAATAGGCTTCGTATTCCTCGCCAAAATCACGACGAAGGCGTTTCTCTTCGGTCAGCACTTGCACGAACATGATGGCAAAGAAAACCACCCACACCAACAAGGCTTGCCATGTCCATAGCCAAACGACGAATGAGGCAAGATAGACGAGTGTGCCGCTTAGCATAGGGTTTCGGTTTATCGAGTAAGGACCTTCAGTCATCAGATGTTGTGTGCGAGGTGCCACCTCGTGTCCGAAAGCATCCATAGGGTTGCCCTTACCGCGACATCTCATATAAACAATAGTCCAAACGCTCAAAGCCAGACCTCCGAGCATCAGCAATCCTGTTATAGCCGCCCTCCATGCACCAATATGCACAATAGGCGGCATGAATGATGCCAACCACATAACGACAGGCAGGGCTACAACAAACAGCAGGCCACCGAGCATATAACCTATTATCTCATGTGTCTTATTCATAATCAAGAATCTTTTTTTGATTTTAATCCTATATAAAAAACAAACACACGCCGCACACGCTAACCACTGCGCCAATAACCTCGCGTACTGTGACACGCTGGTGGAACAAGATGGCTGCCGGAGCAATGATGAGTATGGGTGTGAGTGCAAAAATGGTTTGTGCTATGCCAGCCGAGGTGTATAGTGTGGCAAGCAGCGAGGCACTGACACCGATGAACGGACCAAAGATGGTAGAGCCAAGCACGCACCACATAGCCTTTCGGTCGTGTATGGCGTGGTTGAGCTGTTGCAGGCCGTCTTTGTTGAACAAGACCAACACAAGGAAGAAACCTGCAAGTCCGATATAGGCGCGTATCAGGGTGGCAGCAAACGACATGCTTATGCCAACAGGAAGAGGTATAACAGCACCCGTTGGGACGACATCGCCAGTAATTCCCATAGCTGCAAGTGATGCGTCGTAGTGGCCGAGGCCTATCTTGCTCAACACAAGGCCAAAGCCCTGACATATTCCCGCCATGGCTGCATAAAAGATGCCTTTTGGAGGAAGGTTGAAACGCACAGTATAACGGTCGGTGCCGTCGCTCCTTGAAAGGATTGACATGGCAATGCCTCCAAGGGTGACAAGCATCCCGATGATGGCTTGCGGACGCATCGTCTCTCCCAAGAAAATCAGTCCTGTGATGGCTGCCGTGGGTGCCGAGAGGGTCATAAAAAGCTGTCCAAAACGCGAACCGATATGGATATAGCCCTGCATCAGACAATAGTCGCCAATGACATAGCCCACAACGCCAGAGAACAGCAGCCACAGCCATGTGGCACCGTCAGCATAACGTGGATAAGGTGTTCCCATCGTCAGCCAGATGGTTGCCACAAGAAAAAGCAGCGAGAGGGTCATCCTCACCGTGTTGAACGGCAGTGAGCCCATACGTTTCGACCCCACCTCTGCAAACAGAGCCGTGAAAGTCCATGAAACAGCAACCCCTAAGGCTATCAGCTCGCCTATAAACATTACGTAAACCTTGTTTACTACAGCTCGTCCAACTGCTTCTCCAGAAACTCCGCTGCATCGGCTACGCAGCCAGTGCATTCGCGCAACACGACATTAGTGCCTACGCCTTTCAGCAGTTTGCATTGGGTGGCGCCGTTCTTTTGCTGAAACTGCGTCATTATCTGCCTCATTCCACTCCTCGACTTCATTCTGTCCTTGGTGGCCAGACCAAGCACTATGCCAGCACCCACAAGGGCTCCGCATGTTCCTTCCATAGTGCCCATGCCTGCACCAAAGGCGTTGGCAAGGTTTTTGGCTGTAGCCTCGTCAATGCCGATGATGTCGGAATATGTGCTGACGATGGCCTGAGCACAATTGTGAGAGCCACATTGCAGCTTTCCGGCTGCTATCTGTTTTCTTGTCTCCATTGCAATCAACAATTAGATGAGGCAAAATTAAGAAAAATATGAAAGCAGTGACCATGAATGAATTGTGGAAGACTTTGGAACGCTCGTCCGCACGGTGATTCTTTAGGATCCTTTTTATGTCACTTTTCAGTTCAAAATGGGTTGGTTTTTAGCGAAAAACAGCTATTTTGGGGTTGTTATGTCACTTTTTGTGCAACGCACCGTTGCACAATTACCTTGGCGGCACAACATCTGCTTTTCGGAAGAAATCAACAATCCGATAGGCATTGCCTCATGGGAAACGGCGATAGAAATCGAGAAATAAATCATTTTGCCAAATAGGGGAAGCTGTGAAACGGTGAAGTTTGTTGTGAAGTAAACGATGCTTGCGTATTTTTGCGACGGAAAAAACTAATAGTCGCAAACAAAAAAATAATAAACACAGCTACAATTATTGGAATTCTGCAACAAAAAGCGGAGTGTTTTTTTACTTTTTGCGGTATGTATTTTATTGAAATAGAAAAATTTATGTATTTTTTTGCATCAAAAACTAATAGTAGTAAAACAAAATAAACTAACAACAGCAAAGCAAAATAAACTAATGAATAGGAATATTGAGGGGTTTGTGAGGTTTATTGGGAGGGTGATGGAAAGCCAACTATTTTCATAACGGTTTTTTGTTGGATGAGGAAAGATTTGTATTTTTGCGGTGATAAATAATCGTTCTTGAATGTTGCATTATGAAGAATGTTGTAGAAATACCGAGGACACAAGTGATGATGACTTTTGTGGCCACTTGCATCGAGACCACCGCCCGACTGCTGAACACTTCCTACAAAGAGGTGTACGAGCGAATGAAGCGCGTGGGGCTGATAGAGCGGTTTATACTTCCGCACTACGAAACCCTTCATAGTGAGAGCCGAGAGAACCTTGCGGAGGTGTTGGTGGAATGTATGAACAATTGGGAGGGCAGGAAATGAGTGAAATGATGGAACAGAAGCAATATGACGACCCCGCTAAGTCGCCTGTCATACAGGAGATTATCATGAGCAACCGCATTGGCACTATCTCAATGGAGTTGTCCAAGCGGCTCAATATTGAACCCGTGAAAGCACTGCAACTGTTTTACGAAAGCCAGACTTGCGGCGACCTTCACGACAAATCCTCGGGACTATACCTTTATGGAGATTTGTATGTGGCGGATGAGTTTATGCGAGAGATGGAGTATAGGATGTAGGGGTTGGCACACGGCGCGTTTCGTGATGAACAGCCAATTGGTGACGGCAGGTTATCCCTGGGTAGTGATTCCCGAGGAACGACGATAGGAATACATGGCAGCGTTGGAGCAGGCCAGTGTGGAGGGGAATATTGAGGGGTTTGTGGGGTTTATTGGGAGGGTGATGTGAGTGACCTTTTGAAAAATATGAGCTTAATTAGAAAAAATTGTATTTTTGCAGCAGAAAATGAACAAAGAACAAGTATACTTATTATGAATCCAAAGGATAATTCGCAAATCAACAAAGAGGCATACGAAAAGATAATGAAGGATTTTTCCCCCTCTCAATATATCAATACAAAATGGAAAAATCAAAATGGCTTCTTCAAACAGTATTCGGTGTATGATGATAATTGTGTGACCGTATCTGGAACCATTAATTCTATAAAAGCATTATAATTTTATGTATAGTTGGAATACTTTACTGAATGAATCCCAAAAACAAATAACGCCAGACAATCCCAATGGCGGTGTAATATATTTGTCAGAGAAAAAAAAGGAATATATACAAAGTCTTTCCGAAAAAACAGGAAGGAACACTATTTTATATTTTTCCGCTTTCATGCACAAACCAAAAAACCCAGATGTTGAGATTAACGACAAGGATATAAACGCTTTTATGGAAAATGTGCATGGGTTAGATAAAAAAAAAGGATTGGACTTGATTTTGCACTCTCCCGGTGGAAATCTCGCTGCCACCGAACAAATAATCTATTATTTGAACTCATATTTTGATAATAATATCAGAGCTATTGTACCTCAAATGGCTATGTCTGCTGCGTCGTTAATATCAGTAGCTTGCATGTCAATAATTATGGGAAGACAGTCGTGCATAGGACCTTTCGATCCAATATTAAACGGAGTACAATGCCAAGCTGTTCTACGAGAATTTAAAAAAGCAATAGAAGATGTAGAAAAACATCCTGCCAGCCTTGGTTTGTGGCAGACAATCATTTCTCAATTAAACCCAACATTTATTACGTTGTGTGAGCAAGCCGATAAGTTATCTGAAGAGTTAACTGAAAAAATATTATCTAACAAAGGACTTGATAATAAAGCCAAAAATAATATCAAAAAAGTATTTGGCACAAATGAACACAGCAAGACTCATAGTCGCCACATTGACAGGACTAGGTGCAGGGAAGCGGGTTTGGTTATTAATGATTTGGAGACCGATCAGTCAATTCAAGATTTAGTGCTGGGCATTCATCATTGTTGCATGATTCTTGGAGAACAGAGTAATATAGTTAAGATTGTTGAAAACAACGTTGGAGGTCGTTATCAGTTACATGGAAACAATTAAGTATGTACCACTATGGTATTCATATAATAACTATGGAGTGTAAACGTTTTATTGTTGCGATGTTGCAAAACACATAATAACCTAAATGCGAATTATAGATTAGTAAAAGGTATGAATATTTCAGAAGAACAAAAAAACAGTGTATTAGAAAAACTACGTCAATACAAGAACGACCGTTCTGCATGTGATGTGTGCGGTTCGGATGATTGGTCTGTGATTGATAAAGTTTGGGCGATTATGGAGGCTCCAACCGAAAATAATGAAAACATGACGGCGATTCCAGTAATTGCTGTCATGTGTAACAATTGTGGACACATCCATTTTCTCAATTCATTCAAATTTGGCATTAGCCCACAACCTAAAATGACAGACAATAATGCCAGGCAAGAAGAATAAGAAAAAGGGGAAGCACCAGCCTGCTCAAAGCGATCATAATCGCTCCAAGAAGACTATGAATGTTATGAATGCGGACAGCAGTGACATTACAGTACATTACACCGTTAGATCCCCTAAAGAGGAGAAAGGAATTATTGTTTCAGATTCTGATTGGGATGATATTAAAGCATCATATCAAAAATTACGAAGCGTAAATAATGCTTATTATACATGGTCAAGTGCATGTTTTTCAACGGCTATAACATTGTTGGTTACATTTATTACCATTGTCTTTGACAAAAAAGAAGCGATTATAAATTACATACCATGTTATGTTATGTTCATACTTTTTGTCATTTGTATTATTGTTGGGATTATTCTTATAGTCAAAGGAAAAGGGAAAGAATCAACTATTGAAAGTGCCATTGATTCACTTGATACTGTTATCAATAGAATAGAAAGAAAGACTTCAGGTTTGGATAATATCAAGTATTACGGTAGTCAGGATGGAGATCGGGTATGAAACTACTAGAATGTTTGATTTACAGACTACAAAAAACTAGTATTAAATCTTTATTATCAAAGCAATAGAAACCAATAGAACAAAATAGAACATAACTAACATATTATAAATCATAGCGTTTGCCGCTATTCAGCACTGCCTTTGAACCTGAGAAATTCTAAAGAGTAATAGTTGCGAATAGGTCTGCGAACGCCTGCGTATAGCGTGGGCGGCGACTTATCAACTATTACGGGCAATTCTCAGGGCCTAAAGGCGTGGATAAGACAAAGTCCGCGCTTTTTTGATGCTCTATATTGTCCGTATGCTGAATGATAAGCAATCGCAGAAAGCAAACTGACTTATGCAGAAAAAATACTTCATATTTGACTTGGATAACACTTTGGTAAAGACGAATCGAGCAAACAACAAATCTTACGAAGAGGCTATCAAAGTAGTAACAGGTATAGACTTTCATCATAAAAAACAAAGATTTACGCGTGGAGACTTAGCTTTAGCAATATCCGACTTAACCCCTATCAAGATTTTAGAAATTATCAAACTGAAAGAGGATTTCTACACTAAGTACATCCAAGAAACAACATTGAATGTCCAATTGGTAAAGTGCCTTAAACTATTGAAAAATAATGGAGAAGAAACAATACTGCTAACCGAAAGTCGCAAAACACGAGCTCAACAGGTTTGCAATTATTATAATTTGGATCAGTTTTTTTGTCAACAGTACTATCTGGAGGATTACAATGGCACAAATAAGTACCATTATCTTATATCGAAAAATTACTTTTTGGATTCGGTAATTCTTTTTGAAAATGACAGAAATGAAATATGGAAAGCAAGGCGATTTGGAATTCCTAAAAATCAAATAATTACAATTAAATTCTAAAACAATGAATAGATTTATCATTAATGCCAATGAAAGCTGGCTACGAACAAAATCCGGGAACAAGAGTCGATGTTTACAGAGAGACACAGAAGCATTCTACCATTTAGATTATTGTGGTGGTGGAAATTGGTTGGTTGATGGAACTATTGAGAATATGATTTGTACTCTTAAAAATGACAGAACCCCATACCCCGATAGTGTCCTTGCCAGCAAGACCTATCAATTAAGGCAAATATTACAAGAAGATTTACCTCAAATACTAAGATTGAGTGGCTATCAATCTCTTATGGTTTGTGTAATTCCACGAGCTAAACATGAGAATTATTATAGAGAAGAACAAAAGTTGTTTAGATTAACTATCCAATCAACAATAAACACTGTAGTTCATGGATTTATTGATGGTACACATTGTATTATTAGGCATACAGATACAAGAACAACTCATTCGAACAAAAGTGGACACGGTGGCGATGGACCAATGCCTTATTGTGGCATTACAAAAGAAACCTGCACCATCAGCAATATACAAGGTCGGAATATACTTTTGATTGATGACTTGTACACTAAATCCATTGGCATAGATGAAGATGCTATTCAAGCTTTATATGATAACGGAGCAAACGAAGTGTTATTCTATTCGGTTGGTAAAACCGTATTCAGAAACTATTACTCATTTTAAACAATTTAGTAATTTTGCGATATGAAATACACAGAAAATGCATTGAACTTATTAACTGCACGAACCTTTCCTAAGAAAGGTCCTGCATGGATAAACAATAACTTGAAAGGTAATGACGATGTTGAAACACTTTATCGTCTATTGGAAACTCATGAGTACGAATTTCAGAAAAAACGCGAAAAAATAGAATCTGCCATTAATCAACTTGACAAATCAATAGACGGGGTGATTGCTTTGGGCGATGCTGATTTCCCGAAAGTAAGAGGAAATGTCAAATCTGCTGACAAACCTTTTGTGTTATTTTATAAAGGTGATATTAGATTGTTGTTTTGCAACAATCTAAATATTGCCGTAATTGGCGTTCTAAATCCTGATGAAAAAGTTAAATTGACTGAAACAATGGTGACAAAAGAAATTTTGAAATATGGAGCAACCATTGTGAGCGGTTTGGCTTTAGGATGTGATAGCATTGCACACGAAACGGCATTAGCGAATAAGGGAAAAACAATTGCAATTTTGCCATGTTCGCTCAATAGTATTATCCCGAAGGAAAATAGTGATTTGGCAAAACAGATTGTAGAGCAAGAAGGACTTTTGGTAAGCGAATATTATGAAGCACCTCATAGTAAAAACGAGATGATTAACCGCTTTATCGTGAGGGATAGACTTCAAGCATTGTTTTCCGATGCAGTGCTTTTAGCTGCAAGTTACGCACCAAATAATCAAGGGAATGATAGTGGTTCTCGTCATGCCATGGGAAAAGCCAAAGATTACGGAATTAAAAGAGCTGTGATTTACAATGAACAGAAACACAAAAGTATTCCTATGTACGATTTGAACCGACAAATTCTATTGGAAGACAGGTCGGTGATTAGAATAGATTCAGCCAACATGGAAGAAATGGTGAAAAAAATGGTGTCACACCAAACAATGACTACTTTGTTTTGAATTGGTTCACTAGTCAAATAAACCGCCACGCCTCTGACACGCGCATCGGCTTGATGGACAGCACCGTGCCGATTGAGGCGATGCTGGTATGAAATGATTGCAGAATCCACCACAAAGATTGCAAAAAGTTGCTCAGTTTTACAAATCCGCCTTTATATGTCACTTTTCAGTCTAAAATGGCTTGTATTTGGTGAAAAACACCTACTTTTGCATTCGATATGTCATTTTTCAGTCCAAATAACGCATCGCCTACAGTTTGCGGCACGACCGATTTCAGTGGATTGCTCCACATGGTGGTCCCCGCAAGTGGTTGTACGCTTTTGTTGTGTACGGAGGGTTGTGCCCTCGGTAGCTCGCATTTTCGGCCCGTGGCCATCCGTCGCGGGACTTTGGTGCCGCTTTTCACTTTTTCGCGATTCACCATCGAACGCACTTCGTCGCGTTTTTCTTGTCGTTTCGTCGAGATGAGCGACCCCGCCATTGCCGATTTCACCGTCAACTTCAACTCGCCTGTGTTTTGGGATTTTCTTTATCGACATCCTGTTTTCACCATCGAGAAGCCGGCACAACGGCTTGCCGAAGAATGGTTTGGACGGATGGAATGGATTATTCGAACCTTTGGCGATGAAATCTGCCAACAGATGGTTTACAGTGAACTTCACAACCTCTTCATCGCCATTGAGCAACGGATTGCCCAGCTTTTTCCGCCCGAGGTCCACGATGAGAAATCGGCCGTTTGGAGCATCCCCGACCGTCTCAACGCGCTTTTGGACCAGCATATCCACCATGAACGCAGCGTGAAATTTTATGCTTCCGAGCTATGCCTCAGTCCCGACTATCTGAACAAGGTCTGCCACCGCCTAATGAAGACCTCCACCAAAGCCCTAATCAACGACACGGTCATCTATGAACTCAAACGCTACCTTGCCGAGACCGACCTCACCATTGAGCAAATCGCTGTCCGTATGAACTTCGACAATGTTTCCTACCTCTGCCGTTTCTTCCGCAACGCCACGGGACAATCCATGATGGAGTTTCGAAGGAAACAGAGATGAAGACTAAAGCAGGCATAAGTAAGCACCAGATTATAGGTAAACCATTTCACGGAGACATAAGGCAATTCAAATCCAAGCCGAAGGCATCCAGCTCAACAACAATGCCCCCCACCCTATTATTACTCCAAATCACGAATCGTCTTGCCCATATTGACGAGGTGGTCGGCAATACGCTCAGAGTTCTGTGCCAACGACAGATATTCGGCTCCCACCGAAGGTGTACACACTCCGCGAACAAGTCTGTCAATGTGGTTTTGTCCCATGACATCAGTGAGCTTATCTATCTCATCCTCAATCTGTTCAGCCCGGCCAAAAGCCTCAAGGTCGATTTTATGATACGCCTGTACAATCTCTTTATATAAGTCAAGTATCAGTTTCTCCATTTTTCGAATCTCAGCGATGGCTTCCGCCGAGAAAGTGGCATTCTGCTCCTTTAGGGCTTCAGCATATTCCACAATATTTTCCGCATAATCACCTATGCGTTCAAGATCGCTAACCGTTCGTATCGTTGAAGTGAGATAACGCTGGTCGAAACTGTTAAGCCGCATGCCTGAAAGTTTAACTGTGTAGTTTACCAACTCCTTGTTCAGATAATTCAAGAGGTTTTCTGTCTTACGAAAAACCTCGATATCTCCGAAATCCAATGTGGTGACAATGTGAATTGACCTTTGAAAATTCTGCATGGAGAGCTCCGCCATATTCTCTATTTCAGCTTTCAACTGACGTATGGCAACCACAGGTGTGCTTAACATCTGTTCGTCAAGAAAACGCAAATGAGGCTCATCGCCGTTTTCCTTTGGAGACTCCTTTACCATATGGCAAGCCAAGTTCACCAAAACATTTGTCAACGGCATGGCTATCAGCATGGTACAGATATTGAACACTGTATGGAACATTGCCAATTGCAATTGGGGCACAGCCGGGAAAAGATGTTCAAACAGATTCCCAAAAGTCCACGTCCCTCCCGTTGTCAAGCGCAATATGAGACCTATCAACATGAATATCATGACACCCATGACATTGAAAATCAAGTGTATCATTGCGGTACGCTTTGCAGCAGTGCCACTTGTGACACCAGCAATGATTGCCACCACGCACGAGCCTATGTTGCTGCCCATTGTCAAATAAATACCTTGGTCAAGAGTCACCAACCCCGAAACGACCATCGTGATTGCGATGGAAGTCATCACCGATGAGGATTGTATGATAGCTGTAAGTACTGCACCAACCAAAACAAGCAGCACAATATTGTTTATGTTGGCAAGAAACAGTCTGACAGACTCAAGCGCGGCAAACTCATCCATAGCATCGGCCATCATTGAGAGACCCACAAACAGCATTCCGAAGCCTGTCAGAATACCACCAACATGCTTGATTATGTTGCGTTTGCCAAACATAGCCATAAACGCGCCAATGCCCGCAAACGATGCAAAAATGATGGTGGTAGAGACGCTGTTTTTACCAAACATACCCAAGGCAACCAACTGCGCCGTTACAGTGGTACCTATGTTGGCGCCATAGATGATAGTCGCCGCCTGAGCCAGCGACAAAATGCCCACATTGACGAAGCCTATGACCATCACCGTGACAGCGCCACTGCTCTGTATGGCTGCTGTGCCAACCGTGCCTATTCCTACGCCAAGCCACTTGTTTTCTCCTGTCTTCGAGAACAACCGTTTAAGCCGCTTGGACGACACCGCTTCAAGGTGTGCGCTCATCATCTGGCAGGCTACAAGAAACACACCAATGCCCGCCATCAAAGTCAAAATTGCAATTAAAACACTTGTAAAATCCATAAGTTAATTATTTGATTATCAAAATAAAAAAATGGCATAAACCCCAAAAGGTTCATGCCATTATTGAATAGTTCGGTATAAATCACAAAAGGTCGTGGTGCATAACGACGCACCAATCCCCTGAATTGCTCATCCGATTGCTTGGACGAAGAAATGTGCAACGTGCAAAGAAAGACACTTCTTGCTTTTTGCGGACTCAAAACATATTGCCCACAACGTGGCTCTTCGGCAATGTCATCTTCATCAATTTCCGCTTCGTCAACATCAACTTCTGCAAAACACTCCGTAAAGAAGCCCCTTGTTTTTTGAGGCTCATCAGCATAATCATCAACGACAAAAGCAACAAAAAACAATCCCAGCAAAATGGGGATCATCAATTTAATATATTTTCTACAAAAATCGAACATTGTGGCAAAGATATGATTTTTCTTTCAATTAAACCATAAAAAAAACAGTTTCTTTCCATCATTCATTTTTCAAAAACCCTTCAGCCGCTTTCCTACCTTTGCTTTTCCAGTGCGCACCTCTTACCCGTAGATGCTGATCTCTGGTGACCTTGGTTTTTGGGAAAAGGCTTCCTGACATCACCGACGCAGGAAGCCTAGCCTTGCCAAATCATGAACATCATGGTCTCCTAGCCGCTTATTTCAAAGCTCCATACTGCTCATCAGTGACCGGCTCCAACCACTCGTTGCTGTTGCCTGGTTGGACATTTGCATGATAAGTGAGGTGCTGCATCCAACTGTCTTTAGCGGCGCCATGCCAATGCTTCACGCCCTCTGGAACGGCGATTACGGTGCCAGGGACCAACGGAATGGCTTCCTTGCCCCACTCTTGGTACCAGCCGCGACCGCTCACGCAAATCAACATCTGCACAGCACCATGGTGGACGTGCCAGTTGTTGCGGCAGCCAGGCTCGAAGCTGACATTGCAGAGACCACTTGCGGGATCGAGGACGGCGAGATAGCTGTTGCCAATGAAATACTGAGCGTATGCAGTGTTGGGTTGTCCAATAGGCCAGGGCGACTGCGCACACACCATATCGTTCTTGCCGTCAACAGCGGCAGCGATAGCCGCCTCACAACGCAAAGCCTCGGCCTGCAATCCTGCAGATTTCAATGCCATTGGGATACTACTCAACTGCTCCTCTGTGACACCCATGTTCAAGGCGCCACGCACATGCGCCTGCAGCTGCGGCATCACGTTCTCCAAGCCGCTCAACGCACTCACGGTGATGAGCTCTCGGTCGGCGTGGGTGAGGTTGTCGCGGGCGAAGATGTCGCCGAAAAGGTGAGCTTTCAAATAGTAGTCCTCGGCAGGACAAAACGCATAGTTAAAAGGTTGTCCAGAAAGTTTGGTTTGTACTTCCGTACCTTGTGCCAAAGCATTGTAATTGCTCGGCAGCGGCGATGCCTCAACACCTTCTTCAGTGGTTTTGCCTTCGCTTTGGCGTTGCTCCAAAACCTTCTGCAAAGTGCCAAGGGCATTCAAAGAACGTGGAAATCCCGTGTAGGCATAGAGTTGCGATAGGGCTTCCTTGATTTGGCTGACCGTCAGGCCGGCATCCAAGCCGCCGTTGATGGCCTCGGCCAAGGCAGTATAGTCGGCTTTGGCCTCGTTGCAGGCGATGGCCGACATGAAGGCCGCCTGCTCCTGATTAAAACTCAGTGTATTCATTTCCTTTTCCATTGTGGTGGTTTTGCTGCCGCACGAAGCGAACATCATTGCGACGGCAAACATTCCGATAATAATCTGTTTTCTCATTTTATTTCGTATAGATTGATGATTGATTCTGCATTCGTTTGAGGATGCAAAATTACAATCATAATTCATCATGGCTGTTATGGATTTTTCGGTAAAAGTTTCACATTTTGCGGTTTGTTTATAAAAAAATCCACAATCCAGGACTTTGCTTGAATTGCGGATTTGTTCAATATGACCAATGATTAATCTACATCGGCACGGGCAAGGGCGTCCTTGTAGTATTTCTGGTTGACAAACACGTCTTCCTTATAAGGATTGATGTGACGTTTCTTGGAAACTGAGATGATGTAGCCAAGAGCAACGATGTTCACTATAAGAGCTAGTGCACTGATCACCACCATCATGGTAGGATTGGCCGCCACGACGGAAGAATCTACTGTAGTGCCCACAACGCCGTCAACGGCAGCCTGTCCGCCAGCAGCATACAACTTCTCAATGGTGGTGACACCTTCAGGATAGAGAACGGGAAGCGTAGCCCAGCTGAACCACTGGCGACCATCTTTGAAGGTCTCCTGGAAGAGCGGGAACACCTGTGCAAACATACACCAGATGGCCAAAGTGTTGGCGCGGTTCTGGATCCAGCCGCCACGGTTCCACAGCAAAGCTGCCACCGTAGGAGCAAGAAGCAGAGCGACACCACAGTACCAGCTATGCGTAGGCAAGCAGTTGTAAGTGTAGGCAAAGTTCCAGATGTCGTAAATCACAATATACACCCAGGTCATGTCAGCCCAGATCATGTCTTTCTTGTCCTTGGAGGCATACACGTTCCACCAAGCAGTCATACAAAAGATGTTGAACAAACCGGCAACACCATTAAAGACATTGTGCCATCCACCGTACTGCCAAACGCCTTCGGAGGTAAGCCACCACTTGTTCCATCCCATCACAGCGCTCTCGAAGTCGGAGACACAAGCAATCAAGATGTTGATAGCCACGATGATGAATGGGAAAGGCTTGAACCAGTGCTTGGCACCGATGCCCCATTTGTACTTGATCATCATAAAGCCGATACATCCGGCTGTGGCCGCATAAAGCTTGGCATAGTGGAACCATCCCTGCATGTAGACATGGGTCTGGTTTTCCAACGCCCACTGTGCTCCGCTACGGACGCCAAGCCAAATGGCAAGGAAGTAGGCTGTCAAGGCAACAGGAACTACCAAGAATGTAAAGATACCGCCGAACTTGGTGCGACGGGCAAACTCGTTCAGTAAGATAAGGCCTGCGAGGACAACGAGCATCATTCCCCACTGAGGCAGCGCATTATCGCCATAAACTTGAAAAAACATAATAATTTGAATTTAGGATTCAGAAGTAAGAATTTATTGAGTGACAGGGGCTTTTTTGCGTTCTTTCAAGAAAGCGTAAATAGCCCATACTGCAGTGATGGTCAGCGACATAGGGACACCCACGGTAAGCATCTCACGGAGCATGACGGCACCGCCTCCCGCATTCTCAAGTGCAGTGAAGAACGGGAAACGCCAAGTGAGTTCGCCGTTGATGACATGGTCCACAATCAACATCACCGAACCGCCCCAAAGCATCTTCTCCAAAGCGGGCAGATGACGCGCAAAGGCAGAATGATTGCTTCGGTTGTTTTTTTCATTTGATTTGCGAATGGCACTCGTGACCACCGCCTGTGCTAAAGGTACTACAAAACAAGACATTGTATTTGAGTTTTAAGTTGATAGTTATACGATTATGCTATTGATTTCCACTTCATTGCCCCGAAGCAGCCAGGTATTGTTGCTGTTGCAATGTGGACAAGTCTTGCCGAACTTCACGGTCTCGTATTCTTTCTTGCAGTTGTCACAGTGAGTCACCGCTGGGATAGTGTTAATCTTCAACTCACATCCTTTTAGCATCTCTTCTTTGTCAGCCGCCCAACGCCAACAGTCGGTGAGCAGATGGGGCACCACAGTAGACACCTCGCCGATGTCCATCACCACGCTGGAGACATGCTCCACATGATTCTCCTCCGCCACCGCTTTGACGTCCTTGATTATATAAAATACGACTCCGAGTTCGTGCACGTTAATCAGTTTTCAGTTATCAGTTATTCAGTTTTTCTTGCCGAAAATGATTTTTCCGGTGCGTTTGAGCATGTAAGGCAGTATGCCACCGAACTTGTCCTCGGATGTGCGCATGATGCTGGCATCGGGATTATCGCGGAAGAGGTGAATGGCGTCGAAGCCGCACTTGGTGGTACAGATACCACAACCGATGCAACGGTTCTCATCGACCACCGATGCACCGCACGATAGGCAACGTGCCGTCTCTTTTCGCACCTGCTCCTCAGTGAGGGTGACCATATATTCGCTGAATGGATTCTCGTTGGCTTTATGGCCTTCCACTTGACGCGAACCGTTGTCGTACGATTCCACCAAGATGTCGTCCTTGTCCAACTCAATGAAGTCGCGGCGATTACGGCCGATAGTCATGTGTCCGTGTTGCACAAAGCGGTGCAGACTCTCTGCAGCCTCCTTACCAGCGGCAATGGCATCGATGGCGAACTTGGGACCCGTGAATACGTCGCCGCCCACGAAAATATCCTCCTCTGCGGTCTGATAGGTTAGTTTGTCAGCAATGGGATACACACCTCTGAAGAACTCTACCTTGGTATTCTTTAGCAGATCTTTCAGAATGACGGTCTGACCAATGGCGAATATGACCATATCGGCATCCAACGTAATCAGTTCATTCTCGTCGTATTGTGGGTTGAAACGGTGTTCAGCGTCATAGACAGAGGTGCATTTCTTGAAGACAATGCCACTGACCTTGCCATCGCCAAGCACTTCCTTCGGTCCCCAACCAGGGTTGATGACCACGCCATCTTCGCGAGCTTCTTTGCGCTCTTCAAGCGATGCCGGCATGATGTCTTCTGTCTCCAATGACAGCATTGTTACCGATGCCGCACCACTACGTTTAGCCACACGGGCGGCATCGATGGCCACATTGCCGCCGCCAACGACCACTACGTTGCCTGTGACCTTCACCTTGCCGCAGTTGGCGTCGTGCAGGAAGTCGATGGCGGTGATGGTACCAGGAAGTGTTTCTCCCGAGATGCCTGGCAACTTGCCTCCTTGGCAGCCGATAGCCACATAGAAGCCCTTGTAGCCTTGTTCACGAAGTTTTTCTATGGTGATGTCCTTGCCGACCTCCACGCCCGTACGAATCTCCACACCAATCTCGCGCATGATGTCGATTTCGGCCTTGATGACGTCTTTATCCAGTTTATAAGAGGGAATGCCATAACGTAACATGCCACCCGGCTCCTCACTCTTCTCGAACACGGTGGGCTTGTAGCCCATAGTGGCAAGATAATAAGCACAGCTCAATCCTGCGGGACCTCCGCCTATGATGGCAATCTTCTCCTCCCATTGTTCTTGAACGTTCGAGCAAATATTCACCTCTGGCACAAAGCGTGTCTCAGCGTTGAGGTCTTGCTCAGCGATGAACTTCTTCACGGCATCGATGGCGATGGGCTGGTCGATGGTGCCACGGGTGCAGGCATCCTCGCAGCGGCGGTTGCACACACGACCGCAGACAGCCGGGAATGGGTTCTCGCGCTTGATCAACTCCAAAGCTTCGGTATATTTGCCCTCAGCGGCTTTTTTCAGGTAGCCTTGTACGGCGATATGGGCAGGACAAGCGGTTTTGCAAGGTGCCGTACCTGTTGGGTAGCAGTTGATGCGGTTCTTGTCGCGATAATCTTCTGTCCACTTATGCGGTCCCCATTTCTTGGCATCGGGAAGTTCCTGTTTGGGATAGGTCTGCTCGCCGTGTTTGGTACATAGTTTCTGTCCCAAACGGACAGCACCTGCAGGGCAGTACTCCACGCAGCGACCACAAGCCACACAATTCTTCGGGTCAACATGAGCTACGTATGCACTACGCGACATGTTTGGGGTATTGAAAAGCTGTGATGTACGCAAAGCATTGCATATCTTTACGTTACAATTACAAATGGCGAAAATCTTTCCTTCTCCGTCAATGTTAGTGACTTGGTGCACAAAGCCGTGGTCTTCAGCTTTCTTTAGGATAGCCATCGCCTCGTCATAGGTGATAAAGTGGCCTCGGTTGGTCTCCACCAAATACTCGGCCATGTCGCCTACGCCGATACACCAGTCGCGGTAGTCGTCGGCACAGCCTTCATCGAGTTTTTTGCGTCCGTAGCGACAGCTGCAGATGCCCACTGCCAGGTGGCCTTCATAGCGTTTGAGCCAATATGAGATATGCTCTATGTCGGCTGTTTCGTTTTCCATCGAAATGGCTTTTTCGACGGGAATCACGTGCATTCCGATACCGCTACCGCCCATGGGCACCATTGGAGTAACTTTTTCCAAAGGCAGGAAAGTCATGCGCTCGAAAAACATGGCCAGTTCAGGGTGTTTGTCCATCAACGCCACGTTCATGTTGGTATATTCTGCAGAACCTGGGACAAACATCGGCACCCAGTAAATACGGGCATCGCGTTCAAATGAAGTGCCAGCCACAGGTCCTTCCTTGGTGTATTTGTCGCCGTAGTCGTACTCCAACATGCCTAAATAGGCGAGCTTGTCCAGAAGTTCATCAAATGACTTGTCGTCAGGGGTGTAGTGTTTCTTGGCGTTCAGCTCGTGCAATTCGGCATAGCTGTGATGCTCCCTCACTTTGAAGAAGTTGCCAGGAAGCATATCTAATAGCAAATCCAACGAGGCTTCGCGAGTGGCAGCGTCCATCTCATCCTCAAAGATGCAAGCGAGTCCCCAATACTCTGGGGCATCGGTGTCCATCTTGATTTTTCCAGGAATACGATCCGTGACATGACGGACGAATTTCAATAGTTTTGGGTTCGGGTTTTTGTCACCTTTGTGCTTAGGGACAAACTTGGTTGACATTTCTGGCATAATATAATTAGTTTGGAGTTGTCAGTTTGTAGTTAATAGTTTTCAGCTGTTTTTCCAGGCATTGACTTCGGCGAGGAGCCATTGGACAAAGGCATCCACTCCCTCCCCTGTCTTGGCACAAATGGGGATGATTTTTGCTTTAGGGTTACGTTGGTGAATGTTGTTCTTGCAACGCTCCAGGTCGAAATCAAAATAGGGCATAACATCAATCTTATTGACTAGCACCAAATCGCATACCGAGAACATCAGTGGATATTTCAGCGGTTTGTCGTCGCCCTCGGGTACAGATAGGATCATAGTATTGCGCACAGCACCAGTGTCGAACTCAGCTGGACATACTAAGTTGCCTACATTTTCAAGAATAACCAAGTCGGCATCCTCCAAGGCCACGTTGTCCAAGCCCTGTCGGGTCATCTCCGCGTCGAGGTGGCACATCCCTCCCGTATGCAACTGGATGGACGGAATCCCCGTCGCTTCCTTAATCTTGACAGCATCCACGTCACTATCGATGTCTGCCTCCATCACGGCCACGCGAATCTTATCCTTGAGACGTTTGATGGTTTGGATGAGGGTTGTAGTCTTACCACTTCCCGGCGACGACATTAGGTTAAGCAAATATACACCTTTGACTTTCAGGTCTTTACGCAAATCATCAGCATCTTTTTCGTTTTCGGCAAAGACGCTTTTTTTTATTTCGATAACTTTTACTTTTTCCATAGGTGACAAAGATAGGCATTTTTTGTCAAGTAACAACAATTACTAATAAAAATTCTTGACCACATAGGTGAAAAAGTACAAAAAACCACAAGTCATGTTTTTGCCTAAATTGCGAGTTCAGTCGGTAAGAATACTTCCATTTCATCCAATTACGACACGGCAAATATACGCACTTTTATGACAATTCCTGCCATGAGGAATCGTTCCCTCGGATAGGAAGGAATAGTTTCGGCAAATTCGGATTTGCTGCAGAGTGTGGAGATGAAATAAAACCGCCGCAAAGATCAAGAAAAACCTCGCGGCGGTTGGGTTGTTAGAACTTTGTGTTACGCTTCTTCAATGGCTCCCACAGGGCAGCCTTCTTTGGCTTCGGCGGCTGAAGCCATTGCCGACTCTGGCACTTCGCCCTCAATGGCGACAGCCACGTCACCTTGGATGCTGAACACTTCGGGGCAGGTGGACTCGCAAAGCCCACAGCCGATGCAACTGTCATTCACTTTGTACTTCATGATGTTCTTTTCTGTTATTGGTTTATATGTTGGTTAATCAATCCTTTGATTTTCTCGATGATGGCCTCCGCTTCCATCCCCGATTTCTTGCTCATTTCAGCGATGGTAGCCTTGCCCAACATGATTTTGCCAACAGGCGTGTTGAGCATCTTGAACTTTTCGTTCACTTTTGCCATTTCCGTCTTCAGCCAAGGATATTGGGCGATGAGGTCGGCTAAACGGGTGTCTTTCGTGATTTCCATATTATTGCGTTTTTGTTACGGACGCATTCAATGCGTCCCTACATTAGTTTTATGTCGGGATTTTTCTCTGTGAACTTTTCTTTCAGCACCTCGATGATTTCGGCGCGGCTGTTGCCTTTTTTCTCCATCTGTTTGATGGTCTTGTAGGCTTGAAACAGCGTGGAAGGCCCGATTTCCGAACTGAAATAACCGATGCCTTGGTTCCAAGCCAGCAGTTCAAACACATCATCCAAAGCGGCGGAATCGAGGCCGTGGATGTAGGCCTTCACCAGTTCGCGGGTGGCTTGGCGCATACGACCTGCTCCGACGGCATTGGCCAGAGAAAGCAACAAACGTGTCTCGTATGGCAGGTGACGACGGCTGTCGTTCCAGGTCAAGTCCCAGAAGTTGACAGCGGTCTGAGCCAAATCATCATCGATCAATGCCATGTTGGTGAGGGCGTAAGGGCGCATTAGGATGTCTTTCTCGGCCTGCTTCATCTGGGCGCGGTAGAAGTAAGTGTGGTATTCGGCCTCGGCCAACTTTTCGGTATAATGCTCGAAACCAAGGTCTTCAAGCACCTCATAAAGCGGAATTGGCTCAAAACTTTGGATGATTTCCACACCTTCGCCGACGGCCATCTTTGCAGCCTGCATTTTCAGTCCAGAGAAAAAGTTGCCCTGCACACCGCGCACGTCAATCTTCCTGAAACTCACGGTTTTGTCTTTCCAATCGTTGTAACTCATAGTTGTGTCTCCTTTCTTTGGTTTGATGGTACAAAAGTAGTTTCTTCCATTGCGGCAAACCGTAACAAATGTTACATCAAGCACTTTTTTCCGTATTTTTGCGCTGAAAAAATACTGTTATGGAAGAACTGAAACGTATCAAACTCTTTGCAGGATGCAGCGATGAATCTTTGGAGCGTCTGCTCGAAAGCCCTTGTCGCCGACAGGATTATCCCGCTGGAAGGCGGATGCTCAACCCGGGTGACCCTTGCCGTGCGCTGATGGTACTTGTCGAAGGTCAAGCCGAGGCACGAATGATGGGCGAGGAAGGCCGCGAGGTGCTCGTCGACCACCTGAAAGCCCCAATGTTGCTGGCACCAGCGTTTCTGTTTGCCAACAATAATGTCGTCCCTGTGGAAGTCACCGCCCTCACTGATTGCGCCGTGTGGCATATCAACCGTGAGGCCTTCTTCGAGTTTATGCAACAGGAGCCAACCGTATTGCGTTCCTTCCTTGAGATTCTCTCCGAGCGAGGCCGTTTCCTGAGCCGAAAGATGCGCACCTTCGCCGTCAACAGTCTTCGCAACCGCGTCATCGAATACCTCGAAGCCAACGGCAACATCACCTCAGTGGCCGCCGCTGCTGAACAACTTGGCGCAACAAGACCCTCACTCAGCCGTGTCCTCTCGGAGATGGTGAGCGAGGGCCTTATCACAAAAGATGGGAAAGGCTACAAGAAGTGTTAAAGTCCAAAGATTCTCATATCTTCCTCCACCGTACTAATCCCACCAATGCCGAAGTTTTCGACCAAGACTTTGGCCACATTGGGTGAAAGGAAAGCAGGCAAGGTCGGGCCAAGGTGGATGTTCTTCACACCGAGGCTGAGTAGGGCTAACAGAACGATGACAGCCTTTTGTTCGTACCAGGCGATGTTATAGGCGATGGGCAGTTGGTTTACATCATCCAAGCCGAACACTTCCTTCAGTTTCAATGCGATGAGGGCCAACGAATAGCTGTCGTTGCACTGTCCGGCATCCAAAACGCGCGGAATACCATTGATGTCGCCCAAACCAAGTTTGTTGTACTTGTATTTGGCGCAACCTGCCGTGAGGATGACGCAATCCTTGGGCAAGGCCTTGGCAAATTCGGTGTAGTATTCGCGGCTCTTCATGCGACCGTCGCAGCCTGCCATCACCACGAACTTACGGATGGCACCGCTTTTCACGGCCTCTACTACCTTGTCGGCAAGGGCAAACACCTGTTCGTGGGCAAAACCGCCTATAATCTTGCCCGTCTCAATCTCTTTAGGGGCTTGGCAGGTCTTGGCCAAAGCGATAATTTCACTGAAATCCTTTTTGCCGTTGGCATCGGCGGGGATATGCTTCCAACCTGGGAAATCCGTGCTGTTGGTGGTGAAAACGCGTTCTTTGTAGATTGCATTAGCCGCAGGCGGCACGATGCAGTTGGTGGTGAACAGAATGGGGCCGTTGAAGCTCTCAAACTCCTCGCGTTGCTTCCACCAGGCGTTGCCGTAGTTGCCCTTCAGGTGGCTGTATTGTTTCAGTTTGGGGTAGTAATGTGCCGACAACATCTCGCTATGGGTGTAGATGTCGATGCCAGCGTCCTTGCTTTGTTCCAAAAGTTGCTCAATGTCGTTGAGGTCGTGACCGCTGATGAGGATGCCCGGACGGTTGCCCACGCCAATATTCACCTCGGTGATTTCTGGGTTGCCGTAAGCTGTAGTATTGGCTTTGTCGAGCAGGGCCATCGCTTTCACGCCCCATTCGCCTGTTTTCAGGACAAGAGCGGTGAGTTCGTTGGCATCGTTGCAGGTCGCCAATTGTCCCAGGGTTTGCAGGATGAACTCGTCGATGTCGCCATCGACTTGACCAAGGCGGGCGGCATGTTCCAAGTAGGCGGCCATGCCTTTGAGGCCGTACATAGTCAACTCTTTCAACGAGCGTATGTCCTCGTTGGTTTCGGCAAGCACGCCGACGGTTTGGGCTTTCTCGTCATATTGCTCGCAGGGGCAATTCCATTCCAATACATCAAGTTTCGGGAGCATGATGCCTTTCTTGTTGGTCACTCGGTCTTTGAACATTTCGCGCAATTCCAAGCCTTTATCGATACGGGCGTAGATGCTCTCCGCGTCGAAGTTAGCGTTGGTGATGGTCGAAAACAGTGCGTCGTTCACGAAGGCGTGGATACTCTTGCGGAAATCGCAATAATCGTGTCCGCACCCGTGCTGATGATGGTTGGCGATGACGCCCAATCCTTTAAGGACATAGATTAAAAGGTCTTGTGCATGAGCCACTTGTGGGGTCTTTCCGCACACTCCAGAAATCTTGCAGCCGGCACATCCGGCGGTTTCCTGACATTGGAAACAAAACATTTTCTCGTTCATAGTCTTGCGTGTTGAGTTAATTGTGAAATTTGCTGCAAAACTACATACGAGGAACGACTTGAAGCGTAACAAATGTTACCGTGAAAAACAAAAATCCGTAAATCAGGTCTCAAACTGTAGCGAGCAATTACGCTTTGTTCTCGTTTAATCGAAACTCTTTCTTATAGATATATGTGGTATAGCCAGGAGCGTACGAGTCATAGACCTCGCTGAGAAACTGACCTACCAGTGTGAAACCATGCTGAGGGTAGTATTCGTGGGTGCAACTGGTGTCGGTCCAAAGGTAAAGATTTTTCAGTTCTCTGCGCTGGAACTCATCCATCATAGCCTGCAGCAACTGCTTTCCACAGCCTTTCTGATTACTGATGAAGAGCGATAGTTTCACCTCGCCGTCATTCATGCACTGCACCGTTTTCCCGTCAACCTCCAGCATATAGTCGGCCAAAAGACGGAAGCGTTCACGCTCATGGTCGGTCATCTGTGCTTCAATGTTCTCGCGCCATTGATAGACATCTGCCTTGTCGTCATGGAAGTTGGCAAACAGCACCCCATGAATCACGCCATCATCGCCCACGGCCTTCAAGGCCAGCGAGGGATTGCTGTAATTGTAGCGGAGAATATACTCTGCCAATGCATCGATAAACCACTGCCGTTCGTCGGCATAAAACTCTCCCCATGCACCAGCAGCCAGTGGTACTGCTTTAGCAAAGTCATCATTCGTGAATTTCTCTATTTTCATTTCTATTATTTCCTCATGCTTTATTAAAGTCGTATAACACTCTGATAAAGTGGAATTTACTTGTTGATTTGCTTAGTAACCAGAACGCTAAATTCCGATTATCTGTTTATCTTTTCGAAATCTATTTCTTGCTCTGCCTGAATAGCCAATCTCTGACCGCGGCAATCTTATAGCCATAGTCGAACGATGCCATGTGCTCCATGGCACGTCCTGTTTCTGGCAACACGCTTCCTGCTTCCCACTTGATGAAGTTGATGTTGCCGCCACGGGCTATCAGTTCTTCTGCCTGCCGCTCCTGTTCTGACGATGGAAGTTTGGCACTCCATGATGCGGAATCAACCCTTGCATTGTTCTCCTTCAGCACTTTCGCCAGGTCTTTCATGCCGCCGTATGCTTTCTGGTCGCCACCGGCTACGATGTAGAAGAACTTCTTCTTGCCGAAGTCCTGCATCTTCGAGGTGTCCCACTGGCTGCTGACGAAGAGTGAAGCTGCAAAGAGGTCAGGATGGGTGATGTTGAAGTAGAACGACATCATGCCTCCCATTGACTGCCCTGTGGTGTAGAGTCGGGCAGTATCGACATTATATTCTTTGCAGACAGACTGAAGCAGGCGGATGGTCATCTCCACCTCGTCGGTAGTGCTCCAGTCATCCTGTACAGCCCAGTCGGTATATTGTGGAACGAGTACGAATGACGGATGCTCCTTTTGGTCACGATCGGATGCGAACTCCAACGCGCCATAGCCCTGTGTGAGCGGTGTCGTGACATCTTTGCCAACGGTGCTGGCATCGGCCATGAAGAGTACTAAGGGATATTTCTGACCAGTCTCAGCAGCTTCAGGAATAAACAGATTGTATTCCATCGTCTTGCCTGTCTGTTCATCTTTGAATGTCAGTTGTTTGAACTTACTAAGAGTCTCTTGTTTCAACGCCACGAAAACGCTGTCAGAATCTTTGTTGATCTCCATGTGGCCGCCCTGGCGATGACCACGTTCGTCGCCCTTCTTTTGGGCACAGGCAGTAAAGCAAACAATAGCTACTGCCATCATAAACAATACTTTTCTCATTTTCTTCTATGGAGTGTTTCGTGACAAGGCACTGGTCTCTGCCAAGACCTTTTGGTGAATCAAAAAGTTGCTGCAAAGGTACAAAAAAATCCGCAACCCAAGGCTTTCGCCCGAGTTGCGGATTATCTTCTTTACAACTATAACTATAAAACAAACTTTTTTGTAATTTTGCAGTGTCGTTATCTTCTGGTTCTGTTCAATGGACTTCGGCGGAATC
>Ga0247611_10002583_pt1 | contig 28737 bp, 20 predicted proteins | sample 177DNAGHGhighgp2_FD_192422 | JGI IMG/M metagenome (GOLD analysis project Ga0247611, IMG submission 192422) | Sheep rumen microbial communities from Palmerston North, Manawatu-Wanganui, New Zealand - 1770 DNA GHGhigh gp2 | ecosystem: Host-associated > Mammals > Digestive system > Stomach > Rumen... | reverse complement strand
TCACCGATGGAGGTCACAGCGTTGCCGATGGTCGCACTCGTCAGACTGCTGCATTCATTGAACGCATATTCACCTAAAGTGATCACTGAATTCGGAATGTCGATGGAGGTCAAACTGGAACATTGGTAGAATGCTTTGTCGCCGATGGCGGTGACTGATTCGGGGATATTTACGCTCATCAGGTTGCTGCAACCATAGAAACAGCATCTAGGTATTGATGTGGCAGCGTTGCTGATCTTCACCGTCTCCAATCCAGTGCAAATATAGAATGTGCTATCACCAATCGTGGTCACCGAGTTGGGGATGGACACGCTCGACAGTCTGCGACAATCCCTAAAGGCCTGTGCTCCTATCTCAGTAATAGAATTGGGGATGCTGATACTCGTCAAATTTCTGCAATAAGAGAAACAGCCTTTAGGGATTGACTTAAGGGAGCTAGGCAGAATCACACTGGACAAGCTCACACAATCATGAAAAGCGTATTTGCCGATGCTGTCCACGCGATTGCCGATGCTCAGGCTCGTCAAGTTATAGCAACCGCCGAATGCCTGTTCGCCGATCTCTTTGACCGAGTTGGGGATGGTCACACCCGTTAAACCGCGACAATTCCTGAATGCGTTCTTTTTGATGGCAGTAACTGGAGCCGTCAACTGATGAGTTGAATAAATGGGGTTACCCTGCCCGTCATATCCTGATATATAGGTATATTCAAAGGCCACTGAAGAAGCGATTTCTGCCTCTCCACTGAATCCGTCGTTGGCACCCACTTTAGCGTAATCTGCCACAGCATCGTCGCCGGTGCCATAGAAATAAAACTCATAATTAACCCCGTTTACTGTAAGTTCTTCATAACCTGCCCAAGCATGGATTGCTGTTGCAAACGCCAGCAGCAGGGTCATCAGTTTCTTGGTAGCATTCATAATGATATATCGTTTTTAGTTATTAATTGCGATAGTGATTTCGATTGCAAAGTTAACTATAAAATCTCAAAAAATGGCAACATTCCGACCTCATTCTTACAAATGTAAAATACTGAAAATCATGTAACTGAAAAATAAAAATCTCATTTGGGACTCATGGACTCAAGAAAAAGGTTAAAAGTGTCAATTTGCATCAAGATTTTACAGTCTTATGTCCTTTTTCCTATCTGAACACGTGCATATCAATATATGGTTATTACTCACTCCACTGGTTGTTGAGCCAGGCTACTTTTTTGTCAAAGCAGGGCTTCTCATATGCTCTCATGCGGGCAGGGATATTATCGCAGCTGTATTGCGGCCAGCGCTCATGGTCACAATTGCCAGCAGCTTCGATTCTAGCTGTAAATTCCTCCATGAAGGCATCCATTGTGGGATAAACATTCTTATAGAAGCGTTTCCAGTGATACTTCACTCTTTCCTGGAAGTGAGTGAACTTGGCTATCTCGTTAATCCATCGTACACGGCAATAGTTCGGTAGATTTTCATAGATGTATTCGTCAAACTGGTAGGTCGAGCCATAACGCTGGAACGAGCTGCCGCAATCCCATAGCGGGCCGAATATCAGCTTTGTGTCTTCTCCTCGCTGTTTGTACATGTAGCAACTGCCCGAGAAGGCTTCAGGATTATCGACTACTTCCTGGATGATATAGAAAATCGCCAGCGAATCAATGTCAATATACTTTTCCCACTCGGTGCTGCTCTTGTCGCTGCAATAGATGGCCAGGTCGGCTTTAATCAAGAAGTTGGTGATGAATTCACGTTGTTGTGGACTCAGGTACTTGGGTGAGTGCAGTGTTATCCAGAATGGCATGCCGTTACCCTCTATAAACGTAATATTATCAGGCTCAATGTAGTTATCTATTTCTAGCAGCCATCCGCCAGTAATGTGCTCTGGGTTGCTCTCAAAATCGTTCTGCTCTACGATGTTGACGCGGCTCCTGGCTACACGTATTTTCTCGGTCAAGAAGTACAGCCCGATATAGTCGCCGTTCAGCACGACTTCGACGGGTTGCATGCGTGGATTCCACGCCATGCCCATGCGGCGCCCTATCTCAAATGGCAGCGCATCGTTCAACTGGCCCATCCAGTACTCGGCGTTGGCCATCAACACCCAGTGTCTACTCGATGGCATGCCCAGCACCTTGTGTTTCTCACCAAACTTGAGTCGATAGGGCTTTTTTTCCAGGTTGGTCCATGTGGCATTTCCACGGCCCTTTATTACGGTTTTCAAGGGTCGTTTTCTTGATCCGATGGACTCAAAGCGTTTGTCACCCATGTTGTCCAGCCACCATTCGGCATTGACGTACTCATCCTTGCTGTCTATCTTACAACTATCCTCGGTATTGATAAACAACACGGGCAACGTGCATGAGTAGGGTATGTCCATAATCACGGTATCCTCTAGTGTTGGAAACCCTGGTTCTTGCTCTGGCATTTTAGGCTCATCCACACAAGCAGCAAACGCCGGTGCCATAAAAAGAATTGATATCAAGAGGCTTGTTTTGTTCATATAAAATGGTATTATTAGAATGATTATTTCTCTCCACAAAGTTAGAGACCAGAAATGTTAAATCGGCCCAAAAGTAGATTGATTCCAATCTCATCTTTAAAAACACAAAATGCAGAAAATCAACTATTTAAAAAATATTATTCTCATTTTATGCTCATTCGTTTAGAAAATAAGCCTCAAAGTGTTAATTTTGCATCAAGAATTTGCCGCTTATCGAGGTGAATGGCCTGAAAACTTGACAAAAAAACCTTTATCGAATGATACATTTCAAGAACATCCTCATTGCCCTTGCTGCTGTCATTTTCATCTTGATGACGGGGTGCCACCACAGCAGCCCCCACATGCAGGAACTCGTCAGCCTCGACTCGATGGTCTATCACCAGCGGGAAAAAGACGCATTGCCCCTGCTGCAGCACATGGATACCAAGCCCTTGAGCAAGGGGGAGCGGGCCTATCATGCTGTGCTGCTATCGATGGCCATGTACAAGAATTACATCCCCTGCACCAGCGACTCGGCCATCAACGCTGCCGTCAACTATTACAAGAAGTCGGGCGATGGCTTGAAATACCTGAAAGCCCTCATCGCCCAGGGATGCGTCAATGAAGACATGGGCAACCTGGAACAGGCGGTGGACAGTTACCACCATGCCGAAGTGATGCCGCTGTCCACCGACAGCTCAATGATAGCCTATGCCAAACTGCGGTTGGGCACGCTTTACCAGTCTCAGGTTGTAGGGACCAGCACTATTGCCCTGCACAAGTACAAGGAAGCATTGCCCATCTTCAAAGCCCTCAACGACCACCACTATGAGTTGGTGTGCCTGACCAGCATCGGCGGCATTTACCGCAATATTGATGAGAAGCATGACTCGGCTGTTATTTATATGAAGGAATCTATCGATTTGGCTCAAAAACTGGGTGACCAGTATAACCTTTTTGCCAATCGTTACCTCCTGTCGGAATATTATCTGGTGCGGGAGCAGAATTATCTGTTGGGCAAGGAATATGCGCTGCAGGCCATCGCTGCCGCTCCTGCCATCATCGACCATCCGCGGGCCCATTATCGGCTGGCCGAGTCCTACTTGTTCCTGGGACAGCCCGACTCGGCGATATATTACATCAAGCATGCTCCTCGTCCCGCCAGTGCAAGGGATAGTATCCTTTATCTCCAACTCATGTCTGAAGTAGAGCATCTATATTGGAAAAATGAAGGGAAATCCAAAGACTACATCCAGTCGGCACACGCCATGGCCGATTCCATGACCATCAATGGCTTGAACCATCGCCTACTGGAAGTGGAAAAGAAATATGACGTGCAACTGGCGGAGTTGAATCAGGTCAAGAATGAATCCCGATTGAGAGGCACACTGCTCATCGCCGCCCTGCTGGCGTTGGGCCTGCTGGGACTGGCTTTCCTGGTGTGGAGGTACCGCAGCCAGTTAAAGATGAGGCAGAACGAGGTCGAGATGTTGAAAGGTGACCTTGACAGCTCGCTGAAGAGCCTCAAGCTGATGCAGGTTCGTCTTGACTCCCGCGAACAGGTGCTGCTGAAGGACAAGAATCAGAAATCCCAGCGCAATGACCTGCAATCCATCATCAACCAGCAGATTGATGCCGTGCAGCAACTCTTGACTTGGTCCTACCAGTTTGATGGCGACAAGTTTGCCGAAAAGTTCAAGGAGATCATGACCCTGGGCAATACCAATGAGGACAACAATTACTGGTCTAACCTGCAGTTGCTGGCCAACGACCTGCACGACGATGTGCTTATCAAGGCTCAAGAGCAGGCAGGCGGCACGCTTAACGACAGCGAACTCAACCTGCTGGCACTGTATTGCTGCGGATTCTCACGCACGGTGGTAATGGTCACAATGGGCTACAAGAGCATCGGCACAGTCTATAACAAGAAACGGCAAATCGCAAAAAAACTCCACGTCGATGACCTTGATGACTTTGTGAACCGATACAGGTAAACCGCACCGATAATGACTAAGCAGTCAAGTCGCTGAGCAGAGCAATCAGTGAGGCGGCTGTGGTAGCCACATGGGTGCGGTCAAGGCGCTTGCCGCGGGCCAGGGGGGAGGCCGTCATGTCGGCAAGTTGACGGATGGTGGCATCGTACAGGCCGTCGAGGTTGGCGACGATGATGGGGCGCGGGTCATCATTGCCGATGGTCATGACTGCCAGGGTGGACATCCACTCGTCCAGGGTGCCGATGCCACCAGGCATGACGATGAACACGTCGCCATGGTCTATCATGTACTGCTTGCGGTCGCCCAGGTTGGCAGTGTGGACCACCTCGTCACACAGGGGGTCGATGCGGTGCCTGAACATCTCGGGGATGACACCCGTGACGTGGCCGCCCGCCGCATGGACGGCCGTTGCGGTGATGTGCATCAGGCCAGCATTGGAGCCTCCATACAACAGGGTGTGGCCCTGCTGGCCAATCCATGTGCCCAAGGCACGTGCCAGCTGCTGGTATTTCTCATCCAGTCCCTCCATGGAACTGCAATAGACGACGATGTTCATTATTGTTGGTTGTAAGTTTTTTAAGTTGTAAGTTGTAAGTTTTTAGTTGTAAGTTTTAAGTTTTAAGTTGTAAGTTGTAAGTTTTCAGAATGCGGATGCCAATTCCTAATTCCTAATTCCTAATTCCTGACTCCTCACTCCTAACTCCTCACTCCTAACTCCTAATTCCTCACTCCTCACTCCTAAAGGCTTACGCCTGAAATGATGTGCTTGACTTGCTTGAACAGGTAGTCGCACGCGGTGCCGTCCTCGTGACGCAGGGTGAGGGTGCCGTCGGGGGCGATACCTGCCACGCTAGCCATGAATCGGCGACCCGCAGCGTCCTCGTAGGGGTGCAACTGCCCATCGTTGCGATACAGGGCAACCATGTATTGCTCGTGCAGTGCCTCACGGGCATGGCCATCACCGAGCGAGGCCACCAGTTCCTCGATGCGGGAACACACAGCCTTCAACACAGCCATCAGGTCGTGCTCGTGTCCCGTAATGTTGATCAGCGACACGGGATTGGGTGCGTCGCTCAGGAAGCGCTCCTGGTTGATGTTGATGCCGATACCAACAATGCTCGTGGCAATGTCACTGCCGTCCAGCGAATTCTCGATGAGCATTCCGCACACCTTCTTGTCATGCCAATAGACGTCGTTGGGCCACTTGACCGCGAAGCCCTCACCGGCCTGGGCTGTCAACGCCTCGACGACGGCCAGGGCCGCCGCCTCGCTCAGGTAGAACTGGTCACGGGCCTTGACGGGCGGGTACTTGACCAGCATCGAGAAGGTAAGGTTCTTGCCGTCCTCGCTCTCCCAGGAGTTGCCCTTCTGGCCGCGGCCTGCGGTCTGGCTGGGCGTATAGATGACCGTACCGCCCGGCAGCGTGGCTGCCAAGCGGGACAAGTAGGTATTGGTGCTCGCCGTCTGACTGACCTTGATGTAATGTGGCATGGCAGGTCAGGCAGTGGCAGGAAAAGTCATCTTGAGGGTGCGGCTGTCATCATCGTTGACGGTGATGTCCACGCGCACGGTGTCGTCGGGCAGCAGGCCGTCGATGCGCTCGGGCCACTCGATGAAGCACAAGGCACCGCTGTCAAAGTAGTCCTCGGCCCCCAGGTCAACGGCCTCTTCCTCCTTCTCAAGGCGGTAGCAGTCAAAGTGGTAGATCAGCTCGGCTGTGGCATCGCTGCGATACTCGTTGATGATGGCAAACGAGGGCGAGTTGGTCATGTCGCTCTCGACGCCCAGCTGGCGGCACAGCGCGTTGATAAAGGTGGTCTTGCCGGCTCCCATCTCACCATAGAAGGCATAGACGGTCAAGTCGCCCATCTCGGTCATGAACTTGTAGGCAGCATCGTCGATGGCTTCCAGGTTGGGAATCGGTATCTCAATAATTCTGTTCTCTTTCATGATAATTGCTATTGTGGATCGCGACCTTGTCGCGGTACGGTTAACTTTACTTGGGAGATAACGTCACGATGGGCACGAGCATCTCTTCCATCGAGATGCCGCCGTGCTGGAACGTGTCGTTATAATAGGAAACGTAGTAATTGTAGTTGTTAGGATAGGCAAAGAAGTCACGGTTCATCGCAAAGATGTAGGTGCTCGAGATATTGGGGGCAGGCAGGCCCACACGCTTGGGCTGCTTGATCTCAAACACCTGCTTGCCGTTGTAGGTCAGGCTCTTGCCCACCTTGTAACGCAGGTTGGTATTGATGTTCTTGTCGCCGATGACGTTGATGGGACGGTCCACCTTGATGGTGCCGTGGTCGGTGGTGAGGACCACCTTGTAGCCATTCTCGGCCATGAGCTTGAAGATGTCGAGCACATTGGAGTTCTTGAACCACGACACGGTCACCGAGCGGTAGGCCTCATCGCTGTTGGCCAGCTCGCGGATCATCTTGGACTCGGTGCGTGCATGGGAAAGCATGTCCACAAAGTTGAATACCAGCACATTGAGCTCATAGTTCTTGAACATGCCAAAGTTTTGCATCAGTTTCTCGCCGGCGGCACTGTCGTTCATCTTGCAGTAAGAGAAATGCACCTTGCGGCGATAGCGGTCGAGCAGGGTCTGAATGAGCGGGGCCTCGTTCAGGTTCTTGCCTTCCTCGCTCTCCTCATCAACCCACAGGTCGGGGAACATCTTCTCGATATCCACGGGCATGAGGCCCGAGAAGATGGCGTTGCGCGCATACTGCGTGGCTGTGGGCAGGATTGTAGTGTATAGTTCCTCACTCTCGATGTTGAAGTAGTCGGCCAGCAGTGGGCTCACGATGCGCCACTGGTCGAGCCTGAAGTTGTCGATGACGACAAAGCACACCTTCTCGCCCTTGTCGAGCATGGGCATCACCTTGGTCTTGAACAGTTCATTGCTGCGCAAGGGGTGCTCGGGCTGGGTCATCCAGTTCTCGTAGTTGCGCTTGACAAACTTGGCAAACGCACTGTTGGCCTCCACCTTTTGCATCTTGAGCATCTCGTCCATGTTGGTGTCGGTGCTGGACAAGGTGAGTTCCCAGCGCACGAGGGTGGAATACAGCTCATACCAGTCCTCGATGGTCTGTGCCGAGTTGATCATCTGCCCGATGCGCATGAATTCCTGCTGGTAGTCACCAGTCACCTTCTCGGCAATGAGGGCGTCGCTGTGCAGGTTCTTCTTGATGGAAGACAGGATCTGCATGGGATTGACAGGCTTGATGAGGTAGTCGGCGATTTCGCCGCCAATGGCCTGGTTCATGAGGTTCTCCTCCTCGCTCTTGGTGATCATGATGACGGGGACATTGGGTTGCATGATCTTGATGCGCTGCAGGGCTTCCAGTCCGCTGATGCCGGGCATGTTCTCGTCCAGAATGATGAGATTGAAGATCTGACTGCCCAGCAGGTCGATGGCGTCACGGCCATTGGTGACGGTTTCCACTTCATAACCCTTGTTCTCGAGGAACAGGATGTGGGGCTTCAACAGATCTATCTCGTCATCGGCCCAGAGAATTCTTTCTTTGCTCATGTGGTTGTTTGATCTATAGTTTTAGTCGTCGTTTTTCTTCTTGTTGGACCTTACCGACCGGCCTTGAGGTCTGTCGGCAGAGGCCTGGCCCGCCTGCCCCTGAGGATTCACAGCTGCAGGGGTGTCGCCCTGGGGACTATCGCTCGACTGACCGGATGCATTCGCGTTATTCTTACCCTTGTCATTGGACTTGGACTTATCCTTATCTTTGTCATTGGACTTGGACTTATCGTTGGCCCGTTGTTGACGCTCGGCTTGACGCTCCTTGCGTTCCTGCTCTCGCTCCTGCTGGCGTTGCTTGCGCTCCTGGTCTCGAGCCTTGGCCTCCTCCTTGCGCTGCTTAGCCTTCTCCTTGCGTTCGCGCTCACGCTCTTTAGCTTTTTCCTTGCGCTCACGCTCCCGCTCCTTGGCCTGCTGCTTGCGTTCCTTGATCTTGTCCTTGCGGGCCTGCTCCTTAGCCTTCTTGGCGTCTTTCTTGGCCTGCTCGGCGGCCTTATAGGCAGCCCTGGCCGAGTCCTCACGCCACTTGTAGCGGAAGTCGCGCTCTTTCTCTTTCTCCCTCTCGGCCTGCTCGATGGAGTCTTGCTCGGCAATCTCGGCTATGCGGGCTAGCTTGCGCTGGTGCTTCTGCTCCTTCTTGATGCTGTCCTCGATTTGCTTTTGCCGCTTGGCCTCGGCCTTCTCGCGAGCCTTGGCCTCACGCTCCAGCTGCTTGAGGTGCTCTTCCTCGGCCCGCTCCTGGGCCTTGAGTTCTTTCTCACTGAGCGTCGTGCGCTGGGTCGATACCGTTGACTTGCTGCGGTAATCGCTTGCCTTGATCTGCTTGCGTTCGGCCTCCTGACGTGCTTTCTCCTCGGCCTGGATACGTTCTTGCTCGGCTGCCTCAGCCTCGAGACGTGCTTTTTCCTCAGCCTCTTCAAGGGCCTTGGCCTCGGCATCGCGCTTAGCGAGCTCGGCGGCCTCACGTTCCATCTGCTCGGCCTCGATGCGTTCTTGCTCACGCCTGATGGCAGCCTCGCGCTCGGCTTCCTCGACGGCCTTGCGCTCAGCCTCGTCAAGTTCCTTTTTCTCCAGGTCGCTGTGCTCCTTGTCGTTCTTCTCCTCCAGGTAATTGAAGTAGTCCTCAAAGGTGCGTCCCTCGTTCAACAGCAGGTTGAAGTTGTCCACACTGATGATGACATAATGCACCTGCCGCGGAATATTGATGGTGTTATCCTGCTCAAACACGGTGCGGTAGTGTGTGGCTTCCTTGAAATTGTCCATGCCCTTGACAACCAGCAGTCCCAGGTCGCCAAAGTTCATTTGCTCGATGTCATAGTCCTTGACCTTGAAGGAGTTGAAATTGTGACGTGCCACCTCATAGAGTAGCATGTTGCCATTCACACTGTCGATGGGATAGAGCAGGATGAAGACTTGTGGCTTGTCATTGTCCTCGGCAAACGGGGTGAACGTGCGCTCCAGTGCCTGGGGCGTCGTGTCGTTGCTCAGGCGCGTGGTCCACAGCATGCCGCGCACATTGCTGCTCCCGCCCTCCAGGCGACGTCCCTGGTTGAGTTGCTTGACGATTTCAGAGGCCGTGGGGGTAATATCGGTCTGGGGATAACGCTGCAACATGTCCTTGAGGGTTTCCTTGAACTTCTCGTGATTCTTCTCGGTGAGATAGCTCAGAGCGTCAATGAACATGAACTTGGGCATGATCTTGGACAGCGGGTACTTGCGCATCATCTCGGCATAGGCTTCATGCACAGCGCCATGGTTATTGGCCAGGTAGCTGGCATAGGCAGCCTCATACATGTTCTCCTGGTCACGGTTCATGTTCTTGAGGTTCTCCAGGTAGTTGGGATCCTTCATTGCCATGCCATACTTGGAGTCAGGGAACTGCTCGAGAATCATGTCCCGATAGGGTTGCGCGACGTCCTCCTGGCCGTTGCGCATGAACATCATGTACATGCTGTAGTACACATCCAGGCGATAGGTGTTGTCGGGATAGCGTTCCAGCAGCTCGTTGAATTCAAATGCCGCAGCATCATAGTCCTCCATCTTGTCCTTGAGGATGGTGCCCAGGTTGTACAGGCCCTCCTGGATGATCTCGTGGGCGGCCATGATCTCTTCCTCGGTCTTGGGAATCTGCTTGAGGTAATATTCCTCGTAGTGTGGATCCTCGGCACGTTTCAGGGCTTCCAGATCCACCTTTACCGTATCACCATTCTCATCGACGACGACGCTGTCCTGCATTGTGGCCATCAGGCTGTCGGCCTCCTCATCATTGAACGAGAAGGTGGTCTTGTTGCGGCGGCGCCAGTTGTCCTCGAGCTTGCGGCTACCCCACTGTTTCTGGAACTGGGTCTTACCGGCATTCTTGGTGGCGGTGTTATAGAAGTACCATGAATTGTCAGTGTTCATGGTATAATTGGCTGGAGCGTTACGGTTATTGTCCTGAATGCGGCTGCCTCCGGCTTCCTGCTGGGCAAGATAGGCCTCTCGCGCGACTCGCTCGGCCTCCTCTTTTTCCTTCTTCTTGAGTTCCTCGATAATCTTGGCGATGACAGCCTTCTGCTGCTCTGGGGTCATAGCCGCGAGCTTGAGCAGCGAGTCCTGCAAAATGACATTCTGGGCATACACCGCCAGCTCGTCAAGCACATCGCTGCGCTTCTTGAGCATGTTGTAGTTGGGGTAGTCCTCGTTGACCAGCGGGATGGCCTCGGCATAGCAGGGCTGCGCTTCATCATACAGTCGCTGGTCAAAATAGATGCCTCCCAGCGTCAACTGGCTGATGGCCTTGTCAACGCCGTTGCGGGTACTCTTCTCGGCGGCTAGCTTGTAGTTCTCGATAGCATTGACCGTGTCGCCGTGGGAAAGGTACAGATTGCCGATGGCATAGTAAACCTGGTCAAGGTAATCCTTATTGCGGTCATAGCGCGTCATGCGCTTGAGTGCCTTGACCTCACTGGCGATGCTTGCGCCCTCATAGACGGCACTCTGCTTGATGCGTGCGTTGAACTTGGTGCGATAGGTAGAGCCACTGCTGCTGCCAGCTCGCTTGTAGGCCAGGTAGGCGTTGTGCTTGTCACCCATCTGCTCATAGAGCTGTCCCAGGATGAAGTTCATGCGCACCCCCTGATTACCCTTGAACCCTTTCACGGCTTTCTCCAGATAGGGGATGGCGGCCTCGGGCTCACGGGCCTTGATGTGGTAGTCGGCAAACGCGGCATTGGCAAGGCTGCGCACTTTCTTGTTGGTGATCTCGTCCATGTGAACGCGCGAGAGCACGTTGTCGGCCTCGGTGGTCCAGCCCAGGGCGCAATAGCACAATGCCTCACGCACCTGGCACTCCTGCACCAGGTCTTTCTTCCAGGTGAAGTGACGCGCGATGTAACGGAATGTGGCAGCGGCATCCAGGAAGTCGCCCTTCATGTACTGGGACTTGGCCAGCAGGTACCATGCGTTGTGCAGATAGGGGTTGTACTCGTCACGGGCAAGCCATTCCTGATACTTGGCGTCGCGGCCCTTGCCGCTCTTGCGCTTGGGCTTCTTCTTGATGGAGTGCAGGGTGATGGCCTTCTCCATCTTCTCGATGGTGCGTTCAAAGCTGCCCGTGGGTTGCGGTGCCTTGGGGTTGGAGCGGGCCTCGGCGGGATGCATGTAGAGCTGCTGCGAGTAATCGTCCTCATAGGCATCCAACATCGCCTTGAGCTGCTCGTCATAGTTGGTCTTGCCGTGGAAATAGACGTTATACTTGGTGGTGAACGATTGCCAGAAACGCGAGCGTGCGGTGTTGGTCTTGTTGCTGCAAGCAGCAAGCAGCACCAGCATCGCTAGAATCAGTAACGGTATGAATCGTCGGCTCTTGTTCAAATCCGTCTTTTCTTTATCAGTTGAATCGTATCTAATAAACGCAGTGTGACGTGTTTTATTGCCCACTGGCTTACCGATGTTCGGCAGCGAGCTGCAAAAATTCCTGCCTGATCACGCTTGGCATCACCAGGCCACGATGCCTGATGCTCTGCCCCCACCCCAGCAAGTCGGCTGGTTGCAGGGTGTAGAGCACGTCGCGCCATTGCTCCAGTTCCGCGTCACTGTACTCGGTCTCGCCACGCCCTGCATAGGCGTCCAGCTCCTCGTCATCATAGTAGGTGATCTCCTGGCGGCAGGCACCCTCAAGGAGCTGCTCGCTGGGACAGATGGTGCGCAAGCCGCACCCCTGGTCGGCACAGCCCTGCTGCGGCGGCGCGTCGGCAGCAGGTTTTTCTTCGGTTTCATCGAGCGTTTCACCCGCTGGCCGCTGATAAAACAGGCGGTCGATGAGCCACACGATGGCTCCACCCACCACCAGTATCAACAATAGTAAAATCGCAGGTTTCATCGAGTATTGTTATGCTTGGGTTCTTTACGTTATTGCAAAGGTAATTCTACTTTTTGGAAAAAGCAATCATTCTACTTCCAAAAAAAAAGCGTTACCGGCACCAGGTACCCTCGTCGGCCAACTCGAGCAATGGGCGGTCACCCTTGCTGTCGCCATAGGCCACAAGACGGTAATCGGCGCGGGCGGGCTCTACTTGCAGCAGCCGCCTGACCTTCTCCTGCCCGTTGCAGTTGCGGGTCTTGAAGCGGCCCGTCAACTTGCCCGTGGCATCGACCTGGACCTCGGTTGTCAACACAGCGGTGACGCCTTGCCTCAGGCACCAGGGTTCTACCCACTCGCGGATACTGGCCGAGATGACATACACGGTGTCACCGCTGGCAATGTGCCCCTTCAATCGATTGATCACCGGCTCGTTGCGCATGGTTTCGACCTCGGTGGCAAAGGCGTTTCCCAGCGTCCTGAACCGCTCATATTCCATCCCCTTGAAGAAGTGGGAAAAGACCTGCTCCTTGGCCTTGCTGCCCGAGTACAGGCGCAATTTCATCAATGCCAGCACAGGACTGAACAGTGCAAAACCCGCCAGAAACCGAGTGGTGCCCGTCGCAAACCTGATGAAGGCGGGAAACGAGTCCTTGCTGGTTAAGGTCCCGTCAAAGTCAAATGCAGCAATCGTCCGTTTCATCTCTTTCCAAATCTTATTTTTCTCATGATGGACTGCTCCAGGGGATAGGTCAGCGATGACAGCCCCATCGACAGACCAAACACCAGGGCGGCGTCAATCACGCTCCTCGCCAGTGGCGACGCCGGCACTCCGATGAATGTGTTCACCCTGAGGAGTTCCACGACCGTGAACACCACACTTTGATACAGGTAAATGTGATAGCCCCGCTCGCTCCACAACCTGAGCAGGCGGTTGCCCTGGAACTTAACAGCGCCAAGCGTCAATCCCAACAGGCACACTACCATCAGTCCATATACAACAAATATCCAGTCGGGCGGAAACTTGTGACCCTGCATCGGGAAAAAACCGGCTCCACCCCAATACACGCTTCCCAACAGCACCGCAAGCGCAGCTGTCCCCACAAGCGCGATGCCGCCGCGGGAGACCCTGCGGTAGAACAGATAGCCCGCCACCATAAACACGTTGTAACCCAGCACTTGCCTGATGAGGTCGATGCCGGTGACAGCCTGAGCAACCAGGAAGGCGAGCAGGCACACGGCAAAGTAAGCCACACCGCTGAACCGCTTCATCAGTCGCACCTGCAAGGGGAATGTGCAGCTCAATATCAGGTAGGGCGGGATGAACCACAAATGCCAGATGAACGAGAACTGCGGGATGTCGCGGCACAGCACAATAGAGGCCACGTCCCTCCAGCTGTATCTGGAGAAATCAACCAGTTGCAGTTGCGGCAGGTCTGCGACCCTGCCCACTAGCCACAGGATTGCGCCAGCGACAATCAGGACCAGGGCATAGATGTAGTAGGGAAGCACAACGCGCCTCAAGCGCCCCGTTATGGTTCCCCACAGGCCACGGCGCGAACGGCTCACCGACAATGCCGCCCCCGACACAAAGTAGACCAGAGGCATCTCAAACAGCAGGACAGACAGATAGGGCTCACGGCCATCCATCAGCCAGTACATGACATGGGTGACACACGGTATGAACATCATGACCAATGCCCGGTATATGTCGAGTTGGGTATCTCTCATCAGCTTATCCCCCCTTGCCACAAAGGTACACCGTTTACCTGGTCACACCGTTATTTGCGGCAGATTTAACGTATTTTCAGAAATAAAACCGATTAATTTAGTTAAACATTGTTAATTCTTGTGAAACTATCTGTTGTTTCAAGCGCACTTTTCACCTCAAATATTGCGTGAATGCAGGAAATAGAGTACCTTTGCACCAGCATTCGTGAGAGGGGGCAATTGGGCTTCCTCATTTTTAATATTATAAAATTGAACCGATGATTGACAAGACGGCTCTGGAACAAGTGATCAACGAGGCCCTCGAGGGCTCCAAGATGTATCTGGTCACCCTCAAGGTGAGCAAGGACAACGTGATAGACGTTGCTCTCGACAGCGACGAGGACATCACCATCGACGACTGTGTGGCAGTCAACGATGCGGTGCTCGACGCATTTGACCGGGACGAGGAGGACTATGAGCTCACCGTGGGCTCCTATGGCATCACCTCACCCCTGTTGCTGCCGCGACAGTACAAGAAGTACGTCGGCCTTGAGGTCGAGGTGCTCACGGCCGACGGCCGCAAGCTCAAGGGCACCCTGGCAGCTGCCGATGACGAGGGCTTCACCCTCGCAACGACCGTTAAAAGGAAACTCGAGGGCAAGAAGCGCCCTGAACTGGTCGAGGAGCAAGAACGATTCAACTATAGCGACATCAAACAAACAAAAAATATCATCAAAATTTGAAGTTGAGGTTTTAGGCTTTAGGTTTTAGGCTTTAGGTTTTAGGTTATAAGCGTAAGCTATCTAAGGGCTAGGAACTAAGGACCAGGGACTAGAAATTCACAACTAGAAACTTAATTATGGCTAAAAGAGAAGAAGCGGTGAACATGACCGCACAATTTGCCGAGTTCAAGGAGTTGAAGGACATCGACAAGACCACGCTCATCAGCGTGCTCGAGGAGTCCTTCCGCAGCGTCTTGTCCAAGATGTTCGGCAATGACGACAACTTTGACGTGATCGTGAACCCCGACAAGGGCGACTGCGAGATTTATCAAAACCTGGAAGTCGTTGAGGACGGACAGGTCGAGAACCCCAACAAGCAGATCTCGCTCAGTGATGCCCAGGCCGATGATGACCCCGACTGTGAGGTGGGCGAGGAGCACACCCGCAAGATTGACTTCACCAAGTTTGGCCGCCGCGCCATCCTCAACCTGCGTCAGACGTTAGCCAGCAAGATTCTCGACCTGCAGAAGGACGCCATCTACAACAAGTTCAAGGCCCTGGAGGGTCAGCTGGTGGCTGGCGAGGTCTATCAAGTGTGGAAGCGCGAGGTGCTCCTGCTTGATGACGACAAGAACGAGCTGCTCCTTCCCAAGGATGAGCAGATTCCCACCGACATCTACCGCAAGGGCGATGTTGTGAGAGCCGTCATCGAGAAGGTGGACAATACCAACAATAACCCCAAGATCATCGTCTCCCGCACGAGCCAGAACTTCCTGCGCCGCCTGTTTGAGCAGGAGGTGCCCGAGATTCACGACGGCCTCATCGTCATCCGTGCCGTCGCCCGCATCCCAGGAGAGCGTGCCAAGATTGCCGTCGAGAGCTATGACGACCGCATCGACCCCGTCGGTGCCTGCGTCGGCGTCAAGGGTGCCCGCATCCACGGCATCGTGCGCGAGCTGCGCAACGAGAACATTGACGTCATCAACTTCACCAGCAATCCACAGCTGCTCATCCAGCGCGCCCTCAGTCCTGCCAAGATTTCATCAATCCGCCTGGACGAGGAGAACAAGCACGCCGAGGTCTTCCTGCGTCCCGAGGAAGTCTCGCTGGCCATCGGTAAAGGTGGCTTGAACATCAAGCTGGCAAGTATCCTGACGGGCTTCAGTATCGACGTTTACCGCGACGTGGAGACCGAGGGCGAGGAGGACATCTACCTTGACGAGTTCAAGGACGAGGTGGACGAGTGGGTTATCGAGGCTCTCAAGAATGTGGGTCTCGCTACCGCCAAGTCGGTACTGCGCACGCCACGCCAGGACATCATCGACCGTGCCGACCTCGAGGAGGACACGGTGGACAACCTGCTTGCCGTGCTCCGAGCCGAGTTTGAAGAGTAAAACCGCCCTGCACATCAGGATTCATTCATTACATTTATACTATAAAATAATAAAACAACATATCAGCCGAAAGCATATTGCCGAAGCCAACCGATAACAAGGACAATATATGCCGATAAAGATCAGTAAAGTCATCGCAGATTTGAACGTGGGTAGGCAGACCATCGAAGAGTTCCTCCACAAGAAAGGCATCACCATCGACGCCAGCATCAACGCGCGCATCAAGGATGATGTCTATGAGATGCTTGTCAAGGAATTCAAGCCCGATATGGACCTCAAGAGCAAGTCGGAAAAAATGGCCTCCGAGCGACTGAAGGAAAAGGCCAAGCACAATGCCAGCAAGGAATCCAGGGAAATCAAGACCGAGATCCCCAAGCCCAAAGTCATCGGGAAAATCGAGCTGGACGCCAAGGGGAACCCCATGACGGTCTCCAAGCCCGAGCCCGAAGCTACCAGCGTTGAGCCCAAAGCCGAACCCGCAAAGGTCGAGACGCCCACACCCAAGCCTGTCACCGAGCCCGAGCCCGTTAAGGAACCCGAGCCCGTTAAGGAGCCCGAGCCCAAGCATGACCAACCTGCTCCCGTCCAGGAAAAACCCGTCCAGGAAACGCCCAAGGCCGAAGAGAAAGCTGAAACTCCCTCAACAGCACCAGTCCAGGAACCTGTAGCCGAGAAAAAGGCAGAGGCAGAACCAGTGGCAGCAGTAGAGGTGGAAAAGGAGGAGGAAACCAAATCCGATGAGCCCGACATCTTCAAGCCCGTATCACAAACCGTGAGCGGTCCACAGCTCAAGGTGGTGGGGAAAATCGAACTCAGCTCGCTCAACCAGCAGACCCGCCCACGCAAGAAGAGCAAGGAAGAGCGACGCAACGAGCGCATCGCCAAGGCCGAGGGCACCAAGCGCAAGCGCAAGCGCATCGGCAAGGAAAAGGTTGACATCGAGCAAGCCGGCAACCAATCCTCCTCACAGCAGCAGGGCAAGTCACGCCCCGGCGGCAAGGACGATCAGGGCAGCAAGCGCAACAAGGACAAGAAAAACAACCGCAGGCCATTGCGACCCGAGGTGAGCGAGGAGGATGTTCAGCGCCAGATGAAGGAGACCCTGGCACGCCTCACCGCCAAGAATACCAAGAAGGCCGCCGCTACCCGTCGCCGCGAGAAGCGAGAGGAAATGCGGGAAGAGATGCGAGAAGAGGCCGCTCTGGCAGCAGCTCAAAGCAAGATCTTGAAGCTCACCGAGTTTGTGACGGCCAATGACCTGGCCAGCATGATGAATGTGCCCATCAACAAGGTCATCGCCACCTGCATGAACCTGGGCGTGATGGTGAGCATCAACCAGCGTCTCGACGCCGAGACCATCAATATCGTGGCCGACGAGTTTGGCTTCAAGACCGAATACACCAGTGCCGAGGTGGCCGAGGCCATCAGCGAGGAAGAGGATCGTCCCGAGGACCTGGTTCAGCGTCCGCCCGTCGTCACCGTCATGGGTCACGTGGACCACGGCAAGACCTCGCTGCTGGACTACATCCGCAACTCCAATGTGATTGCGGGCGAGGCCGGCGGTATCACCCAGCACATCGGTGCCTATAACGTGAAGCTGCCCAACGGACGGCGCATCACCTTCCTTGACACCCCCGGCCACGAGGCGTTCACCGCCATGCGTGCCCGCGGTGCCAAGGTCACCGACATCGTTATCGTCATTGTCGCTGCCGACGACAGTGTCATGCCACAAACCATCGAGGCCCTGAATCATGCCTCGGCGGCTGGTGTGCCCATCATCTTTGCCATCAACAAGATTGATAAGCCCAGTGCCAATCCCGAGAAGATCAAGGAAGAGCTTGCCAACCTCAACTACCTGGTTGAGGACTGGGGCGGCAAGTACCAGAGCCAGGACATCTCGGCCAAGAAAGGCATTGGCGTCGAGGAACTGATGGAGAAAGTGCTGCTCGAGGCCGACATGCTCGACCTCAAGGCCAACCCCAACCGCAAGGCCACGGGTTCCATCATCGAGTCGTCGCTGGACAAGGGCCGAGGCTACATCGCCACCGTGCTCATCGACAATGGTACCCTGCACGTGGGTGACATCGTGCTGGCAGGTACCCACTTTGGCAAGGTCAAGGCAATGTTCAACGAGCGCAACCAGCGCATCACCGAGAGTGGACCATCCACCCCGGCTCTGATTCTGGGCTTGAACGGTGCTCCCACTGCGGGCGACAAGTTCAATGTCATGGACACTGATCAGGAAGCACGCCAGATTGCCAACAAGCGCGAGCAACTGCAGCGTGAGCAGAGCCGCCGCACCCAGCACCGCGTCAGCCTCGAGGACATCGGCCGCCGCCGCGCCCTGGGTGAGTTCCATGAGCTCAACTGTATCGTCAAGGGTGATGTGGACGGCTCGATCGAGGCCCTGAGCGACTCGCTCATCAAGCTGTCAACCCCCGAGGTTCAAGTCAACGTCATCCACAAGGCCGTGGGTGCCATCACCGAGAGCGACGTCACCCTGGCTGCTGCCAGCGACGCCTACATCATCGGCTTCCAGGTGCGCCCGTCGGGATCGGCCAAGCGTGCCGCCGAGCAGGAAGGCGTGGACATCCGCCTGTACTCCATCATCTACGACGCCATCGAGGAGGTCAAGAGTGCTATGGAAGGTATGCTCCAGCCCGACATCAAGGAAGAAGTCACCGGTACGGCCGAGGTGCGCCAGGTTTACCACATCAGCAAGGTGGGCACCATCGCAGGTGCCATGGTGGTCGAGGGCAAGATCAAGCGAGGCAGCAAGGTGCGCGTCATCCGCGACGGTATTGTCATCCACACCGGCGAGCTGGCATCGCTCAAGCGATTCAAGGATGATGCCAAGGAGGTTTCCAGCGGATTTGACTGCGGCCTGAGCCTCAAGTCCTACAACGACCTGCAGGAAATGGACATCATCGAGGCCTTTGAGGAAATCGAGGTCCACAAGACCCTGTAACAACATGATTTATTACCTGAATATAGGTAGCAATATGGGCGACCGGCGCGATAACCTCTATCGCGCCGTCGTTGCTATTGCGGCAGGCACTAGCGGCTGCGCCGTCTCAAGCATTGTCGAGAGTGAACCGTGGGGATTTGAAAGCAAGAGCCGCTTCATGAACTTGGGCGTGAGGCTGGACAGCACATTGTCACCCCACGAGATGCTCGACCGCATCCACGCTATCGAGCACCGCCTGGGCAGTGCTTCTCACCGCGACGCTGACGGGGGTTACATCGACCGACTGGTGGACATCGACATCGTCGCCATCGACGATCTCGTCATCGACACCCCCAGCCTGCAAGTCCCCCACCCTCACCTCCCTGACCGCGACTTCTTCCTGCTGCCCATGGCGCAGCTGGCCCCCGACTGGCATCACCCCGTCACAGGCCTCACCGCCAGCCAGATGCTGGAGGTTTACTTGCCGTAGTTGTTGGCTTTGCGGAAGTTGTTGGGTGACAGACCCAGGTGCTTGCGGACGTATTTTCCAAAGAAGGACAGGTTGTCAAAGCCCATCTCGCTGGCAATCTCCTTGATGCTCATGTCGCTGTAGAGCAGCAGCTGCTTGATGCGGCTGACAACGGCTGTGGCGATGATGTCGCTGGCCGTGTGATCACTGTGCTTGCGGCACACGCTGGTCAGGTACTTGGGCGAGACACACAACTCGTCGGCATAGGACTTGACGCTGCGGTTGACACTGGTGTTATCGGCCAGCAGAAGCATGAAGCGGCGAAAGATACGATCCCCTTGACGCAGCATGTCATCATTGTTCTGGTCGATGTGCTTGTTGATGTTGGACAGCAGGTCATAGGCAAAGCAGCGAATGATGTCACGCATCGTCTGACTGCCAAAGTTCATCTCGGGGTGATCCATCTTGAACACCAGCAGTTCATAATACCTGACCATCAAGTCCATCTCGTCCTGATTCATCTCGATGACAGGATTAGCGAGGATATGCATCACCGACTGCATCAGGCTCTTGTTGATAAACGTGAAGCCCACGTCGGCACTCATGGCGCAAATCAGGCAGCGAAAGTCATCGGTGTGCTCCACATTAGTAATAATGGCCTTGCGGTCAACAACGAGAGAGCAATTCTTTCCCATCGTGTGGGTCCCCCCATTCAGGTTGAGCGTGAGACGGCCTTCCAGCACCATCACATAGGCAATGAAATTCACCTGGAACTGCTTCATCAGTCCAGGGATGGATGTGATATTGTCGGCAAAGAATACCTCACCATCATTATACTTGAGGTTATGATACATCAGTGGCACGTCACTGAGGTCGATTTGGGCTATCTTGTTCTGCTTCATGAATTGCTCATTATTATAATGGACTGCGATATGACCCCCTTTATGATCTCGTCATTCAAGAACAAGGGGGACGACTATCGAAAAAGGGTCCGATACAGTCGAGACTGCATCGGACCCCTGCTTGAGTCGGGGTGAGAGGACTCGAACTTCCGACCTCCACGTCCCGAACGTGGCGCGCTAACCAACTGTGCTACACCCCGAAGCTCTTTTTTAGCGGTGCAAAGTTACTGCTATTTTTCTATATAGCCAAAATTTAGCGCAAAAATCTTTCATTGTGACCGCGATCAGGCGAGTCCGCGTCCATGGCAGTTCTTGTACTTCTTGCCACTGCCACACGGGCACGGGTCGTTGCGGCCAATCTTGGGACCCTCGTTGCGGATGGGGCCGACGGGACCCTGGGGACGGGGGCCGACGGGAGCCGCATTGGGACGGCTGGGATCAGGCTCACCACCACGGTTCTCGCTGTACCGGGGCTGGCGCGGCTGCGGCATCTCGCGCTCCTGGACGTTTTGTTGGGGCGGTGCCTCGGGAATCTGGCCACGCATCAGGATGGCGATGGACTTGCCGTTCATCACGGCCACCATCTGCTTGAAGATGTTGAAGGCCTCGGTCTTGTAGATCACCAGCGGGTCCTTCTGCTCATAGCTGGCATTCTGCACGCTCTGGCGCAGCTGATCCATCTCGCGCAGGTGCTCCTTCCAGTTCTCGTCGATGGTGAGCAGCATGACGGCCTTCTGCCACGACTTGGTGAGCGACTTGCAGTGGGTCTCGGCAGCCTCCTTGATGTCAATCACGATGCCAAAGGTGCGCTTACCGTCGGTGATGGGCACGCGGATGAGACCCTGCGGCTCCATCCCGTTAGCGACTTGGTCAGCAACAATCTGCTGGATAATCGGGTCGGCAACCTCACTCAGGCGGTCCATCTTGCGGTTGAAGGCCTTGAGCACGTTGTCATACAGGATGTCCTGCTTCTTGCCGTCGTCCATGCGGCGGTACTCTTCCTCATTGTAGGGGGTCTCGATGGCATAGGTCTTGAGGACCTGCATCTTGAAGTCCTCAAAGTCGTCGGGACCAAACTTCTCGACCATATCCTCCACGCTGTCATACAGGGTGTTGATGATGTCCAGGCCAATGCGCTCACCGATGAGGGCATGGTGGCGGCGGGTGTAAATCACCTTGCGCTGCGCGTTCATCACGTCGTCATACTCGAGCAGGTGCTTGCGGATACCAAAGTTGTTCTCCTCGACGCGCTTCTGGGCGTTCTCGATGCTCTTGGTCACCATGTTGCTCTCGATGGCCTCGCCATCCTTGAGTCCCAGGCGGTCGAGCGTCTTGACAACGCTCTCGCTGGCAAACAGTCGCATCAGCTTGTCCTCAAACGAGACAAAGAACACCGACGAGCCCGGGTCGCCTTGACGACCGGCACGACCGCGCAGCTGGCGGTCAACTCGACGTGACTCGTGACGCTCGGTACCGATGATAGCAAGACCGCCGGCCTCCTTAACGGCAGGCGACAGCTTGATATCGGTACCACGACCGGCCATGTTGGTGGCAATGGTCACGACACCCTTGCCGTCGATCGACTGACCGGCCTGGGCAACGATGTCGGCCTCCTTTTGATGCAGCTTGGCATTCAAGACGTTGTGCGGGATGTGGCGCATCTGGAGCATGCGGCTCAATCGCTCACTGATCTCGACGCTGGTAGTACCCACCAGCGTGGGTCGGCCCTGATTGCGCATGGCCTCAATCTCGGCAATAACGGCATTGAGTTTCTCCTTCTCGGTCTTGTAAACTCGGTCGGCCATATCACGGCGGATGACGGGCTTGTTGGTGGGGATGGTCACAACATCCAGTTTGTAGATGTCCCAGAACTCACCGGCCTCGGTCTCGGCGGTACCGGTCATACCGGCCAGCTTGTGGTACATGCGGAAGTAGTTCTGCAGCGTGATCGTGGCAAACGTCTGGGTGGCAGCCTCGACTTTCACCCCTTCCTTGGCCTCAATAGCCTGATGCAGTCCGTCGCTGTAGCGGCGTCCCTCCATCACACGACCCGTCTGCTCATCCACGATCTTGACTTCACCAGCCTCGGTGACGATGTACTCGTCATCGCGGTTGAACAGGGTGTAGGCCTTCAACAGCTGGGTCACGGTGTGGACACGCTCGGCCTTGACCGAGTAGTTGGCGAGCAGTTCGTCCTTCTTGTTGGTCTTCTCCTCGTCGGTCAGGGGCTCGTTGGTTACTGCCGACAGCTGTGCAGTGATGTCAGGCAGGATGAAGAACTCGGGGTCGTCGGTGCCCTTGGTGAGCACGTCAATACCCTTATCGGTCATCTCGACCGAATTGTTCTTCTCGTCGATGATGAAAAACAAGGGATCGGTCACCGTGGGCATCTCGCGGTTGTTGTCCTGCATGTAATAGGCCTCGGTCTTGAGCATAGCATTCTTGATGCCCTCCTCGCTCAGGAACTTGATCAGGGGCTTGTACTTGGGCAGACCCTTGAAGGCGCGGTAGAGCCTGAGTGTGCCCTCCTTGACGGTTTCCTGATCATCGCTGGCCATCATCTTCTTGGCATCGGCGAGCAGGCTGGTGACGAGCTGACGCTGGGCGTTATAGACGCGCTCCACATTGGACTTGAATTCATTGAACATCTGGTCCTCGCCCTTGGGCACGGGACCTGAGATGATCAACGGGGTGCGGGCATCATCAATCAGGACGCTATCGACCTCATCGACGATGGCAAAATTGTGGGGACGCTGCACCATGTCCTCGGGGCGCATCGCCATGTTGTCGCGCAGGTAGTCAAAGCCAAACTCACTGTTGGTACCGAAGGTGATATCGCAGTTGTAGGCATCACGGCGTTCCATCGAGTTGGGCTGGGTCTTGTCGATACAAGCCACGGTCATGCCGTGGAACATGTAGAGCGGTCCCATCCACTCGCTATCACGCTTAGCCAGATAGTCATTGACGGTCACGACGTGTACACCGTTGCCGGTCAAGCCGTTGAGGAACACTGGCAGGGTAGCCACCAGGGTTTTACCTTCACCAGTTGCCATCTCGGCAATCTTGCCCTGATGCAGGACAATACCGCCGATGAGCTGCACGTCATAGTGTACCATGTCCCACTTCATGTCATTGCCACCAGCGAGCCAGTGGTTCTGCCAGATGGCCTTGTCGCCGTCGATGGTGACAAAGTCCTTGCCCTGGGCAGCCAGGTCGCGGTCGAGCTGGGTGGCGGTAACAGTGATGGTCTCGTTCTCGGCAAAGCGCCGTGCGGTTGACTTGACGATGGCAAATACCGTGGGAAGCACCTCGTTGAGCTTATCCTCAAGGGTGTCAAGGATCTCGGTCTGGATGTCATCCACCTGCTTCCACAGCGGCTCACGCTCCTCATAGTCCAGGGTCTCGATCTCGGCCTTGATGCGCTCAATCTCGTTGCGCTTGTCTTGTACCGAGTCGTTGAGAAATTGCCTGATGTCGGCCGTGCGCTGGCGCAGGGCGTCGACGTCCAGGGCGTCAATCTCGGGATAAATCGCTTTGATCTGGTTGACAATAGGCATGATCTTTTTCAAGTCACGTGATGACTTATTGCCAAACAATGATTTCAAAATGTCACTAAGTCCCATTTCTGTATATTTTGATTTTAGTTTTTTTAGTGGTTTGAGGGATGCTTCATCTTGCGTCCCGACCATTCAAACGGCAAAGGTACAATTTTTTAGCCTATATGCCGCAATAAATGAAGATAAAATGCTTGAGGATTGATTTTTGCAGTCAGGAGCTTTTCATCCAAGGGGGGGGCTAGATATCACTCATAACTCCTAACTCATAACTCCTAACTCCTAACTCATGAAGTTGGTCCGCGGGTGGTCTGACCCAGCAGCCACACGTTGGTGAGCGAACGGGCTACCAGCGCTGACATGAGTGGGAAGAAGGCCATGTTGCCCACCTGGGGTTGCCAGGGCCATGCGAGCATGAGCAGGGCAACAACCAGTGCGTTGAGGGCGTGGAGCCAACGAGCAGCTGGCTTGGCTTTCCTGAACCAGGGCAGCACAGCAAGCAACAACAACAATGGATTGAGCCACAGGATATTGACATTGGGCGATGTGGCCTCGTGGGTCGAGAAGAAAATGAGGAAAAACAGGATGCAACCAGCCAGTCCGCCCGCAGTGAACAGTGCGGAATCCAGCCACCGCGACACGTCACGGCGCCGCCAGTCACGGCATGTCACGAGCAGGGTGAGCACAAGCAACAATGTGGCTACCGTCATGGGCGAGAGATACCATGGCGTGGGGGGCCTCACGTTGCCGTCGGTGCTCTTGTCGATGGGCACGGTGGTATTTTTCACCAGGGGCATGGTCACACTGTCGGTCTTGACTGTGGCACCAGCCACGGCATCCATCAGCAACATGGGGATGAACATCGTGGCACGCTGGTCAAGCACGGTGTCCACGTCCCAGCCCAGCACCAGATCGATGCCAAAGTGCTCCCAAGCATAGTTGCGGCAATAGTGTGCCAAAATGTCACGATAGGTGACAGTCGTGTCGCCCATCGCGGGATATTGCAGCCCGTCGCCCGCTGCCATCTCGATGATGTCGCGAGGGCGGGTGGAGCAGTTGTCACTCAGGAATTTATAGCGATAGGTGCGGTTCTCGGGCAGGGCATTTTTAAACAGGAAGTCCCTTACCTTGATGGCCCTGTCCTGTGGCAGGTTGAGCTCCTGCTCTACCATGCGTCGCTCCTCCATGCCTATGGTGGCATAGAACCGGGGCACAGGCTGGCAAATATAGTCGGTCTCGCCCAGCATGAAGCGCCACATGAACGCAGGTGCCTGGAAGTCAAACACGCCGTAGTTGTAGTACAGGTCATTGGATCCCTGCTGGACGCGTATCTCGCTGTGTCCCCAGATGTTATGCGGCTCGCTGCCTGGATAAAAGGTCACCAGGCTCACACGAACCGAATCGCTCTCCTGCACGATGGCGGGGCGATGGGGGCGAGGCAGCATGGGGACGGCATCAAGCGTCCCGCTGGCACACAGGGCACACAATACCGTCGTCAGGCAATATTTGCGTAGCAATTGTTGCATATAATCATCTTCCTATAAAGCAAGAATGATGCCAACTGACATCATCCTGATATTGCCGTACAGGCCGTGCCGCTAGTCAAGGAGCTGGGCTATCGTATCCTGGACGCGGCGGGCAGTGGTGTAGTCCAGGGAGGCCTCGTTGGCACCCGGGCGGCCCATGTACAGGTTGGGGTTGACATACTGCATCCCGCTGGGCAGCGGCTCACGGGCCGAGAAATGGAACTCGTGCAGGCCGGTCTTCTTGTACAGCTCGCTGATGTTCTGTTCGGTCACGCCGCTGCCAGCCATCAGGATAATGCGTCCTGCCGCCTGACGGTGGAGCCGAGCCAGCAGTTCGGCACCCTGGATGGCCTTGGGCTGCTGACCCGAAGTGAGGATGCGGTCAAAGCCCAGATCGATGATGGTTTCCAGTGCCTCATCGGGGGCGGCGGCGCGGTCAAAGGCTCGATGGCAGGTCACACTCATCCCGTGGGCGCAGTCCATCAGGTAGCGGTTCTTCTCCACATCGATGCTGCCGTCGGCATTGAGGCAGCCAAACACCACACCGTCCACACCCAACTCGCGGCAAACGGCAATATCGGCCGCCATGCGCTCCACTTCCAGGTCGGTGTAGAGGAAGTCGCCGCCTCGCGGACGGATGATGACGTGCAGGCGCGTCGTGGTCAACACACGGCGGGCCACCTTGATTTCGCCATAACTGGGCGTCGTTCCACCCTCGGGGATGCCGGCACACAATTCCACGCGGTCGGCACCGCCCTGTTGTGCCGCCAGGCAGGATTCCACCCCGTTGGCGCACACCTCAACCATGAAATCTTCCCGTTTCATGCGCTAATCAGTTAATCCGTTTCTAGTCCCCAACTAAAGGCTAAAACCCATAAAACGAGCCAAAGGTACCTTCCTGAATCTGTTGCATCAAGCTGGGATCATTCATGAGGCGCACCGCCTGGATGATGGTCCACACGACACACACGCCAGCGGTGATGAGCACCATCAACCTGGCCATCGAGGAATCCCTGGTGGCCCCGGCCGTGTCACCCTTCAAGAACTTGCTCTTCACGCCCATCGCCTTATAGATAGCAACGGCACCCGACACGATACCCACATAATTGAAGCAGCACAGCAGGCAAGCCACGGTGGCAATAATGGCCTCGGTGAGCCACGTCTTGGGCATCAGGTTGTTGGGCTGGTTGCTGGGACCGTATTGCGGCGGGGCATAGGGCTGGTTAGGCTGATTGTAGGGCGTGCCGGTGGTCGTGGGCTGCGTCTGGTTGCCGAAGGGCGGCACCTGCGGCAGCTGTGACGTCTGACCTCCCACAGGCGGCACGGGTGGCAGTTGCATGTCAACGCCACCGGTGTTCCCCATCGGCGGCACATAGGACGTTCCTGACAAGATCGCCATCAGTTCAGGCACCTGGCTTGCCGAGGTCCAGTTGGGCATACCCTCGCACCACACGAGCGAGTTGACGGTCAATCCGTGCATCATCAATTCACTGGGTTCGAACGGACCTGCGGGCTGCCCGTTTTCAGCAATGTAATATTTCATTATATATTTAGTTTTAAGTTGTAAGTTCTAAGTTTTAAGTTTTGGCTTTAGGCTTTAGGCTTTAGGCTCTAGGCTCTAGCGAATGCCAACTAGAAACTAGGGACTTGGGACTAGAGACTAACGCCCCAGATTATCTATCTGCTGCTTGGCCCATTGCTTTGCCATGCGGATGGCCTCGTTGGCCATCTGGTTCACCATGCTGTCCATGCCCTCGGGGATCTCGACGCCCATGACACTATCGGGCAGCACGCGGGGGTCGGGCACCATGGCCTCGTCCTGACCCTGGTCCTCACTCTCGCTGTCGTCCTGGGGGACAGGTGCCGGCGGCACGGTCACCTGGCGGCTAGCCTCATAATCGTCCATGGCCTTGCTCCAAGCCTTCTCAATGTCTTCCTTGCCAAAGGTGAACACGTGGCCAAACACGCCCAGCGACACCATCTTTTCCTCGCCCTGGCCTATGCTCATGCGACCCACCGAGCAGACGAGATAGTTGTGTACATCCAGATACTTGGAAATCACCTTGTCGGTGCCAAATCCCGTGAGCTCTCGCAGTGCCTTGTTGATCAGGTCGCCAAACACGCCGCCAACGCCCGTGATGGAACCCAAGTTCGCATCGACCTTGTCATCCACCCAGGCCTTGGTCACCTCCTGGATGGCCGCCTCGTGGGCAGCGCGGCTGGGACAGGTGAACACCATCGTGGCAAACAATATCGCCAATATCAGCGCCGCAATGAGCCACGGCGTGCAGCCGCTCTTCTTCTTTTCCTCCTGAATGGGGTAACGGGGCGGCACCTGAGGCGCTGTGTAACCGGGAGGGGTAGCAGGTTCGTAGGGCTGTCCCATCGTCGGTTGATTCTCGGCGGAACGGGCAGCCTGCTGCGAGGCCTCAAACTCGGCCCGCTGCAGCACGGCTGTCAGCTCGGGGACGTCGCCGGCCTGCTGCCAGTCGGCCATACCCGGAGCCCACACTTCGCTTTCGGGAGTCAGCCCCTTCTGGGCCAACTCCTCGACGGTAAACGGACCTTCCTGTTTGCCGTTTCTAATCAAATGAAATTCCATCTTCTGTTATCAATTTTGCGTTGTCAATTCACTGTTTTCAGTTGCTTGGGTGCCAGGCCCCATGTAAGCGGATGCCACCTAAGGCCCAAAACCCCATCCTACACCTTCCATGCCAACCAGGGGGAAGGTTTGTAATTGTATGGTTACAAATGTACACTTTTTATCACAAATTCACCCTCTCAACTTCCAATTTTATATTTTTTAACAAAACCACCCCACCCACTAGACAAACAACTGATTATTCTGAGAAATCTGATTGCCTGCAGCGTTTGTTCTTCTTGCATCCTTTATTCTTGTCCACAGATTACACAGATTTAACAGATTTACATTCGCATCCATAATCATCAACTACGGATTTTTCTGAGAAATCTGATTGGCATCGCTCAGCCCAACTATTATCTATTATCTGTTATCTGTTAACTATTATCTAAAAAAAGTGTTACCTTTGTGCATCCAATTAACCACTTGCGCCATGAACAAGAGCGAGAAAAAGATAGCACAGGCCGCCGAGCGCTTCGCCAAGCGCTGGGAGGGCAACATTTTCCCATGGCCCGAGGCAACAGAG
>Ga0247611_10002580_pt1 | contig 28772 bp, 22 predicted proteins | sample 177DNAGHGhighgp2_FD_192422 | JGI IMG/M metagenome (GOLD analysis project Ga0247611, IMG submission 192422) | Sheep rumen microbial communities from Palmerston North, Manawatu-Wanganui, New Zealand - 1770 DNA GHGhigh gp2 | ecosystem: Host-associated > Mammals > Digestive system > Stomach > Rumen... | reverse complement strand
CTCCTGCGGCCTGTAGCAGCATACGTAGCGTCCTTCATCCGGCAGTTTCTGATTCACGATGCAGAACCGTCTATTGATACCTTTCGCGTCATTCAGTAGCGTCAGGTCGACTATAGTCTGGTATTGGTAATCGGGTATCTGCAGGAACGCAAACCGGTTCCGGTCGCATACCACCTTCGTCTGCCGGCTATCCAATCGCGCGTTCTTGCGCAGCATGTAGTAGTCCGCTTCCGTCGTCACACTCAATACCGACTGATGAATCGACTCGATGGAAGACTTACTGCGTTTCTCGTCCGGACGTTGTACCTGCGCATCCTTGCGCTGCTCGATCTTCATGGCCGGAACCGTCATGTTCGTCGCGTACTTCCAGTAATGTTCGATGATCACCACGATCGTCTCCAGTCCTCCCACGATCAGGATCGTCCACATCGCCACACGCGGAGAGAGCGAGTACGGCATTTTCGGCAATAGCCACCAGCATAGTCCGATCAGTATACCCGCATCCGCAATCAACGACAGCAGCGATTGCCAGAACCAGGTGTCTTTGTACGAGCGGTACAATTGCACAGCAAAACCCACTACGATCCACAGCACCGCCAGCACGCCGAACAACGCCCAGTAATGTGCGATATCGCTCTTGTCGGACACCCATCGCCACAGCATGCACAGCAATGCCGCTGTGCCCCACACCAACAGGTCTACCGCAATTCTCCTATTCCATCCGTCTCTAATCATTAAATCTAAAATCTTAAATCTAAAATAGCGATTTATCGCCTCTCATCCCATCCGAACGGATGCGCACTTAATGGTAATTTTGCCAGCGGATGGTAGTCGCCTACGAGTCCGATCGGCTCGGCATGCCGAATCTGCGCCACCGTCTCGATGCACGGACGTGCTTCAGCGATGCGGAATCCGTCTCCGGCAAGGATATGCTTGTAACTCTCCGTATGCAACTCCGTGAATCCTGCGCTGAACTCAAACTCCTCTCCGTCGATGCTCAGCGTGCGGTAGGTTCGTTTCTCACCTTGCACCGCATTCTCCGGCAGGCACTCCGCGTTGATACTCAAGAAATAGCGTACGCGCGCTTTCTCCAACTCCAGGTATCCCGCTACACGATCAAAACTCATCACATGCACGATGTTCTTCTTCACCGGGCCAAACACCCACTGCAGCATGTCGTAGAAATGCACACCGATGTTCGTCGCGATACCGCCACTCTTGTGTACATCGCCCTTCCAACTGCTGTAGTACCACTTGCCGCGACTCGTAATATACGTCAGATCCACGTCATAGATCTTGTCTTTCGGACCCTTCTCCACTTTCTCTTTCAGCGCGCGGATCTTCTCGTGCAGACGCAGTTGCAGAATCGTATACGCTTTGTGTCCCGTCTCGGCTTCCAACTCCACGAGGTTGTCGATGTTATACGGGTTCAGCACCAGTGGCTTCTCGCATATCACGTCGCATCCCAGTCGCAAACCGTAACGGATGAATGCGTCATGCGTGTAGTTCGGCGTACAGATCGACACCCAGTTCAGCGGGTTATCCGTCCGCATCTGCTTCGAGCAGAACCTATCGAACTGCTCATTCTCCGTGAAGAACGAACAATCCGGGAACGACGAGTCCAAACGACCTACGCTGTCGAATTTGTCGTAGGCTACCAACAGGTTATTACCTGTGTCTGCAATCGCTTTGATATGACGCGGAGCAATATATCCCGCCGCACCAATCAATGCAAAATTTAATGGTTTATTCATATTGCTTATATTTTTAATTATTTCAATTTCTCAATCGCCATCTTTATCCGCCGCATGGCTTCCAGGATCTCCTCCGTACTAATCGCGTACGACAATCGGATGCATTCCGGGCAACCGAAGGCCGAACCGCTCACTACCGCCACATGCGCTTCTTCCAACAGGTACTCCGCGACCTTGTCGCCTCCGCCTAACGCACTCACGTCCGGAAACAGATAGAACGCACCTTGCGGTTTCTCGAATTTCCACCCAGGTATCTCTGCTGCTAACTTACAGATTAATTCTCTCCGCTCTGCAAACACCTGCCGCATTTGCTCTACGCAATCCTGTGATCCTGTCAATGCTGCCTCGGCTGCCTTCTGAGCCACCATCGTCGCGCAGGTCACTTGCTGTCCTTGCAACCGCGCACACGCTTCGATGAACGCTTTGTTCTTACTCATCAGCCATCCGATTCGCCATCCCGTCATCGCATATGCCTTGCTCACCCCGTTGACGATGATCAATCGTTCCGCCAATTCCCCAAACTCCGCCATCGAACAAGCGGCACCTTCATACACCAGCGCATTGTAAATCTCGTCGCTCAGCACCACCACCTCCGGATACGCTCGTAGTACTTCTACCAACGCTTCGAGTTGCGAATGGCTATATACGCTTCCAGTAGGGTTGTTCGGACTGCACAGAATCAGCATTCGTGTCTTCTCCGTCAGCGCCTCTCTCAACTCGTCCGCGGTGAGGCAATAGCGGTTTTCGTATTGCGTCTGTATCGCCACCACCTTTCCTCCGGCTACTTTCACCATCTCGGTATAACTCACCCAACTCGGCATCGGAATCACCACCTCGTCTCCCGGATTAACCACCGTCTGAATGGCATTGTATATCGCCATCTTCGCCCCCACACTCACAATCACATCGGCAGCCTCAAATTTGCAATCTTCAATCTGCAATCTGCAATTCGCATTCTGCGCTGCCGCAACGGCTGCGCGCAAGGATGCGATTCCCGCTACCGGCCCATAATGCGTCCATCCGTTGTCTATCGCTTCTTGTGCCGCACGACGGATGTGCTCCGGTGTCTCCATATCCGGTTCTCCCAGCGACATACTGATCACATCCACCCCGGCAGCCTTCATCGCTTTCGCCCTTGCCGCCATCGCCAAACTCTGTGACGCCGCTATCCCTTTTACTCGTTCTGATACTTGCATTTTTCTTCAAAAACCTTTGCGGCTGCAAAGGTACACAAAAAAACTGACATATACAAAGGTATATGCCATTATTTTGATTTTTTTAGATTTTTTTTTACGATTAGCGCCTTATTTCAGCAACCTGTATAGTATCTCTATCGGATGATGTGCCGTAATTCCCGTTCCGTCATAAATCTGCGTTCGGCACGAGATTCCAGGTGCAGCAACAAACACCGGCCGCTCTACGCAATCCGCTTTCACAGCCTCACGCACAGCGGGGAAAAGAATCATCTCTCCAATAGCAATCGACGTCCGATAATGCGTCTTCTCATAGCCGAACGAACCGGCCATCCCGCAGCAACCGGACGGAATCACATGCACCTTCGTGTTCATCGGCAAATCCAGCAACGCCGCTGTCTTCTCCACACCCACCAGCGCCTTCTGATGGCAATGTCCGTGCAACCAAATCTCTGCCGGCATATCGCTGAACTGCTCTTTCGTAATCCCTCCTGCCTCCACCTCGCGCATCAAAAACTCATCAAACAGCAGACAGTTCTTTGCCAATTTTTCAGCAGCCTCTCGCCATTCACCATTCGCCACCAACTCCGGATACTCGTCGCGGAAAGTAAGGATGCACGACGGTTCAATGCCCACCAACGGAGTCTCGTCGCTCACCAGATCTTTCAGCAACCGGATATTCTTCTCCGCATAACGTCTCGCCATACGCAGACAACCCTTCGAAATGGCTGCACGACCACTCTCTGTATGCTTAGGCACAATCACTTCATACCCCAGCCTGTTCATCAGCCTTACAAACGTCTCTACCAACTCCGGCTCCTCATACTGCGTAAACTCATCCAAAAACAAATATACCCGCTTCTCAAATCGAAAATCTAAATTTGAAATCTTAAATCTGAAATTTGAAATTCTAATACGTGGTATCCTCCTCTCCTCCGCAAACCCAACTATCTTCTTCAGCATTGTCGATGTCCATCGGTTGGTCGCGAACCAGTTATAAATCCCTGGCATCATCGCGCCAAGCCGCTGAATAGCACCATTCCTCGCCACCATCCACGTCCGCAACGGTGTCCCATGCGCATCATACAATTTCTGCAGTGCCTCTGCACGCAACCGCGTCATATCCACACCCGACGGACACTCTCGCTTGCACGCCTTGCAGGCCAAACACGAAGCCAGCACCTCTTTCAACTCAGCCTCACCTATCGCCGCATTGCCGCTCAACCATTCCCGCAGCACATTCGCCCTGGCACGCGTCGTCTGCAACTCATCCCCGCTCACCTTATATGCCGGACACATCGTTCCACCTATTAGCTTCGACTTCCGGCAATCTCCGGCTCCGTTACAATGCTCCACACGGCAAAGCATCTCCGCGTCCTTAATCGTTTTCCCGTAACCGAGCACTCGCAACCACTCATCCATCTTCGGCGTATCCACGATCTTATGCGGATTGAAAATTTCCTCTTCGTCCCAGCAGTGTTTCACTTCACGCATCAGCTCATACGTCTTCTCCCCGTATTGCAGCGGAATGAACTCCCCTCGCAATCGTCCGTCGCCATGCTCTCCGCTGATTGTACCGCGATGTTTCCGAACCAGCAACGTCGTCTCATGCGCAATCTGCCGGAACAGACGCCTTCCTTCTTCCGTCTTCAGGTTCAGAATCGGCCTTAGATGCAACTCTCCCGTACTGATATGCCCATAGAACACACACGATGTGCCCAACCGCTCCAACATCGCACGAAAATCACGCATATAAGCCGGCAACCGTTTTGCCGCAACTGCCGTATCTTCAATCACTCCCGTAGGCTTCGCATCTCCAGGCATACCGTTCAGGATACCCAATCCGGCCTTCCGCAGATTCCACACCTTCGCCACATCGCCTCCGTACACACGTGTACAAAGGTTCACCAATCCGCTCGCCATCAACGCTTTCTCTATCGCATCGGCCTGACGATCCATCTCCTCACGGCTCTCCGCACGCAGTTCCGAAATGAGCAATGCAGCCGGTGTCCCTTCGATAAAATCAATCTGCTGACTACTGAAAGCCGATGACTCCCGACTCAGTCGGATTATCTCCCCGTCCATCAGTTCCACAGCTGTAGGATGATGCACCAACGCAATCAGATTCGCCTCAAAAGCCGCATCCAGACTCGTGCAATGCGCACACACCACCATCACCTCTTTCGGTGGCAACGGATCTAACGACACCTTGATACGCGACAGCAACGCCAACGTCCCTTCACTTCCCGCAATCAACCGGCACAGGTTGATCTTCCGTTCCCGCAAAGGCTTACTCTCGTCGCACAAATCTTCTATCGCCTCATCGATGGCATATCCGCAACTCCTTCGCGTCAACTCCTTATCCGGATACGTCTCCGCTATCAACGTCCGTGTCTCTTCATCCAATGCCCATCGTATCAACTGCGCATATATCCTCTCCTCCAAATTTGAAACTTGCAATAATCGTTCCCTTGGGATAAGAAATTGGAAATTTGAAATATCCGACTCTCTCTCCCAGAAATTCTCCCCGAATTTCTCCTCCAGCTCTCCAATCGTATATTCCGCAAAATGCACCCTGCTCCCATCCGCGAGGATCCCATCAGCCTCTAACACATGCGGACGCGTACTTCCGTATATCAACGAATGCGTCCCGCACGAGTTATTACCCACCATGCCACCGATGCAACACCTGTTCGATGTCGATGTCTCCGGACTGAAAAACAACCCGTACGGCTTGCATGCTATGTTCAACTCATCCCGCACTACACCGGGTTCCACCCATGCATACCGTTCCTCCGCATTGATCTCCAGGATACGATTCATATACCGACTCACGTCTGCCACGATGCCTTTGCCGACAACCTGTCCGGCTATCGACGTACCTCCTGCACGCGCAATGATACTCGTTCCTCTACGACGCGCCTCTCCGATCAGAGCCACCAAATCTGCCTCATCTTTCGGATATGCCACGCCATACGGTATCTCCCGATACACACTCGCATCCGTCGCGTACGCCACCTTATGCAAACTGTCCGTCAGTATCTCCATCAAAAATCTCCAATCTTAAATCTCCAATGCTGAGAGAATCGCAATGATTCTTTCAGCAGTCTGCCCATCCCATAGCTCCGGAATCGCACCTTTCTTCCACTCTCCGGCAAAGAGTTTGTCCAATGCCGGTTTGATAGCCGCAGGATTCGTGCCGATGAGTTCGTTGGTACCTACGGTACAGGTCTCCGGACGTTCGGTGTTGTCGCGCAGCGTGATACATGGTACACCCATCACCGTTGTCTCCTCGGTAATACCTCCGGAATCCGTCACAACTGCCTTGGCGCGTTCCACCAGATAGTTAAACTCCAAATACCCCATCGGCTCCACAATATGCAAGTTCGGGAAGCGCTTAGCCAACTCGTCACCCGCATGGCTATCTGCTCTGTCGGGAGCACCCGACCCCCAGAGTCCATAGAACAGCTTAGCCGTACGAGGATGAATCGGGAAGATCACCGGCAGACCATGCACATTATCAATGATTTGCTCCATCATTGCACGCAGATGGTTCTCCTCGTCCACGTTAGCCGGACGGTGCATCGTCATCACGACAAACTGCTTTTCCTGGAGCTTTAGTTCGTCCCAGATTTCCGGTTTGCGGAACCGCGCCCTATTCGCCAATAGCGTATCAATCATCACATTCCCCACATGCCATACACGTTGTGGTACCCGTTCATACGCATACTTATCTTCGAGCATCATTCCATCATTGAGAGGCTTTGCCTCGCTCATTCCATCATTCATCAGCGTCGCTCCCATGCGCATGAGATTGCGATTCGCTACTTCGGACGTCGTGAACATATAATCGGCCAGACTATCCGTCACCATGCGGTTGATCTCCTCCGGCATCGTCAAGTCCCAACTGCGGATTCCTGCCTCCACGTGGCACACTTTCGTGTTCAGTTTCTTCGCCACAATCGAGCAAGCCATGGTGCTTGTCACGTCACCCACAACCATCACAATATCAGCCGGATGCGCCATGAGTTCCTTCTCAAACGCCACCATGATAGCAGCCGTTTGTTCTGCTTGTGAGCCACCACCGCAACCGAGGTTCACGTCCGGAGCCGGAATGCCCAACTCCTCGAAGAACGTGTCACTCATGTTCTTGTCATAGTGCTGTCCCGTATGCACCAGCCGATAGTGCATATCCTTTCCCGCTGCCTCCGCAGCCTTAATCGCCTTAATAATCGGTGCCACCTTCATAAAATTCGGCCTGGCCCCCGCAATCAATGTTATTTTCATATTTCTATACAATTTTCAATCTAAAACTACTCCTTCTCCCGTTTCTCCAACTGTTCCTCAAGCTCAGCCAACTCCGCGTCACCTCATATTTCTTCCCGTCTACGGCAGTAGTAAAGAATTTCTTTACAACTGAATTTGCCTCTAATTCCCTCTCGTTCAATATGTTAGCAATATGCTGACCTATACCCTGCTTAGAGGTGTCAAAAAGTTCCGCAAGCTGATTTTGGTTCTTATCCCATAGGGAACGATTAATAGCATTTTTCATCCACACGCTTCCGTCATGGGCATATAGCACCACGCTTGCTTTTCCGTCAATCGTGTTGTAGATGATGATATTGCTTTTGTTGTTTTCCATATGCTATATTATTTCGCGTGCGCTATATCAAAGCCATTTCCTATGAGAACTAATCTATTCATGCTAATTTGTTGTTCTGCTATCGCCATCTGGCGTTATTCCTCTTGCTCTATCTAATTACATACTTGATAAGTTCATGACAAGTGGTTGAATATTCTTTCAAATATGCCTGTAAACGTTCCTCTCTATTCATCGGATTATCACCAAGTAAAATATCCCTTTGCCGTTTTGCCGATTCGTTATAAATTGTGTAGATTCTTTCCTGACATTGAGGATAGTCAACTGCTCCAAGATCGGCTAACATGCGCAAATATTCAGGAAGAACTTTCTCATTTTGTTTCCAAAACAACTCATCAAAAGGAATAAATGTCTTATAAATGATAACATTGTGGTTCTCAATACTTACTTTCCCAAGGCAAAGACCATCTAAATTAAGCAAAGCCGTATTGTTGTACCCTGGTTCATCTTTTAAAAGTTCCTTTGCGCTGACTGCTTCACTGCTTATTTGTATTGCTCCCGCATTTCTTGCCAAGAAGATTGCTATTTTATCAAACTCAAATTCATTACTTTTGAGGAAACGTTCCAAATATCGTTGAAAGAAATGAGGTTGAAATACGCTCAATATCAACGTCGGTTGAAATGTCCTTCGGTCTTTCCCTATTGCCGCTGTTATAATCTCTTTCCCATATTTACCTTCATACTCGCAAAACAATGTAGGTTCCGGCTCTTTCCAAAGTGAATGTTTCTTTACTATACTAAAAAACACATACTTGTTTTTACTTTTAGGATGAGTATAATAATCAAATTTACGCCATGGATATAAATTTTGAGGGCATTTGAGTGCTTCCTTACATACCTTTGGTTTCAATGTCTTGTTGTAATAATCGAGCACATCGCGAAAATCATTTCTTATTTCGCGATATATCTCCTCATATGTCATCGTGCTCAAAATCATGCTTGCCTAATTATGGTCAAATGGATTATAATAGATTTACGATACTATTACTACCTTCCAATTTAGGTGCATTGCATCCAGGTTCTATCTCCCTCTTTCTTTACAGGGCGAATCAGATTCGCCCCTTTAATTCGTTCATCCTATGAGAACTAATCTATTCATTTTTAGATATCTCATTTATCTACTACGAGACATATGGAAAAATCTATGCATATTATAACCCGTAATAACATATATGACCTTTTATAAAAGTTAGTTTTACCTTCGGAGAATTATATCCACTTCGCCTTTTGCAGTTGAGTAATTTCCGTATAAATCTGTCTGCGTTCGTGTTTCTTTTCCTATCGGCTTATTAATTTTTCTTTGTTTGAAATCTGGAAAATATTTATTTAAAATTTCCAGCGTTGTTTGTAATGTATATTCCCTACTATCCGTTCTGACATAAATCGTACTTGTAGGAGCCATAATGTGAGAACATTTCTCAAAAACACTATCTAATAATTCATAATAATTTTCCTTATTGCCAAAACGTCCTTTATGGCTATCACTCGCATGCTGTGGGTACGGTGTTCCGCCCAGCATCCAAAGACGTAACCATTGATCTATATGATAATCCGTTACGGCATAGTATGGAGGAGATGTAAATAATAGAGAATATCTTTTGTCTGTATTTATTGTATTATCGACGATATTCTGTAATTCTTTTGTACAATCACCTAATATGACTTGTGTTTCTGTCTGAATTTGTGGTATACCCTTTTTATAACGCCATTGTAATTTTTGAACAAAAAAATCATACGGATCTATTTCTGGAGGTATAGGCAAATTATTTTTCTTCCACCAATTAATAGAATAATTCATTCCCATCGACATTGTCATTCGCATTTGGTTGGATATTCCTTCTCCAATTTTGCCATGCAAATATATGAGTATTATAGACATTAATGTTGCATCAATGGGGTTGTTTTTCCAATCTAACAACTTTCGAGCAGTACATAAAAAATTTAACACCTCATCACAATAACAAATATGAAAAAATTCAGATAGTTCATTGGCTTCCTGTACAAAATCACCTGACATATTCCTTAAACTCTGTAAACGTTCTACTACATCTTCATATTTGGCCGGATGAATTTTAACTATACCATACAACCATCCTACAGGGTTTATTTCAAATCCTAAACTATTTCTGCCTAAAACACCACCTGCATATACACTTGTGCATCGCCCTGCAAATGGGTCAATGATATTATCACCTCGCTTGGAATATTTATTAATAACATTGAACGCAAAATCAACAGGAAAAACGGCATAATACGGTCCATATCGTGCCCAACGAGCTTCTGCAGTTGAATGTCCGTTTACAATATCTGATATTTGCATAAATAGCAATAATAGTTAATTATTGTTTTTTAATTCTCTAGCCATTTTTTCAAAGATGGCATTCCCTAAGTGTAATGGTATTGCAGCTTCAGCATGAGCAGAAACCAATGGCAATATGGCGTTTGGATATCTACTTGAATATACTTTGTCTAACAAATCTAAAATATCTGCTAAGCGCGGAAATTGTTCCTTGTTTGCAGTAGATATATCAGCTTGTTCTTTTGTATATGTGGCGATAGATGCTACTATGCGCTGACCATTAGATGTTTTATAGAATAATTTACGACCAAAATAGGTGTCTTGTCCGTATGGTTTCCCGTTTTCTACATTACTAAAGATAATATTCCGCTTAATATAGCTATCGTTTAGAAGCAATGCCTTTTTTCTCGGGAACTGGTCTTTCGCTCCTTCGCTGCTAGTATCTATTGACTCAAAATGGTTTACAAAAGCTCCCGATTTTTCCACTCCTAAAATAATCATATCTTGATGACTATCATTTTTTTGGAGATCATTTATTCTGGTTATTTCCTCGCCTATAACTTTTGTTAACCATGAAGAAGTACCAAATACAGCAAGGGGGCCATCTAATACAAATGCTATTTTATGAAGAATTGGTAACCAGTGGTTTTGCTCAAACGACCTCAAAACATGAACAAACCACAATTTTTCTAGGGTAGCCATTGTCTGCGTAAACATATCCGCATTAGAGGTGCTGTCATTCATTAATTCATGTAAACGCAATGCATCTGTAGAAAAAAGGGGCTCTCCGGATTTCTCACATATGTATTCACCATAGCCATATTGCATCTTTTCTTCCACGCCATCAATAGGACTCATAGGAGGATTATTGTCTCCTTTTTCTCTTTTTAGTTTTAATAGATATTCATATGTATCCAATAATGTTTCACATTCCGTAAATATTTGATTGCGTTTCAATGTTTCAAATAATACTCTACGAAATGTAGACTTTGCATTCTTTTCTCCATTTGCTATTATATTTGCACCAGGAAGAACTGCTTCTATAGAGGATACTGTTTCTGTTTGACGCACAGCAATTGGATCCATAAATTCCGAAGCTTCCACTTCGCGTACCTTTTTCATGTCAAGAAGCACAGAAGCGACCGTCACATACCCAACGGTAGCACATGGGAATCCATTCTTCACTTCGCTTTCGGCCCGACTACCATCTACTGCCAAAATTAAATTCGGCACATTTATTGACACGTAATCGTTATTAAAACCAAATACGTCATTCTTCCATGTTTCTTCATGAAATTCGCGCTCCCGGATTTTCCAATCCTTTATTAGCTCTTTAATACGTGGATTTTCCACAATACGCTTTAAAGGAGCATAACTTGCTTTCTCTCCTTGAAATGGCATAAATTATTGTTTTGGAAGTTCAAATTTATTAATCTGAACAGGAACAACAAATAGGTTACTTAATGTTTTAACACGAATAAAACCTTTATCTTGTGCTCGTCTAATAGAAGGTTCAAAATCCGCAAAATCGTAATACTTACATAATTCTTTCGTTTCATCTGCATTATTTAAATGACTGATAAACCAATTTGCTGTATTCTTTAATATATTCTTCTGAATACTACTTACTTCTTGTGTTGCATAAACCATACCAATATGATACTTAGCACCTTCTTTAGCTGTTCTAACCCATATATCTTGTGTATTATTATCATTACCAGCCGGCAATAAGTTGTGAGCCTCTTCAAGGTACACTAATATCTCAGGGATGGCCTCTCCTTTTATAAACAAGCCCTGATTTGCTTGAAAGATTTTAGTAATTAGACGTCTTGCTGTAGATGAATTCAACTCCGGATCACCAGTAGATTGGTCTACTATAACCAACTTCCCACTCAACAACTCATTATATATTGAATCTGCGTAGTCTCCATTGGTCTTATGACTATGTTGATTTTTAGCTCGTCCCACTTGTTTTATACCACTAAATTGAAATATATCCAAAAGGTTTCTTAAATCATTCTCTGCCCATGGCTGACCACTAGAACTCTTCTGAATATATTTTTCATTGAAATCTTTGTAAGACTTTGTTTCAAAGAATTCACGGAGATACTTTATCGCTTCTGCAAAATCATGAATAGAGACACTATCACTTTCAAGCAACCGAACAAGAGAACCGTACTCCGGATGATCTTTTAACTCGTTTTTAATAGCCGTAACAAACTCTTTACCAAATAAGTTTTTAATATTAAGATTTTTATATTTATCTGGAACGCTATAACCTGCACTAGTTAAAATAGCTCTGTAGATAGCTATTTTTCTGTCGTAACGTGTGCGAACAGACTGGTTGCTTTCATAATCTTCTGGTCTTTGGAAATTAACTTGCACAAAACTTTTAATATAGTTAGCTTCTGAACTTGATAAAGCATTGTTGATTATTTCTTTCCCAGTTTGCAAATTCTCATCCAAGTAAAAATTAAGTAACATAAAATGACGATCTGGATCTTTTGGATGCGAAGTAATACCATATGTTACCACTTCATTTTCTTTTTGTTGCCCAGAGATTAATGTCCATACATTTTTAAGAGCGTTTTTATTATCTTGTTCATTTTCATTAGCATATTCGCCATTAGGATCGAAAATAAGTTGTCCTATTCTGATATTCTTTTTCCGTAATTCATATACTGATTTTGCAATAATTTTAGTGGTGTTAGATTTACCGGTTCTAGTCATTCCAAACAATGCTGTTTTTTGACAAAGTAAATCCAGTGGTGAAATTGAGACTGGTACATTGTCAACGTTTTGAAATTTTCTATTCGTTGACGCATATCGAACGTAGCCTATCTCGACTCGTTCTTGTGCTTTTTCTGGAGTATCTGTATAATTTACTATTTGCCGAAGTGCTGCTCCTGTCGGTTTGTAGACCTTTAATCCTCTATTTGGATAGTAATTGGAAATATCACTGCCAAATTTCAGTTGCAGAACATTGGCCGTTTGTTCTTCTAAATAAAATGTTCCTATAATTCTACACTTCACTCCTGCAAAACCCAGAATGTTTTTTGTGTGGAAATCCATATTACTATTATCATCCCAATGTTTACTTACTTCTCCACTAATATTTTCTGCTGTTTCTACTCTTATTCGTTCGGCCTCAGAATCCTGTGGTAGCGAAGCAGCATCCATTACTCTCAATAATATAACAGATGAATCTTCGTCTTGATAATTGATATTATTAAACTCAGGTTTTTGTGGTTGAATACGAGTTGCTATTAAGAAACTCAAACTTGGAATACCTCCCACTTCATGCCTATGAAAGTCATGAATCAAAACATTCGCGTACTCATAGTTAATTGAATACACATCACCTACATAGTTGTCAGTCTGAATTAATGATGAGAATATACTCTTTGCATCTTCTTGTTTGGCATTAGCTATATGGCTAGCTACCCCTTGTTCAATAGTGCTCATTTCTATAAAGATTTAATAGTTTTATTCTTATATTTTATTTCGTTTGATTTTAACCGTTTCTTCACTCGTTATACTCTCTCTGTCACTCGTACCCTCGTAAACCCTGTATAAATACGGCCTCGCATCGAAATTTTAGTCAGATTTTAGAATTATTGTTTTTTCTCGCTCATCTGTCGCTCTTCTCTCGGTCATCGGTCGGTGAGATGATTCTCTTTTGCCGCCTCAAGTGATTTTTGCAATTGACGCAATAGTACTTCCTTGGATGGCAACTCGGTGAGGTATTGCGCCACACGGATACCCGATTGATCCAACTGAAGGAGTTCGATTTGTTCACTGCTGCCTTCTGTACAAAGCAATAATCCCAGAGGACTCTCCTCGCCCGGTTGCATTTCATATTTCTCCAACCAACGCAGATATAACTCCATCTGACCTTTGTACTGCGCCTTGAACTTACCCAGTTTAAGATCAATGGCAATCAGCCGATGCAATTTGCGATGATAGAAAAGCAAATCCAAATAGAAGTCCTCTCCGTCAATAATCATTCGTTTCTGACGCTCCACAAATGTAAAGCCACAGCCCAGTTCCATGATGAACTGCTCCAAGTGAGCCACCAGACTATCTTCCAGCGATTTCTCCGAATACATGCCTTTAAGCCCCGTGAACTCCAGGAAGTACGGACTCTTGAAGACCAAATCCGGAGACAATTCCTCATTATCGCGCAGATCAGCCAGTTCCTGCTTAATCAGTTCCTCCGCCTTGGTGGCAATAGCGGTACGTTCAAAGAGCATTCCGTCAATCTTGGCTTGAAGGGTTCGTTTGCTCCATCTTTCGTTGGCAGCCATCGTCAGATAGAACTCTCGTTGCAACTCGTCTTTCAATGGCATAACTATCACAAAATGAGACCATGACAATTTTCGCGCCAGTGGTGCGACAATTTGGAAATCGGAAAATGTTTGGGCAAATTGCATCATTCGACGGATACTTTTCTCCTCAAAGCCCTTCGTTCCATATTCCGCTTGCAATTGTGTCACCACCTGCGACACAATTTGTTTTCCGTACTCTGCGCGCCCATTATTCAGCACCTCGGTATTGATACGATTGCCGATATGCCAGTACATAGCCGTTAACTCATAATTGGCTGTTGCAGCCACATGGGAACGAGCCGCATCAATTATTTGCCGCAAGTCTTTGAGGAGCTCCGGTGCGACCAAATCAGTAGGATTATGTTTCTCTATATCTGCCATATTTCTTTATTCTCTCTTTTATTCCTCTTCTTTCTTCTGTACCCTCAATTGCCCGATGATAAACCCGCGCAGCGTCTCGTAATACTTATCTTTCGGCACATTGGGCACTCCGTTTGTCACACCAAAGAACTCCGCATTGGCTTTTGTCAGATTCTTGTTGGCTGCCTTTTTGTATGCCTCATATCGCTCCTTCCCATATGCCAACCGTTCCGAATCATTCATCTCTATCTTGCATTGCTTCACCGCTTGCCCGAACGCATCACTGTTAGCCTTCTGGCCTTCCGTCGTCTTCTTCGGGTCTCTGTGTAACGGATAATTGCTTACAATCGTCTTTCCATGCCGATGCGTGGTATAGAACTTACTATCCCCCGTCAGCCTCCCGCTCAACTTATCGAGCAATATGTCTAATTCAGCCTTTGCCATCTTATTGTGTTTTTACGTATTCCTTACGGTGTTCTAAGCACCCGAGTACGTGTCGAGTACGTCTCGTCTACGTGTCGTCTACGTGTTTGACTGCTGATTGATCGCTATTTAACGGCTATCACTTGCAATGATGTATGCTATATTTCTATGAAATACAAATCATATCTAAAGTCAAGCCATTGCCCTGCTGCACGCAATCAGCGTGCAAAGATACAAAAAAAAATTGACATATGCAAATGCATATGCCAAAATAGTTCATTTTTTTGTGATTTTTTCAATATAGGAGGCACAAACTTAAAAACTATAAGGTTTGAAATCAATTATAAATTGATTATTGAGGTACCGGAGTTGATTACTTGGGCGATTGATTTCGGGCCGTTTTGTGTGATGTTGATAACAGGAGATTGCTCTGTTCGTTCGACGGGGACACCGGCTTCGATTTCGTCCATAGTCTCGTCATCTATCAGCACTTCTTTCTTAATATGAGCTATCAACTTACGGAACTGATTCTCAGACACCTGCTCAAATGTAAGCGTATTAATATCGCGTATCAATTTCCATGCTTCACCAAAATTTTCCAGAATAAGTTGCACCTTCTCAAAGTCACTCAAAAACGGCAAATCCCTATTCCGATCTCCACACATATTCTGCCGAATCTGCTCCAACTGATTTTCCCAATAAGCGTATATCGTATTATATTGTTCGTCCTTGCGACTAAAGTCATCCAAACTTACCAAGACAGGTGGTTTCCTGTGCTTTCTATTCTTTACGACAAGCGCTAACTCATACATACAATTGATTGAATAGAAATACAAATCTGACAATATAATCAACACATTATCAGCATCCCCTATTTCTCTTTCAAAATGCTCAATATTATGCCCGAATCCGCAATCTTCTTCATCAATACAATAATCTATATCCGCTTGTTTCAAAGAAGGGCAGAGCCAGTTCCGGACGATGGATTTGGCGGGTTGTTTCTGTCGATATGAAATATAGATTTGCATAGCCTATTCCTCCAAGGTTTGAAGACAACGGTTCAAGTAATAATTGACGTCTTCTTTCTCAAGAAGGTCATCCAACAAGTCCATTGCAGACTCCAGAGACTGATTGTCCTTGTCATACACACGAACATTATTGTATGCATCAATCAAAATCTCCGTAATCTCCTGTAGTTCATTATCTTCCAATGGATATTCCTCAGCATTTTCCGCATGTTTGCTTGACTTCTTATTGTATAGTTTTGTCAAAAGATCCAAACAATAATTCGGGTCATTCTCCGCCAACGATTTCAGATATTGATAAATCTCGTGTGAGCAGTATATGCAGACCTGCGATTTGATGAACTTATCCAGAAATTTCCGGCTATCCAACGAAGTTTCCCAATCGGCAAGATGGCGGAAAATCTCATCATATTCCTTGCTTAATTCCTTCTCCCCATAATCAAGATAGCGCAAAAGGACTTCCATCATCGGCTCCGCGAATTTCTTATCAAAATGCCGCCCCACAAAGTCAATCGCTTTCACCCTTGCTGCCTTTGATTTGTCCGCCAATTCAAACAGCATCTCCTTTGCCTCGTTGTTGCTGCAAAGCCATGCCCGGAACAACCAATCGGCAGTGACATCATTTCCCATATCAGATTTCATCGCCATCAGGAAATACGGAATCAACTGCCGGAAATCCTTGCCTATGAAATACAGTAATGGATTCGCATTATGAACAGGCAGTTTGAAGTAATTGGGATTGCCATCCCGTGTGACAGCCAAGAATAGATTCAAAGTCCTTTGATAATCGACATTTAGGAGACATGCCATGCGGAACAACATGCCTACCTTGCTGGTCACCGACGCGACCGGAACAATCTCCTCCATGATATCCAGGATGTCTTTACCATACTCCGTATCATAATAGCTCGTACACACCAAGAGATCAATCGCACGTCCCCGCTCCCTGTTAATCGGCAAGTTGTAATCAATGTTGTCCGTCTCGTCCTTGTCGCTGGATGGATGCAAGACAATATCTTTCACAAAATCATACACTTGGCAAGGCATGTGCAAGCGATTCTGAGTGTAGTAATCGATGCGCATACACAAGATGCTGTTTGTTTGCGGCTGCTCCAGATTCTCCCGCGTTCGTACCGCCTCAATCGTCCGACAGAACAGGTTGTCCAATTGGTCCTGCGCAAGGCCGAATTGAGTCAAAGTTCCCAGTCCATCCAGCGTATATTTGATATGAATAGACGGGTCTTCCAATGCCTTGAGATAGATACGCAGGAATCGTTCCGGCTGACTTTTCGCCTTCTGCGCCAACAACTCCGAATTACCTGACATAGAAGGATTTTCGAAGTCATGGAGATTATCTTTGTTGTATGAGCGCATGAGATTGAGGATGTCCAAATCGTCCTGAATATGCTCAACCGTTTCCGACTTTACCGACGGGTATCCGCAATACGTTGTGATTCGGCTGGGTTCTTCGTTCTCCAGATACTTGAATCGGCGCTTAGCCTTCTGATAATACTGATACTCTTCTGGGAATTGTTTGAGCAGACTCGTCGGGATACAATGATCATATTGAGCTCGTGTGCGCCCGATATCGTATATAGGACGTTGCCGATTGGGATGCTTGAATGGTATTTTTTCCCAATCCGGCAGGAGTGTTTTAATGATGTCCAACAAATCAGACAACTTTTCTATCGGAGGATTCGCGTTTACCCAAGCTGCAAACAGTTTAATCTGATAATGAAGCAACAAGGACGAATGGAAATGGCGGTTGATATTGTTTTTCAGATACTGAAATGCCGCCTCCTTATATTGGTTGATTCCGTCGCAGAGCGCTTGCGCCGCCACCACATGCATAATGGTCAAATCAGTCTGTACCAGTTCATTCAGTTCCTCCATCTCATTCCCATGAGGTTCTGCCTGAAGACGCTGCGCCCAATAGTCCATCATATCATCCACCAACTCCTCATGGAAGTCGGACGAATGGGAATTATGGCGATTGTATATCCAGTATGACATCGAATTCCTGATATCATCCTCCGCATCCAAGACGGAAAGAGTGGCTACATATTTCACAATATCGTAGGCAAAACGATATGCCTTGTCCGGAAAGCGCTTTTTGAGGTCATCGTAAATGAGTTGGATGTTATGCGAAATGTTCGGTTGAAACCTAAGAGATGGGGCCTTTTTGTTATTCACGTAAATCTTGAGCACACATTGCTTCAAGCGCGCTATAACCCAATCGGTGTTGTGAATGGTATTGGTATGCATCAACATCGGGAAAGCCAAAGACGCTTCGTCGGCATCCAGAAATTGCACAACAAACTTCAAATCTTCCGAGAAATCCACCCTTCCCTGCCGTTCTATAAGCGTAATCAGCCTGTTGCGATGATAGTCCGACAATCGAGGTTCGCAAAGGGTTCGCATATATGAAACGGTTTCCTGAAAATTGGAATAAAGGACTTTGCCGAAAATCGTAAACATATAGTCCTGTTGAGTCTTGTCCACTGCAAAGAAGCCGCCTTTCTTGTCAATCCAGTCCCTGTACAACGAGAATCCGGCATAGGTAGTAATGGTATTGGTAAAATGAAAGAGGTAGAGGCGGTTCGTGAAAATTTTATCAAAGATCAAAGCCCTATCGTTGGCATCATAAGTATCAAATCCTGCCAATATGGAAAGAACCAGATGACGTATATGAAAGCGGTATTTGTGACGGAATCTGTCATCGGTTTTATCAAAGAGAATAGTATGCACATTGCGCAGGAAACCATCCGAATCCGTTGTGTGCTGATATTCCAGAATCTGCTTGAGATGATTGCGCACAAAAAGTCCCTGATGTTTGGTCTCGAACATATCCTCCAGCGTCTGCTGTTTTTCAAAGAAGAGTCGGGCAAAGACATAATCAAACAGAGTTTGATGCATGAACTGCACAACCTTGTTATTCCTGACGAGGATGCCTTTAGAAATCAGTTTGTTGATTACCTTATGCCATTTAGAAGGCAAAAGATCAATATTGACAGAAAGCGTTTGCTTTTCATAAAGAAGGGTGCAGAAATTCCACAGGAAGTCCACTATTTCATCAGCTTCAGACGGACAATGGTCCAACATCTCATTCCATAGACTTGCATACAAATCCGTTAAGGACCGAATATCCGGCATCTGATTCTCCGGCAGAATGGAACAATACAAGGAGAGATGAAGCGGATTAGCCAAGAGTTTTAGAAGTTCCGGAGCAAGGTGCTTGTCTGAAACAAGATTGTTTTGCGCCAATGCCTGACGAATTTCCGTTTCTTCCAACTCGCTAACCATCACTTGCTGGCAGCTTCTCAAATCAGCAAACGATTGGTCGTAATAGAAATCATATGGCCGGCAGGAGGTGATTATTCTGACATTAGGGATTTTTGAGACGCTACGAATAAGCGCTAACATCTCCGCTAATGGTTTACGCTTCGACGACAAGACTGCTGACAAGGCATCAATTTGGTCGATGATTAAGATGGTCTTGCCTTGCGCTGCCAATTCACGGATGACTTCAACAACCGGTTTTCCGAGTCCGGCTATCTCATTCAGGCTCCGATTATGGTCTCCATCGTAAAAGATATCGGATTTGATTGCCAGAACACGACATTGCACATCATGATTCAAGGCAAGCAACACATCTTTCATGATTACAGTTTTGCCACTACCGGCCTTGCCTAACAATACGGCTATTCTCTTTTCATGGTTCTCGCCTATGGGCTCCGGAGAATTCTTAATCCAGCTCAGGAGAGTGTCAGTTTCTTTTCTATCAATGTGGTATTTGCCTATCTTGCTTGCACTATTCTCCAATGCGGCAGATAAATCAGAATATGTCTGATGGTATTGCAGATTCACCGTGTTCCATTGCTGAGCGACCACAGCCACACTGCGTTCTCCTGTTTGGGTGATATTGAATTCGTTGAGTGACATTATCTCATTACCATTGCATTCAATTCTGGCAAGGCTTCATATTGCCGAATATCATCATCCGTGTTAATATTCTGCATTATTTCAGCAATATCCTTGGCTTTTGTACAATCATGCTTAAGCATCATCTGATGACAAGTTATATTCGTTTGAAGTTCATATATATATGACACCTTTTTGTAAATCTTTACCCATTCAAATTTGTCAATTGGAAATAATCAGCTAAATCTCTCATTAATGTTCTTCCTTTATAATAACTCTGCCAGTTGGCATCAATATGGACTTCCCCCGTATTTGGATCTCGTTTTTCTTTAAAATAATATTTTTTATTATCTTCTTTCTGCTGGACAGATCTCTCGAATTCATCCCATTGAACCAATATATCACTAACAATATTTCGCACATATTCTCCGTATTCAGCAGTAGCAATATCTTGTCTAAATTTATGACCTACCACCGTAACTATAGAATATCGAGCATACTGTTTCACATTTGCCTCCAGAAGTCGTTTATTCGTCAACTCCATGAGAGTCATATAGGCAAATACATATTCTTTATACTTATCTGCACTTGGTATATGTTTATTGAAATCATTTTTAGAGAACAATTTGTCCGTACTGCGTTGACGAGCCATTACCGGATTATTCGAAATGGCAATACAACATCGAATAAAATCTTCACGATCAATAATCTGATGTCTTTCAATATACTTATTCCTAATACCATCTGCATACTCACCTCGTTTGCGCTCATAATACAAACCAAAATCTTTGAATATGCGTTGTTGCAGTTCAATCTGCACTCTATCGTTCGCACGTCTATCTGCCTCCGATACTTGTGATTGCTGGTTAGTCGCGTTGGATATTTCTTCTATCAACTTCAATTTTTGCGCTTGCTCTTCCGAGGACAACTCTCGTCCTTCATCATTAAACGAGATTACTTTCAATAATACTTCTTTGTCTTTAAACACATCCTCCATAACGTTCCCAATGAGAACTTCTTCATATATTCGACTTAGAGTAAATGCCGTCTGACCACCATTAATGATTTGAGGATTTGTCAGATTTAAGATAGCTGTATTTTTTCGTCCGGCAGTATCATTATAGATGGTCTCATCAGCCAACATTGTAATACCATTATTAAAAAGAGCAAATTCATTAGTTGATCGATCCATAATAGATGACCGAATCTTGTCATTGACGCTATTTGTCAGTTCCAAATAACTTCGTGGATTAAATCTTAAAATAGAATTTTTATACTGATACAAGATACGTCCTATTTCTTGAGTAGGCACGTATTGAATACTAACAGTACATTCACCATACGAAGTTTCCGGATAGTATTGTATGCGAGCGCCACCACTCTCCTTGTTTACATTCAGTGTTATTCGCAGTTCCTTTGGATTAAAAAATGTTCCGGACACAGTTGGAAATACTAACTCATCATATACTCGTTCTGCATTATATACCTCAATAGGATATACTCCTATTATACGTTTAAGTAATGTTTCAGCAACTTTGCTAATATTAGCCAAAATAACGACCACATAGGTATATCTTGCCAGATCTGGTATATCACGCATCTCCCTTTGGAGTTGGAATATCTTCCCACAATATTTATGCCCGTTTTCATCCTCCTCATATCCCTCTGTTATGCGTTTCACATCCATCGAGAATAACTCCTCAAACGTAATATCCTTATGATCAAAATTTGTATCCGTGTTTCTAAACTTTGATTGTATTAAGAATAATTTCTTACCTTCTTTATCAATAAAATATGCATCTATACCTCCGTCATTGGCACCATCCGTCACATAATGTTCACGTTCTTCAAAATCCATCAAACCGTACATCACCTTCAAATATAGATGTATATATGCTCTTGAACGGGCATGTAATAAATCTTCATCTGTAGTTAGCGAATGATAACGTGTCATATTTTCTGGGGCTTCTTCACATATGTGATCCAAAATGCCAACCAAATCAGTGTATTTACTCATAATAGTATTTGTTATTATGCATATTTATTTTGTTATTCACTTAAACCTCTTCCAGAATTCAGCGCCTCCGCGCTTCGTCTCTTCCACCGATTGCGGATAGTTCTCAATAAACCATGTAAGGAACTTGGCACAGTCGACTTTGTCGCTTAACATCTGCTTCCGTCGCTCTGCCCACACTTTGCGTCTCTGCTCTGATGGCATCGCTACCAACGCCTCGACGCGCTTGTATAATTCTTCTACTCCACTCGGCTGGAGGGAGCCATCGTTGCGACGGATCGGAGAATCGGCAGGAAGGACACTTGCGTGTATTCCGTAGCCGAGTTCGTAGGTGTCTTCCAGTTCGCGGAGATAGCCGATGCGGCCAACGAAGTCGTTGAAGCGGACGAAGGGTACGCCTAAGACTCCGGCTTCGGCAGCCATCGTTTGGCTATCCCCGATGTATAGACTCGCGAACGCCATGACGTGGTGCATGTCAAGCGGATTGATCTTAATGCGGTACTTCTCAAACTGCGGTTCCAAGGGACGTTCGGAAGTGATATAAATGGTGCCGAAAGGCTCCAAAATCTTCACCAATCGCTCTGCTATTTCAGTATTTATTCCACGTATTCCCGCATCGTGATGCGCGTTCAGGGAAGAGAAACGCATGATGAAATATGGTTTTGAAGCATCAATGCCATATTTCTCCAGCACAGCCTTTGATGGCGTGAAGTTATTCGGATGGAGATACGCTAACTCCAGATTTGCTGGGTACTTAACAGATTTATATTCCCAATGCCAATTGTCGCACACTTGCGGCGTGACGACATACTTTGCAATCGGAAGAGCCTGATACGAGAAGAGAGGCACGACACGCGCATCATCTTCGCCAATTACAAAGATAGGTTTGCGATATAGGAATCGTGTGGTATAAGAAATAATGGCACCAATAAGTATATCAATATGATTATCCCGCACAAATCGTCCTACGTTCCAATCAATCTTGAGCACCGACTTAATCAGTGCCAGTTTGGATGTGCTTGTTCGGTTCTCACGCACAATGGTGTACTCAAACCCTGCATCATCCATCAATTGCCGCAACACATCTTTCTCTTTCACGGCAAAAAACACCTGATGTCCGTCTGATTTCAGTTGTCGCGCTGTATTCTTAAAATAATGAAAATGAGCAGGATGCCCCAAGAATATACCTACATTCATGATTTCAGTTCTCGTATCGTTTTAAATTCATATCCATGATTTTTCCAATATGCCAGTTCGTTCTCCAGCAGCGCCACGCACGGCTTGCCGAGGTTCCGTCTCTTAAGCCTTGCACGCAGCACACCGCTAAAGAAATGCACGATTGGATTCTTTGATCTACGCACTATATGTTGTGTCTCTTGCCGATCCAACACTTCTCCGGGATGAAAGAGAAAACATATCACCTTATTATTAGTTCGCATCGTCTCGCGTCGCAAAAGCCACCGCGTCAGATGGTTCAGACACGGACTGATCCGCATCAGGGTACTGATATACGGCAGTCCCCATGCGGATACCGGTACTTCGGTAATGCCGGACTGTCCTGCACGTGCCAGATTGTCGGATGCTGTCTCATACACGGTACGAGGAGCACCTATCCACTGCAACTTCTTCTTGCTGCCCAACGACATGAACGCATCCAGTCGCTGCGGAGCCACACTGCTATCGTGGGTATACCCTGCCTCACGCAATGCGCTCACCGTATTTTCATTCACGCGCAATGCCGGAGCACGAAACGACACCACGGGTTGTTTCGCCACCTTATCGATCGTCTCTTTTGCACGACGTAGATGCTCCACCTGTTCCGCAGCCGACAGCACATCAAATGCCTTATCGCTATCATGCACCCATCCGTGACATGCTACTTCATGTCCCTCGCGCTCAATCATCTCGACTATCTCCGGATGCTGCGCTATCATCAAACCCTGACAGAAGAAGGTAGCTTTGACTCCGTATTTCTTATACAGCGCCAACACCGTAGGTAATGCTTCCGTTGTCACACGTTGCGCTATCTCGTCATCATACGCCACACCGGTTATCGTCGTAGCCTCAACGTCGTTGGTGATACAAACTATTTTCATCAGAAATTATAATACAATCCTATCTTACATGTTATATTTCTACCCTGCTCCATGAGCGGTGAGTATTTGTCCAAGAAATACGTGCTCAACGCATCTCCGGTTAGTCGTGCACCATCCCACGATGTCTGTCCCCGGTCTTCCGATGCGATCGGTTCGGAAGCCGGAGCAAATCCTTGCGCATGGTTGTACTTCAACGTCAACGCCGCAAAGCAGTTATTGAAAATCTCATACCGCACACGCAATGCCAAAACCTGATTACGCCACACTTTCTCGCTAAACGATTTCTGCGAGATAGAACCATCGCGATAGTAGTTATGATATTGATTAAATCGCGTATCGTTGCAGTACGACAACTGAATATCCAGTCCGCGAATAGGTCTATAGCCTATCTCCGCATAGATATTCTGCGAGTTGACCCCCAATGGATTGCCCAACAACTGTCCTCCGCTGGAGTACCAGAGTGTACTCACCTGATTGATGTACGTGCCGATATAAGTCCGCGTAAACTCTCCCCGCACACGCAGTCCATCGCATGGCCAATTCCGCACGGCCAGTCCGACTTGATAGGTAATCGGATTGCTCTCCGGATTGCCTTTCTTCAGTCGCGCCAATTTAAACTCATCCAGATAGAACGAGCCATAGACATACAGGTGCTTCAGGTTCCGCGTACTGATGGTAAAGAACGCTTGCGAGTTCTGGTTCTGTGTTCCGGCACCTTTGGTCAGCAGATGATCCAACGATTTATAGAACGCAATAGGAATGAAATACGCCGCTTGTACGTTTCGCTCCGCATAGACGATGGAGTTTCCCAGCGAGAACTCGAGATATTTGATTGGCATAAACGTCAGCATGTTCGCTGCCATATATTTCCGCTCGATGATAAGATCCTCCGTCTTGCCTTCAAACAAGTATGCCGTATCAATCGCATCCGGAGTGAGCCATGCATGGAAATAATTAAACTCAAACCATCGCACCGGTGTCAGCTTCAGCATCAGCATCGGTACGGATGGAGCTGTCTCAGACCATATCGCTGATGCGTACTGCGCATTGCCCCATTGGATTCGCTCTTTCTGAAAACCGATACTACCCCACCATGTATATACCGATATACCTCCGGTGGACTGACTCCAATCATAGTTCGGAGTCACATACCCGCTTCCGTGCGTATGCGGCACGTTGGAAACGCCATATAACTTCGTCCAGATACTGAGGTGCTTGCATATATCCATCTGCACCTCTGCGCCAAACCGATGCTCCGTCTGCCATCCTTTCTTATTCACTTCCACTTCGCCTCCCAGCACCGGACGCACCAGCAGTGTAAACCGCTTATTCGGCGTATTCACTTGCTTGGCATTGGTGTACTGCAATGTCGGTTGGGCGATACTGAGCGCCAAATCGGACTTATGCGTATATTGCACCCAGTTGCTCGGCAACGTATCCAATTCCAATGCATAGTCATTCAGATAGAACGCTACCTCTTTGCGCAACCGCGGACTCAACACCGAATCTGCCTTTGCCGCTTCGCTCAACCGCACCGCAATGAAATTCCGCGTATAGGGTTTGATAGCCGGATTAGCATCGATCGCATGCACGCTCACCAGTTCATCCAATAAGTCGTAGACTCCATTCCCCAATGGCGTAACCGTTTGTGCCCACGCGCATATACATACGCACGCGCTCAATAATAATATGTATAGCCGCTTTCTCACCACATCGTACCGGGATACTTCTGCTTGTTCTCCTCGATGATCTCTTCGTAGCTATAGATTTTCTTCGCCGGATTACCCAGCACCAACGTACAGGGTTTCACCTTGCTACCCACGACACTACCGGTACTGACGATGGCATACTCGCCAATCTCCGCGCCGGGCAATAACGTGCAATTGATCGACACCAGACAATGATGCCGCAGTATCACCGGTGCGGCTTCACACTTGATGATTCCGTCAAAATGCGTACGCACGTTGGTGTGGCACAAAACAGTGCTACCACCATTCAGACTTGCATAGTCCTCGATGAACACCAATTCCGGATAGGCATTGTCAATTGAGCATTCCGGTCCGATAAACACATGCTCGCCTATATGACATCCTCTGCGCCGATGCATCCAGATGCGCCACTTGTTAATGGGGCAGAAATACGCTAATCGATATAAGATGATATTCCGTATCTTGCGGTACGCAAAATACAGCGGATTCATCTTACGTCGTGCGCTGGATGATTTGATCGTTCCGAGCAGCGAGTCCTTATGGTCAAAGAACGGCATCGGAAACTTCTCCGGTATATCAAACTGCGTCATATTAAGCTTTCTTTGTGGCTACCACGTTGTACAAGTCGCCAATCGTCTTGGAGTTCATGATGTCCTCACCACGCAAGTTCACTTCGTACTCCATCTTAATCATTGCCATGCACTCCAGTCCAAGGATAGACGACCATTCGTCGTTATCACGGAAATCGGTATCCATCGTGAAGTTCGATGTATCCGTGTCTTCAAACAGACCGGCAAAATTCTCAATAAATTGTTCTTTATCCATCTTATTGTTTAATTAATGCTGTTAAATCAATACTCTTCAGTTTACTGCTCGACTGCACCATGTGGCAAGCCGGAACACTCTGCTCTACAGTACATCCGGACGATACTACCGCTCGCTCGCCAATCGTTACTCCGGGCATGATGGTGCACCGCACCGCTACAATCGCATCTTTCTCAATCACTACCGGCTTCACTTCGGCATTGAAAATGCCTTTCCATACCTCGTAGGGATTGAAATGCGTCAGCAGCATGCACTGCGCATTAATGCTTGCTCCGTCGTAGATATAGATGTACTCCGGGTACATGTTGTCGAGGAAACAATAACGTCCGATATACACACCCTTACCGATATGCACGCCTCTCATGCGATGAAAGAGCACACGCAGTCCATTTAGCGGACAGCGGTATGCCCAGTTCCACAGGATGGTGTTGCACACTTTGCGCAACCGTTGTCCCAACGACTTATGCGGGTGACCATACGGAATTAGTTTTGCTTCCTTAATCACCCATGTACTGCTATCACTACTCGTAGCCATTACACTTTGCTTTTAACGATGCGGAGCACCGATGCATAATCAACCATCTGACCTATCTCTTCCGGTTCGAGAGAGATACCAAATTCCATTTCCAACTCAATCACCAGGTTCAACTGGTTCATCGAGTCCCATGCTGCGCAGTTCTTCTGCGAGCAAGTCTCGTCCAACGACGGATCTTTAAACACACGACGTAACACGTCTAATAACTGTTGTTCCATATCTATTCTATTGTATAATAATCTTTTATTGTTGTATCCAAATCGGCGATTTTTGCTTCGAATTGATTGTTGCCGCAATCGCGCAATCCCATTCGCGCATAGAAATCCACGACTTGTCCGTTCTTCGCAGTAGGGATATACTCTCCATGCAGCGCACCGCTATACTGCGCAACCACGCTCTTGAAGAACGCTTCTTCGATGCCCTTCCCCAGTACACGACAACTCATCAGCATCGTATCGATGCGCCATCCGTTCTCCGGCACGAGGATCATCAGTCCCGTGATGCCGTTATCGCCAAACCGGTCGCTCACAGCAAGCGTCCACACCTCCGCACCACGCGCTATCATGCTGCGTATATCATCTTCCGTATAACGACGCGTCGTCAGGTTAAACTGGTTCGTCTTCTGCGTCATCTGCGCCACACGCGGTATCGACACGCTCTCAGCCGCTACACGCTCAATCTTCAACTTCATCTCCAGCGAACGCAGAAAATCCGTCATGTCCGTGAACTGCGCTTCCAACTGTTTCCGACTCGCATTCTGCCGGTACTGCTCCGTCTTCTTCCGGTCCTCGTCCGTCAAGGCATACACGCAGAAATACTCCCGCACCAACTGTGCATACAATTCAGCCAACCCATAGGGTTGCGCAGGAAACTCCGGCACGGCTACCATCGGCAACTGCTGCCGTATCAACTCCCGTTCCGTCGGGTTATCGTCCACAAACACCATGCTGTCCAACCCTATATTCAACTCCTCCGCAATCGCACGTATGTTCGTCGCCTTGTCCTGCCAGTTAATCCGCTTGCTCACAAAATCCTCCAGTTTCAGCGGCATCTCTCGCGCCGCAAACAACGCCTCCACATCCGCTTCGTTATTCTTCGAGCAGATAGTGAGAATCACTCCCGCGTTTGCTAACTCTCTCAATCCTTCCTGCCAAGCATGAAACGCCTTTCCCGGATAATCGCCATCGAGCTGCACACCTTCTATCCCGTCTTCTCCGAGCACACCACCCCACAACGTGTTGTCCAAGTCCAGCACCAGACATTTCTTCCGCTGCAGCGCCAATGCACGTTGTTGTTCTGCGAGCCACGTCCCGAAAGCACCCTTCAACCGCGGATTGATGATCATCTGCGAGATGAAATAGAATTTCCAATCGATCCGCTCACTCTGAGGATACTGCTGCAGGAACTTCCCGAAGTCCACCACCTTGATGTTCTTCCGCTCCGCAGCGAGACTCCAGGCGGTGTTGTTAAACGCCTCGATGGCTTGCGCCAAACGTCGATCACTAAGGTTCGCGTTTGTTTCCCAGATGCACTCCAGCGTCAGCACTAACAGCGGTTTGTCACCAATCTGTCCGGCAACCCACAGCAAGCGTTGCGCATAACTCTCCACTTCAGCCACCAACTGCTCTCG
>Ga0247611_10002578_pt1 | contig 28773 bp, 26 predicted proteins | sample 177DNAGHGhighgp2_FD_192422 | JGI IMG/M metagenome (GOLD analysis project Ga0247611, IMG submission 192422) | Sheep rumen microbial communities from Palmerston North, Manawatu-Wanganui, New Zealand - 1770 DNA GHGhigh gp2 | ecosystem: Host-associated > Mammals > Digestive system > Stomach > Rumen... | reverse complement strand
ACTTTTAGTTGACCGCTATATGATTAGTCTTTTTTATTTATCATAATTATTATATTTTTAACTATAACATTAATAAATTCCATATTACCTATTAAACCAGTATACTGATTATAAATATTTCCAAAGAATTCATCAATGATCGATGGACTCATTCTTGAACAAGATACTTGAATTGCATATCTAATATTTCTTTCAATTGATTCTTTAGTATCACCACATTCTTTTGCTAGTATATTATATAAATTAGTATTAATAGGAACATTATCATTAATAACAAGAAAAATTATTTTATATAATAAATGAACTCCTCGATACTTGAAAGATAATCCAAGAAAACTAAAAAAATTAAGTATTTCTTTATCAATTGCTTCTTTATAATTAGTTTTATTATTACAAATGATATCAATTTTATCTAAAAAATTAGAAAAAATAATAGGTTTTATTAATATATATGAAATATTATATGAAGATATCATTTCAATAACACTATCCATATAATAAGGAAGAATAATAATAACTTTAACTTTATTATTAATCTTTTTTAAATAATCGTAACCATCATATTCACTCATAAAATAATCAATTATTATTAGATCATAATTATTAATATTATTTAAATTATTACTGAAAACAAATTTAAAAAAAGAGTTATCCTTAATATAGTTTTTAAAAGAATCCATAAAACTACTATCATTTGATAGCAACAAAATATTTTTCATTATTCCTCATATAAACTACATTAAAGATTACTCTTTACAATTTTTTAACTTTCTTCTTTATAAGAAATGGTTCATAATAACTTAAAATATCTTTAGATAGACCATACTCATTATAATAGAAAATATCAAGCATCATACCATAGATATCTTCTTTTAAATCATCATCAATAGGACCACGAGACTTATTAATTTTTCTAAAAATAGCTTGATAATCGTTATAAGCCCTTTTATTATGCGAATCAAGATGATTTAAAAATTGGTGTCCAAAACGGGTTAAAATTGCTCCATTTTCTAATTCTTCTGTTCCACCAGCTCTTCTTTCACGAATATGGTGAAAAGTATATGTATTATCATTTGTAAGCTTAAAGCCCATCCAGTCTTCATCACCTGGCTCATACATATCAATCATTCTTAGTAATACATTAGAGTAAACTTTCTCTTGTTTCTGGTTTTTTTTGTCCTTTTTTCTTCCATATTTTTTAATTTTATCTTTTTTATGATGCTTTTTCTTCATAACCTAAGCTCCCTTTACAATATCAATCATTTTTCTAATAGATTCCGTTTTCAATGAACTTCCACCTACTAAAAAACCATCAACACTATCTATTTGCATAAGCTTTGAAATATTTTCATCACTTACACTTCCACCGTATAGTACTTTTAATTCCACTCCATATTTATTATACACATAATTTTTTATATTTGAAATAATTTCATCAATAAAATCATTAGTTGGTGTTTTTCCACTACCAATAGCCCATATTGGTTCATAAACTAAGATAACTTTATCTAAATTATCATTACCAAGAAAAGCTTTATTAATTTCATCAATGCATATGTAATAAGTTTCATTTTTGCTATTCTCATCCCCAGTTTCCCCAATACATAATAATGGTGTAACATCATTATCGATACATAGCTTTATTTTTTTATTTACATAACGATCATCATAATAATTAGCTCTTCTTTCAGAATGACCAACAATACTATATTTAATACCTAATTCTTTTAATTGATAAATAGAAACATCACCTGTATAAGCGCCATTCTTATTAAAAGCGATATCTTGAGATCCAACAATAATATTATTTTTATTAAATTTTTCAATATAAATAATTGATGGAAAGAAAATTGTATTATCCAAATTGTTCTTTTTTATTTCTTTAATATAATCATCTATTTCATGAGGAAGAAGATTCATTTTTAAATTGAAACCGAGAATCTTCATTATTGCACCTTGCCAATAATAGCTACTCCAGGTAATTCTTTTCCTTCTAATAATTCAAGAGATGCGCCTCCACCAGTTGATATATGTGTTACATTATCTTTAAAACCTAGTGAGATAACAGCTGCTGCTGTATCACCACCACCAACAATAATCTTAGCGTTATTTTTATCTAATAATTTGCAAACACCAATAGTACCATTACAATATAATGGATTTTCACAAACTCCTAATGGACCATTCCAAACAATTGTTTTAGCTGATTTAATATAAGCTTCAAAAATATTAATAGTTTCAGGTCCAATATCTAAGCCAATATCATCTTTATCAAGAAAACCTTTAGTTACAGCTTCGCCACCAATTTCTTTTGAACATACATGATCTATTGGAAGAACAATTTTATTTGTCTTTTTAAGTAAGTCTTTGCAATAATCAAGTTTTTCTTCTTCAACTAGAGAATTACCAACGTTTAAGCCTTTAGCTTTTAAGAAAGTATAAGCCATTCCTCCACCTATTAAGATTTTATCAACTTTATCAATCAAGTTTTCAATAATACCAATCTTATCACTTACTTTAGCTCCACCTAAAATAACAATAAATGGATATTCTGGGTTATTAATAACTGGTAACATATTATCAAGTTCTTTTTGAACTAAGAAACCAACGCCACTTGGAAGATATGATGCAATACCAACATTAGAAGCATGAGCTCTATGACATGTTCCAAAAGCATCATTAATGAAGATATCACCAAGAGATGCCCAATATTTACCAAGTTCAGGATCATTACCACTTTCTTTTTTGCCATCTAAGTCTTCATAACGAGTATTCTCCATTAATAAAACTTCTCCTGGTTTTAAATTATTAATAGCATTTTCTAATTTTTCTCCTCTTGTATAATGAGAAAAATAAACATTTTTATCTAATAATTTACATAATTTTTCAGCTACTGGTAATAAAGTGTTTTTTTCCTTATCACTTTCTTCTTTAACTCTACCAAGATGTGACATAAGAATAACTTTTGCTCCATTATTTATTGCATAATTAATTGTTTCTAAACTAGATACAATACGATTATCATCAGTAATTACACCATCTTTCATTGGTACATTAAAATCAACTCTTATAATTACCTTTTTATTATTTAAATCAAAATCTTTTATATTCTTCATACACTCTCCTTATTCTCATATTTATTTTAACACAAAAAAAGATTGAGTTAAACTCAATCTTTAATTATTCCATAAATTCATTCTCTAATGCTTCCATTGGTTCATCTTCTGCGAATTGGTTAGCTAAATCATAATCAACTTTTTGATATGCTTTAATACCAGTTCCTGCAGGGATAAGTTTACCAACGATAACATTTTCTTTAAGACCTACTAAATTATCAGTCTTACCACGAATAGCTGCATCTGTTAAGATACGTGTTGTTTCTTGGAAAGAAGCAGCAGATAAGAAGGAATCAGTTCCAAGAGATGCTTTAGTAATACCAAATAATACAGGTACACCAGTAGCAGGACGTTTACCTTCAATGATAATCTTCTTATTTCCATCAGTAAATTCATGGAAATTAACAAGAGAACCAGGAAGTAAATAAGTATCTCCACTATCAACAACTCTAATCTTATCAATCATACGTTTTGCAATAACTTCAACGTGTTTATCAGAAATTTCAACACCTTGACTACGATATGCATTTTGAACTTCTTTCAAGATATATTCTTGTGTAGTAAGTGGGTCAGTTACTGTTAATAATTCTTTAGGGCTAATAGCACCTTCAGTTAATTTATCTCCAGGAACAACCATATCACCTTTTTCTACACGAAGTTTAGATCCATAGTTAGTTACATGTTCTTTTGTCTCTAATTTATTTTCAACAACAATCTTATATTTACCATGATCTTCAGTAATTTTTGTAACTTTACCAGATATTTCAGCAATTGTTGCTTTACCTTTAGGGTTACGAGCTTCGAATAATTCTTGTACACGAGGAAGACCTTGTGTAATATCTTCTTCACCAGCAACACCACCAGTATGGAATGTACGCATTGTAAGTTGGGTACCAGGCTCACCAATTGATTGAGCAGCCATTACACCAATAGCTTCACCAACTTCAACAATATTACCAGTAGCAAGGTTACGTCCATAACATTTGCAACATACACCATTAGGTGTGTTACATGTAAGTAGTGAACGAACTTCAACTTCAGTAATACCTGCATCTACTATTTTTTCAGCAATACTTTCAGTAATTAAATCATTACGTTCAACAAGTACTTTTCCATTCTTTGGATTAACAACTTGTTTACTTGCATAACGACCAACAATACGATCATATAATTTTTCAATTACAGAACCATTCTTATCATTAATGAAGGCATGAACCATAACACCTTGGTCAGTACCACAATCATCTTCTTTAACAATAATATCTTGAGCTACATCAACTAAACGTCTTGTTAAGTAACCTGAGTCAGCTGTCTTAAGGGCAGTATCGGCAGATCCTTTACGAGCACCATGTGTTGATAAGAAGAATTCATCAACAGATAGACCTTCTACGAAGTTAGATGTAACTGGAATTTCAACTGGAGTACCATCTGGTTTAGCCATCAAACCACGCATACCAGCAAGTTGTGTAAAGTTAGAAATGTTACCACGAGCTTTAGAGTTCATCATCATGAAGATTGGATTATCAACATCTTCTTTAGCATAAACTTCTAGTTCTTTTTGAACTTCAGCTTTAGCATTATTCCATATTTCAATTACTTTATTATAACGTTCTTCATTAGTTATTAAACCACGAGTATATTGTTTATTAACTGTATCAACAAGTTTATTGGAATTTGCAATAATTTCACCTTTCTTAGTACTTGTTTTAACATCAGCTGCTGAAACAGTAATACCAGCAAGAGTTGAATACTTGAATCCTAAATCTTTTAGTCTATCAAGCATGATACTTGTTTCCGTAGTTCTATAACGTTTGAAAGTTTGAGCAATGATACTTTCTAGTGTTCCTTTAGCAAAAGGTTTAACTAGAGGCATCTTAGCAATTTCTTCTTTAATATTAACACCCATATTTAAGAAATATTTGTTTGGAGTCATTGTTGTAATATTTTCATCAGTTGGTTCATTAATATAAGCAAATGAATCTGGTAAAATTTCATTAAATATTAATTTACCTGGTGTTGTTACTAAATATTTATCTTTTTGTTCTTCAATAAATAACTTATGTTTAAATGAACGAACAGGAACAGCAATTCTTGTATGAAGCGTAATTTCACGTCTTTCATAAGCCATAATAGCTTCATTAGAGTTTTTAAATACTCTACCTTCACCATCTAATCCTGCTTTTTCCATTGTTATATAATAGTTACCTAATACCATATCTTGAGATGGAGTAACAATTGGAGATCCATCTTTTGGATGTAGGATATTATTTGCACCTAACATTAATAATCTTGCTTCTGCAATAGCTTCTTCAGAAAGTGGTACGTGAACAGCCATTTGGTCACCATCGAAGTCAGCGTTAAATGCTGTACAAACAAGTGGATGTAATCTAATTGCTTTACCACCAATTAGAATAGGTTCAAATGCTTGAATACCTAATCTATGTAATGTAGGAGCACGGTTTAATAATACTGGATGCTCTTTAATAACATCTTCAACAATATCCCATACTTGTGGATCTTTATTTTCTATTAAACGTTTAGCTGCTTTAATATTTGAACAAATTGGTTCAGCACTATCTTTTCTTCTTGTTGTTAACGCATGAATAACATGTGGTTTAAATAACTCAAGAGCCATATCTTTTGGAATACCACATTGATACATCTTAAGATCTGGTCCAACAACGATAACAGAACGACCTGAATAGTCAACACGTTTACCTAATAAGTTTTGACGGAAACGACCTTGTTTACCTTTTAACATACTAGAAAGTGATTTCAAAGGACGATTTCCTGCACCAGTAACACTTCTTCCACGTCTACCATTGTCAAATAATGAGTCAACTGCTTCTTGAAGCATACGTTTTTCATTTTGAATAATAATTTGTGGAGCATTTAAATCAATTAACTTCTTTAAACGGTTATTACGGTTAATAACACGACGATATAAGTCATTTAAGTCACTTGTTGCAAATCTTCCGCCATCAAGTTGAATCATTGGACGAAGTTCTGGAGGTATTACTGGAATACAATCAAGAATCATCCATTCTGGTTTATTATCTGATTGATAGAAAGCATTTAGTACATCAAGACGTTTAATTAAACGAATACGTTTTTGACCTTGAGCACCTTCAAGTTCTTCTTTAATCTTATTAATTTCTTCTTCAATATTAACTTGTTTTAATAATTCTTTGATAGCTTCAGCACCCATACCTACTTTGAAACCATCACCATATTTTTCATAATATGCACGATATTCTTTTTCAGATAATGTTTGCTTATTTTCAAGAGGGGCAATACCTTTATCAATTACAACATAACTAACAAAATATAATACTTCCTCTAAGTCACGTGGTGACATATCAAGAACTAATCCCATACGAGATGGAACTCCCTTAAAGTACCAAATATGTGATACTGGAGTTGCAAGTTCAATATGACCCATACGTTCACGACGTACTTTACTTCTTGTTACTTCAACGCCACAGCGGTCACAAACGATGTTCTTATAACGAACACGTTTGTATTTACCACAGGCACATTCAAAATCTTTAGTTGGTCCAAAGATTTTTTCACAGAATAATCCATCACGTTCTGGACGTAATGTACGGTAGTTAATAGTTTCAGGTTTCTTAACCTCACCATAACTCCATGATCTAATCATTTCAGGAGATGCAATTCCTATCTTTAATGCAGCAAATTTATTAACATCTATCATTAGAATTCCCCTCCTTCATCTAAATCAATATCTTCATCATCGATATCATCTAAACTATCCTCATCATCAAATTCTGATTCTTCATCCCAGTCATCATCTGGTTCAACATCTTTAACAATAGGATTTAATTCAACTTCATCAAGATTTGGATTAATATCTTCTTTATCCTCATCTTCTTCAATTTCTTTAAGATCTAGTATTTCACCATCATCATTAATAATCTTTAAGTCTAAGCCTAAAGCTTGGAACTCTTTCATCAATACTCTAAATGATTCTGGAACACCAGCTCTATTAACATCTTGTCCTTTAATAATTGATTCATATACTTTAACACGACCAATTACATCATCAGATTTAACAGTTAAGATTTCTTGTAATGTATGAGCAGCACCATAAGCATATAGAGCCCAAACTTCCATTTCACCAAATCTTTGACCACCAAATTGAGCTTTACCTCCAAGTGGTTGTTGTGTAACTAATGAATAAGGACCAGTACTTCTTGCATGAAGTTTATCATCTACCATGTGGTGTAATTTAATCATATACATAACACCAACTGATACACGATTATCAAATGGTTCACCAGTACGACCATTATATAAAACAGTCTTTCCATCTGGTTCCATATGAGCTTCAGCCATCATTTCATGAACATCATCTATTGTTGCACCATCAAATACTGGTGTAGCACAGTAAACTCCTAATTTCTTAGCAGCCATACCTAAATGAAGTTCTAGGATTTGTCCAATATTCATACGTGATGGAACACCCATTGGGTTTAACATTACATCTACTGGACGACCATCTGGTAAGAATGGCATATCTTCTTGTGGAAGAATAAGTGAAATAACACCTTTATTACCATGACGACCAGACATCTTATCACCAACTTGAATCTTACGTTTTTGAATTATGTAAATTCTAATTACTTTAGATACACCAGCTGGTAATTCATCATTATCTTTTCTACTATATATCTTAACATCGTGAACAATACCATCGCCACCATGAGGTACACGTAGTGATGTATCACGAACTTCTCTTGTTTTTTCACCGAAGATAGCATGTAATAATTTTTCTTCTGAAGTAAGTTCAGCCATACCTTTTGGTGTAACTTTACCAACTAAGATATCACCTTCATGTACTTCTGTACCAATCATTACAATACCATTTTCATCTAAGTTCTTACGAGATTCTTCACTAACATTTGGAATATCACGAGTAATCTCTTCAGGACCTAATTTAGTATCACGACATTGCATTTGATAATCTTCTAGATAAAGTGATGTAAATACATCGTCTTTAACTAAATTTTCATTTAATACAACGGCATCTTCATAGTTATAACCATTAAATGTCATGAAGGCAACAACCATATTTTTACCTAAAGCAAGTTCACCTTGATTAGTACTTGGTCCATCAGCTATTGTTTGACCACGTTTAACTTTATCACCTACATGAACAATAGGACGTTGATGTGAAATAGAACCAGAGTTTGATAACTCAAAGTTAGACATATAATAAACATCTTGTCCTTTAGCATTTTTAATAACTATCTTCTTAGCATCAACATAATCAACAACACCATCAGCTTTAGCAAGAACTACAGCACCAGAATCACGGGCAGCTGCATATTCAACACCAGTTCCAACAAAAGGAGCTTCACTTCTTAAAAGTGGTACTGATTGACGTTGCATGTTTGCACCCATCAAAGCACGAGTCGCATCATCGTGTTCCAAGAATGGAATACAACTTGTTGTAACAGCAACTACTTGTTGTGGCGATACATCAACATAATCAACATCTTCTGATTTTGTAATAATGTTTTCACCTTTATAACGAGCTGTTACTTTTTCAGGTACAATATTAAAATTATCATCTACTTCAATAGTAGCTTGAGAAATAACATAATCTTGTTCTTCATCAGCAGTTAAATAAACAACTTCATCAGTTAATTGCTTATTTTCAACCTTACGATATGGAGTCATAATAAATCCATATTCATCTATTTTAGCGTAACTTGCAAGTGATGTAATAAGACCAATGTTTTGTCCTTCTGGTGACTCAATTGGACAAATACGTCCATAGTGACTTGGGTTAACGTCACGTACTTCAACACCAGCTCTATCTCTTGATAATCCACCTGGACCTAAAGCAGATAGACGACGTTTGTTAGTTAATTCTGCAAGTGGGTTAGTTTGATCCATGAATTGAGATAATTGAGATGAACCAAAGAACTCTTTCATAGCAGCTGTAACTGGTCTTATATTAATTAATGTTTTAGGAGTTACTTCATCCATTTCTTGAGTAGTCATACGTTCACGAATAACTCTTTCCATACGAGCTACACCAATTCTAAATTGATTTTGTAATAATTCTCCAACTTGTCTAATACGACGATTACCTAAATGGTCAATTTCATCGAAATTACCAACACCATGTAATAAATTTAAGTAATAACTTACTGATGCATAAACATCACTTATAGTTAATCTCTTAACATCAATATTATAATCGTTACCAATAACAATTAATTTTTCTTTTTTATCATTTGGATTATAAATCTTAATTGTTTGAATATTTCCATAAGTATCTAATTCTTCATTAATCTTAGCTGGTTTTAAATTATAACCACTATTAAAGATAGTCTTCATTTCTTCTAAAACATCTTTAGTAATTAATGTATCTTTAGCAAACTTAACTTCATCATCAATTTTAATATCTTCGGCTAAAGTTTGATTTAATAATCTATCAGTTACATTTAATTTACGATTAAATTTATAACGACCTACACGGGCTAAATCATAACGGAATTCATCAAAGAATCTTGTAATAATTTGGTTTTTAGAACTATCAAGTGTACTAGGTTCACCTGGTCTTAATTTTTCATATATTTCAATTAAAGCTTCATCAGTATTTCTTGTACTATCTTTAGCAATTGTATTTTCAATATATGGGTCTTTACCAAATACTTTGTAGATATCTTCATCACTGGATAAACCAAAAGCACGTAAAAGGGTAGTTAAAGCTACTTTTCTTGTTCTATCAATACGAACATATACAACATCTCTTGCATCAGTTTCGAATTCAAGCCAAGTACCACGTGTTGGAATAATTTGAGAAGTAATTAAACTACGTCCATTCTTATCTATTTCACGATTAAAATATACACTTGGACTTCTAACTAATTGAGATACAATTACACGTTCTGCCCCATTGATAATAAATGTACCACTATCAGTCATTACTGGCATATCACCCAAGAATATCTCTTGTTCTTTTACTTCACCAGTCTCATGATTAAATAATCTAACATCAATCTTAAGTGGAGCTGCATAAGTAGACTCTCTGTCTTTACTTTCTTTAATTGAATATCTTGGTTCATCAAAATGATAATCACCGAATTCTAATGATAAAGTTCCAGAGAAATTTTCTACGGGGAACAAGTCATCAAATACTTCTTTTATACCTGTATCAACAAACCATTGATAACTCTTTTTTTGAATTTCAAGTAAATCTTTTAATTCATAACTTTTTTTTATCCTTGAGAAGGATCTTCTTTGACGATAATCGCCACAATTAACTAGCTTATAAGCCATTAAAATTCACCCCATTACGTATTATTTTTTACTATTACATATTATACAAATAATATGTCGCCAACATATATTAATAACACAAATAATATTTCTAGTCAACAAAAAAGAAAGGAAATAATCAATTTTCTTTTATTTTGTCAATATGCTAGACACATTTATGACATTTGTATTATTTTAAATAAAAAAAGAGTAACTATTTTAAAAATAAATATAGTTACTCCTTTCATTGTTATTTATTTTAACTTAATCTTTTTATAAATGCAAGATATTTTTAAAATTCAACCATATCAATTGTGTTAACATCATAATTTAATGATTTAACAATTGATTCAATTTCATATTCATCAAATACTTGTTCAAGTTCACCTTTAGTTCTATGGAAAATACCAATTTGATATATAAATAAATCTCTCATTGTATCTTTAGTTATTCCAAGTGAAGTTAAATAATCAACTACTTGAACGATATTATTGGCATTCATCTTAACATTTCTTAATTCCGTTTCTGTTATACTTCTTTCAATTGTTTCAATATCTTTTTTTGTAAAATTGTATTTAATCAAGAATTCCATATTATTTACCTCCCAATGCATTTAATATATCTTTTAATTTAATATATTCATCTTTGGTAATAACAAGGTTATAACATACTGCAAATTCTAATGCTTTTTGTGGATCAACATTATTATTAATTAATATATTGTAATTTCTTAAAACTTTATTATAAGAAATATTAATATTTTCAATATTATATCTTAATCCATCACGATACATATTTAATTTTTGTAATAATTCATCTTCTTGGAATTGATAATTATTATTTGCAAGAAGCATTTGTTCAAATGAAATAATCTCTTCACCAGTTATATCAGCAAATTCATTATTAAAGAATGAAGCCATATAATTTTCTGGAATATTTAGAACATCCACTTTTAGATTAGCAACTTCACCAGAAATACTATTTTCACGTGAACCAAACATCTTTTTACCATTCTCACTTGAATAACGTAATCTCTTAATTGTTACATCAGTTACAGTATCAAGTTTACTTGGATACATCTTAATAATATTGATTCCATCAAATGTCTTTCTTGTAATCTTGTCATCATATAAAGATTCAACATAATAATCTATTTTTTCGACAACATTAGGAATAGCAAGTAAATATTTAGCATTCTTTTCATCAATATTGATATCATATCTACTTACTAGTTGATAATTACTTTCTAGCAAGTTATTATCAACAACTAATAGTTCTCTACTAAAATCAAACAAATTAATCATATCGAAATTCAATCTCTTAAACATCTCAACATTACGAACAAAATTATCATATGTTCCAATTGGTTCATTAACAAAAATTGAAGGTAAAGTATCAATTGTTATCTTAGCCGTTTCGATATAATCTTCATCATCTATTGAGAAATCATTTCTAATAATCTCAAGAACATTATCAATTAATTCATTATTAGAATAAATTAAGATATTTTTTAATAATATTTGATTTTTACTAATAGTTGATAAAACATCTTGATTACGAAGATTATCTAAAATATCACGATAGTTATTAATGTTACCATATAGTAAACTATCATCAAATTCATCATCTAATTTAATACGATAACCTTGTAATAATGAATCTAATTCATCTTTATTAATCATATCACTATGAGCTTCTACTTCAAGAGGAGCTGGAGTAATAACTAATTCACTATTTTGATATTCTTCTGGTTCATCTTCAGTAACTAGCTTATTAATTTCTTCTTGTACTTCTTCTGAAACAGCTGTTTCAATAGGAGTTTCTACAACTGTATCTTGAACAGGAACATCTACTGGAACTTCAGTTTCTTGATATGTTTCAACTGGAACCGGTTCTTCTTGTGGCATTTCAGTTTCTTCAAGAGGAACTTCTTCATAATCTTCAGTAGGCATGAAATCCATTTCTTGAGGATTATCATAAACTATAGATGTAGACATTTCAACAGGTGCCTCAGTAGCAACTTGCTCCGTCGTTGTTTCTGGTTCTACATAAGTTTGATTTTGGATTCCTGCTTGTACTCTTTCGTTATAGATATCTGCATTATATTTTAATAAATAACTTAGCATATCAACAACTTTATTTTGTTCAACATTTGAATAATTAATTGCATTAATAACATCATCAGTTTCAACAATATAATCATTATTATTTAAATTGTTAACAAGACTTTGATATTTTTCTTTAGATAATTCTAAAGCATTAGGATCACTAACTTCTAATCGATCTCTTGCTAACTTAATACCATCTATTCTAGCTTGATAATCAATTTTCTTATCACTAAGACCATTAAGCATTAATTCAATAGCTTGTTGTTGTTCATCCGTTAAAGTAAGAGCAATACCATTATTGATACCATTTATCAAATAAACAAGTCCATCATAATTACAACTATTAGTTTGAAACTTACCTTTTGTAGAATCAGGTACTAATTCTAAACACCTATCAAAATTCTCTCTATCTAATAAAGAAAATTTATTAATATCATAACCATCTTCTTCATTCTTAAAATATCCAAGAATTTGTTGTACATAGTTTAGATTCTCTTCTTCTCCATTTAGTCTAGTATTAATTAAATCTAAGGACTCTATATTTTTATTAATACTATCTAGTTTTGTTTCTAAAACTTTTAATAATTCTTCTTTCATTTTAATGCCCTTCCTTTATTATTCTTTCTATTTCTTCTTTATTCTTATCTTCTAATGTATTAATGAAATTAAAATCATTTATTAACTCATTTAATCCATCCATATCATTATTTAAATAATTATCATTAACTTTATTAACAATCCATATCTTTTTAGCAAGTAATAAATTCTCTAAATCATATCTATTGCTATAGATCAATAAATTTTCTAAACTACCATCTAAATTAACATATTTACTTAAACTATCTGCCAAACTTTTATATTTGTTTAATAAAAATAAGCGATTATTGTTAATAAATTTAATATAATCATCTCTATTTTCATAATACTTTTGATAATAGATATTATTATACTTAATAGCCTCACCTAAAATATTTATTTTTAATTCAATAGGAATTTCCAACTTTTTTAAATAGATAGAAAATTCACTCGGATCAGATAAATAAATATTATTAGTAGAGAATATATTATAATATTTTTTATTTAACCATTTTTCATAATATGTTGAACTTAAATCATCAATTTCACTTGATAATTTATTTTTTAAGTTTTTAATACTTAAAGATAAACTTTCAAGATTAATAATTGAATCAACATATTGAGGTAAAAAACGTAACTTTTTATCATTTGTTGAAATTAAATATTTTATTGCTTGATATTCTTTTTCATCTTTGGAAATTAATGATAAATAATTATTAACTAAATCTTGATTAGGAAAATCAATAATTTTTTTAGAATCATTTCCAATAAAAAAGACTAATTCATCTAGATTCTTATATTCATCCATCGAATTATCAAGTTTTTCTTTAATTTCATCAATACCTTCTATATTTGGTTTAATGGAATCTAAAAAAATACTAGTATAATTCACATCTATACCATCCCTTATTATACATAAATGATATCATAAATATTTTTTAAATACAATAGAATAGGTTTTAAAAAAAGAAAAAAGGATAAAGTTTTTTCTTTATCCTTGATTTCCATTATTATTTTTCTTGTTATAAGTATCAAATGCTTTTAAAACATCAATTGGTAATGCAAAAATAATAGTATTTGATTGATCACTTGATAAATCGTTGATAGTTTCAAGCGTTCTTAAATGAACAGCTACTGGATTTTTAGCAAGTGTTTCAGCAGCTCTATTTAAATTTTCAGCAGCTTCTACTTCACCGTGAGCTTTAGTTATAACAGCAATTTTTTCACGTTCTGCTTCAGCAACACGAGCAATTACTCTCTTCATCTCTTCAGGAAGAGATACATCTTTAAGTTCAACATTTTCTACTTTAATTCCCCATGGATCAGTAGCTTTATCAATAATCTCACAAATCTTATATGAGATTTTTTCTCTTTCTGATAATAATTCATCTAAAGATACTTCACCAACAGCATTACGCATCGTTGTTTGAGCAAGTTGTGATACAGCATAATAGAAGTTTTCTACTTCAAGAATAGCTTTACTAGCATCAAATATCTTATAGTAAATAACAGCATTAATACGTACACTTACATTATCCTTTGTAATAGCATCTTGTTCTGGTACATCAACTGCTTTTGTACGAATATCTACTTTCTTATAAGATTGAATGATTGGTAAAACGATATTCCATCCTGGTTGCATAATTTTCTTGAATTTACCTCTTTGGAATTTAATTCCTCTTTCGAACTGATCAACTTGTTTAATTGAACCTAAAATAATAAAAATAACAATTACAATGATTCCAATAATCATAACTATTCCTCCTTCTTTCATTATATCATTATTTTTTAGCAAAAGAAAAACTTTTGCTAAGCAAAAGTCTCATTCAATAATAATCTTTTATACCGGTATAAAACGTCCTGACGATATAAAACGTGGAATTACTCCCTTTTGATGTCTTGTATTATACCACAAAATCATTAAAAAGTAAATATTAGCTGCGACTATTTAATACTGATATCGCACTAGCAGTAGCCTTTCTTACACTAGAAACTGCATCATCAACTTCATCAACTAATAGATTTGTTTTTGATAGAGTTCTTTCAAGGATGAGTCTTAGTTCAGATATTTTTGTATTACATGAACCAGCTAATTTACCATCAGTATCATAAAAAGATACCATACTAGGAATAGGAGATGTTTTATTAACAATATTTTTAATTTGCATTAAAAACTCTTTTGAAACATTCTCAACCATTTTATCATCCATTCCTACTTTACCACTTGGAGATTTTTCTAATAATCTTGTTATTTTTAAACTATTATATGGCCCCTTAGAAACACTTATTGATGATTCTCTATGAGATGGTGCTATACGATTATATGATGCTACTAATTCATTAATTATCGAATCGTTAAAATTAATAATTGCACTATTAAATTTTCTTAATTCATTACAAGCTCGTCCATAAAACTCAAGAGCTTTTGGTGAAGTCCATAGTTCATATAATCTATCAAAATATGTATTAATCGCATTAGAATATACATATTGAATATTACAAATAACATCATTAATATTTTTTATATCTTTAATTGCTTTAGAAGGATACAATCTAGGGATTGTTTTTTCTTCTTTTTTATTATTTATATTTTCACTTGCCATATATTCCTCCTATTTTGATTATAACATATTATATCAATATTAGTTATTTATTTTCCAATCAATTGGTACGATTTTATTTTTTATTAAAAAATTATTAGTTTTCGAAAAAGGATGACTTCCAAAAAAACCATTATAGGCAGATAAAGGGCTTGGATGAGCAGACTCTATTACCAAATGAAGAGGGTTAGTAATCAACTTTTTCTTACTTCTTGCATATCGTCCCCATAAAATGAAAACAACAGGAGTTTCTTTTTCATTTATAATTTTGATAACATCATCAGTAAACGTTTCCCATCCCAATCCTTGATGAGAACCTGCTAAATCCTTTATAACTGTCAAAGTTGCATTAAGAAGCAGCACTCCTTGCCTTGCCCAACTATGCAAACTACCATGATTAGGAATAGGTACTCCTAAATCATCATTTAACTCTTTAAAAATATTAACAAGACTTGGAGGTTTCTTAATATTAAGAGGTACCGAAAAAGATAATCCTTCAGCTTCTCCAACACCATGGTAAGGGTCTTGTCCTAATATGACAACTTTAACATCTTTATATGGTGTATAACGAAAAGCATTAAAAACTTGATCCTTTCTTGGAAAAACAGTCTTTTTTTTATATTCATCTCTTACTTTATTAATCAAATTAATAAAATATTCTTTTTTAAACTCATTGGATAATATTTCATCCCAATCATTTCCAATCATAATTGCCTCCTTAAAAAAAACATCATACGATGTTTTTATTTACTTGATAACATTGATGTAGCATCTCTTGCAGCAGCTTTTGTTAAATCAACTTCTTCTTGAGTTGCTAATTTTACTTCGTTACTGACAAGATTTATTGAATCATTAACTAAACTACTTATCTTATTTAATTTTAAATGATATGTTTTAACAAGAGAACCATTAACATCATAAAAACCTATACTATTGGGAATGCCATTAACAGCATTTTTAATTGACTCAAGAACACTAACATACTCAGTAGTTTGATTTTCTACAGCATCAGTCATCATACCAACTCTTCCTGACTCATCAGCATCTTTAAACTTTTTATAATTAATACCCATAAAAGGACCAGCTTGAACATAAATACTTTTCGTATTGCGAAAACGAGCTATATCATTAAATGAACTACAAGCATCATTTATTGCAACTTCATCAGCACGAACCAATTCTCGATCTATATCATCAACTTTACTTACCAATTTATCGCCAAAATTAATAGCTTTATAAGACCACCACGAATTAGATAAATTATGAAGATATTCTCCTGTATTTTCAATAAAATCACGCTGAATTTTCGAAATAATCTCATTAATATCTTCAATCTTGCCAATTGCATCATTAGCATTTAGCCTTGGAATTACCTTTTTTTCTTCTTGGGGAGTCTCTGTTTCTAAAACATTCATAGCACACCTACATTCTAATTAAATGATACAAAAAATCATACTTAAAGTCAATTTTTAAATACATCATTTCTTATAATACTCATATATGATAATACGCCTTAAACTAAAAAGAGCATAGACATTTATAATCGCCATTAATGCAGTACTTACATCAACCAAATCCCATAATAAAACAGGACTTATTACAGCTGATGCAATAATAATACCAAATAAGGCTACCTTTATAAAAATAATACCTTTATCAGTTATTTTAGGAAATAAATATTTAAAGCCAGATTCACCATATACATATGCTGAAAGAATTGTTGAAAAAGAAAATGATACAAGCATAATAATTAAGAAAATATTACCGATATCACCTAAATGATAATTAAGGGCTGATAGAACAATCTCAATTCCATTAGGATTATGATATGATGAAATATTAACATTACTTGTTAAGATAATTAAAGCAGTCGAAGTACATACAATAAATATTGTAAAATAAACTCCAATTGATTGAATAAATCCTTGATTAATAGGGGTCTTCGTATCAGAAGCCCCACTAGCAATAGCTCCAGAACCTGTTCCTGATTCTGATGAGAAAATACCTCTTTGAACACCAATTATTAAACTAGCAAAAACTCCCCAACCTAAAGCTTTAAAGTTAAAAGCTTCACGAATAATATTTAATAAAACACTAGGTACAATTCTTATATTAATAACAATAATAATTATTGAGACTAACACATATAAAAATCCCATCGCTAAAACTTGCTTTGATAGAAAAGAAGTTATTCTCTTTAAATTACCAATAACAATTATAAAGGATAATATAGCAAGAACAACACCACTCAGTAATAAAGGAATATTAAAGTGATAATTAAGAGATGTTGCCATTGTATTAGATTGAATTGATGTAAAACCTAATATTTGACAGAAAGCAACAATACTAGCATAAATAATCGCTAATTTTTTCTTATTTAATCCATCACTAATATAATAAGATGGATTACCTTCAAACTTATTATTTCTTTTTTTATGAAAGATAACAGACAAAGTACTTTCAACAAAAGCATTAGGAAGAATCAACAAGCAAGATATCCATATCCAAAAAATAGTTCCTATACCACCACGATATATTGATAAAGCTATACCTGATAAACTACCAACACCTACACGACTTGCTAAAGCTAAAGTTAAACTTTCAAAAGAGCTAATTCCACTCTTATTACGATTGTTATCATTTATACTTTTAACCATCCTTTTAAATCTAAATTGTGGAAATTTCAACTTTATTGTGTAAAATATACCACAACTAATCAACATAAATGTGGCGATAATCCATATATAGTAACTTATTTTATTCATAGACACCTACTTATGATATTCTTCATTGTTTATTATTTTAAATGCACGATATATTTGTTCAATTAAAACCACCCTAAATAGTTGATGAGGAAAAGTCATCTTCGAAAAAGATAATCGATAATTAACTATTCTTTTTAATTCCTCACTTACTCCATATGAACCACCTATAATAAAATTAATATTATGATTATCTATTAATAAATCATTTATTTTATTAGAAAATGATACACTATCAAGAGATTCTCCATTTATATCTAATAAAATACTATAGCCATTATCTAATTTATTAATAATTGATTTTGATTCTTCTTTAATAGTTTTTTCTTTGTCATAATTAAGATCATTTAATTCAATAATTTCAATTTTAGTATATTTACTTAATCTTTTTAAATATTCATTGATAGCATCACGATAAAAACTTTCTTTTATTTTACCAACACATATTATCTTTATCATTAAAGTTCACCAACTTCAGTAGACTCATCTTGAAAAGCATTTATTAGTTTAATCTTTTTATTATCTATTATTTTACTAACAGTATCTAACGCAATTTTTGGAGTATTATTAATCTCTGATAAGTGAGCAAGAACTACTATTTTTGTTTTATCCCCAATTAACTCTTTTAAATAATTACCAGAAAGTTCATTAGATAAGTGCCCTTTATCACTTAATACTCTTTGTTTTAATATATAAGGATATGGGCCATTCATAAGCATTGTAACATCATGATTACTTTCAAAAATATATGCATCTTTATTAACTAGTTTAGCTAAGTTACGTTTATTAATATAACCCGTATCAGTAACATAGACAAGTTCTTTAGAATTCTCTTCTACGATATATCCAACTGAACCAAGAGCATCGTGACTTGTTTTAAAACTTTCGATATTAAAGTCATCAATTGGAAACTTATTATCAACAATCATTATATCGTCTTCACTAATAACTTTAAGTAATTCTTTTGCAAGTATTTCATTAGCATAAACCTTAGTATGATGTTTTTTAATAAATTGACCCAATCCACCAATATGGTCTTTATGATCATGGGTTATTAAAATTGCATCAATTTCATTAGGATTAAAACCAAAATTCTCTAATAACATTTTTTCTTTGGGATAAGAAAATCCAACGTCGATAAGGATTTTTTTGTTATTACCAACAATCAACGTTGAATTTCCTTTAGATCCACTTCCTAAGACGTAGACTTTCATTAATAAAAACTCCTTGCGTCAAAATAACGAGCACCAGAATCATATGGCCTTCCATCCCAAATTTCAAAGTGTAAGTGAGTACCAGTACAACTTCCTGTACAACCCATTTCACCTATTACTTGATGTGAATAAACTCTTTGACCAACATGAACATATTTTGTTGCACTATTTTGTAAATGCATATACTGACTATAATAGCCATTATCATGTTTAATTATAATATGATTTCCACGTGAGCCATCATATTTAGCTTCAACTACTTCACCATTTCTTGCTGCATAAATAGGTGAACCTCTTCCAGGACCAATAATATCAATACCACGATGGATTGCACCCCAACGCCATCCAATACCACTTGAAATACGCCAAGGGAAATTAGTTGGCCAGCTCCATTCTCCGTCACCACGAGGAGCTTGTTTACCACCACGGGCAATTATTTTATTTACTACTGGCTTTATTTCTTCATTTGATACAATATATGCTTGATTAACTTCACCATTAACTACCTTAATCTTTTCTGTTACACGGTTAATACCATTTTGGCCTTCTTGCAATATTTTGGTTTGTCCTTGATACATTGTATTATCATATTTATATGTTGTTTTATATTTAACTGTTTGATCAGCAACAACGTGTTTTTCAACAACTGTTGAGAAAATAGGATCCAAGATACCAATAGATAAGGTTTGACCTGCATAAAGAAGAGCTGTTGGTGTTTTAATATCATCATTTGCAATTAATAATTCATTAACACTCATTTGATTATTTTCAGCAACTTCAGATACTGTATCGCCTATTTTAACAACATAAGTTTTATCACTTTCATTGTTACCAAATATTAAATATTTAATTAGCTCATCTTCTGTTTTATATATTTTCTCATTAGTTGGAATATTACGTTCTTGAATTGTTATATTATTATCAATGAAAATATCTTCGATTACTTCTCCTGTTGTCTCAATTTGTGTTTGGCGTCCTTCAATAAAAGAATTATATTGTTCTTCCGTAACAAAAGATAACACAACTTTCTTCATTGCAGATTCTAAGATATCTTTATCAATAATATTTATATAAATAACTTCAGTTTGTTCTTTAGTTTCAGCTTCATCACTATGATGAGATATACTATTTGTTCTTTCAACTTTAACACGATAACCTTTAATCGTAAATGGCGATATCTGATTTATTTTATTATAAATTTCTTCAATATTAGAAAATTTATTATCATATGTTATATCTTTTACAACATCGATATCATTAGGAATATAAACTTTATCAACATTATATTCTTTTTTTAAGTTCTCTTGTTGTTTATTAATATAGTCATCAAGTTCTTCTTTAGAAGAGATTAAACCAATTGATTTACCTTTCAAATAAACACGATAACACGGAATTGGTTCTTTTATACTATAATCTCTATTAGTAAAAAGAACTACAGCTAAACTTAAAACTACAGCAACAAAAATAACTAATATATTTTTAATACGCAAATTAATCACCCGCTTCTTCTTGATAATTTAAGAACGAACAAGTGTCCCCTTTAAATACTAATTTAATAGTAGCAACACGTCCATTACGATGTTTTCCAACTATTAATTCACTAACACTAGCTTCTGCTTCTTTTTTATTTTCACTTTTATTTCGATAATAAGAATCACGATATAAGAAAGATACAATATCGGCATCTTGTTCAATAGATCCTGATTCACGTAAGTCACTCATTAATGGTCGCTTATCTTCTCTTTGCTCAACAGAACGAGAAAGTTGTGATAAAGCAATTACTGGAACATGAAGTTCTAATGCCATTAATTTTAGTGCACGAGAAATATCTGATACTTCCTGTTGACGATTAGAACCATAATTCTTTCCTGTACTAATTAATTGTAAGTAATCAATAATAACTAAATCAAGACCATCATCACTACTTGCAAGACGACGGCATTTACTTCTTATTTCACCAATGGTTGCACTTGGAGTATCATTAATAAAAATCTTAGCTCCTTCAAGTTGACTTACTGCTTCATTAAGTCTTGTCCAATCATCATTATTAAAATTACCAGACATAAACTTACGTCCTTCAATTTGACCAACACTTGATAACATACGATTAGCAAGTTGAGTGGCATCCATTTCAAGATTAAATATCGCAACACTTTTCCCTTGTAAAGCCGCATTAACAGCAACATTTAAAGCAAAGACTGTTTTTCCCATAGCAGGACGAGCTGCAACAATAATTAACTGATTTTCATGAAAACCCGAAGTTAATCTATCAAGATCCGTAAAACCAGTTGATAGACCAGTAATTTCACCTTTAGATTGTGAAAGTTCTTCTAAGTTTCTTTGAGCCTCTACTAAAACATCACTAAATTTTCTAAACTCACTTGTTTGTTTATTTTTAACAACATTTAAGATTTTCTTTTCAGCTTCATCTAAAACTTCATTAACATCATTATTAGTCTCATAACCTAAATTTTGAATTTCCTCAGATACTTTTATTAATCTACGAAGTAATGATGCATCACTAATCTTTTTTATATAATATTCAGCATTACTAGCAACCGCTTCACTATTTAGTACTTCAGTAAGATATGAAATACCACCTACTTCATTTAACTTATCATTATTTTTAATCTCCGTTACAACAGATGTCATATCAATAGGAATATTTCTATTAGATAAATTAACTAAAGTATTAAAAATAATACGATTATTATTATAATAAAAATCATCTTCTTGAAGTGTATCTACAGCTTTATCAAGAGCATATTTAGATAAAAACATTGTAGATAATAAAGCTTGCTCAGCTTCTTGATTATTAGGTATACTTCTTGCCATAATTATGCCTTTCTAACTTCAACTCTTAATATTCCTTTTACATCTTTATATAATTCAATTTCTACATTATGAAATCCAAAAGAGTTAATGGTCTCTGTTTTAATTTGTTTCTTATCAAAATGATAATTATTTTTTTCTAATTCGTCTTTAATTTGTTTAGAACTGATACTTCCAAACATTTTATCCATTTTACCAGCTTTTGCTGTAAATACTAAGGTTAGTTTCTCTAATTCTTTTTTTGTCTTTTCAGCTTCTTTTGTTAATTCAATATCATTAAGTCTTTCTTCTTCTTTTTGGATATTTAACTTTTGAAGACTACCCTCTGTTTTCTTAATAGCATAACCTTTTTTTATTAAAAAGTTCATTGCATATCCATCACTAACTTCTCTAATTTCACCTTTTTTACCTTGACCTCTTAAGTCCTTTAAGAATATAACTTGCATAGAACCTCCCTTATTACCAATATTATAACACGAATAAAAATATCATTAAAGAATTGATTAACATAATTATAAAAAAATAAAAAAAAGAATGTTATTAAATAACACTCTATTTTGTATAAGGTAATAAAGCAATTGCACGTGCTTTTTTAACTTCTTCAGCAATATGTCTTTGATGTTTTGCACAAGCACCTGTAACTCTTCTTGGTAAAATCTTACCTTTATCATTTATATACTTTTTTAATACTTCAATATCTTTATAATCGATATCTTTTCCAGTACACATATAGCATACTTTCTTTTTCTTTCTATAAAATTCTGCCATAATATCCTCCTTTTTTAGAATGGTAATTCATTATCGCTTACTTCGATTTTTGCACCAAAGTCTGCAAATGGATCACTACTATCACTTGTATTGTCACTAGAAGAATCTGCAAAATCATATGGAGTTACATTATCTTCTCCACCTTCACTTACTTGACGGCTTCCTTTGCTATCTAGGAATTGGAAATTCTCAACAATAACATCAGTTGTATAAACTTTTTTGCCATCTTGTCCATCATAACTTCCTGTTTGAATTCTACCATCAACAGCAATTTGACTTCCTTTAGTAAGATATTTTTTCATAGTTTCTGCACGATTACCGAAAGCAACAATATTAATAAAATCTGTACCACGTTCTTCACCTTCTCTTTGATATGTTCTATCAACAGCTAGTGAACAACGCATATTAGCTAAATTACTACTTGTATATCTAAGTTCTGGGTCACGAGTTAAGCGACCAATTAAAAATACTTTATTCATATTTAACTCCTATTAGTTTGCCTTAACAACAATGTGACGAATAATATCTTCGCTAATATTAGCAAGACGAGAGAATTCATCAACTGCTTTAGCATCACTTTCAACAGTAATTAAGAAATAATTACCATTGTTGAAGGTTTTAACTTCATAAGCTAATTCTTTATGACCCATAGGTTTTACTTCAAGAATCTTAGCTCCTTCTTTTTCTAAAGCTTTTTTCATGTTTTCGCAAACAGCATTAGCAGCTTCATCATCAAGTGTTGGCTTTACGATAAACATTAATTCGTAATTTTTCATCCTTACACCTCCTTTTGGACTAAACGGGCTTTCGCCAAGGAGTAATTTCTTACTCGTTATGTAATATATCATATCTAAATATTTAAATCAATTATTTTTTTGCTATAAGTTTACAAAAAAACTAGATATTAGAAAAAAGAATGCTATAATAATGGCAAAAGGAGTTTTTATGACAAAATTAAAAAATGAAACAAAGAAAGTTGAAACTGCAATAAGTAAACTAAATGATGAATTAAAATCACTTGATAAAAATAAAATACAAGAAACAATTAATGATAAGAAACAATTAATTGAATTATTAGAAACTTTAATGGAAAATGAAACTATTCAAAAGAGATATCCTATATATACTAAGATGAAAAAATTCTTATATATACTACCATCTATTCTAGTTGCTATTATAACAATTGGATTAATAGTTGCATCTCTTATCGCTGGTAATATAACATTTACTTCAACACTACCAATACTTATTTGGGCAACTGATTATGTCGCTTATCATTTTTCAACAATGATATGTGATAAAAAGATTCAAGAAAATGAAGAATTTAGAACATATAACGATTTATATGGAGACAAAAAATATAGTGCTAAAAGAGCTGTTAAAGATTTACATGAAGCTGAAAATGATTTAGAAGAAAATAAGAATTTATTAAATGATTATAATGAAAAAGAAGAACATCTTCATAATCTACAAGGTTTATTAGCAAGATTACATGAAATTCGTGATAATTATATTGAACAACATTTAAAAGAAGATTATTCACAAGAAGAAATTGAAGAAATATCATCACTTTTTGCAGAAGAAACAAAACCAAAACATTTTGTAAAAAAATAAAGCAAACAAAAGTTTGCTTTTTTTTATTAATTTACTGTATCATAAACATTAGGGTTTGTTGGTTTTGGAACTGACGTTGTTTCTCCATTATTAAATGAAACTTCTTCTGCTTTTTGAACATTAACAACATATGAATTAACTTTATCTACAAGTTTATCAATTATTCCAGCCATTGTTGTGAAAGAAGTATTAATTTCTTCGATTTTACCAGCTACTAAAGTAGCATTTCCACTTTGCCATGCAGTTGATAAAGTATCACCAAAATCTTGTAATAAAGCTTTTTCTTGTTCACCAAGAACATTTTTCATAATCGCTAGTTGTTCCAATACTGCATCAGTATCTATTTCTAATGTAACATCTCTTACAGCTGCATTAGCAGCGGCGGTCAAATTATCCATTATCATCACCTCCATATTTATTAGCAGCCATATTATTTTGAACCGTAGTTAACGCAGATTGAATACTTGTTATATTATTTCCAATCTTAGTCATATTAGAAAGAATAGCATCAAAGTCCGGTTTTGCTAATTCATAATCCGTACCACTCCAATTATTTCCAATAGTTTGAATAGCTGTTGTAACAGTAGCAACACTATCATTAAATGCAGCCTTTTTAGTTCCTAATGAAGTAATAACGCTATCCATATTGCTAGAATTATAAGAAATTTTAACCATATTTTATATCCTCCTTATATCTTTATAATATCATAATCATTTTTTTATAGCAATTAATCACTATAATTCAATTTTAAATTTACACCTTATTTAGCTGGAGATAAGAAAGTTTGATTTTCAATAGATTCATAAGTTCCATCAAAGAATACTTTAACCATATAATTATAAGTATTTATTATTGGATCAGATGTTTCTTCCATATCATAATTATCATTTAAATTAGCTAACGCCCATAAGTTTTTATTTTGACGACTAACAGTTCTTACTGTTCTTTTCACTTTTAAATATACATATCCATCCATTCCATATTCTACATTTTCAACAAGATCTTTTTGTTCACGAATTTTATCCCAGTAGCGATATAGTGGAAAAAGACAGTAACTTCCCTTATCAATAGTAACTTGAGTATGATTTATCGTCGTACCTATTAAATTACGCTTAGTCTCATATACATTATCATATTTAATAGCATTATCAAGCATTACACTGCCACGATTATCAATTTCAGTTTGTAATTCACTAAAAGCTTTATATACTTTTTCTAAATCAGTATTAACTTTATTAATATCAGATCCAGAAGCGTCAATAAGGCTATTTTGAATACCTTTTATTTTTTGGCATATATTAGATAATTTTTCATACGTTCTATTTAGTTTTTTAAAATATGTACTATTCAATACACCTTGAACAGTATGACCATAATCTGTAGGTAGGGCATATGGTCCACCTCTATTCATATATCTTAACATTGTACTCATATTATCTAACCTCCATCCAATACTCATCGTCAGATGAATCGTTATTTATTCGAAGAGAACAAGATCCATCCTCATCAAAATCTTCTTCAAATACAGGATATTCACCGTCTTCTAACTCATATTCTCCTAATTTTTCTTTCGAATTTTTCTTCTTTTTGTAAACTATAGCACCACCTATTACTGTTGCTAGACCTAAAAGACAACCTAAAACTAATTTATGGTCCTTAAAGTGTGAATATTTAACAGAATCACTAGACTTATTAGGATCTTCTTCTGTCGGAATATATGTTCCATCTTCATGTCCACTACTTCTTACATAAATCCATCTTTCAGCTTCACCTGGTGGTGAAATTCTAATTGCAATAATATTACCATCAGTATCATAGATAATAGAGTATATATGATAAGTTGTTTGATCTGTCATACCAACAACATGACCTAATTCATCAATTATTTCTAACTCATTATCAATTGTATAAATACCATTTCCTGGCATCTCAATATAGGCATACTTGAAGTTTCCATCTTTATCAAAATGGAACCAATAATATTTACCATCTATTAAAACATAATATGCATAACTACCATCATCATAATGAATAATGCGAAGAATTGTATACATTCCTGGTTTTACAATAATTGTTTTGCCATCTATTATAAAAATTAATTCATTATCCCAATCAAAGGTTATTTTTTCATAAGGTATAGCTTCACCATTCGGAATAATATCATCATTTTCATCTAATGGTACCCAATAATATTTGCCATTAATTAAGATTAAGCCATACTTTCTACCATTAATTATTTGAACATCTAATATTGTATATTCACCTTTAGTTAAAGTTACTGGTAGCCCATCTACAATGATTATTAAGTCGTTATCAATTTCAATTATTATTGAATTTGCTTTAAATCCTTCCCCATTTGGAACAATATTATTATTTTCATCTACTAATACCCAATAATAAACACCATTAATTAATAATAAAAGATAACGTTTACCATCAATTGTTTTCATATTTAATATTACATATGAACCTGGATTAATTGTAACAGATACACCATCTACTAATATCGTAATTGATTCTGTTACAATAACTGCTGGTTTTATTACTGGATCAGCATCACTATTAGGAACAATATTATTGTTTTCATCAATATTTACCCAATAATATTTACCATCTATCAAAATAAGCCCATAACGCTTTCCATTAATTTCCTTAATAGCAAGAATTTGATATTTACCTGCTTTTATATTAACATTCTCACCATCAACATTAATTGTAATATCCGTATCTAATATTGTATAAATACCTTTGGCTAATATAGCATCGGAACCATCAACAATACTTCCATTTTCATCTAGTAGAACAATATAATATTTTCCTTTATAAAGAATAACAGCATACTTTTGACCATTATTATCATAAATAGAAATAATTGTATATTCACCACCTATTAATTTAATTGGTTGGTTATTAACATAAATTGTTATTAAATTATCATCAAATTCTCCATTATATGGATTTTTTTCTTCATTTCCTTTATAAGATACAATCACACCATTTTCATATAAAACCCAATATTCAACACCATTAATACTAATTTTTACATAAGTTTTACCATTAATAGTTTTTGTACCTAATATATCATAAGTACCTGATGGTATTGTTATTTGTTCCCCTGAATCAGTTATACCAACAATTGTTGATGTAACAATCACTACTGGTGTTATATTTGATGAAGAATCTGCATAAGGAACAATTTTTCCATCTTCAAATAAAACCCAAACAGTTTCTCCATTAACTTCGATTTGAATATATGTTTTTCCATCTATTTCTTTAGCATCATGAATTTTATAATCACCTGGTGGAATATTAATTACGGTTCCAATAAGCGTTAATCCAACAAGAGATGCAGAAACATAAATACTGGTATCAATTAGTGAAGCAAGATATGAAACAATAGTTCCATCTTTAAATAAAACCCAATATTCAACACCATTTATTATTATTTTCATATAGGACTTACCATCAATAGTCTTTATTTCACCATAATCATATTCACCAGCTGGAATTGTAACTTTAGAACCTGTATCAGTTACACCTACGATATCATTTAAAACATTAATTTTATTTTGAACAGGAGGTAAAGAAGACTCTTGATCATCAACATCTTCTAATTCATCATCTATTTCTGAATTTTCATTTAAAATATTATTCCACGTAATAATGGAATTATTAATTTTTTCAATAACTGATCTTAAACTTGAAAAGCCATTACTCATTGTTAATTTAGCTTCTTTGTGAAAAGTTTGATTAAAATCTACTTGTGGCTTTTTATGACTTTTAGAATTTTGCCATATTCTCCCCATAGCTAAGGTACTTTCGATATCTGAAGGTGTAATTTTAAGAAAATCAGGTTTAATATCATTAGATTCAGAACTCAAAAAACTAC
>Ga0247611_10002577_pt1 | contig 28790 bp, 24 predicted proteins | sample 177DNAGHGhighgp2_FD_192422 | JGI IMG/M metagenome (GOLD analysis project Ga0247611, IMG submission 192422) | Sheep rumen microbial communities from Palmerston North, Manawatu-Wanganui, New Zealand - 1770 DNA GHGhigh gp2 | ecosystem: Host-associated > Mammals > Digestive system > Stomach > Rumen... | reverse complement strand
GAGATACATATCAATTATGCCCCGGTAATAGCCACCATGATATGGGCTGCTATTGCAGTGGGAATAATCGTATATGTTATCTGCCAGTATGCTGTCATCAGACGTAATCTTAAGAGTGTAGCCCAGGTAGCGCCCGGACTCTATTCCGGTCATGAGATAGATTCTCCTTTCGTGATGGGGTTCATCCGTCCGAGGATCTATATGCCGGCAGGACTTACTTCTGACGAACTTGAATATCTGGTCCTTCATGAGAAGACTCATATCAGAAGAGGTGATGTCTTCTTCAAGACCCTTGGTCTTGCAGTAGTTGCTCTTCACTGGTTCAATCCGCTTGTCTGGATAGCATATTCCATGTTTGTTCAGGATATGGAGATGAGTTGTGACGAGGAAGTTATCGCAAGGCTGGGTAAAGGTGTTAAGACGGATTACAGCATGTCACTCGTTTCCTTCGCCCGCAACAGCAACGGCTCAAAATACATTGTAGTGCCGGTGGCTTTCAGTAACAAAGCATCAGGCAGAAAGGAAGTAAAAATGAGAGTAAAGAACATATTAGGTTATAAGGGAACATCAAAGTTGATCTCGACGGCGGCTCTGGTACTTGTCGCAGGTGTAGGTCTCGTATGTCTCTTCAATGCAAGAACGTTCGCTGACGAGAATGAGGATCCTGCAGCTGCAGAAGAGACTGCTGCAGAGGATATCTGTGAGACTACAGAAGTTGCCGGCATTAATGATGCCGATATCGGTGATAACGGTGTTGAAGTAATAGTGGATGGAGAAGACGGATCAGTAACATTCATCCCGGAAGATGGTGAGACACAGGCAGATGAAGATACACAGGCAGAAGATGATCAGTCTTCACCGGATGTCAATAATGCGCCCCAGGCTCAAACGGCAGATGTACAGATGAAGAGCGATACCATCCTTGGAACAGATATCCCTGTTCTTACAGGAGTAAATATCGATGCAGAGCTTAATCTCCCTGCAGGAACAAGAGTTGAAGATCATCCGGAACTTGAAAATTATCTGGCACCCGACTCTCCTCTCGAAAGTGATGCATATGCTGTCTTCTATAAGCACGCTATCGATCAGAACCTTATGGAAAAATACATTACTGCACTTAAGGATGCGGGATATGATAATGTGATCGACAACGGCGTGGTCGGTTATATGGCAACCAATTCAAACGGACTTACAGTCATCGTTGAGAACATTCCGGATTGTGATTATTTCAGAGTATCTTTCTTTACTCTGGTTGACGGAACACACACATTCGCAAGATTAGGCTGATAAAGTCAACTGTCAGCACATTAAAGCTATACCGGGAGGTTCGTTCCTGAGGGAATGAATCTCCTCTTTTTTATGCTATACTTGGCATATGAACAAGTTCTATCTTAAGCACCCCTGTATCTTTCTCTGTGCAGTATTGATCATATGCATTCTTTTTGCCAAGGGTGATTCCGGTCTTATGACGCCTGTTGATACCGGGATCGTATTGGGGTGTCTTGCTCTCTTCCTTGCATGGGTCATAGAACTCCGCCCTGTTGCTGCCGCTGTTTGCGGAGGCGTGGCGGGAATCTTGTCAGGCCTTTGCAGCATGTTCATTGGCAATAACGATCCTGTTCTTACGGCAGGAGGCGCCGCACTTATCCTGGCATCAGCTGCTTATTGCGGCATCAGGAAGAAGGACAGTCATGACATTGCCATCGTGCTTATGCTGACTGCAGGTTTCTGGCTTCAGTTCTGCTATGCACAGTATACCCCGTGTACTCTCCGCCAGAATGATGTGGGATATTTCTACAGAGAAGTATTTGATCCTCATCACGCAGGATACATCTGCTATATCAGATACTACGGATGGATCCCTTCAGCCGATGTTCGCGAAATGGATCAGTGGTACCACCCTCCGTTCCACCACCTGATATGTGCTTACTTCCTGAGACTTTATGAGACAGTATTCCCGGGATATGCCGAGAATTACGATATCCTTCAGATGATAACTCTGATATACAGTTTCCTGTGCGTCGTCTTTATCCGCAGGATAATAAAGTTCTTTGACATCTCTGATAAGACAGACAAACTTATTACACTTCTCCTTGCAATGTTCCCTATATTCATCGTCAATGCAGGTGAACTGAATAATGATATCCTGTCGATATTGCTGTTTGTGGTATCGATTTACAACATCTTTAAGTGGCATCAGGAAGATTACGGCATAAAGTATCTGATTGGAAGCGCTCTGGCGATCGGACTTGGCATGATGACCAAGCTGTCCGTATGGATGGCAGCAGTTCCCGTAGGAACGATACTTCTCGTGTCGCTGATAAGATCCAGGGGAAAGGATGTCAGACTGTGGAAGCAGTATGGACTCTTTGCCCTGATCTCTTTCCCGCTCGGGCTGTGGTTCCCGCTCCGCAATTACATAGGGTGGGGAGTGCCTCCGACATACATCCCGGTCCCGCTCTATAACGAGTCACTTGAGAAGTACAGCGTATGGCAGAGATTCTTTGATGTGGTGGACAACAGCGGGTATTACAATATCCCGTACTATGCTCTGTGGTCTGCCGTGTTCGATGATGATGACTACAGAGATCACATGTTCTTCGGAATGGTCAGTTATTTTGCTTTCATTATATTTGCCGCAATTGTCATCATTGCTCTTGCCGGCATCATTTACATGATAATCAGGGCAATTAAGCAGAAGAATGCCGACTGGAAGCTCATATCTCTTATCCTTCTGCTTATAGTCGAATTGGTGAGCTATACCGCTTTCTGCTTCAAGTTCCCTTATCTTTGCACGATGAACTTCAGATATATCGTACCTGTGACGATCCCGTTTGCTTTGGGTATCGGCATTCTGTACGACAGGGCCGGTGATAACAGCAAGCTTAAGCCTGTAAGGCTTGTCATCAATACATGTGCCGTTCTGTTTGCCGTTATGGTAACTGTTTTCTATCTGTCGCTGTGGTGGTATGATATATGGCTTGAGGCACAGATGTTGTGATAAAATACCTTAGATATAAAGGGAGGAATAAATATGAACCTTTTACATAAGACAACAGCTTTATTGCTTATAGGCGCCATGGCAGCAGGATTTACCGCATGCTCATCCGACGAGACGGAAGATCCCGTTGCGATCGGCGGACAGACGACGATCTCATCTGAAGTCAACGGCGGAGGCAACGACCAGTCTGCAGCAGATTCCTACAAGTTCACATATTCAGGTGCAACACTGACAGTTAATACTGATGTTGCTCCCGTTCTGTCGGCACTCGGAAGCGATTACAGCTATTTTGATTCCGATTCCTGCGCATATCAGGGCAAGGACAAGATCTACACATATACTCATTTTGCCATCTATACATATCCGGACGGCGACAGGGACATGATAAGTTCAGTCGAATTCAAGTCTGATATCGTTGCTACGGAGGAAGGCATCAGGATCGGCATGACAAAGGATGATGTTGTTGCTGCATACGGCAGTGACTATCAGGAAGTAAGCAATGTCATTAAATATACAAAGGGCGACAGCGTCCTGTCTTTTGTCCTTACAGATGATGAGGTTACAGGGATCGTATATGACTATGCTGATCTGAGAACCGAATAATATATGATCGCGTCGGTTGCAAAGCATCCATATATCTATGCGGGTTCGGCCTGCTTCCTGGTATGGATCGTAACCGGCGGATCGATCCGTTTGCTGGCTGATTACGGAATACCGTCAGGACTTGCATTTGGCATCTATCTTGCTTCACTTGCAGCACTGGCTGCTGTATTTGCAGTCTATCTCGTAAGGAAAAAGCTTACAGACACCATAACTACAGCAGTGATAATGACAGGCGGTGCGCTTGTCAGGCTGTGGTATGTGCTAATGGCTCTGCCGAACGGTTCTTTCCAGCATGATTTCGGATATTTTGATTACAATCTGGAATATGCGGTGCATGAGAATTATTTCTTCTACCTGATATATAATCATGCACTTCCGGATTTTGATTTCAGAGGAACGGGACAGTATTATCATCCGCCTCTCCATTATGTTATCAGTGCCATAGCGGTAAAGATCAATTCCGCTTTCTTTCCCTCGAGGGCTGATAATTACGAGTTCCTGATGTGCATTTCGCTGTTCTATTCACTTGCGGTCCTTATCCTGATCTATAAGCTCCTAAAGCTGTTTGAGATAAAAGGACGGGCTCTCCATTTTGCTCTTCTTCTGGCAGCTTTTTATCCGTCGATGATCATATCGGCAGTCCAGATCAATAACGATCCCCTGGCATCTCTCCTGTTTATTGCCGGATTCTATTTTGCAGTCAGATGGTATAAGGAGAGGAAGACAAGCCAGATCATAATAACTGCAGTCTGTATCGGCTGCGCCATGATGACCAAGATCTCTGCAGGTCTCATTGCAGTCCCGGTAGGGTTTATCTTCCTTGCGGCGCTTATCAGATCAGGTTTTAAGGGAAAGAAGATCTGGAGTCAGTTCGGTATATTTGCCCTTATCGTTTTTCCTCTGGGACTGTGGTTCCCGGTGCGCAATTACATCAAGTGGGGAATACCCCCGACTTATGTTTTCGATCTTGGAATAGTCCCTGATCAGGATCTGTCAGGATATTCTGTCCTGCAGCGCCTGTTCGGCATATCTGAAGTGTCACTGTCGATCCCGTTTACTGTCTTCGGTGAAGAGTATAAGGACTTTAATATCTTCATGATACTTTATAAGACATCCCTTTTTGATGATCATGATCTGCATGACAGGATGGTGCCTCTCGCTCTTGCCACATTCATGTTCCTGATAGGCGCATTGCTGATGATCATGCTCATTGCAGGCCTTGTGAAGATGATAATGAAGTGCAGGGGAAGTATAGAGAAGATATCAGTTATCCTGCTGCTTGTTACGGAATTTGTAAGCAGCATCATTTTTGCGTTCAAATATCCCCTTATATGCTCTGTTAATTTCAGATATATTTTCCCCGTGGTGATCGCAGGTGCGTTATCAATGGGTATGTTCTTCGAAGGGAAAGATATCGGATCAAAGATAAGCCTGAAGCATATCGCAGGCGGCATACTCGGCTGCTTCTGCCTTGTATCGGTGATCTATTATTCTATTGCGTTCTTGCCGTAACTCATCAGTTCTCCATACTGGTCAAGTTCAGCAAGCTGCTGCTGTAGTATGGAGTTGTAAAGTGATTCCTTTTCAGCCCATATTGCAGATATTTCAGGATCATTGCGGTAATCAGTAAGATCATAATTCTCAACAAGGAAAGCCCCGAAGAAGTCGGCGAATTTCTCGGCACCGTACACATTAAGATGCTGTCCGCCGTCATATGTGTCACGGCTCATGTCGAGACCAATCTCATCAGCCTTGTCAACATAATTGATATATGTGAGGCCGTTGGCTTCTGCAAAGGAAGATACCTGGCTGTCCCACTCGGGATACCAGTAGGGGTATGTGATGGGAGCTTTCACGAGGATCAATGTGATACCCTTCTCGCGGCACAGATCCGTCATCTTCTGCAGATAGTTCATCGCATTGTCTCCGAACTGCGGATTTGTCAGGGACTTCGGATCAGGGAAAGTCTCCATCGGTCTGATGTCTGCCCTTAGATAATATCCGTTTACCGATACAGGGTCGCGGTTAAAGATATACTTCCAGTCGGTAGCCTTGAGCTCCTGCCATCTTGAGTGGAATCTGAGGAAAGGGAATACGTATTCCACCATATTCTCATCAGGAAGCATGGAGGCCTTTATCGCATCGATCTTAACCTGTGACCAGCGCATTCCGTCCAGCGTCATGCGGTTATATGTCTCACTTTTGGGTTCGTTGTATTCAAGAGAAAGCACGTTGAATACGACGACCTTCGGAGTCTCATAGCGCAGTGTATCTTCGAGCATGTAATAAGACTGCCAGATGAGCTGCTGGGAATTGCCCCTTATGTAGGATGATATTCCGTACTTGCGGTACAGTTCCACGGTGGACATGTTCTCATAGAGTTCGCAGTCTCCGATAAAGAGGACCTCATGCGGCGCTTTATCATCATAGTATTCGCCCGTTAATGACCCCTCTATTATGCCGCGCATGTATTTGGGCATAATAAGGCATGTAAGGAAGACAAATGCCATACAGGTCAGGATAACGGCTGTTATTAAAGCAGGTATTCTTTTACGCATGATCTTATCCTCCTTTCCCTCATCAGAACTGATTATAGATAAACTGTGTTGCATCATATCCGTGACCGTATGCACCGAACAGGAGCGTTACGATAAGGAGAAGAGCCATAGCTCCGTACCACATCCACGGATTGTCATAGATCCTGTCGCGGAAATCTTTCTTGCTGCGGTATTTATAGATGCTTACGAGGAGTATTATCACAAGACCTGCGGCAAGGACCGCATAATCGTAAGCTGTGATGCCGAGATCAAGAAGACTTCCGTCCGTATAGATATTGAGATTGAATTTTGTGAACATCGTGCCGACCATCTTAAATGTCATGGGCACATCACGGTAGCAGTCAAACATCCTTATAAGACTCATGAGAAGTATGGTCCTTACTATCTCGAAAACACCATACCAGCCTTTATTCTTCCATCCGAACTTCTTATGGAATTTCTCATACAGAGGATCGAATTCTTGGGAGATCATGATAACCACGAAGTTCATGAGACCCCAGACGATAAAGTTCCATGCGGCACCGTGCCAGACACCCGTGGCAAACCATACGATGAAAGCAGAGATATATACCGTAAGCCTTTTGCCCCAGAACTTGCCGAGGTGTTCGCGTGACCACTTGGAGAGCTTGAGCATATTCTTATCCACTGACAGCGGATAGAAGATGTAATCCGTGAACCACGATCCCATTGTGATATGCCAGCGGTTCCAGTATTCCTTGATGTTCTTTGAAAAGTAGGGAAGGTTGAAGTTCTCTGCAACCTTGATGCCGAGGCACTGTGCGATTCCGATGGTAATGTCGATGCCTCCGGTAAAGTCACAATAGAGCTCGAAAGCGTAGAACATCATCGCGATAAAGACATAAGATCCATAGTATGTATCGGTGTCGCCAATGAGCGTTGTTACGGCAGTGATTATCCTGTCTGCCAGAACGACTTTCTTGAAATATCCCCATAAGATCCTCATGAAGCCGTATGTGAATGTTTTCTCAGAGAAAGAGTGCTCTTCATAAAGAGTCTTCGACAGGTCACCGTAGCGTGAGATCGGGCCCTGAACGAGCTGGGGGAAGAAGGATACAAAAAGAGCGAGCCTGAACAAGTTGCGCTCGGCCTTTACGGTACCGCGGTATGTATCGATGAGATATCCGACAGTCTGGAAAGTATAGAAGGAGATACCCATCGGAATGATGAGGTCAACAGCCTTCAGAGCAGATCCTTCCTCAATGAATTTGTTTATGTTTGCGATAACGAAATTGGTGTATTTGGTGACGGCCAGTATACCGAGATTGAAGATCATCGATATAAGAAGGATGCGCCACTTGGAAGATTTTGCTTTTGCCTTGAGTGATTTCTTAAGGTCTGATGAATATGTTCCGTCTTCCTTTGCCGCCTTTATTGCAAGGTCTGCCTTATCCTGAGCCTTCTCCATGAGAACGCCGGCGATAAATGCCGTGACCGTCGTGGTTCCGATAAAGATCAGATAATAGGGGTTGGCGATATAGTAGAAAGCATAACTTGCGATGAGCAACAGCGGCCACTGCCATTTCTTAGGCAGCAGATAATACAGAATAAAAAGGATTATAACAAATGCGATAAATTCGTAAGATACGAACAGCATCCGTCAGTCTTCATCCTCCAGTCTCTTTACGAGTGCAGCAAGGGCTGCGGCAGAATTGAAATTCTCGGGGATGATCTCTTCTGCAGGGATCTGAACATCAAGTCTGTCATCTATCTCGGCAACGATGCTGATGATATCAAATGAATCGATGATCCTGTCATCGACAAGAGATGTGTTTGTCTCATAATCAACGTCGGGATGAAGTTCCTTCAAAATAGCTACGATCTCGTCCATCTTAAGTCTCCTTTATGCGGATGCCATTTCCAGCAGCTTTTTCCTGTCCACTTTACCGTTGGGGGTAAGCGGCATGTCGTCCAGTTTTGTAAACACGGCGGGAAGCATGTACCTCGGAACCTTCTCTGTGAGGATATCCTTCAAGCCGCCTTCCTCGAGCGTGCCCGTATAATATAGCACAATTCTGTCTTTCTGTTTATTATAAACGGCACATGACAGATATATGCCCTCGATAGAATTAACGTTGGCTTCTATCTCTCCGAGTTCGATCCTGTGTCCCATGTGCTTGATCTGATAATCTTTTCTCGATACAAATACGAGTTCCCCGTATTCATTCATCTTAGCCAGATCACCGGTCCTGTAGATGAGTTCCGGATAATGGGTGTTAAGAGGATTCTGACAGAAAACCTCGGCAGTTCTTACCGGATCATTATAGTATCCGAGAGTAAGGGCCGTTCCTCTAATGCAGATCTCTCCGACTTCGCCTGATGCCACCGGCTTATCCTCATCCAGCAGCAGTATATCCGTATTGTCGAAAGGACGTCCTATCGGGATCGCATCGCCCTCTTCGAATTCTCTGTTGACCTCATAATAGCAGCTCATGCCTGTAGCTTCCGTGGGTCCGTAGAGATTGATGAACCTTGCTTCGGGAAGTGCTGCCTTCCAGCGGTTGAACTGCTTTATCGGGAACACTTCCGAACCGAAAGCGACAAGTCTCAAGTGAGGGACTTCCTTCTTGAGAGCCCCCAGCGCAGATATCATCGTAAGAGCGGATACTACCCAGCAGACAGTGTTCACTTTGTGCTCATTAAGGAATTCAACGAGCTTTAACGGGAACATGAAGAGCTGCTTGGGAACGATAGCCGTATATGCACCGAACTTGATCGTCGGGTAGAGTTCCTTAAGACATGCATCGAAATAGAACGGGCTCTGATTGCCGAATCTCGTATCGCTGTCAAATCCGAGTACATCTGACAGATGTTCGATGTAATCGATGACGCTCCTGTGGCAGGCTGCGATACCCTTGGGAACAACGGTTGAACCTGATGTATATACAACGTAGATGGGATCCGTATCTATCTGCCTTCTCCTGATGTCTGCAAGGCTGTCCTCAGATACGGAAGTTGAGCATATATCCTCGAAGAGCACGATGTCTCCGTCATATTCGAAATTATCAGCAAGCTCCTTTGTCTCCTTCTCACATATGATGAGCCTTGGCTTCATGGAACCGAGTATAAGGTCGATCCTCATTCTCGGCATCTCCTCATCGATCGGGACATATGAGCATCCGCCGTATACCGTTCCGAAGAAAGTGGCGATGGCCTTTGGCGTCTTCTTCATGAATATTATGACAGGCTCATGGTAATGACCGCTTGCTGCAAGATAAGATCCGATGGATCTGGCAGTATCGTAAACCTGCCTGAATGTCATTGAGACCGTATCACCGTCAAATGATTCATATGCGATCTTGTCAGGAACTTCATTTACTGTCTTCTCGATATATTCAAGAACATTCTTCTGCTGCATCTTATCTCACCTTTACATTCTTCCCGCAGGCTTTTACCGATTCAGCCGCGAGGACATCGAGTATGTCATAGAAATTGCCGGAAAGCTTGTTCTTGTGAGCAACAACTGACAGCTCGGTACATCCGAGGATGAATGCATCGGCACCCTTGCTCTTCAGATGGGCTGCGACCTTGTACATCTTGCTCGTATCGGCTTCTCTGCCGGCTTTAACGTCTTCGTATATTATGTCTGAGACGATCTTCTGGTAATCCTCTTCAGGTTCTATCGGAGTGATCCCCTCATCTTCCAGGGCTTTGGCAATGAGGCGGTTCTTGATGCTGCCTTCAGTAGCCATTATGCCTGCAGAAGTAAAACCCTTTTCGCGGAGAAGGGCTGCAGTCTCCCTGATTCCGTTCAGTACGGGTATGCTTATGTCATTCTTGAGGGATTCCTCGAAATAAGCGGCCGTCACACACGGGATAGCGATCGCATCCACGCCGTTTTCTTCGAGGCGCTTAGCAAGTTTAAGGATCACCGGATAAGGATCATCGGAGCTTCTTCCCAGAAAGAAAGCAGTTCTGTCGGGGATCTGGGGACAACTGTAGATTATTGTCTCGATGTGATCCTGGTCTGAAGCGGCATCAGTGATATTTACGATCTTCTCGTAAAAGACTGCCGTTGCCATAGGACCCATTCCGCCGATTATTCCCAGTGACATTTATATGCTCCTCTTATTTTATTCCCGCACTATTATACCATAGTAAAAATAAAGGACTGCCCCGCATCAGAGACAGTCCGTGTATGCTTTGTCAGCAAGTGATCAGACGATGCCGTTGTAAAGGATGTTTACAACGTTGCCGTCACCATTGAAGATGAATACGAGCATTGTATCGTTCAGTTCATATGAGAGAGTTGTATCTGTCTCGTCAGTGGGGTTGCTGTATGCAGCCTTGACCTGATCCTTGGAGCATCCGATGTAGATGCCTTCAGGTGTCTGAACCGTGTCATCGTACAGAGCGATGCTGGAGATAACGTCTACTGCACCGTTGGGGTTTGTGCTGATAACGACTGAACCGCCGCCGTATGTGAATGTCTTGCTCATTCCGAGACCTGCGCAAGAAGCAGCCTCGAAGTATGAATAATCATCACCGAGAGAGGAGAGGATCTTGTTCATGTCTGTGTTGACACGGACCTCTGTTCCCTTGTAAGTAAATACATAACCTTCAACGCCTTCTGCAGCTGTTGTCTGGATAGGCATTGAAGACTGTGCTGATGTCTGAAGTGACAGACCTGTGTTATTTGATGATGTATCATTGCATCCTGCAGCAATAGCTGTAGCGCAGACTGCAACCAATGCAACTGAAATTATCTTTGTGATTTTCATTTGTTTATCCTCCGTAAATCTTTAGACACGGGAATAATAACATATATATTATTAAAATAAGGGTATGCAAAAATACAAGTTTTGGCAGTGAATATGTCAGTTAATTGTGAGATTTGTGAAGTCAAGACGGCCCTGAACATTCTCAGTTGCACGGGGAGGAAGGATGCTTCCGTCAAACGGGAATCTTGAATCGAGCTGGTTATCGTTGCGCATGAACCAGTATGTCTTGTGGGATCTTAAGGGGCATGCATCGCAGTGCCACCACTGTCCGTCAAGCTTAACGAGGTTCCAGATATGCTCTCCGTCGACCTTCATGTTCTCAATGCCGGCAATATCGAGAAGCACCTTGCAGCATGCATAGAAAATACAGCAGTCTCCGCGGTGCTGATCGAATCCCTGCATTGCAGCTCCGGTCCAGTGCGTATCTCCGTTCTTGGATACATATTTGATGTTGGTGTTTGCCCACTTGAATATTCTCATGGCGATCTCGATGTCGGTATATCTTGACGGATCGTCGATGATCTCTGCAAATACCTGACGGCCGCGTTCATAAACGGTCTCGGGGTAAACATAATCATCAGGACGGGTCTCTACCGTAACGGTGATCGGAACCCTGGCCGTGTTGCCGTATTCATCGGTGGAGACATATGTAACCTGATATGTTCCGGGCGTATTTGTATCAAGACCTTCTGACTCGATATCAACGGTGGGATTGGCCGTATAATCGTCAGTAACGGTAATGTTCTTAAGGAGAACGATGGGGTCTCCTGCGACCATTGTAATATCCTCAGCCCCTGAGATAACAGGTGCCGTAGTATCTTCAAGAACTGTGAAAGGAACGCTTACTATGCCGGTATTGCCGTATGCATCAGTGAGGACAACGGGAACAAATGTATCGCCGGCATGGGCAATATTGGGAGTTCCGGAGTAATCCACATAAACAGTGCCGCTCAAGTCATACAGATCCTTGACTGTATCATTAACATCAGGAGCTCTTCCGGCCATTACTGTCTGAGGGATCGCAACACCTGTCGGAGGTGTTGTATCCTCAATATCCAGTACTGATGTGACCTTTTTGCCGAACAGGGAGATGGTGACCTGATATGTTGCAGGAGTATTCGTATCGATCTTGGTGAGATCCGTTAAGACCTTGGCCTGATCAACCTCATCACTGAAGAATACAGTGCGGTTAAGAGGTGCGCCGGTCTCCAGATGGACTTCGTGATTGATCCTTCCAAACATGGTATTGACCCATGTACAGACGCCCCCGCCTAAGGCGAGACCTATTACGGCGCACAGAACTATAGCGGGAATAAACCCGCTGATGGGTTTGCGCAATTCAACTCCGTACATCTCCAGTTCCTGTTCAGAATATCCCTTCATGACTATATAAAATATCACTATTCGGGCAATAATTAAATATAGCAAATGCACAGTTTGACAATGCCTTTGGAACGTTTTATTCTAACAAAAGAAAGGCTGATTTAGAAAGTGTATATAACACTATGAAGAAATACAGAGTTACGGGAATGAGCTGCGCCGCATGCCAGACCCGCGTTGAGAAGGCTGTCAGCAAGGTTGACGGAGTCTTGTCCTGTTCCGTAAGTCTCCTTACGAATACCATGGGAGTCGAAGGTGACATTTCCGACCGTGACATTATCAAGGCCGTAAAGGATGCCGGATATGGTGCAAGTGTCCTCGATGATGACGATTCCCTCCCTTCAGGAGCAGATGAACTGAAGAAGATGAAGATCAGGCTGGCTCTGTCGGTCGTGCTCCTTCTTGTGCTGATGTACTTTTCCATGGGTCATATGATGGCAGGTTTCCCGATCCCTGCAATCCTTCACGATCCTGTTTACATGGGCATCTTACAGTGCATCCTCACCATCGCAATAATGGTGATCAACAGAAAGTTCTTTATTAGCGGCATTAAGGCCCTGATGCATTTAAGTCCAAACATGGACACTCTGATAGCAACAGGCAGCGGAGCCGCATTCATCTATTCCGTTGCAGTAATGGTTACCGGAGGCAACGGGCATTATTATTTCGAATCAGCCTCCATGATCTTAACGCTCGTGACGGTCGGCAAGACTCTTGAACAGTACTCCAAAGGCAAGACGACAAGTGCCCTGGAGAGCTTAATGAAGCTGTCTCCGGAGACGTGTACCGTCCTGCGTGACGGTGAGGAGATGACTATTCAGACAACTGACCTTAAAGCCGGTGAAGTCGTATTAGTCCGTCCCGGAGAGAGTTTCCCCTGTGACGGTATCCTGATCGACGGCGTTACTTCTTCGGATGAATCTCTGATTACAGGAGAATCCGTCCCCGTGGACAAAGAGATCGGCGACAGCATAGTCTCAGCTTCGATAAATCTGACGGGATTTGTGAAGGTCCGTGCCACAAAAACAGGCAGAGACACAACGCTGTCTCAGATCATAAGCATGGTAAGTGAAGCTGCGGCCACCAAGGCTCCGATAGCAAAGCTTGCCGACAGGATTTCATCTGTATTTGTTCCGGTTGTTATGGGGATAGCACTTGTAACTTTTGTTGTCTGGATGATCATCTGCCGCGATATCGGAACAAGTCTCGGATATGCGATAAGCGTTCTTGTTGTCAGCTGTCCGTGTGCTCTGGGGCTTGCAACGCCCGTTGCGATAATGGTCGGTTCGGGACTGGGAGCCAAGAACGGGATCCTCTTTAAGACTGCCGGTGCTCTCCAGGAGACAGGAAGGATAAAGATAGCGGCTCTTGATAAGACAGGCACCGTGACGACAGGCATAATGACAGTAACGGATATCAGCCCGGCGGAGGGAGTGGATCCGGAACACTTTAAGTCAGTTGCCGCCACAGTGGAGAAGGGATCAGCACACCCGATCGGCAAAGCGATCGCATCAGTCGCAGACACATCTCTCGAAATGAGTGATTTCAGATCCTATTCAGGTGCGGGAGTATCCGCAAATGTCGCAGGATGCGAGGTGTATGGCGGCAAACTTGATTTCGTGAAGACAGTATGTGACTTGCAGGCAGAAGACGACCCGGGAATGATTTTTTTCGCATCGGACGGAAAGTATCTCGGATCAGTAACTGTCGAAGACGGCATAAAGGAAGACAGCAGAGAGGCAATAGACCAGCTGCGCGGCATGGGTATTTATACTGTGATGCTTACAGGTGACGGGGAGTCTTCGGCACGCAAGATATCGGAGGAGGCCGGAACTGATAAGGTTCTGTGGCGCATCTCACCGCAGGGCAAGACTGATGCCGTCAGGCAGATGAGATCTTACGGGAAATGTGCCATGACGGGCGACGGCATCAACGATGCTCCCGCGCTTACGGAAGCTGACAGCGGAATAGCAATAGGAGCCGGAACAGATGTTGCGATCGACAGTGCCGACGTCGTTCTGATGTCAGGATCTCTCAAAGATCTGGCAGCAGCAATAAGACTGTCGAGAAAGACATATGCCAATATATTGCAGAACCTTTTCTGGGCGTTGTTTTATAATGTATTGCTGATACCTGCCGCATGCGGGATCTACAGCGGTCTCGGGATCACCATGACGCCTGCTCTCGGAGCGGCGGCAATGAGCCTGTCGAGCGTCTGCGTTGTGCTCAATGCCTTAAGACTGAACCTCGCAGATATTCATGACCCGCGTCACGACAGGAAGATAGGAAATGCTATAACGGACATAACGGTAAACATCAAGGAGGATAAGACCATGACAAAGACAATGAAGATCAACGGCATGATGTGCGGACACTGCGAGGCACGCGTTAAGAAGGCACTGGAAGCTATCGACGGCGTTACAGAAGCTAAGGTCAGCCACGAGAATGGAGAGGCAGTAATTACACTGTCAAAAGACATTGATGACAAGGTCCTGACCGATGCGGTCGCTGCTCAGGATTACGAGGTGGTATCGATCAGTTAAAGTGATATAATCTTAACTATTCTTACGAACAAGGGGTATTTACATGGCTTTCTGGAATAAGAAAAAGGGCGGCAATGATGAAGAGGATATCAAGAATCAGTCTCTTGATTCTGAGATGTCCGATGAGATGAAGGCGATCACCGAGGCGCTCGAGGAAGAACAGTCCGAGAAACTTGCCAAGGCAAAGGCAAGGGAAGAAGAGAATGAGAAGATCCGCAGGGAGATGCAGGAGAAGGAAGAGCAGATAAGAGCTGCTGCTTCCGAATATGTCAAGGAGTCCAAGGATAAGAAGGACAGCGGCGGACAGCATTTCTTCATGCTTGTTGAAGGCCCGTCTGATTTTCTGCCGAAGTCAGAATCAAATCACCTCGTGGAAGGCAATGTATACGGAGAAGTGAAGAAGGGAGACAAGGTATTTCTCTTCAGCACTGACAATCAGGTATTCACAACAACCGTTGAAGATATCAGAACAGGTCCGAACCTCTTTGCGGAGAGCGCGGAAGACAAGCACTGCATCCTTGAACTGAAGGGTGAAGGCATCGAGGAGATCAGCAAGTATTCGATACTGACAAGTGCGGCTCCCGAGACTGTTGACAGCAATACGCTTCCCGTATCAAATCCCCGCATCCTGGGTCTGTCTCTTGATTTCAACAGATTCTCAGGAGATCCGGAATTCTTCACCGTGCTTGTAAATGCAATAATCAGAGGCAACTATCTGACTCACGCAAGAATAGATAAGGATGGTCCTAAGACAAGGATCGGCATCCTGTCAATAAAGGACAACAACGATCCTGACAAGAGACTCGTTCCGGTCTTCACGGATCATTTCAATATGGCAAGGGCCAATGTTCAGAATCCTAAGGGAAACATGCAGATACTTGCTGTCAAGTTCCCCGAGGTTGCAAGGTTTGCCACTGCAGACCAGCATGAGGGATTCGTGATCAATCCTTTCGGACCCGTTGCGGTCAAGATCCCCAAGGGACTTATTAAAGAGATCCTGGAGAATCCTTCTTATAAGGAAGCGATCGCGAGCATGGGTGCCAAGGCGAAGGTCGAGACTGAGAAGGTAAGTGATAAGACGCAGATCTTTATCGGTGTACCTCCGGAGAACGGTGAGTACAATTCGATCAGAAATGCAGTAGTAAAGTACTGCCAGACTAATGAGGATATTAAGCGCGCAGGTATCGTAATGAAGCTCGAGAAAGGTAAGAAGGATGCATCTTATCTTTGCATCATCGATTGTCCCAAGGGTGTGGAGAAGGAGTGCTATACAGGCATATTCGCGTCAGTAAAGCCTTTCCTGAACATCCATAAGAAGATCGAATTCATGAGATATGATGAGACTGTTTTTGCCGACGATTATTTCGCAAAGCAGAAGCTCATATTCGAGCGCTGATCAGCTCAATACCATATTCTGATTCATCTATCTTATCTTCGGTATAGCTTAAGGCTATCCCGATATCCGCTACCGCTATGCGGCCGGTGGCTTTGCGTGCGCTGGGCGAGATCAGACCCTTTTTGAGATATCCGATCGTAACAGTCAGATCAGAAATCACGCAGATTTCATATTCTCCCGTGTCGCCGTTCATGCCGCTGTTGATGTCGGCTGAGATGACATATGCTCCGTTATCACGTTCTCTGTTGATGGCACTGATGGCTTTGGCATAATTTTCTCTCGGAGATCCTGCAAATCCGGTTCCGAGCATGCAGTCAACGATAATGTCAGATCCTGCCAGTGATCCTTCCTCGAAAGGCATGACCGGAACCCCTGCAGAAAGGATATTATTTTTGTAAAAACCGGCATCAGGAGTCGTTTTCTCACTCAATGTGAGGACCTTTACGGGCAGATTATGCCCGGAGAGGATCTCTGCCAGTGCAAACCCGTCACCGCCGTTATTTCCTGAACCTGTAACAATGTTAATCGACTTTGCCGACTGCCATTTTGCACTTGAATCATATATTCCGCGGGCAGCTCTCCCCATCAGGGTGACACCGGGCACTCCCGATGCGATCGTGGCAGCATCGGACTGCCTCATGTTCTCAACAGAGATAAGATCGATCATGTTATTTCTCCAGTCCTTCCCAGAGGACAACCTCATTGTTCTTAAGAGTCTGCCGGACATCTATTATTCTCTGATTGGATGAACCTCTGAACTGCAAAGACAGATCGCGCAGGTTCTCCTCATATCTTCCGTCGATCAGCACATCAATGAGGCCCAATATCTCAGGCGTCACATCCGTTGAACAGTGCGGGTTGCCTCCTGTCAGCTCTTCATATGTATATCCTGAATACATCCAGATATCTTTATCCGGGAAATTATCCCTTACACGTCTGATAAAGGGGAGGAGGCTGCTTTGGTTCTCCGGCTCGAAAGGATCGCCCCCCAGGATCGTAAGCCCCTGAATATAAGCGGGTTTGAGCATCTCAATGATATTTTCTTCCGTGTCAGAAGTGAATTCTTCCCCATAAGTGAAAGACCATGTCTCAGGCTGAAAGCACCCTTTGCAGGCATTTCTGCATCCTGATACAAAGAGTGAGATCCTCACTCCCGCCCCGTTAGCTATATCACAGTTTTTGATCGCGCCGTAGTACATAAATTATTCAGTCTTCAGAGTTCAGCGACTCAAACAAAGTATCCATATTGTCAAAAGGCCCAATGATGTCTTCGTCTCTGCTTGCCTTATCGATTACGGTTTTGGTGAGATCATTAGGCTCATCTGCTTTAATTTCAAAAGGAATCCCTTTGCAGCGGAGAGCCTGCTTATAAAAGAGTGTAGTGGCAACACTCAAATTGAGACCTAATGATTCAAAAAGCGTTGAAGCTTCTCTCTTAAGTTCGGGATCTATCCTTAATGTCATGTTTTCTTTTACAGCCATAGTCTTATCCCCCTGACTGCATTATATCATATGATTATGTGCATCGCAATTGCAATGCACATAATCATTGGAATTATATCCTTTCTCTCTGTGATTCTCGATAAGTTTCTATTTGCTTATTTCGAGACAAAAAAACATCACCTCAAGTTGCTTTCGAGCGATGATTTGGGGTGAGGTTTGATCGCTCTGGAATGCTAGAGTTCACCTCATATGCTCGATTTGTTAATGAATAGGGTGAGAAAATCTTGTAATAGCGCGGGATGAAGGGATTGATTTCACCCCAATCATGTCGTGGGCAGGGATATGAGGTGAGTTTTATTGCTTTGACTAGAGCTAATCTCATCTCATTTGTTCAATTGAATGATAAATGGGATGAGAAAATCTTCCAAAAGCAAAAGATAAATGACTTAAACTCATCTCAATCATATCGCAAGCAAGGATTTGGGATGAGTTTCATAGCCGCAACCTGATCTAATCTCATCTCATTTGTTCAATTGAATGATAAATGGGATGAGAAAATCTTACAATACTGCGAAATAAAGGACTTAAATCCATCCCAAACAGGCCTTTAGCAAAGATATAGGATGAAGTCCGGCCGCAACTTGAAGAAAAAAACAAACCTTACAGGTGCAGTACTCTCTCAGCTATCTCCTGAGTTCTGCCCTGATTCCAGTACTGGGTGCCGATGTATCCGCACGTTCTTCTGGCAACGTTCATCTTGTTCTGATCCGTGTTGCCGCAGTTGGGGCACTTCCAGATAAGCTTGCTGTCAACTTTCTCGATCCTGATCTCGCCGTCAAATCCGCATACGTGACAGTAGTCGGATTTTGTGTTGAGCTCTGCATACATGATGTGATCGTAGATGAACTGGATGACGGAGATCACGGCAGGGATATTTGTCTGCATGTTAGGAACTTCGACATATGAGATGGCGCCTCCGGGTGAGAGCTTCTGGAACTCTGATTCGAGCTCGAGCTTTTTGAAAGCATCGATCTCTTCAGTTACGTGAATATGGTAGGAATTAGTGATGTAATTCTTATCTGTTACGCCCTCGATAATGCCGAACCTTCTCTGCAGGCACTTTGCGAACTTGTATGTTGTAGACTCAAGAGGAGTGCCGTAGATGGAGTAGTCGATGTGCTCATCGGCTTTCCATGCCGCACATGCATCATTGAGCTTCTGCATTACTTCAAGACCGAACTTTCTTCCTTCATCTTCTGTGAGTTTTTTGCCTGTTATGGCATATACGCATTCCCACAGACCGGCATAGCCGAGTGAGAGCGTGGAATAGCCGTTATACAGGAGCTTGTTTATTGTCTCGCCCTTCTCGAGTCTTGCAAGAGCGCCATGCTGCCAGAGGATGGGAGCCGCATCGGATAATGTTCCCTTAAGTCTCTCATGTCTGCAGCGGAGTGCTCTGTGGCAGAGATCAAGCCTGTCATTCAATGTCTCCCAGAATGCTGCGACCTTATCGGCTTTCTGTGACTGGCGTGCCGTGCAGGCAACGTCCACGAGGTTGATAGTTACGACGCCCTGGTTGAATCTTCCGTAATATTTCGGCTTGCCCTGTTCATCGACGTACGGTGTAAGGAATGATCTGCAGCCCATGCAGGTGTAGCAGCGTCCGGTACCTGTCTTATCGATCTTGAGCTGCTTCATGACTTTCTCGGAAATGTAGTCGGGGACCATTCTCTTTGCCGTGCATCTTGCAGCGAGTTCGGTGAGATAATAGTAGGGCTGGTCAGGCGTGATGTTGTCTTCCTCAAGAACATAAATGATCTTGGGGAAAGCAGGTGTTACATAGACTCCCGCCTCATTCTTGACGCCCTGGATCCTCTGATTGAGCATCTCCTCGATTATGATCGCAAGATCCGCCTTGAGCTGGGGATCGTCTGTCTCATTAAGGTACATGAATATGGTGATGAAAGGAGCCTGACCGTTTGTCGTAAGGAGTGTAATTACCTGATACTGGATCGTCTGGACACCTCTTGCGATCTCTTCCTTCAGACGGCTCTCAACGACCTGCTGGAGCATGTCTTCAGTAAGCTTGACGCCTATTGCGGCCATCTCTTCTTTTACATATCTTGTGATCTTCTCTCTTGATACCTGCACGAAAGGAGCGAGGTGCGTCAGGGAGATGGACTGTCCGCCGTACTGGTTGCTTGCAACCTGGGCGATTATCTGTGTGGCGATATTGCATGCCGTTGAGAAAGACTTCGGCTTCTCGATCATGGTTCCCGAGATGACCGTGCCGTTCTGAAGCATGTCCTCAAGATTTACGAGATCGCAGTTATGCATCCTCTGTGCATAGTAGTCGGAATCGTGGAAATGGATGATGCCCTTCTGGTGCGCTTCCACGATATCCTGAGGGAGAAGGAGCCTGCATGTCAGATCCTTGCTGACCTCGCCCGCCATATAGTCGCGCTGTACGCTGTTGACTGCCGGGTTCTTGTTGGAATTCTCCTGCTTAACTTCCTCATTGTTGCAGTCAATGAGAGACAGGATAGTATCGTCGGTCGTATTTGCTTTCCTGACGAGTGTACGAGTATATCTGTATGTGATGTAGAGCTTTGCGACCTCATATGCTCCGTGAGCCATGATCTGCTTCTCTACTATATCCTGGATCTCTTCGACTGACATTGCTCTGTTGGATTTCTCGCAGAGCTTTGTTACTGAATCAGAGATCCTCTCGATCTGCATAGGAGTCATTCTCTCGTTCTCCTTTGCAGCACTGTTTGCTTTAGTTATGGCAGTGGTGATCTTGCTCTGGTCAAAATCCACTTCCGCTTTATTACGCTTAATTATCTTCATAGCTATAAATCCCCTGTAAAATACGCCTCTTCCGGACGTATGCTGTCGTCTGCCTCTTCCATATTGGGACACATTCTAACACAACATCTAGTGCTTTTAAATACGGCTGAACACTATATATTGTGCTGTAATCCAATTGTCATAATGCTGTCCGCCGGATGCAGATCCAGCCAATGATTATAAGGCCTGAACGGGGTCGGCACAATTGTACGGGGTGAGATATTGTACAAAGAATCACCCCGCAAATTGTGACAAATGACCAACATTGTCATGCTGCTCCGAAGACGATCCCGGCCAGAGGGCTGAGAACGATCATTACCATTGAGAAGCAGAATGAATTTACGGATATAAGAGTTGCTCTCTGGGCAGAAGGGATCATGTTGTTAAGTTCCACGTCTGCCCTGATCTGTATCATGTCATCGGCAAAAGCGGCAAGGAATCCACCGAGCGTCATGACAACGGGTATCTTCGTAAATGCCGCAAGGAATCCGGAAGACACCAGGATAAGACATACTATGAACAGTTTGCGGAACTGCCATTCCTTAACCTTGGATGATGCCCACGCGCCTATGACTCCGCCCATCGACATGATGAACAGAAGCGGTCCCAAGACGATATCCGATACGCCTGCCATAGGAAGCCTGGCCTGCAGGAAGAACAGAAGAAGGATGTCTATGGCGCCTACAAGGCAGTTGCGGAATATGAGCCTTGCAACTTTGGAGTTGCCTTTAAGGAACAACATGCTCTCTGTCACTGACTCATGGATCCTTCGCCTGACGCTTATTTCCTGTCTGTTTACTATTACCTTATTCTCTTTGATCGTCATAACGAGAATGAACTGTACGGATGCGATCCCGACGCTTATCAGCTGAGCTGCGGTATTTCCGATCATGACAGCAATGCCCGCTGCAAGAGTGGCGATACCGTTGGCGACTCTGTAGATAACGGTCTGTGTTGAGATGTATCCGTCGTATCTGTCTTTCGCATTCTCTTCCAGAAGAGAATCGTAGGCGAGAGCATTATCGGATCCCGTGAAGAAGTTGTAAGACAGCGCCGAAAAGGCGATCGATACCAGGACTCCCGCGAAGGAATCCCAGTATGCTCTCGTCAGTGCGCTGATGACGACGCAGACGCATGACAGAGCAAGACTCTTCTTTCTCCCGAAAACATCGGCAAACACCCCTGAAGGGATCTCCGCCGTGATGCTCACAAGATGAAAGACTGTCTCGGCGATCCCGACCTCAAAGAGCGAGTAACCCTGAGATACAAGTAAAAGCACCCATGCCGCACCTGCTATGGACAGATTGCCCAGAGCATTGAACGCATAGAGTTTACGCAGTTGTTTTTTATAGAATGGTTTGTTTTGTGACATAAAAAATCTCCCTTGATCTTATTTGGATTCAACAGGAGATAGAGCGCTTATATTCTGTTGTCAGATTATCAGATCTGCCTGAAAATGGGCGCACTACCCCTATGGGAGACTCTGTAGTACCCATTCATCAGCTGTATGTTGGGTGTTATCCAATACATGAGCAATGCGTCCTTTCTGATTATTTTCAATGGTAATTATATTAGGATGACATCATTACGTCAACAGGCTCAAACATGTCACTTCTTCTTCCTGCCGCGGAAATAGGACTTATAGATTATCTCGGCTGCAGTGACTTCCAGAACAGAAGATCCGTTCTTCAGAAATGTCATGATGAACATATCCTCATTGTCTGATTCAGCAGTCCTGACAGTATCAATCGTGATGCCTTCTGCTGATTTGCCGGGATCGAAGATATCGAAGCGTGTAGTGACGTTATCAATGTCGCTTAACGTGAATTCCATATGATCCGTCAGTACGCATTCGTCAAACCAGGGGAGTACCACAAGTGAGAGAAGTGGCGTGGATCCGTAAGGAAGCTTTCTCTTGATCTTTACCTTGAGATTGCCGTTTTTGAGGTGCTTTACTGACACGTCATACTGGGTGCCGACTCTGCCGTCCGTAAACAGGGATACAAAGATAGGATTGTAACTGTGAAATACACTGTTGTCGGATACGGGAACGGAACGGCTGACTTCAGAAAGCATCGTCTCGATATTGTTCTTCACTTTATCGTCGCCGTAACTGTAGTCTGAACGGATCCTCTGATCGATGGCGAACTTTGCCTGAAGCAGATATATCTTGGATACTTCCAGAGCTCCTTTGCGGGATGCGGAATCAAGTTCGTAGCAGCTGACGTCACGGAACAGCTTGCCCATCCTGTATGCCAGGTCGGCAAAATCGCATCCGAAATCACCGTTCTCGAAGCGGTAACGGGTATCGTGATACAGGTCGCTTATTATATCCCTTGCAAGCCTGTCATTGCGTGCAACATAGTAACCGTTTACGAACATGTCGGCGAGCTTGTATTTGGACTCGACTATTCCGTATGTGGAACCGACCGAGAAATAATAGAAAGCGCGTTCGTAATCGGGATTGCCGTTGGGATCGAGCCTGCCGTAATAATAGATGTAGCCGAGTGTATTTGCAGCCTGGCCGAAGCTGTGTTCGCGCCACAATATATCAAGAAGCCTTGCGGATTCCTTCCAGTCACATGCATATACGGAATTGCCGCCGTAGCAAGCATATGCCTTGATCCTCATGGCATTGAAGTTGCCCATATCAGCAAGTTCGTCAGTAAATCTCTTCCACAGCATCTTTGTATCTTCATCGCTGTCTCCGAGGAGAACATCGTTGTCGAGCTGCATTATGAACTTCTCGCGCATTCTCTCGGAGAACTGGCGTTCATTCACCGGTCTGTCACAGTCTTCCTCGAACATCTCGATCTCTTCGAGAAGGAGCTTTATGTCGAGGAGATCCGCCACGGGGAGGGAAGAATATCTGCTCAGATCAGTGCTGCTGAATTCTGACAGTTCCTCGAGAACATAAACGAGCATATCGTCATCTGTTGTGGGAAGCGACGGTTCCATCCTTACAGAGCCGTTTACTCCCGTAAAGATGTCTCTGATCATCAGAGCCTCATCGCATTTGAGGATGAGCGGAAACCACCAGGCAAGAAGGAACTTCCCGATGAGGACATTCTCATCGCGGATGTATTCAAGAGCTTCCTTAAGGTCTGCAAGCGTTAACGGATATGTATTCTCAAATTCGCATTCCGCCATGGGATCGGCATCGCAGTCAGCCGCGATCTCGTCCCAGTCCGTTGCAAATCTTGCAAAATCGGCAAGCTTGTTTGTAGTCACAAAAATAACATTATCGTTCTTCATATTCTGCTTATTATACTCTAATTTTATATCGAAAATAGTCTCAATTTATAGTAGAGTAGTTGTATGGTACAAAAAGAGTCTGATAACAGAAGTGAAGACCTCAGCCGCGACCGTATAAAGCTTGAGGAATTCAGGAAGTATATGAGAGCAGGAGAGAAGCTCCCGATGAAGAGGGTTCTCAGGACGATGTTCTCATTGAGCGAGGATACCGCAAGTTATGAGGAGATCCGCGACAGGCTCTTATCCGGCGGCAGGGTCACCGGTACCAATATGGTCATCATGATCTGTGCCATTCTCATTGCTTCAGTAGGTCTTAATACCAATTCAGTCGCAGTCATTATCGGTGCGATGCTCATATCTCCGCTCATGGGTTCGATCCTGGCGATGGCTTACGGAACAGCCATAGCGAGCACCAACGTCATCGAGCGTCACACACTGGGATTTCTCATTCAGATAGTCATAAGCGTTGCAACTTCGACTCTGTATTTTCTGCTCTCTCCCGTCAAGGATGTCACTTCGGAACTCCTTGCAAGAACGGAGCCTACTGCCTTTGCGGTAATCGTTGCATTCTTCGGAGGCATAGCGGGTATAATCGGTTCGACGCGCAAGGACAAAGTAACAAATGTTATCCCTGGTGTTGCCATCGCGACTGCAATCATGCCGCCTTTGTGCACATGCGGATATGCCATTGCGAATGCAAAGTGGGAGATGCTCTTGAGAGCTGCATATCTGTTCGTCATCAATGCATATTTTATCTTCCTGTCTGCAGAACTCATCCTTCTCATTCTCAAGGTTCCCAAGGTGAAGGAATTGAGCGAGAGGGAGAAGAAGGTATATTTGTGGCGCAAGGTGCGCAATACCATTATCGTCCTGCTTCCGTGCATTGTGCTCGGTGCCGTTGCAGCGACACACGGAATGGACATCATTCCATAGAGAATATGTGATAAAATATCAAAAGACACCATATGGTAAAGGAGTGCAATCATGGGACTTAATTTTCGCAAATCGATCTCGTTAGGCAAAGGACTCAAGCTTAATCTCAGCAAGTCAGGACCGTCAGTCTCTTTCGGCAAATCCGGATTGAGACAGAGCGTTAATCTCAAAGGTCAGACAAGAACTACCGTCGGCATTCCCGGCACAGGTGTCTACTATACAAAGACATCCAACGTGAAGAATATTGCAGGCATGCTCACAGGCAACAAGAATAAAGACAAGAATGCCAAGGATTCCGGCAAGAAGGATGCAGCAAGTGCAAGAGCATCCAAGAAGGATGAGGCAGCCATCGCTGCAAAGGCACAGGCAAAGCAGGAAGCAGAGGCAGCAAAGGCAGCCGAGCTCGAGCAGGCAAAGGCAACAGTTGCCCAGTATGAGGAACTCATCGATACGATCAAGAGCGTTCATAAGGCTTCCGACGGCAAGGTCGACTGGGAGAAGGTCAAGGCAGGCAATGTCCCTGCAGACATGACAGGTCTCGTAAGTTTTGCCGACAGGATCTTAGACGGTGACACGTCAGCTTATCTTGAGGTCATCGGTGCATTTAATCCCTTTGAGGATCTGACTGAATTCGGAAGCAACTTCCTCGTAGGAACTGATGAACCCGGTATCCTTGAAGTCGAATTTCAGGTCAAGTCTGATGAAGTTGTTCCCACGGTCGGATATTCACTGACATCAACGGGCAAGCTGTCTGAGAAGGAACTCGGCAAGGCTGCTTACTACGATATAGTTCAGGATTATGTTGCAAGCACCATCCTGAGGGTTGCCAGAGACTCATTTGCTCTCCTTCCCATCCATACCGTTCTGATCCATGCATGTGACACCGTCATCAATACGGCAACGGGACACGAGGAGGAGATGACTCTCGTATCGGCAAAGATCACAAGATCCCAGCTTGAGAGCATCAACTTTGAACTTGTTGATCCTTCAGACTGTCTGTCCAGTTTCGAGTGCAACTGCAATTTCAAGAAGACTGCAGGATACTCTCCTGTTGACAGGATCCTTCCCTGATAAGGATCGATCATGGATAAAGTCGCCGTTCTGATCCCCTGCTACAACGAGGCTAAGACAATAGCCAAGGTTGTATCCGACTTCAGGAAAGTCATTCCCGAGGGCGGAGTCATATATGTTTACGACAACAACTCAACCGATGATACCGCTTCCATCGCTGAAGCGGCCGGTGCCGTTGTCAGACATGAGTATAAGCAGGGGAAGGGCAATGTCATAAGAAGGATGTTCCGTGAGATTGATGCCGAGTGTTATCTTCTCGTTGACGGCGACGATACATATCCGGCAGAGATCGCTCCCGAGATGATCTCCAGGGTGCTGGACAGAAATGCCGACATGGTAATAGGCGACAGGTTGTCATCCACTTATTATCAGGAGAACAAGCGTCCTTTCCACAATGCCGGCAACAGCATGGTCAAGAAATTCATCAATCTCCTTTTCAAGAGCGACATCAAGGATATCATGACAGGATACAGAGCATTCAGTTTCCTGTTCGTGAAGTCTTTCCCGGTGTTGTCGCGCGGCTTTGAGATAGAGACTGAGATGACGATACACGCCATCGACAAGAACATGGCGATAGAGAATGTAGTAATAGAGTACAGGGACAGGCCTGAAGGAAGCGAATCAAAACTGAATACCTATTCCGACGGCGCGAAAGTGATCCGCACGATCACCAGACTGTTCAGGATATACAGACCGATGTCATACTTCGGATTCCTGGCTTTTATTCTGATAGCCCTCGCCGTGGGATTCTTTATTCCTGTCCTCGTTACTTTCATACAGACTCATCTTGTTCCCAATTTCCCGACGCTCATCGTCTGCGGATTCTCGGCCATTGCAGGAATCCAGTCTTTCTTTGCAGGGCTCACATTGCAGACGATGGTACATAAAAATAAGCAGGATTTTGAACTCCTGCTTATCGAGATCGAAGACCGTAAGAAGAGACTTTTGTCAGAAATCCCTCTTTGAATAGAACCTGGCAGACAGGAACCATGACAGTGCATAAAGTCCTATGGTTACCAGTATCATCGCAGGCAGCAGAACAGGCGGAATTGCAACCGAGCTTTCGGCAAGTCTGGGTGTCAGGAAAGCTGCGCCTCCCACAAGGCTTCCTCCGAAAAGGATGAATACCACATAGTAGTAGATCCTGCCTTTCTCAACGCCGAACTTGAACATGAACGGCATGGCGATGGCTGTCGTCATGAGCGACATCATGAACATCATTATCGCGTTGGCAATGAATACCGTCATACCTGTATTGAACCTGTTCATCTTAATGATCAGCGTTATGACCGACAGGATATATGTGATGACCTGGCAGATAAGTCCGATCAGATACTTGGATGATACCATCTGATTCTTTGTGACCGGCATCGTTGATGCCAGTGTCTCCCACTTGCTCCTCTCGTCATAAGACAGAAGAGTGTTGGGAATGAGTGATGCCAGAAGGCAGGGATATACCGAGAAGAACAGACTGTCGTTGAATATGGATGCCAGCAGGAATATAACGACTATCACGGGATAGAATCTGCAGTATCTGGCTATCATGTAAAAGTCTTTCAGCAATAAACCTTTCATCAGATCTCCCCCTTTATCATCTTGAGGAAAAGGTCTTCTAAGCCGATCCCGTCATATTCCTCATCGATCTCTTCACGGCTCTTGCACATGAGAAGTCTGCCCTTGTGGATGAATGCAATACGGTCGCAGATCTTCTCGAGATCACTTACGATATGAGATGACATCAGTACGGAGTGATGACCGTCTGATGCAAATTCCTTAATGATCGTTACCACTTCATCTCTGACGACAGGATCAAGACCTCCTGTTGCCTCATCAAGCAAAAGGATCTTCGGGCTGTGGCACATGCATGCCGCAAAGCCGAGCTTCATCCTTGTGCCTCTCGAGAAATCGGAGAACGGCTTTTTTGCGGGGATATCGAGTTTCTTCAGATAATCGTCGAACATCTTCGCATCCCAGTTTTTATAGATGTTCCGCATTATCTTCTCGACCTGAACGGCATTTACGCACCCGGGAAATCCCACGTCATCCATGACGGTTCCGATGTCTTCCTTGATCGAAGCAACGTCTTCTGTCCCGAGAACTCTCACATTGCCGGAATCCTTTTTTGTTACACCGAGGATGAGTTTGATCGTGGTGCTCTTGCCGGCACCGTTTTCTCCAATAAAACCGGTAATGGATCCTTCGGGAATGTCAAAACTGACATTATCAAGTTTGAAATCCTTATATGACTTTGTCAGTCCGTTAATTTCCAATGCGTTCATAAATGTTCCCCGTAATGTGATATGCTATTTAGCAGAGATATTATATTATAAACGGACGGTTTTTACACATGGCAAAAGCTAAAAGCAATATACTCGTCGTATCCCTCGGAGGGACGATCTCTTCCGAGATATCAGGCGGAGTTGTAAAGCAGTCAGGATTCTATTGGGATTCTGATTTCTTCACAAAGATCGATGACAGATTCATCTATTCCACGGTTGCCCCTTCCGGATATTCTTCAGAGAATGCCACCGTTGCAGATTACAGACGTGCTCTTACGGGGATCGCAACAGCGATCGGAAGCACTGAGCCTGACGGGATCCTTATCCTTCACGGAACCGACAGCATTGCTTATTTTGCCCAGCTTGCGTTAAGGGTCCTGTCCCATTACAACAGACCGGTGATAATTACGGGAAGCAAACTTCCGCCTTCTCAGAGGGGGAGTGACGCCGTAGGCAACATCAAGCTGTCTTTAGGATATCTCGGAGCTGCGATCGAGGGCAATATCGGAAGCAAGACTTTCGGAATCATCTATAACGACAGTTTTACTTCAGACTCTCTGTTTGTTCACGCATCAGGTGCCATGTCGCCTGATATCATGGGCGATATAAAATCTTTTATCGATTCCGGTGCGAAGAAGATCGATTTCAGAAGTCATGATTATAAGAAGAGAGCAGAGGCGTTCCTGGCAGGCGGAGGCATCACGGGCGGAGTCTTATCGATCCCCGCAGCGCCCGGTAT
>Ga0247611_10002576_pt1 | contig 28794 bp, 22 predicted proteins | sample 177DNAGHGhighgp2_FD_192422 | JGI IMG/M metagenome (GOLD analysis project Ga0247611, IMG submission 192422) | Sheep rumen microbial communities from Palmerston North, Manawatu-Wanganui, New Zealand - 1770 DNA GHGhigh gp2 | ecosystem: Host-associated > Mammals > Digestive system > Stomach > Rumen... | reverse complement strand
CCAACGGGCATGGTCACGACACTATTGTATTTGTCATTCCCTGATGTCTCGAAACTCAGTACCACCTCGTCACGAAACGACTTGAAGTTTTTTATCTTTAGTTCTTGTAGCATATCTAAGAGCGAAAATACGTCGCAAAGATACGAAAAACTTTCGTTCGTTGACATCAAATCCTCTATAAAATCAAATTTTATTTTCAAAATTAGTACGATTTAACCAAATTTCGCAATTAAAATCCTAAATTTGTCAGTTTTATAGTGCCACAATTCCCAATATCGTTATTTCGTTTGAGTTCTAAGGGTGGTGAGCTTGCTCTTTTTCCTGACGGGGTGGGATGGGATATAGTCACATAGTTCGTCAACATCCATCCAATGTGGTGAACAACACTCTTCTTGCCTGTTCAGCAAGCTTTGGGCGGTCTTTTCCAGACCCTCCACTTTTTCAATGAGGTAGGACAATGCACCTGGCATCTCCTCCAATGTTTTTAATCTTTCCATATAGTTTGTTATCCTTAATAAACGGCTGCAAAAGAACAACAAAAAAATAACTTTTCAAGAAAATATTAGAAAAAGTTGAAATTTTAAAATTTCGGGGAGCAACTAAAAGGCTATAAAAATAGAGGTAAAGGAAGATTTCAGCAAGGAGAATTGTTAATTAACGTGATATTTTTCGTTTTGTTTCGGGAAAATGAGTAACTTTGCAAGGTAATGTGTACATAACTATAGATATGGACGGATTTAAGAATATAGAAATCAAGAATTTCAGGGGCATTGACCATCTGAAGATAGATGACTTTTCGCGTGTTAATGTGTTCTTGGGACAGAACGGCTCAGGAAAGACGTCTATTCTTGAAACACTGTTGATGCTTGCAGGAATGTCAAACCCCGAACTTCCTCAAGCAATAAACGCAATACGATCAAGAGGCTCTTTTGGGAAGTTCCTTGATGTGAGATATTTGTTTCACAATTTAGTGTTATTGACACCTCCTGAAATTTCATCGGAACAAACAGATGAGACAAAGCGCCATCTCACTTTAAGGATGCCATTTGCTTTTGATGAACAAACTCAGGTGACTACACCAATAGGTCAGATTCAGCGTTCAGACGCGATGGTTCAGATTAACCAAGTGGAGATGGATTTCGAATATACGGCTGGCCTTGTTTCAAATCGACATAAAAGTACTTTATCCTTTAACCAACAGGGGCTTCCAAAAGCGCGGAAGATAGCAGACGGGTATCAAGAAAAAATGTTCGCATCATTGATTCCTGCGAGTCTTTCTACTGCAAATGTAACAAGTGATTTAGCGGAGTTAGTCAAACGCAAAATGAAAAGTTTAGTTGTTGACAGACTATTACATTTTGATGACAGAATCACTTCTGTTGAAGTATTATCAGATGGTGTTTTTGTAGGTGTTGAAGGTATCCCAGAATTGTTACCTGTTTCAATGCATGGGGATGGTATGTTTCGTTATTTAACTATTGTGGCAGCCTCTGCTAATCCGCTAAATAACATTCTACTCATTGACGAAATAGACAATGGTCTGCATTATTCTGCCTACAAGAAATTATGGGAGGCCATCTTTGCTTTGGCAACGACAACGAATAAACAGGTCTTCGTGACAACCCATAGCAAGGAAACGCTTTATAAGCTTAATGAGATGCTGGAAGAAAAACCCGACTATCAGAAAGAATTGAGGTTATATACCATTGAGAAGACTTTAAAGAAGGGAATTCAGGCATATAAATATACTTATGAGGGTCTGTCAGGAGCTTGTGAGAATGACATCGAAATTAGAAGTATAGTCTTATGAAAAGATTCTTGATTATAGTTGAGGGTGACGCTGACAAGAAGTTCTTCTGGGACTACTTCCATCATTTGTTTGGTGAACAGGCACCAAAAGACAGCATCATACATTCAGGCAAGGACAGTGATACTGGTGGTTATACCAAGTTGAAGTCTGAGGAGATTTTGCAAGCCATGCGTAAAAACACCAACCAAGACGGTGTAAACCTTGTTATTTTCGATGCAGACGAGAACCCTGAGGCTCGCCGTAAAGAAATACTTGCCATCAAAGATGAGTTTGGCGTGGAATTCGAGTTGTTCCTTCTGCCCAACAACAAAGAAGCAGGTGAGTTAGAAGATATGTTGGAGCAAATCATTAACCCCAACAATCAGTCCGTGATGGATTGCTGGCAGACATACGAAGGTGAATTGGAAAAGGTGAGGATTCCTACCAAAACACCTCCAACGCTGACTATCCCTGCCAAGAAGACCAAGATATATGCCTATCTCGAAACTCTGTTAGGGAAATCGAGAAGTCAGAAGAAACTGATTAAGGATGCCAATCGCAATTACGAGAACACCCAGCACTGGAATCTAGATGCAGAGTATCTAGAGCCGTTGAAGGGATTTTTGAATGAACATTTATTATAATGCGCTATATTAATTTCGATAATATCCCAGAGAATCGGGAATGGGCATTTGAAAGTGTTCGTTCTACGGAGCAATGGACTCATGGATACCATCGCTATCCTGCTAAATTCCTGCCCGATGTTGTAAGAAAGATAATAGAAGATTATGCACGAGGCAGCAATTTGATAGCAGATTTATTTGCCGGCTGTGGGACAACATTAGTTGAAGCCAAAGTTCATGGAATATCTTCTGTGGGTACGGATATTAATCCTGTTGCTCAACTAATAACTAAGGTAAAAACTACGGCACTATCTCCCATTGCTCTTCAACAAGCATATGATGCACTGGTAAAGTTGTTTGATGAATATAGTGAGTGTGATTATGCAGGCATACAAAAACATGATAGAATAGACTATTGGTTTACCCAACCGCAGAAAGCAAAGATAGCCTTTTTATATGATAAGATTTTCCATTTGGATGTTAATGATGACATAAAGGATTTCTTCTATGTTTGTATTTCTCACATCCTAAAAAATTGTTCATGGTGGTTGCAGACTAGTACAAAACCACAAAAAGACAAGGAGAAGAAACCGGAAGACCCGTTTGAGGAATTCTGTCGTCATTGCAAGAAAATGATAGGTTGGAACGAGAAATTCTACAATGAACTGAACGAGAAAGGGCGTTTGGATACTCCTTGTGAAATCCATTTGGAAGATGCTCGTCATACATCAATTCAGGCAGGAAGTATAAATGCAATTATTACCTCTCCACCTTATGTGACATCTTATGAATATGCAGATATCCATCAGTTGACAGCCTATTGGATGGAATATATGTCTGATATTCAAGAGTTCCGCAAAAAATTTATAGGCTCATCCTATTCAGGCAACACATCTCTGACGGTTTCAGATAGCAAGCAGGCCCAAAAGATTGTCAATGCTTTGGCAGAAAAGAGTATGCATATTGCACGTGATGTCGCACAGTATTTTAACGACATGCAAGAAGTTGCCAAGGAGATGTCAAGAGTACTTGCTCCAAACGGTTACGCCTGTATTGTTATTGGCAATACAAAGATTAAAGAAGTACAGATAAAGTCTGCAGAGGTTTTCTTTGAGTTCCTGCGAAATGCAGGATTACGGAAGGTAAATGTTATAAAACGAAGTATTCCTTACAAGTTAATGCCAACTTTGAGAGACAATAATACGGGAAGATTTACGAAACTGGATAATCCTAATTGTAAGAAGGTTTATCCTAATGAGTATATAATAATAATGAGAAAATAGCTATGATTGAGAAAATCGGGAAAAAATAGATGAAATCCCTGTAACAATTAGTTATAGAATTATTGAATTGTTCTCTGCAGGCTTGTATTCAAGCCCCAATAAAGCATTTGAAGAATTAGTGACAAATTCATACGATGCTAATGCAACTCAAGTGGCTACTTATGTTCCTATTGACAAATCAATAGAGGGCGCATCCATGTGGGTTTGTGACAATGGCGTATCAATGAATAAGGAAGAATTAAAGCTCTTTTGGAAGATAGGAGAATCACGAAAAAAAGATATTATTGAAGCAGAAAGACTTCCTATTGGCAAATTTGGCATTGGGAAACTTGCGACATATATCCTCGCAAATAAATTAACTGTTATCTGTAAAGCGGGAGATAACAACTATTACGCTGTGTTGATGAATTATAGCAGAATTAGCGACTCTGATGACACCATAGTGTTAGACGAGAAAATTCTGACAGAAGATGAAGCAAAGAAGATTTTGCTTCCCATCATCATAAAGGACGGTCAACAATTAGTCCCCTTTGAATTATGGGGGAGCAATGCAGAAAAAACATGGACCATGGTTGTTATGTCTGACCTTAAACCTAAGGCTCAAGAAATTAAAGAGGGAAGATTAAAATGGATTCTGAGCACAGCTTTACCATTGAACCCAAATTTCGTTCTACACTTTAATGGAACTTTGTTAGAATCCAGTAAAGCAGGTATTGAGCCATGGAAAACTTGGGTGTTTGGTGATGAAGAAGATGCCATAGTTAGAAAATACGACGAATACTCGTCTTATTTAAAGAATGAAACTTTTTATGTTGACTTGCCAAATATAAAGGGAATCTGTGGACATATAGACCTGTATAGAGATTCACTTTTGACGGGAAAATCAGAACAGGCAGGACGAAGTAATGGTATTTTCCTAACCGTAAGAAAAAGACTTATAAATATTGACGATCCTCTGCTTGGAATGGAAGCTATGAGTCATGGTGTATTTAACCGAGTTAGAATTATGGTTGAAGCTGATGGCCTTAATGATTATTTAACTTCAACGAGAGAGTCTATCAAGGCTTCCGATGCATTAGAGGATTTGCGTACATATATCAAGCGTAAATTTTCAGAGGTAAAAGATTGGTATTTTAAAGAAGTTGAGGAAGAAACAAAAAAGAATCAAGCTTCATACAAAATAGCTTCTGCGCCATATAGTCTTTCAAGGCAACCTCTATCCTTGGTTGCTAAAAGATACTGCAATGGGGAGTTGCAGAATCTTTTTTTGACAGATATGCCGCAACTGAAGAGCGAAACAGAAAAACAGGAATTCTTATCAAATTTGGATAATCGCTCAACATCAGAGGAAGGTATTATAAATAAGGTAGAATGGTGCACGTTAAGTCCCAAAGAACCCATAGCGAAATTAGACATAGCAAGTGGGTTCGCAAAGATTAACTTAATGCATCCCTTCTTTGCAAATTTTATAGACGAAGTAAAATCGCTACTTCCTTTTCAACTGTTCGCATTAACTGAGATTCTCACAGAGTGCATCCTTTTAGAAAGTGGCATAAATCAAGATGAGGTGAGAGATATTATGCGTAACAGGGATTTACTGTTAAGAGAATTAACTTATAGTGACAGGCCAAATGCCCCTTTGGTTGCCCAACTTCTAAGAGATACAATAAGTGATTCTGCAGGTTTGGAATCTTCTGTTTATAATGCATTCAATTCTCTTGGCTTTGAAACAACTCCAATAGGTGGAAATGGGAAACCAGATGGATTGGCAATTGCATACATTGGCCCCAAAGATTCTGCAATAAATTATTCAGTTACTTATGATGCGAAAAGTACTGCTAAAGATAAAATAAAAGCTGTTACAGCACATGTTTCTGGTGTACTTCGACACAAAACAGATTACAACGCAAATTATGCGTGTGTTATTGCTGTTGATTTTGAAGGAGCGGAAGACGAGAACTCCGCTGTTAATAAGGAAGCCAAACAACATAGTATAAATTTGTTTCGCGTAAAAGACTTAGCAAAGCTCGTTTTACTGTCAAGCCCGAAACAGATTGGATTAAACGATTTGAAAGATTTGTTTGAGAATTGTCATACAGTAAAAGAGACATCTTCTTGGATAGACAAGTTGCAAACAAAACAGGTAAATATCGGTCCTATAAAAGAGTTGTTGAATGGTGTGTACAGTATAAACAAGAAAGATTGCGAGCCTGCAAGTTTGCAAGCATTAAGGTATGCAGTGCCCGAACTAATTAATTATTCGGTTGACGAATTAAAAACTCTTGTTCAAAGTATAGAACGATTAGTTCCTAATTATGTGCATCTAACTGATAACATAATAAGCTTGAACACAACGCCTGGAAAAATTATGGAAACGATAAATAAGGCATATACAAGCAATGTGCCTTTGGAGTTTATGCAGTTATATTTGGATGCCTTTGGTCAAACAGATAAAGTCAAAGAATAAAATGGAGGTAATCATATGAGTAACAGAATAGGCGGGTTTTCGAGTTAGTGGGTAACTTCATTACACTTAATGGGTAACTCGAAAAGAGTAAAAGTAGAAAAAAACTATTTTTTATATGGCAAGAGATAATTGGACAGAAGAGCAGATAACGGTGGTACTCTATGAGTATTGTCGGAATCCTTTTGGACAATTCTCAGCAACAAAGCCATTCGTAAAGGAGTTGGGGGAGTTGTTGGGGCGTTCGCCTGGGGCTATTGTTCGTAAGGTCGGGAATCTTGCTAGTTTTGACCCTCAGATGAAAGCCAGGGGCGTTGAAGGACTTGGACATACAGGAAAACTTGATGAGGCGGTTTGGAATAAGTATTTTGGGCATTGGGACAAACTGGCAATTGACGCGGAAGTTTTGATAGCCCAATATAGGCAGAAAGGACTTGAGGAATCTCTAAAAGAGACGATTGATCTTAGCAATGTACCCAAAGGAGAAGAACGAAAGCAGGAAGTTATGAGAAGGATTAATCAAGATTTCTTTAGAAGGACAGTCTTGTCTTCATACAATAACTGTTGCTGTATTACGGGTATTAACAACAAGTCTCTTCTCGAAGCCAGTCATATCGTCGGTTGGACTAAAGATGAGGCAAATAGGACTAACCCACAAAACGGTTTATGTCTTAATGTGCTCTTCCATAAAGCGTATGATGAGAATCTTATTGGTATCTCACCGGATTATGAGATATTCGTTTCAGATGAATTCTTTGGAGCGAAATTAGAAAATGTGGATTCATCTACAAAGGAGTATATAAAGAGTATTAATCATAGAAAACTGATAATGCCTAAACGGTTCCTGCCTAACAGGAATTTGTTGGCTATTCATTTTGATAATTTCAGAAACAATAATATACTGAGATGAAAACCTGATAAATGTTTAATTTGCCAGATTATTCTTAAAATGACATCAACATTGATTCCTCAAATACAATCTTTTAGTAACTTTGCACAAAAAAGCAAAGTGATGAAAAGATTATTTTTTAGAAGTGAAAAGGCTTTCTTTGAAAAACTTGATGGGAAAGTTTATGCAATTTGCAATAAACATGGCCATTATTTGTGTGACATAATCGAGGATGACTATTTGAGGTTGATAGACGCAGGCATCATTATTAACTTGGACGATAACAGGGATTATACATTAATGGAAGCAGATTGTAATGATATGCTTACATTAGACTTAGGCGAAAAAGGACAAAATGATTTCAAAGAGAGATTTGGCTTGTTCATAGAAATAAAAGGTGAGTACAACAAAATACATTTTAAAGAGTTTTCCTTTGACTATGAAATAGATAATTTGATTTTAAAGTCTTCTAAGGAAGAAGATGAAACCTCATTTGTATTTATGGATGGAATTGCCATTCAGATTGAATCATTAGAGACTCTTGTGCCTGTTGAATGTCCTATTATATTAACATATCCACATAAACAAGAAGTTTACAATAGTAAGAGAATGCGTGACGAAATAGAAGACTATAGAGGACATTCGTGGGATGGTGATTGTTATAGTATAGCTCTTCTATACGATGTAGAGCAGAGGTTGTGCAATTAAACAATAAACGTACAAAGTATGAACAATAATAGAAACATTATTAAAACAGAGTTCAAGTATTATCTGGCAAATGTCGCACGTTCCGCCAGACGAACCAGCGAAGGTTTTAACCTTGGAAGAACTGCAGTTGATAGTTTTCTTTCTTTTATCGAAACAGATAAATTGTTTGATTATGCGCCAGAGAAATGGAAGCATATAGAATCTATGTATGATATAACAACGCCTACTGAAGTGAAGCAAATTGCAGATGTGCTACTGAATGACAAGACATTTCTTGAGCATGATAATGCAAAAAACCAAGGATGGAGGTCTGGAGCCATATCGCATTATGTCTGTTTTATCAATGCACGTTCTTTTTTCTTGGGGTTACAAGACGAAAGTAAGCATTCTTGTCAACTAAATAAAACACTTCAGCAAATCTTCTATGGTGCTTCAGGAACAGAGTATATACGTTCATATCTAACCGCTCTTCGTACTAAGCCGTTTATGCTTTTGGCAGGAATCTCTGGTACGGGCAAGAGCCGCATTGTGAGAAAACTGGCACAAGCGACCACAACACAGAAATACGATAAGGATGAAGACCGCTGGAAGGACAACCGTCCAGAGAACTTTGAGCTGATACAGGTGAAACCTAATTGGCATAATTCGATGGATGTAGTAGGTTTCTATTCCAATATCTCTGGGAAATATGAGTTTACACCCTTCGTGGAGTTTATCGTGAAGGCTTGGCAACACAAAGAAACGCCGTATTTCCTCTGTTTGGATGAAATGAACTTGGCTCCAGTGGAAGAGTATTTCGCAGAATTTCTAAGTGCCATTGAGTCACGCTCTACTGACGAGAACGGCGATTACATAACTGACCCTATCATCAAGCCGTTCAAGAATTTTGGTGAGAAAGAGGGAAAATCAATGCTGATACAGTTGCTCGGTGACGCTGACCCTATAGACAAAAATCCCATAGCTATACATTTTTACGAAAAAGGTCTCACATTGCCTCCTAACTTGATGGTGATGGGTACGGTGAATATGGACGAAACCACCTTCTCATTCTCGCGCAAGGTGCTGGATAGGGCAATGTCGGTGGAGATGAACGAAGTGGATTACGACAAGTTTCTGTCGGGTGAAAGCGAACTGTTCCCCTTGTTGACGGACATAAATGAGTTGCTGGTGAACCGTCCACAACGGGCTGCTGAAGTGACAGGGGAGATAGAATCAGATAAGGTGATTGCCTATTTAAAGGATGTGAACACGCTGATGGAAGGAACACCGTTCAAGCTCGGTTATCGTGCCGCAAACGAGGCTATGCTTTATGTCGCAGCCTGCAAAAAGTTTGCAGGAAGCGACTATGCTTTGGCAAATGCGTTGGACGAATTCACCTTGATGAAGATTCTTTCTCGCATTGAGGGTGACGACAGTCGGTTGGGCATTGCCGATGACGACCCAAGGATTGCCACACTTGGCATAGAAGCAAGTGAGCAACATACAAGCTTATTGACTTGCCTAAAAGCTATCGTCCATAAACACATTGGAGCTTCTAGCGAGACAGAGAAGAAGATTGAACAAATGTGTAATACGCTTGAACGTGAGCATTTTGTCTCTTATTGGGCATAAATGGCTGTGAAGGGGGACATTTTCAACTTTGAGATTCGGAACAATGATGTCCGAATGCGTTTCTCGTGTGACAAAACCATCGATCGCATACGAAAAGCGATGGAAAACCTGTCTGTGGAACGGGGCGACGAGAAACTGACGGCTGAATTTGTCACCTCACAAGTGGATGCCAGCTTTGTTTTCAACGGTCACGAAAGCAAAAGCAAGCAACTGATGCACGAGGCTCTTTTCTTCGAGAATACACAATACCCCGTGCTTATTCAGGGGGAAGATGGAGTGAGCGAAATGTCGCTGATGTTCTCTAACGTGACAAAAGACTCACAGTTGAGTGTCGACGGGAATCTGCTGTTTGGTGCTGTCGGATTCGGCAATCAGGTCGGGAAAACGGACATCAGTCTCAACTACAAAAAAGACGGAAGGGCGAAATGCCTGCGTTTCACCACGGAAGTACTGAGTTACAAGATGGATTACCGCACTGACATGAAGTGGATTATCCGTGACATAGAGCAGGAATACAGTATGCTGTCGTTTGCCTTCATGCGCGAAACCTACATCAACTTCCGTACCAGCAGCGGAGAATCGTCCGATCTGATTTGGTGGCAGATATTCCAATCATGCTTTAATGACATTACTAAAGCCTGCCGACAAATCATCAACTCTCCCAAGCGGAAGTTGCACGATAAAGTGAGCTATGAACGTCAGGAGAGGCTGAGATGGGTGGAGCGTGAACTGGAGAATGAATACTACGAGTTCAAGGATGACCCGCATCATCTCTATCGCACTCATGAACTCTGTCACACCAACGACACCATAGAGAACCGTTTCCTGAAATTTGTAATGGGGCAAACGCTGCAACGCTTCAACATCGTGAGCCAACATATCAGGAATGCCGTTGCTAAATCCAAGATTATGGAAAGTAGGCTCGACGAGATGGGAGAGGAGCTGCAAAGGCTGGTGAGCCATCCTTTTTTCCGGAATATCGGAGTGTTCAAGGGATTCTCGCAAGACTCGCTGGTGATGAAGAAATCCATCAACTATCGAACCATCTACCAGAAATGGATTGAGTTGCTATGCGGATATGAACTGGAGGAAGGTGTTAACAAACTGGAGACGAAGGACATCGCCATGTTGTATGAGATATGGTGTTTTTTGAAAGTAAAGAACATTGTTTCCGACCTGTTGGGTGAGAAGGCTATTGCTCAATACAAAGGCAAGAAGATGACGCCGCAGTTTATCCGTGATTTGAACTGGGGCACGCATTCGGAGGTTACCTTCTTGCGAACGGAGGACAATGTGGAACTGGCATCGGTAATGTATAATGCTCCTGTGAAAGAAGATAATAGTAAAGTATCGTCTGCCATAAAGGGGACAAAGACATTTACCACTCAACAGCGTCCAGATATTGTGTTACGTTTGACTAAACGGCAGAAGGAAATTCAATATACTTTTCTTTTCGATGCAAAATACCGCATAAGCGATTCTCATCCTGACGATATGGACATCCCACCGAGTGATGCAATTGACCAGATGCACCGCTATCGTGATGCCATCTATTATATCGAACCTGCCAACCAGAAGCCCAAGCGTGAAGTAATAGGCGGATATGTCCTTTTCCCAGGAAACTACACGCGTGAGGAGTTTGAGAAGTCACATTATTATAAATCGATTAAAGCTATTGGCATCGGCGCATTTCCATTGAAGCCATCAGACGGGATTATAGTTGATCCTAATAATAGTGAGCAGGCATTGCGTGAACAGATAGCGGAATGGTTGAAGCGGAGCCGGATGAAGACTTATCTGTATAAGAATGTGGTGCCCCAACATGGATTGGAATACCAAGACCCAGACGATGTGCTTCTTGTAAATTTCGCAAGGAAGGACAAACTATTGAAGATGAAAGAATTGGGATTATGCTATCTTCGTACAGGCGAAGATGCGGGAGCAATTGTGTTGGAACCAAGAGCATTGAATGCAAAGTACGTGATGTTACATAACGGTACATCTGGAACATTGTATAAGTTGAAAGGTGGGGGGCCGAGATTTATGTCTAAGGAAGCTTTGCAAAAGAAAGGCTTTGAAAACTTGGGGCATGATTATTATTTGGTATATTCTTTTGACACAAGTAAATCGCAGGACTATGCCAAAATACCCGCTCTTGCGCGGAGAAACAGTACTGCACGCCCTTGGTTTGCCACTTGGGAAGAACTTATGCATTAGTTTATGGATAAACTCACACCCCAACAACGGCACGAGAATATGGCGGCTATTCGGTCGAAGGACACGAAGCCGGAGATGATTGTGCGGCGTGGGTTGTGGAAGAGAGGATTCCGTTATAGACTGAACCATAAGCGGTTGCCCGGTCATCCGGACTTGGTGCTGAGGAAGTACAGGACTTGTATCTTTGTGAATGGATGCTTTTGGCACGGACACCACATCAATTTACAATTTGACGATTTACAATTTACGATTGAGAATAGCGAGTGCTGCAAGATTCCCAAGACGAACCGAGACTTTTGGGTAGCAAAGATTCGCCGGAACAAGGAGCGAGATAAGGAGGAGCAACGGAGGCTGGCGGAAATGGGCTGGCATTGCATTACGGTGTGGGAGTGCGAACTGAAGCCATCGAAGCGCGAAGCAACGCTGGACTCCATCGCGTTCACCCTGAATCACATCTGGCTGCAGGATCATAGAAGCCTCACCCCCGACCCCTCTCCAAGGGGCGAGGGGAGTAATTACCAGTTGCCTGAAGAGGAGGATATGCAAATGCCAATGGCGGCTGAAGACTATTCAGCTATCATCTGATAAAAATCCCGGATGATCGAAATAAATAGCTTGCCTCCCTGACTCCTTGACTTCCTGCCTCCCTGACTTCTTGGCTCCTTGTCTCCCTGATCATGTGGGGTATGTGTTACGTCTGTGTTAAGTCCGTGTGAGGTGTCGAGACTATACTTCACATGCCTCAAAGCCTTTGTGTATCGGGGTTTGAGAGGGGTTGTGTTAACATGTGAGGTACCCCCCTCCAACTCCCCCAAGGGGGAGGGGAAGAAGCCAAGTAGTCAGGGAGCCAAGAAGTCAATCCAAATCAGGCAACGCCAATAAAAAGTTTATTTTTTGTTGTGATCCCGTAGGAATTGACTTTGTCCATCCCAGCCCTACCACGGGCTGGTCTGACATCCAAATAAAAAAGACTCCAACTGAAAACAAGTTCTCGTTGGAGCCTTTTTATTTGTATGTGATCCCGTTGGGATTCAAACCCAAGACCTTCAGAACCGGAATCTGACGCTCTATTCAGCTAAGCTACGGGACCAGTGCTTTTTGCTTGCGGCTGCAAAGGTAGTAATTTTTTTAAAAGTAAAAAAGTAAAAAAGTAAAAAAGTAACTCCCCTCCTACAGCCCCCAGTCATCCAGAGTGAGCGTGGCCTCCACTTCTTCCTCGATGTCGTCGGGCAGGTTGCAGAAGAAGTCGATGCCGGTAAGCTGTTCCAGTTGGTCAACGGAGATGGCGTAGTTGGCAGCATTGGCCTTGGTGACGCTGACGTTCTGGTGCTCTGTCCAGAAGGCCAGGGCCTTATACTGATGGTCCTTGACGCAGAGCACGGCCATATAGAAGTACTTCGGTACCAAGAGGCCGGTGCTCGTGGTGGTGAGAACCTGGTCGGTGGCATCGATGGTGCCGGCCTTCACCACATAGAGCGTGTCGCGGAAGTCGGAGCTGTTGCCCCAGTTGGTCACCTTGTTCTCCAAAGTCTGCCATAGTCCGCCGTTGTGCTTCTGGTATTGCGGGTGGGCATTGCTGATGAAGAAGGTCTGCTTGTTTTGCTCTACGGAACTCTGGCGGTCGTTGGACATGCACATGTGGCCGCGTGAGAAGCCCGTGTTCTTGTAGTCGCTGTCGTGAGTACGGTAAACGGCGGGGATGTCGGGGTCGTCGGTCCAGGAACCGTTGCGGCCAACGTTGTTGTTGGGCAGACCGTCGTGGAACTGGTAGCAGGTCCAGCGCTGGCTCTTCTTTTCGCAGTCCCACTCCAGAGAGTAGGTGATGCCATAGGCTTGGGTGGAGTGGGAGATGACCAGGTTCAGGTCGCCGCCTTTGGCCTTGGGGAACTCCAGACGCCACATCTCCTGGTTGGAGGTGTCGGTGATGATGTTGCGGTTCTTGTTGTTGGGGTCAATGATGGGTGTGTCGCCGCCGCCTTCCTCCCATTTGTCCTGAAGGATCAGCTGCAGGTTCTTGACCTCCCAAGTCGTTGACGTTGTGGTGCAGGAGTAGTACAGCGCGATGACCACATTGCTCTCGCCGAGGAAGCGTGAGGGAATCTCTTGCTCATAGGTGGAGAATGTGTACCAGTCCACCTTTCCGTTGTTGGTGGTGGCCTGCGCCAGCTCTCCCGTGATGTCTGTCCATTGCGTTGTCGTCGGGTCGCCGGTATAGTGGTCGGTGATGAGCACCTTGTTCTTGCTCTTGGTGCGCGAATAGGCCAGGATATACTGGAAGGAGAGCACGGCCTCGAGCGAGGTAGTCATGTCGTAGGCCGGCGAGACGAGATAGCTCTCGGAAGCCGTTGTCGAATTGTTGGCATAACCCGTGGCCTTGGCCGTATTGAACTCGATGGTCCAGGGACGTCCTTTGGGGGTGACCTCCGTGAAGGTGCCGAAGTCGGTGCTGAACGTTTCGCTGGCGAAGATGTTGTTGGCAGCCTTGGCACCGGCGGCGATGGCCGGCTTCTGCTGCGACAGGCTGTCGATGTCGGCCCTGGCGAAAGAGTGGACGCTATCGCCCCATTTCACATACATCGAGTCGGGGTGGCCGAAGGTAATCTCTTCAATACTCTCCAGCTGATAGGCGTGATAGGTATTGCCCTTGGTGATATACATGTTCTGCGCGAAGAGCAGGACTGTGCTGAGTGAAAACAGTAGGGTGTGTATAAATCTCTTCATGTTATTTCGTCTTTTGTCTGCAAAGATAAGAAAAATAAGAATACACGCCTACGTTTCATAGATAAAAAATGTGGGTAACAGTAGAAACTGATGCCTGACTAAGACAATCTGTTTTAGACATTTTGCCGTTGTGAAGATTTATTTTTCTGTCAATTTGCAAAATTATATTGGCAAAAAGTTTGCAAATTGATAATAAATGTATAACTTTGCAGCCAAAATAATAAAAACGACATGAGTATTCTGATACAACCTAAAGACTATAAGCCTTTGCTGGACCTGAAGCAGACCGAGCAGGGCATCAAGCTGATCAAGGAGTTCTTTCAGCAGAATCTTTCCACGGAACTTCGTCTCCGTCGTGTTACGGCCCCCCTGTTTGTGTTGCAGGGACTTGGCATCAATGACGACCTGAACGGAGTGGAGCGTCCTGTGACGTTCCCCATCAAGGACTTGGGCGACAAGCGTGCCGAGGTGGTGCATTCGCTGGCCAAGTGGAAGCGCCTGACGCTGGCTGAGTATCAGGTGGAGCCCGGCTACGGGGTTTACACGGACATGAATGCCATCCGTGCTGACGAGGAGCTGGACAACCTCCACTCGCTGTATGTTGACCAATGGGACTGGGAGGCTGTCATTACGAAGGAACAGCGCACACTCGCGTTCCTGAAGAACGTGGTGGAGCGCATCTATGCCGCCCTCCTACGCACGGAGTATCTGGTTTGTGAGACTTATCCTCAGATCAAGCCTTTCCTCCCGGAGAAGATTCTTTTCATTCACAGCGAGGACCTCATGCGGATGTATCCTGACAAAACGCCGAAGGAGCGTGAGGATGCTATCTGTAAGGAATACGGTGCCGTCTTCATCATCGGCATCGGCGGAAAGCTCTCCAATGGTGAGAAGCATGACGGACGTGCGCCGGACTACGACGACTGGTCAACGGTGGCAGAGGACGGACAGGCCGGCCTGAATGGTGACATCCTGATATGGTATCCTGTGCTGGAGCGTTCCTTTGAACTCTCGTCCATGGGTATCCGTGTGGACAAGGAGAGCCTGCTCCGACAGCTTGCCATTGAGGGCAAGGAGGACAGAAAGAACCTCTTCTTCCACGAGCAGCTGCTCAATGACCGCCTGCCGTTGAGTATCGGCGGAGGTATCGGACAGAGCCGCCTCTGCATGGTGTTGCTCCACAAAGGACATATCGGAGAGATACAAGCCAGCATCTGGCCTGACGAGATGCGGGCAGAATGCCGCCGCATGGGCATGCCGCTGATTTAGCGGTATGTCCATACGGGCGTTTGGAGGATGTTTATTTGATTATACAAGCTGCAGATTGAGTGACTTGCAAAGCTTCTCAATGGCAGCATTTTCTTTTCTAAGCTTTTCGAGGAGTTCTTTCTTGGTGAGCATGGGCTTGATCTCCTCTGCCTCTGCCAGGCGTATCGTCAGGTTGATGCTGCCGTTGTCCAGCTTGCCGCAGAGCGTGGCCCTGATGCGACCCTTGATGTTGTTCATCTGTGTCAGCAACTGCTGATTGCTGACAACGACTTCCACCTGTGGGTAGTCCTTGATGGTCACCTCCATGTTCTTCATGCGCTGCGCCAGTCCGCTGAAGTTCACGGGCATGCGGTTGCACATGCTGAGCCACTCGCGCTCCAGGTCTTCCTGTGTGAAGGTCTGGGCAGACTTCGTTGTCGGCTCTTCCGGCTCTTCTGTCTGGATGGCTATTCCTAAGGAGTCACCTCGCAGGAGGTCGGCAAAGGTGGAGGAAAGACCTCCCATCTTCAGCCGTATGCCGGGCTTCGTCTGTGCGGCAGGCTTGGCAGTCGGCTTGGGAGTGGTTGTCTCTTGGGGTTGTATGGCGACGGTCTTTTCCGTCTCTCTCTTCTCGCGTACCAACGAACGACCAGCCCCGGCCACCTGTTCTGCCGGTTTAGGCTGGACTTGTGATAGCAGTTTCCGAAACAGGGATTTCAGTCTCTTGGGGCTACGCCCCGCGGCCGGCACGTCATCGTCGGGCTGCGTGAGCTGTCCCACCTGGATGAGCGTCAGCTCTACGAGCAACCGCTTGTTGGAAGACTGCTTGTAGTTGATGTCGCATTGGTTCATCACCTTCAGCGCCTTATATAAGAAAGGAGTTGGACATTTCTTCGCCTGTTCCTCATAGCGCTGGCGCTGCTGGTCGCTCACTTCCAGCAGGGGAAGGGTCTCCGGGTTCTTCGCCATGAGCACGTTGCGCACATGTGAGGCCAGTCCCAAGACCAGGTTCCCGCCGTCAAAGCCTTTGCCAATGAGCTGGTTCAACAGCACCATCATGTCGCTCACCTTGTTTTCGATGGCCAGGTCAACGAAGCGGAAGTAGTTGTCGGCATCCAGCACGTTCAGGTCTTCGATCACCTTCTCGTAGGTGATGTTGCCCTGGCAGAACGAGGCGGCCTGGTCGAAGATCGACAGGGCATCGCGCATGCCGCCGTCGGCTTTCTCTGCAATGACGGCCAGCGCCTCCTCTTCATAGGAGATACCTTCCTTCTCTGCTACCTGCTTCAGGTGGTCGATGGTGTCTTGGACGGTCATACGCTCGAAGTCATAGATCTGACATCGCGAGATGATGGTCGGTAGGATCTTGTGCTTCTCCGTCGTGGCAAGGATGAAGATGACATGTGCGGGCGGTTCCTCCAGCGTTTTCAGGAAGGCGTTGAATGCGGCCGTTGACAGCATGTGTACCTCGTCGATGATGAACACCTTGTATTTCCCCACCTGCGGCGGAATGCGCGTCTGGTCCATCAGCGACTTGATGTTTTCCACGGAGTTGTTGGAGGCTGCATCCAGTTCGAAGATGTTGTACGAACGCTGCTCGTTGAAGGCCTGACAGCTCTCGCAATGGTTGCAGGCTTCACCCTCTTCCGTCGGCGACATGCAGTTGATGGCCTTGGCAAAGATGCGCGCACAGGTGGTCTTTCCCACGCCGCGCGGTCCGCAGAAGAGGAAGGCATGAGCCAGCTTCCCGCTCTTGACAGCATTCTTCAGCGTTGTCGTCAGAGCCTTCTGTCCCACCACCGAGTCGAAGGTCATGGGCCGGTATTTACGGGCTGATACGATATATTCTTCCATAGGATTTGATGAATTTTCTGCAAAAGTACAAAAAAAAGATGAAAGTTGAGAGATGAATGATAAAAAATGTTGTATCTTTGCACAGGATAAACGAACAAGACATGACAACATATTTTAACCTCTTCTGGAATTTCGTCAGCCACTACAAATATCTGATTGTGGTGGTCATCGGACTGGCCATTGTGGGTGTGCTCGATGAGAACAGTTTTTTGCAGCGTTTCAAATATGAGATGCAGATCAGCGAGCTGAAGAGTGAGATAGAGGAATACAACGTCCGCTATGAGGCTGATAACCGCCAGCTGAAGGAGTTGAAGTCCAACCCGAAGGCGATAGAGAAGATAGCCCGTGAGCGCTATTTCATGAAGTGTGACGATGAGGATATCTTCGTCTTGTCCACCGATTTGCAGAAGAAGGAAACCCGGCATGAGACAGCTTTCTAAGGTGCAGGCCGCACTCTTCCTCCTGGGGGGCGTGATGATGGTGGTAGGTGTGGGCTGCTTCGTGTTTATGTGGCAGCAGCCTGTTGTCTGCTGGATTTTCCTCATGGGTGCCATGCTCTTCTCGCTCATGCAGTTCTCCCAGGTGTATGAGGGAAAGAGTTTCGTCATTCGCCGGCTGAAGCGCCTGATGGGACTGGCCAATCTGGCGTTTGTCCTCTCGGGCATCCTGATGGTCGATACCGTCTATCATTTCTTCCAGCCGTTGTTCAGCAACCAGTATGACTATATCCAATATGTGTATAACAAATGGGTGGTCTTGTTGCTTATTGCCGCCATACTGGAAGTGTACACTACGCACCGCATTTCTTCGGAATTGAAGAAGGAGAAGTGTTGAAAAACGCTAAAAGAGCATACTTATATTTTAAATAGCATAAAAATTTTTTCCTACGTCAATAATAGATAGTATCTTTGCGTGTCCGTTGGCTGATGATGCCGGCGGAAGGACTTGATATTTATTTATGAAGAAACTGCTTTTTGTTCTGCTGACATCGTTGGTGCTCATCTCCTGTGGGCATACTTATGATATTCAGGGATCGTCAAATCTCTCGAGCCTTGATGGGCGGATGCTCTATTTGAAAGTATTGAAGGACAATGACTTCAAGAATGTGGACTCCTGTGACGTCGTTCATGGGCAATTCCACTTCCAGGGCTCCTTCGACACCATTCGCATGGCGAATATCTTCATGGACGATGAGGGAATACTGCCGCTGGTGCTGGAGGGAGGCAACATCTCCGTGCAGATCAACAACACCAAGATGGCCGCGAGCGGGACGCCGCTCAACGATGAGCTGTTCAAGTTCTTCAGCCAGTATAACCAATTGAAAGCCCGTCAGGCAGAGCTCGTCCATAAGCACGACCAGGCCATCATGAACGGTCAGAACATGGCGCTCGTTACGGAGCAGCTCAACAAGGAGGCAGCTGTTATCTCCGAGGAGGAAGACCGGCTGGTCACGAACTTTGTGACAGAGAACTTCGACAATGTGCTCGGCCCGGGCGTCTTCTTCATGATGACCATCGGCTACGAGTTTCCTGAGCTCACACCATGGATAGAAGACATCATGAGCAAGGCAACGGATAAGTTCAAGAACGATGCCTATGTGAAGGACTATTACCAGAAGGCGCAGGAGAACGAGCAGATTATGAACGGCCTGAAGGAAGTTCCGGCCAAGTAACACAATTCCCCAGATCTTATGTCTATACTCATCGAACATGGACGCCTCGTCAATGAAGGCCGTGTCTTTGAAGGTTCGATTGTGGTGAATGATGACCGCATTGCTGAAATCTTTGAAGGCGATGTTCCTTCCGGGTGCTATGACCGGCGGATAGATGCCTCCGGATGCTATGTGCTGCCGGGAGTCATTGACAGCCATGTCCATTTCCGTGAGCCTGGTCTGACGCAAAAGGCCGATATGGAGAGTGAGAGCCGTGCTGCTGCTTATGGCGGAGTTACCTCTTTCTTCGATATGCCGAACACCGTTCCGCAGACCACCACGCCGGAGGCTTTGGAAGAGAAGTTCCGTATAGCCCGTTCGAAGAGTCATGTCAACTATAGCTTCTTCTTCGGTGCCACCAATACCAACTATGCCGACTTCCGGCAGCTGGACCGGCATCGCATTCCCGGCATCAAGCTCTTCATGGGCAGCAGTACCGGCAATATGCTGGTGGACAGCTATGGCTCCCTGCTCAAGGTGTTTGAGAATGCGGCAGAGCTTGGCCTTCCGCTGATGGCCCATTGTGAGGATACTGACACTATCCGTCGCAATATGGAGCAGATGAAAAAGACTTATGGCGACGATCCCGATGTCATGCTCCATCCGCTTATCCGCTCCGAGGAAGCCTGTGTGGAGTCATCGGCGCTGGCCGTGCAGCTGGCCCGTACCTTCGGTGCCCGCCTCCATGTGGCCCACGTCTCTACGGCAAAGGAACTGGAGCTTGTGGAGCCATCCGATGAAAAGGAGAAACTCGGCCCCGTTACCCTTGAGGCCGTTATCGCCCATCTCTATTTCACCCAACAGGACTATCTCACTCGCCGCGCACTCATCAAGTGTAATCCGGCGGTGAAGACCGAGGCCGACCGCGCCGCGCTTCGTCGTGCGCTGACCGACGGACGCATTGCCACCATTGCCACCGACCATGCTCCCCATCTCCTTGCCGACAAGCAGGGTGGGGCGGCTACGGCTGCTTCTGGCATGCCGATGGTGCAGTTCAGCCTGCCCACCATGCTCGAGCTGGTTGACGAGGGCGTGCTTTCCATTGAAAGGATGGTAGCCCTGATGTGTCATCATCCCGCCCGTCTCTTTGAGGTCTGCAACAGGGGCTTTCTGCGCAAAGGCTACAAAGCCGACCTCGTCGTTGTCCGTCCGAATACCCCATGGACGGTGACGGAAGAATGCATACAGAGCAAATGCAAGTGGAGCCCGCTGATGGGACATGAGTATTTGTGGCAGGTGCAGCAGACCATCTGCAACGGCCACCTTATATATAATAAAGGAGTGTTCGATGCTGACAGCCGGGGCGAGGAAATCCGCTTCCGACAGAATGCTTCCTGATTTTAACCAAATGATAAAATGATTGCACGCATCTTCATACTGATAGTATTAATCATCGTACTGCCGGACTTGTATATCGACCGCTACTATTTCGCGCATCGCAAGTCTGTTAATACCTGGAAACGTGTGCTGCGATGGCTGCCTGCCGTCGTCCTGTCAGTAGCATCGGCCTATTTCGCCTTCCTTCCCAACTTCATACCGGAGGATACGACCTGGTTCTATCTCTACCTGTTGCTGATAGGTGTGTTCGTTTTGCCGAAGACGGTCTTCGTGCTATGCTCATTGTTGGGCAGGCTGTGGTGCAAGATATCCCGTCGGCGTCAGAACTGGGGCAACCTCATCGGTTTCTTCCTCGCCCTTATTGTGGCAGGTTTTGTGCTCTATGGTTCTATCTTCGGCATGCGCCATGTCCAGGTGAAGCATGTGGAACTGGCTTTCCCCAATCTGCCGGCTGACTTCGACGGCTATCGCATGGTGCTGTTCTCTGATGCCCATGTCGGAACCTTTGCCCACTATCGGCAAGAGGTTCTGAAGGCTGCCATCGACAGCATCAATGCCCAGCAGGCAGATGTCATCCTCTTTGCGGGCGACCTCGTCAACCAGCAGCCGCAGGAACTTTATCCCGTGCAGGACCTACTACAGACACTTCACGCCAAGGACGGTGTCTTCTCCATCCTCGGCAATCATGACTACAGCAGCTATATCGATGCCGACCCTGTCATCAAGGCTGCCAATGAACGAGAGATTATCAGCCGGCAGCGGCAGTTCGGTTGGAAGCTTCTGCTCAACAGCCGACAGGAGCTGCACCATGGCAACGACTTCATCATTCTGGCAGGTGAGGAGTGCGACGGCCGGCAGGAGGATGAGAACCGTGCCAATCTCTCCCGTATCTTCGAGGGAGTGGACAGCTCGGCTTTCGTCGTGCTGCTCCAGCACAGGCCCTCGGAATGGCGTAAGCGCATCCTGCCCGACGGACGGGCTGCGCTCACCTTGAGCGGACATACGCATGGCGGACAGCTGCAGCTCTTTGGCACTCGGCTGTCGCGGCTGACCTATAAAGAAGACTGCGGCCTCTATGAGGTGGGCGACAATAAACTGTATGTCACTACCGGCATCGGCGGCGTGCTGCCATTCCGCTTGGGCATTCCGCCGGAGATTGTGGTCATCACATTGAGAAAGCAGAATGAGTAGAACACAAACAGACTAGTATATATGAAACTGATCATTACTTTCCTCTATCGCCTGTGGCAGCTTTTTGTGGCAGCTCCCGTGGTGTTGGTGGCTTCCCTCCTCACCTCGCTGACGGTCACTGTCGGCTGCACCTTGGGCAACGGCCATTTCTGGGGCTACTGGCCCGCTCGCCTGTGGGCGTGGATTATCGTCAGGGTGTTACTGCTCCCCGTGAAGGTTGAGGGGAGGGAACGGCTCAAGCAAGGGCAGTCCTATGTCTTCGTGGCCAACCATCAGGGAGCCTTTGACATTTTCCTGATCTATGGTTTCTTGCGGAGGAACTTCAAATGGATGATGAAATACCAGCTCCGGAAGGTGCCGTTTATCGGCATAGCCTGTGCCGCAGCCCATCATATCTTTGTGGACAAGCGTACTCCCTCGAAGGTGAAAGAGACCTATGACAAGGCACGCGCCATCCTTCAGGACGGCATGTCGCTGGTAGTGTTTCCCGAAGGCTCACGCACCTATACAGGCCACATGGCGCAGTTCCGCCGTGGCGCCTTCATGCTGGCCGACGAACTGCAACTGCCTGTGGTGCCTATCACCATCAACGGCTCCTTCAACGTCATGCCCCGCACCCGCGACATGCACTTCGTGACATGGCATCCACTCCGCCTGACCATCCATGAGCCTGTTGCCCCGATAAGCCAGGGAAAGGGAAATGTACAGCATGCTGAAGAACAATGCTACCAGACCATTATGAATGGACTGGTGCCCGAGTATCAGCAATTTTTCCCCAATCCTGACCAGTAAGATGAAAAAATATTGTACCTTTGCAGAAGATTTACAATCAATGAACTATGAATAAAAGCGACTCTATCGTCATCATTCCTACTTATAACGAGAAGGAGAACATGGAGAAGATTATCCGTGCCGTCTTCTCGTTGGAGAAATGTTTTCATATCCTTGTCATCGACGATGGCTCTCCAGACGGTACTGCACAGATTGTGCACCGCCTGATTGACGAAGAGTTCTCCGATCGCCTGTTCATCCTGGAGCGTAGCGGAAAGCTTGGACTCGGCACAGCCTATATCACCGGCTTCAAGTGGGCGCTGGAACATCAGTATGACTACATCTTCGAGATGGATGCCGACTTCTCCCACGACCCCAATGACCTGCCGCGCCTCTATAGTGCCTGCCATGATGAAGGCTATGACCTGGCCATCGGCTCGCGCTACGTCAGCGGCGTGAATGTTGTGAACTGGCCCATCGGGCGCGTGCTGATGAGCTATTTCGCTTCGAAGTATGTGCGGTTTGTGACGGGCTTCCAGGTTCATGACACCACAGCGGGCTTCAAGTGCTACAAGCGCCGTGTGCTGGAGACCATCGAACTCGACAAGATTCGCTTCAAGGGCTACGGCTTCCAGATTGAGATGAAGTTCACAGCCTATCGCATCGGTTTCCGCATCAAGGAGGTACCTGTTATCTTCATCAACCGGCGTGAGGGTACGTCAAAGATGAGTGGCGGTATCTTCGGCGAGGCTTTCTTCGGTGTCATGAAACTGCGTCTTGACGGCTGGTTCCGAAAGTACCCGGCATTACCCAAAGAATAGTCCATGCAGTCCCGCGAATTATTAAAACTCTATAGTGCCTTGCCTCAGTGCAAGGCTCTTTCGAAAATACTGGAGAAGGGTTCCGAGAAGACCATTTTCCTACAGGGACTCGTGGGCTCTGCGGCACCGTTGTTTTTTTCTTGTACGGGGAGTCAGGGAGTCAAGGAGTCAGGGAGTCAGGGAGTTCAAGGAGTTCAGGGAGTTCAGGGAGTCGGGACATTTCTTTTTGTCTTGCAGGATGCTGATGAGGCCGGCTATTTCTATCATGACCTTACGCAGCTGTTGGGACAGGAAGGAGCCTTGTTCTTTCCTTCTTCCTATCGTCGTGCCGTGAAGTATGGTCAGCGCGATGCTGCCAACGAGATTCTCCGCACGGAAGTCCTTGCCAAGCTATCCTCCCATCCTTCATCCCTCTATATCGTCACCTATCCGGAGGCGCTTGCCGAACTGGTGGTGTCGCGGAAAAACCTTGATGAGCGCATCCTGCGCCTGGCTATAGGACAGACTGCCGACATCACCGAACTGGAACATACACTTCGCGGCTTCGGCTTCGCGGAAGTGGATTATGTCTATGAGCCCGGACAGTTTGCCCGTCGCGGCAGCATCCTCGACATCTATTCCTTCTCTTGTGAACTGCCGTTCCGCATTGACTTCTTCGGCGATGAGATAGACACCATCCGTACCTTTGAGGTGGAAGACCAGCTGTCGAGGGACAAACGGCAGGAGGTGGAGATTGTGCCGGAACTGGCAGGAATGGAGACGGAGAAGGTTTCCTTCATGAGTTTCCTGCCGGAAGATGCCGTCTTGGTGATGAAAGACTTCCTCTATGTGCGAGAGACCATTGACCGTATCTATGAGGAAGGTTTTTCCCGACAGGCCATGACCGAGCGCATGGAGGGTGTGACGGAGATGGAACAGCAGCAGGTCATGCGTGACATGCAGCGTGAGAGTCAGCTGATAGCGCCCTCACGTTTCAGCGAGGACATCAGCCGCTTCCGTCTCATGGAGTTCGGCGTGAAGCCGTCCGTGACCCCGCAGGCCACCCTTCGCTTCAATATGCTCTCGCAGCCGTTGTTTCATAAGAATATAGAGCTACTCAAGGAGACCTTTGCCGACTACCTTGCCAAAGGCTATCATATCTACCTGCTGGCCGACAGCAAGAAGCAGCATGAGCGCATCCGTGCCATCCTCACCAAAGACCAGGAGCTTCCTGCCGGATGGAATGGGGTGGGGGCCTTTGACTTCACCCTTCACGACGGCTTCATCGACAACGACCTGCAGGCATGCTTCTTCACCGACCACCAGATTTTCGACCGCTTCCATAAGTACAACCTTAAGAGCGATCCGGCGCGTGCCGGCAAGATGGCGCTCACCATGAAGGAGCTGCAGGAACTGGAAGTGGGCGACTATCTGGTGCATGTTGACTACGGCGTGGGCAAGTTCGGTGGACTGGTACGCATTCCCATCAGTAATCCGCAGACGGGGAAACAGGGCTTCCAGGAGGTAATCCGCATCATCTATCAGCATAACGACAAGGTGGACGTTTCCATCCACTCACTCTATAAGATTTCCAAATACCGCCGCAGCGATACAGGAGAGCCGCCGCGCCTGTCCGTCCTTGGCTCCGGGGCATGGGAGCGTCTGAAGGAACGCACGAAGACCCGCATCAAGGACATTGCCCGCGACCTCATCAAGCTCTATGCCAAACGTCGCAGCGAGAAGGGTTTCAAGTTCTCTCCCGACTCTTATCTGCAGCAGGAGCTGGAGGCATCCTTCCTCTATGAGGACACGCCCGACCAGTTGAAGGCTACTCAGGAGGTGAAGGCCGACATGGAGTCGGCACAGCCCATGGACCGCCTGGTGTGTGGTGACGTAGGCTTCGGAAAGACGGAGGTCGCCGTGCGCGCGGCCTTCAAGGCGGCCTGCGACTCCAAGCAGGTGGCGGTGCTGGTGCCCACTACGGTGCTGGCCTTCCAACATTTCCAGACCTTCCGCGACCGCCTGAAGGGATTGCCCGTCAGGGTGGAGTACCTCTCGCGTGCCCGCACCGCCAAGCAGACCAAAGAGGTGCTGACCGACTTGAAGGAAGGAAAAATCGACATCCTCATCGGCACACATAAGCTCATCGGCAAGCAGGTACAATGGAAAGACCTCGGTCTGCTCATCATCGACGAGGAACAGAAATTCGGGGTGAGTGTGAAGGAGAAACTCCGCCAGCTGAAGACCAATGTTGACACGCTCACGATGTCGGCAACACCCATACCCCGCACCCTGCAGTTCTCGTTGATGGGTGCCCGTGACATGAGCATCATACGCACGCCGCCGCCCAACCGCTATCCCATACAGACGGAGCTGGGCACCTACAACAGCGAACTCATTGCCGATGCCATCGGCTTCGAGATGTCACGCAACGGACAGGTGTTCTTCGTCAACGACCGCATCTCCAACCTGCCGGAGATCAAGCTGCTCATAGAGAAGCATGTGCCTGACTGCCGTGTGGCCATCGGCCATGGGCAGATGAAGCCGGAGGAACTGGAGGATATCATCATCGGATTCATCAACTATGACTACGATGTACTGCTCTCTACGACTATCGTGGAGAACGGCATCGACATTCCCAACGCCAATACCATCATCATCAATGATGCACATAAGTTCGGGCTCTCCGACCTTCACCAGATGCGCGGACGTGTGGGACGCAGCAACCGCAAGGCGTTCTGCTACCTGCTGTCACCGCCGAAGGCGTATCTGCCGCCCGAGGCACGCCGCCGCTTGGAGGCGCTGGAGACCTTCTCTGGTCTGGGCAGCGGCTTCAACCTGGCCATGCAGGATCTTGACATTCGTGGGGCGGGCAACCTGCTCGGAGCTGAGCAGAGCGGTTTTATGGAGGACTTGGGCTATGAAACCTACCTGAAAATCATCAAGCAGGCCATGGCAGAACTGAGGAACGAAGCAAGAGTCGCCCCAAGCTCGTCTGCTCTCTCCCCGCCAGCCCTTTCCACCTCTGGAGGGACTGGGGTGGTGGAAGTCCCTCCTTCCGCTTTCGTCTCCGACTGCGCTGTGGAGTCAGACCTTGAGATGTACTTCCCCGATACCTATGTGCCAGGCTCCTCGGAGCGTATGCTTCTCTACCGTGAGCTGGACAACATTGAGGATGACCGCTCCTTGGAGGCTTACCGCCAGCGGCTCATCGACCGCTTCGGCTCCGTTCCCCATGAGGGAGAGGAACTGATGCAGGTGGTGATGCTCCGTCGCCTGGGCAAGCAGCTCGGCTGTGAGAAGATCATCCTGCGACAGGGCATCATGAACATGCAGTTCGTGGGTAATCCTGACAGTCCCTATTACCAGAGTGCCGCCTTCGGTCGTGTGCTGAACTACGCCACACAGAACCTCCGTCGCTGTCTTCTCAAGGAAGTGGGCGGCCGCCGCTTGCTCCGCATCCTTGACGTCCCCACCGTCGGTGAAGCCGTAAAGACCTTGCAGGCAATTTAATTCGATATAGGAGCCCCCTCCCGGCCTCCCCGAGGGGAGGGAAAAGCCTCACCCCCGACCCCTCTCCGAAAAGAGAGGGGAGTTTTAAAGGGAGACAAGGTATCTACGGTTATCATGGTATGTAAATTGCTCAAAAAAACCTCCCCACTACATTTTGGCAGTAGGGAGACCTCTTTGAGAATACAGAGTATGTAGTTCCTACTTCACCATAACTTTCATGGCCTTGTCGCCTATCTTCACAATAGCGATGGAACCGGGATTGATGTTGGTGGCAACATTTGCAACGCCAGCATGGCTTGTGGCACTACCCGCCTGCTTGCCATCCACCGTATATACCCGAACCTGCGTATGGTCATCTAAGCCTTCGACGGTCAGGAACCCATTGCTCGTTTTTACCAATACGGCTCTTGCCGCAACTTCCGCAATACCACTTATGTCACCCTCCTTCTTGGGATCTGTATCAACCCAACATAGCGTAGCAGTAGCCACCTCAGAGTTTTCATAACCATCCTTCGTGGCATAGACGCTGATGTTGTAGGTCACGCCTAACTGTATAACGGCAGTCTTGTAAGTATTAATGTCCGCATCCGTGATAGTAGAATTATATTCCACACCCTCTGTCTCACAGCCGAATGTCAGTTGCCCGTTATTATAGCTAATAGTAGGTGTTGCACATTTCTTCTTCTCTATGTCTTCACCGGACAACGTCTTAAACGAAGAAAATTTGCTCCAAGGACTTGTTGTCTGGTAACTACTCATCGCCGACTCGGGTACATAAAGAGGAATGTTGTAGTTGCTGAAGGTATTGTCGGATGCAAATGGTGGAGTTTCCGCTAACACTTTCACTTCCTCCAAACCACAACCCGCAAAGGCCTTCTGATAGATTACTTCTATGGTCTTAGGTAGCGTAATATTCTTCAATCCACAATATTTGAATGCACCCTCGCGAATATATTTTACATTTTCTGGCAAGATGATTTGAGTAAGCCCTACACATCCTCTGAAAATATTTTCCTTGATGTCAACCATATCCGATGGCATAACAACACTTGTGACTTCCAGATTGTCCTTGAACAGGCGTATTGTACAACCATCCATAAATGCCTCAACAAGACTGTTTTTACACCAAGTTGGAATATCTTTTATATGGATATTGGCTGTTCGCAAAGCATAGCAAAACGCGAATGCATCGTCTCCGATACTTTCCACGCTGTTTCCGATGGTGATGGAGATAAGGTTATAACAACCACGGAAAGCACTTTTTCCAATACTCGTTACGCCGTTGCCGATAGTAACAGAGGTAAGGCCTGTACAACCAGAAAAGGTTTCATCTCCAAGACCCGTCACACCATTGGGGATGGTAATGGAAGTAAGGCCAGAGCAATTATAGAAGGCACTCTTGCCAATACTCGTCACGCTCTCAGGGATGGTGATGGAGGTCAGGCCGCTGCAACCAGAGAAAGCAGAAGCTCCTATGCTCGTCACACTCTCAGGGATGGTGATGAAAGCAAGCCCCGAACAATACCTGTATTTGCAAATGCTTTTATATCAACGACTTGTGTGTTAAACGATAGAAAAGTGATGACGTAGATTCTAAAGGACACGTAAAAGAGAAAGATTTAACATTTTTAACCTTTACAAACCACAAAAACGAAGTGTTTGTGCATTTTTTGAAGTGAATTTGGTGAATAGTTCTATAAAAAACACAAGTAATTGTCATATGCAACCTACAATAGGGTTAAAAAATGAATTATTTTCAATTTTTGACGTTATTATTTATTAATTTTACGAATTATTGAAGTTTATATGATATTTTTTTTGTATTTTTGTGGCATTAAAACCATATACGATGGAAGAAAACAAAGATTTAAATCGGATTAAGGTGATGTTGGCTGAGAAGAAACGCACCAACAAATGGCTTGCAGAGCAACTTGGCGTCAATGCCGCCACAGTTAGCAAGTGGTGTACCAATTCTTCCCAGCCATCTTTGGACATGTTAAGCAAGATTGCCGAAGCCTTAAAAGTGGATTATACAGAACTTGTAAGAATTAAGCGTATTCATG
>Ga0247611_10002574_pt1 | contig 28810 bp, 29 predicted proteins | sample 177DNAGHGhighgp2_FD_192422 | JGI IMG/M metagenome (GOLD analysis project Ga0247611, IMG submission 192422) | Sheep rumen microbial communities from Palmerston North, Manawatu-Wanganui, New Zealand - 1770 DNA GHGhigh gp2 | ecosystem: Host-associated > Mammals > Digestive system > Stomach > Rumen... | reverse complement strand
TACAATTTTTTTTTTGCTTCCCCCGTCAAAAACACATCCTGTAATCATAAAAGCAAGCAAAAAGATTACGAATAGTTTATTCTTTTTCATTTGGAATATCTCTGGTAAAAATGAATGTTTGTTTAATGTTGCCACCCAATCTAAATTCTTCTCTGGAATATTCAGGGGTTAATTTTGGGAACCATTCGGTGCATCCGGCATGATTCTACCGGCACACTGGTAATCCTCCTCGTCCACCGTATATTCCACCACATACGCATCGCGATGACGGCGGCTGTTGTCCTTCAGGATTTTCCAGTATTTCTTAAAATCCGGTGATTTTGGTAGAATTGGATAGAATGTCCCGCCCCCAGGACCATAGTCCGCATGAAGTCCATCCGAATATATGATAACATAGGGGCCTTCATCCATAAAGCCAGATTTTTCCGTATTCATGGCAAAGTATGAGTGGTCTATGCCCTGACGATGATACACTAAGGCGCTTTCACCGGGATTTATGGTTACGGTGTCGTGAATCTCTGCATTCACGAACTTAATGGGTTCAATCAAACCATTTTTCAGATAATATTGGTCATCCACAGCCGGATCGTAGTGGCAGGCGGTAAAAAGGAAACACAAAACGCCCAGCAGGCAAAAGAATTTCATTCCATTATTTCTCATGGCAATTCGTATTTATGACGCCGCAAAGATAGTAATTATTATTTCGCCCAAAGCTGCAACCACTTTCGCTCGTCGTCGGTAAGCGATTGGGCATCCTTCTTGTACGCCGGATTGGGAATGTACCAGTCTGTCGCCTCGAAAAACTGCTGAATTTTCTTATTTTCAAACAGATAGCCCCTATATGCGTAAGGAATATTCGTCAAGATATTACGCTGGGTTTTGGACAGTTTTAAAGGCTTGTCGCTTTCTTTACTAACGATTACGGGTTCCAGTTTATATTGTTGCCAGCGCAAAGCATTCACTAAAACAGAGGATTTCAACCTCCCACTACGGGTATATCCGCCCCATAGGCGCTCCATTATATTGGGTTTTCGCACAATCAGTTCACCGTTTGGATGGAAATTCGCTTTGTGGAAGCGGATTCCGCCGCTTTGGACATGGAAGGCCAGCATAGTGTCGCCGTAAACCGTTGTTGGATTGCTGCGCACCTTTCCGTCAAAAGCCCATTCGTCGGAATTTTGGAAAAAGGTGGGCGTTATCGCAAAAGACTCATAATCACCCAGATGGATATTCAGTGTGAAATCATCAATGCCGTTGTTGGCCCAGCGGTTGGCGGCGCTTAAGATATAGTCAAAGCGAAACTCTTCACCTACGGAATAAGAGAGGTCGTATTCGTAGGTGTGCACCACAACATTCAATCCTTTCTTGAAATGGGCGTTGAAGTGATACACATAGTAAAAGCGGGTGCTCATATACTCAAACTCGGCCAGCGAGTCGGCGCACTGCTGTTTTGTCCAGCTGTTAAATCGTCCATTTTGATAATAATCGGCTTGGTTGTGCGTGGTTCCGTCCATATTGTGGAGAAAACCGGGCACATGGGCGATCTCATACGACAATGGGATATCGTTCACCACAACCTTGAAATTGCGGATGTGGGGCTGATTGGGAAAGGCATCCAGATAGCGCTCCTCGGGCGGATAGGCGGCGGGGGCCTCAAAACCCACCAGCAGATCTTTCTCTCCTACGGGGTTGAAAAACTCATAATAAACGGTCACTTCGAGATGATTCCCGACCCTGTTCACCGTAAGAATCTCCTTCTTCACCCGGATATCTGTCTCGGTAATGGGAATAAGTTGGTTTCCGGCCGCAAAAAACACACCGTCATTGGCGATGGAAACGACATATAACAAACACAATATCAACGATAAAGCAAGTTTTTTCATAGTAGCGCATATTTAGTGCGCAAAGGTATATTTATTTTAGTTGGTAGGTGACGGAAAAAGGAACTATTTTTTAGGCGATTTATATAGTAGTTGACCTGGTTATGCCGTAGTTTTCGCTCAACGCTATTGCGTCTCGCGGAATGGTGTGCCGCAGATGTGTAAAATAATTCTCAACCGACTGCAACCATTTGGAATTTTTGCATCATAGTGATGTATAATGATTAATTGTCTAACAAAAAAACAAGAAAAAAAGTAAATTACAAGTTGGAGAGACTCCGTTTAACACTGGCATTTTTGTAGTTTTGCCGCGGAAAGCACTGAATTGCAAGTATGACAAATGGAATGAAATCGTTCTGGACCAGAGCGTATAGGAAGAACATTGAAAAGATGATCGGCGTGTGCTACCGCTATGTCCTCGACCGATCAACTGCCGAGGATTTGGCGCACGACGCCTTTCTTACCGCTATTGAGAAGGCAGACTCCTTCCGGAGATTCGGTTCCTTTGAAGGGTGGCTAATGCGTATTACCATCAACAAAGCGCTGCTCTATCTGAGAGAAGAAGAGCGCACACATCCTCTGAACGATGATATAGCCATGATGGACACAGATGCGCCTGAAGATGATGAATCTTCGCCCGAAGACATGATGGCTGCCATCCGGAAAGCCGACTTCTCACAAGAAGAGATTCTGGATGCCATTGCGCAGCTGCCCGCTCATCATCGAACGGTTCTGAACCTGTATGTTTTCGAACGACTTACCCATCAGCAGATTGCGGAACTGCTGGACATCTCCCCAAACACATCCAAATCGCACCTGATGCGGGCGCGCAAGGAACTGCAAACAATACTGTTTAAGAAATCCAAAGAAAAAAAGCATCTGCTTATGATACTATTGCCATTATATGTCCATCCTGATGCCGCTATCGACGGTTACTGCCGCTCGAAACTTAGCCATTTTGCCATCGCGCCGCTACAGCCGTTGAGGGAAGACGCTTTTCCTGCAACCTATAAAGTATCACCCAAGATGTGGATGTATGCGCATAAAGTGCCGTTCCTGGCTGGCGTTGCCGCTACCGGTACGACTGTCACCACTGCCGGCATCTTGCTTCTTTTATCTCCGCAAGACAACACGATAAAACAACCTGAAATTGCTGAATCACAGTCTGTCACTATTGCAGAAGACACTGTCGCGGAGATGGACACGGGAACTGTGGCACCTTACGAGTCATTAGAAAGACACACTGCAGTAGCGCTCCCTACCCCATCCTCTTCCGCACCTATAACACTCGAAGAACCCATTTCTGTCGATGTGTCAACTTCCATGCCAGAGCCATCTCAACCCGTGGTGGTTAAAAGGATCCGTAGAACCAACCGTACGATTATGATTCAAGATTCAGCGAAATAGTAACATTATGATAATGAACATACTAAAAAGATTGCTTTTGATCTGTATCTTTGCTTCAGCCGTATTCTTCGCTGATGCCCAAGTGGACGGGGAAAAGAGCCGGCAGGACACACTTTACATTTATGAAGAGGAGATCACCTATGACACGCTGTATGTCAGTGAAACATTTTCAGACTATACAGGGATGAGCAAGGAGGATTTGATTGAGATTTTCCTGCATGACCGGGGTGTCGGGCGGCTCTACTATCAGAAGGGCGGCATGTACATCACGGGAGCAAACGAATTGTACCGGCTCAACAAAACCGACTTAGCGCGCTTGCTTTCCGCGACCGAGTTCGAGGAATACCGACATGCGAAGCGCAACCAGCACATCAGCATTCCGCTCTTCGTTGCGGGCGGAGCCGCAGGAGTGATGGCCGGCATTGGTCTTTACCAATTCTGTGCCTCTTTCGTGCTAATGGCAAATTATCGAGATTATCTCTTGTCCAACGACGAACTTGTCATCAAACTCTGGCGCAGCCAAATGGGCAGTTTGTTCTTATGCGCAGGCAGTTCTATCGCCGCAGTCGCATTTATCGTGCCCGCGGTTGTGCTGACCATAAAAAGCAAGACTCGCATCAACCATATTGTGAATCGCTTCAACGCATCACCCACCATGTCCATGCAGTTGCGTTTGGGTTATACGCCGACTGGTCCAGGACTAACTCTCTCATTCTGAACCCATTTAAAAAATCATCTGACAATGTCTATGTGTTACAGACTTCCGCATAAAGCATCTCAGATGACCATTGTTTTTAACAAAGAAGTCTTTAGAAAAAATTATGAAAAAAGTATTGGCTATCGCATCAGCAGTGCTCATGCTGACTGCAATCTCCACTTCCTGCAACAAGGTAGGCTGCCATTGTTATGTGAAGACGGACGTCGCGCATCTTGCGCCCATTTATGAAGATGAAACTTCAAACAAAGACGAGTGCAAGGCCATGGAAGCCCAACTCAACGAGGAAGAGGGCATCAACATCTACAAGTGCAGGCAATAGCACAACAATTGGCAACGGCGGGCGATTCTGACACGTCCGCCGTTTTTTTTTGATTTATATTTTATTATCTTCTAGTTTCCGTTTCAGCTCCGCATTCTCCTCCCGTAGTTTCTCAATCTCTTCATCAGTGCCCCGTTTCACCGAATGCTTGAACTTGAGCATCGCGAGGTTCAGTTCGAAGGAGGTCTCGCTGCTTTGGACGGGAAGCGCATCTGTCATCAGATCATCTATCAACTGGCCGCCCCGTTGCAGCAAAGTCTTCTGTTCCACAGAATCCACCGCCTGCTGCGGAATCTCCGCCATCACGCGTGATAGTTCCTTTAGCTTCGCATACGCTTCCACGATGGCAATGGTCGTCTGCACCGCCTTCGGACTCTTCAGTATTGTCGCCAACATGTAGAGACCTTTCTCGGTGAATGCTTTGGGCAACGAGGTGGAATGTTTCTGTCGGTTGAACCGGTGGAAATTTTCCACCAGTTCCGTTTTCTCACTTGTGTCCAACTCCATAATATAGCCTTGCGGAAACTTCTCTGGATTATTCTTAACCGCTTTGTTGATGTCGCGTGTCTCCACTCCGTAAAGATCCGCCACATCCGAATCCAATAGCACCTGCTGGTCACGCAGGGTGATAATCCTGTTTTCCACTTCTAAAATTGTTGTCATAGTTGTGTTTTTTTGATTTATATTTAATTATCTTCTAGTTTCCGTTTCAGCTCCGCATTCTCCTCTCGTAGCTTCTCAATCTCTTCATCAGTGCCCCTTTTCACGGAATGCTTAAACTTCAGCATCGCGAGGTTCAGCTCGAAGGAGGTCTCGCTGCTTTGGACGGGAAGCACATCTGTCATCAGATCATCTATCAACTGGCCGCCTCGTTGCAGCAATGTCTTCTGTTCCGCAGAATCCGCTGTTTGCTGCGGAATCTCCGCCATCACCCGCGACAGTTCCTTCAGTTTCGCGTACGCTTCCACGATGGCGATAGTCGTCTGCACCGCCTTCGGACTCTTCAGTATTGTCGCCAACATGTAGAGACCTTTCTCTGTGAATGCTTTAGGAAATTGCGGTGAAAATTTAAGTTTTTGGAGGTGGTCAAAATTTTTGACCACCTCAGATTTCTCGGTTTCATCAAGTTCGAAGATGTATCCTACTGGAAACTTTTCCAGATTGTTTCTAACCGCTTGATTAACCACTTTTGTCTGTACTCCGTACAAATCCGCCACATCCGAATCCAATAGCACCTGCTGTTCACGCAGGGTGATAATTCTGTTTTCCACTTCTAAAATTGTTGTCATAGTTGTGTTCTTTTGATTTATATTTAATTATCTTCTATTTTCCGTTTCAGCTCCGCATTCTCCTCCCGTAGTTTCTCAATCTCTTCATCTGTGCCCCTTTTCACCGAATGCTTGAACTTGAGCATCGCGAGGTTCAGTTCGAAGGATGTCTCGCTGCTTTGGACGGGAAGCGCATCCGTCATCAGGTCATCAATCAGTTGTCCGCCCCGTTGCAGCAAAGTCTTCTGTTCCACGGAATCCGTCTTCTGCGGAATCTCCGCCATCACCCGTGAGAGTTCCTTTAGCTTCGCATACGCCTCCACGATGGCAATGGTCGTCTGCACCGCCTTTGGACTCTTCAAGATTGTCGCCAACATGTAGAGACCTTTCTCGATGAATGCTTTGGGCAACGAGGTGGAATGTTTCTGTCGATTGAACCGGTCGAAATTTTCGACCAGTTCAATTTTCTCATTATCAGATAATTCCAAGATATACCCCTTTGGGAATTTATCAGGATTGTTGCTGACGGCTTCGTTAATTCTTTTTGTTTCCACTCCATACAAATCTGCCACATCTGAGTCCAAAATCACCTGCTGGTCACGCAGGGTGATAATTCTGTTTTCCACTTCTAAAATTGTTGTCATAGTTGTTTTTTTTTGATTTATATTTAATTATCTTCTAGTTTCCGTTTCAGCTCAGCATTCTCTTCCCTTAGTTTCTCAATCTCTTCATCAGTGCCCCTTTTCACGGAATGCTTAAACTTCAGCATCGCGAGGTTCAGCTCGAAGGAGGTCTCGCTGCTTTGGACGGGAAGCACATCTGTCATCAGATCATCTATCAACTGGCCGCCTCGTTGCAGCAATGTCTTCTGTTCCGCAGAATCCGCTGTTTGCTGCGGAATCTCCGCCATCACCCGTGAGAGTTCCTTTAGCTTCGCATACGCCTCCACGATGGCAATGGTCGTCTGCACCGCTTTAGGACTCTTCAAAATTGTTGCCAACATGTAGAGACCTTTCTCTGTGAATGCTTTAGGAAATTGCGGAGAAAATTTAAGTTTTTGGAGGTGGTCAAAATTTTTGACCACCTCAGATTTCTCGGTTTCATCAAGTTCGAAGATGTATCCTTCTGGAAACTTTTCCAGATTGTTTCTAACCGCTTGATTAACCACTTTTGTCTGTACTCCGTACAAATCCGCCACATCTGAGTCCAATAACACCTGCTGGTCACGCAGGGTAATAATCCTGTTTTCCACTTCTAAAATTGTTGTCATAGTTATATAATATTTAGTTAATAAATGGTGTGCAAAGATACAACAAAAACAATACATATAAAGAGAGTTGCAACCGACTTAAATAAAAATTATACTTTTGCCGTATCATTCTAAAAATAAACGAATCCTTATGCGAAAAATCATACTCTTTGCTTTTTGCCTCAGTACCTTATCGCTGACCGCCGGCCATGACGGTCCCAAACGCCCCATCAACGGCCTGGCGCACCGTATCCTCGGTGACAAAGACACCTGCTTTATCTTTGTGTGTCAACCCGATACAATAGACTTTTTTCAGGTTGAAGCCGCATACGACCACCACATTCGTATCACTGGCAACAATGACAACTCCTTAGCGGTGGGACTGAACTACTACCTCAAGCACATCGCGGGCGTTCATGTCTCATGGCTGCTTTGCGAACCTATCGAACTACCTGTCTTGTTTCCGACCCCTTCCAAAACCATCCGCAAGGAGGCCCTCGTGAAAGACCGTTTCTTCCTGAACTACTGCACCTACGGCTACACGATGCCGTGGTGGAAATGGCCGCAGTGGGAGCGGTTCATCGACTGGATGGCGCTGAACGGCATCAACATGCCGCTCGCCATCACCGGACAGGAAGCCGTCTGGTACGAGGTGTGGAAAGAGTTCGGGATGACCGACGAGGAAATCCGCAGCTATTTCTCCGGTCCGGCGCACCTGCCGTGGCACCGCATGGCCAACCTCGACGGCTTCGGCGGCCCGCTGCCGATGTCATGGATAGTTGGACAGAAGGAACTGCAGCAGCAGATCGTCGCCCGCGAGCGCGAGTTCAACATGACGCCGGTGCTGCCCGCCTTCGCCGGACATGTGCCCAAACGGTTCGCCGAGATGCACCCCGAGGCCGACATCCAGCAGCTGAGCGCGTGGTGCGGTTTCGAGCCCACCCATTTCCTCAACTCCTCCGACCCGCTCTTCGCCAAAATCCAGAAGTCGTTCATGGAGAAGGAAATCGCCCTCTTCGGCACCGACCACATCTACGGCGTGGATCCCTTCAACGAGATGGACCCGCCCAGCTGGGAACCTGATTACCTCGCCAAAGTATCTCAAAACATCTACACCTCGCTGCAGCAGAGCGATCCCGCCGCCCGCTGGCTCCAGATGACCTGGGTCTTCTACTACAAACGCAAGTCGTGGACGCCCGAACGGCTCCGCGCCTACCTCACCGCTGTTCCGCAGGACAAGCTCGTGCTGCTCGACTACTTCTGCGAGAAGACGGAGGTGTGGCGCACCACCGAGGGCTTCTACGGACGGCCCTTCATCTGGTGCTACCTCGGCAACTTCGGCGGCAACACCATGTTGGTGGGCAACATCAACGAGCTGGAGAAGAAACTGGATGCCGCGTTGAAGGAGGCCGGACCCAACATGACCGGCATAGGCTCCACATTGGAATCCTTCGACGTGAGTCCGCAAATCTACGAGTACCTCTTCGACCGCGTTTGGGAGAGCCAACCCGATGTGCATCAATGGGTTGAAGATTGGTGTAAGGTGCGGACTAGATCGTATCACCATAACAGCAAGTGGCAACTGCTGAACGACAGCATCTATAAAGACTGGTCGTTTTACGGGCTTGGCACGCAGTTAGTGGCGCGACCTTCGTTAGAAGGGCACGGTACCTACTATACCAAACCCTACTATTCTTATAATAATGACACGCTTAAAAGGATTTGCGAGTCATTTGTGGCAACACTCATTTTTGAGCCCTGTCAAGGATATGTCGGCACGAATTGGAAGGGTAAATATAAAGATTCTTATAATTACGATATAGTCAACCTCTTCTCACAATGGATGGGCAACCACTTCATGGACATCCGCAACGACTTCACCGTGGCGTACAAAAATCGTGATATCAAGGAGATGAAACGGCAGGTAAAGATTGCCAACCAGCTGTTCGCGGATGTGGATGCCCTGCTCAATACCCATCCTGCTTTTATGCTGGGACCGTGGATTGAGGCAGCCCGCGAGTGGGGCACCACCGAGGAAGAGAAAGACTACTACGAACGACAGGCGCGCACGCTGCTCACCGTCTGGGGCGGTCCCGTGCTCAACGACTACGCCAACCGGATGTGGGGCGGGCTCGTCGGCGACTACTACGCCAAACGCTGGAACCTCTTCTTCAAGGCGGTCATAAAGGCCGTGAAAGAGGGCAAAGAGTTCGACGAGAAGGCCTTCGGCGAGGAACTCTCCAAGTTCGAACACGCCTGGACCGAAAGTCACACAAAATATCCCGTCGAACCGCTGAAACTGAAAAGTGAATTGTCGAGATTTTTGGGTGCACCGTGTTCAACCTTCGAGGCCGCCCATACGATTTACAAGCGGTGGATGAAAGAATAGAGACCTACCGTGACATACCATTCCTTACGTCATCTATTTCATAATCGTTATAAAAAAATATCAAAACGCTGATACATAATATATTAAACCATATTTTGTATTAAAAACATTACTTTTTGTAACTTATACTTGCTTTTTGTCAAGAATTGTGTATTTTTGCAGCGTCAAATTATTTATTAATTATCTTAAAAATCAAGGTTATGAAAAACACAAAATTCTTGTTACCAAGCGGTTACAAAAAAGCAGGTTGGTGGATTTTCGGTATCACCGTAGTACTGATTGTCCTCCATTGCATCTTCCAAAGTCAGTGCGACTTCAGCCTCAACAACATCCGCGAACTTTTCGGAATGGAACTTCGGGAAGGCAACGGAGATCTGTTCTCTGGTTTTCTTTCTTCCTCTTTCGGCCCAAACGATGATCTTCTGCTGACATTTATCGGCATTTTGCTTATTGTGGCCGGCATTTTCATCGGTTTCTCCCGCAATAAGGAAGACGACGAGTTCATCGGGCAGCTCCGGTATGAGTCGCTGATTCTGTCGCTGTACATCAACAGCGGAATCGTGATTTTATGTCTGATTTTCGTATGGGGTCTTCCCTTCCTGTGGGTGATGATGATCAACATCTTCTCCATCCTTTATGTCTTCATCATTTGTTTTTATCTTCGTCTGTACCTTAACAAACGTTCCATGCGCTATGAAAAACAGGATTAAAGTGGCACGCGCCGAGGTGAACATCACCCAAGGCGAACTGGCGGAAAAGATCGGCGTGACCCGCCAGGCGGTGAACTCCATCGAATTAGGGAAATACGTCCCCAGCACCCTATTGGCACTGAAGATGGCGCGGTATTTCGGCAAAACCGTGGAGGAACTGTTTATGCTGGAGGAAGGAGATTAATCTTTCTGCAAAATCCGCGGGTTCAGCGGGCATATTTTCTCCCGCGGATCTCGCAGACTTACGATGACAGGAAATTGAAAAAAGTGTATCTTTGCCGCGTCAATAATTTATAGCAAACAAGTTATGAGAAAGATAGTTTTCAGCATCGCCCTTTTTACACTCCTGCTATTCCAAGTAGGCTGTACCAAACACAATAAATGTGATTGTATTGAAGAATCCATCACTCTTTCTGGCGTTTTAATAAATTATGAAGATCCCCTTATTTTTGGGGTTAAGGGTCAATATAAAGTCCCTGCTTTACTATTGCCGGGAAATCCTTCTCAAGAAGAAATAGAAAAAGCGTTAAATAGGGACATCAACCCATTTACCGGCAACTTTTATCTTATAAGAGGAAATCGCACTATAAACAAAAAATATCATTTGCAAAATGTTAATCTTGCAGTAATTGCGAATTATCATAATTGCTTTGATGAGCCTGCAACTTATAGAATTCTGTGCATAGAAAAAGAGTAAAGCTATAATATAATACTTATAGAATAACTTCTGCGACAATCCGCGGGGTCAGCGGGCAAATTATCTCCCGCAGAAATCGCAGATTTACGCAGCTAGAATACAGCAAAGCGAAGGATTTCTTTACACTCCCGTCCGAATCTTCGTCCTATCTTCTCCCTCGACTTTGCCCGCGCCGGTCTTTTTGTAGGCGTTGAAGTTGTAGCTCACGCCCAACCAGAACATCCGGCTCTTGCCGTGCAACATATTGTCTAACCGATAGTACTGGTTGTCGGAGAAGATCTCCCACTTGCGGGTGTTGAAGACATCCGTGAGCTGCGCGGAGACCGTGAGCGCGCCCTTCAGGAACTTCTGGCTGATGCCGATGTTCATGTAGTGCGAGAGTCGTGTGGTGAACTGCGGGTAATACTGCGGCGTGTTCAGGAAATACTGCAGGTGGATGTTCATTCCTTTGATCGGGCGGAAATCGAGGCGGAGGTTGCTGTTGTTGACCCACCCGCTGTTGGAGATGTCCCACTCACCGATATTGCCCACCGAACGGAGATAGTAGGTGTTCGTGCCAAGCGTCGCCGTCATCCACTTCCACGGGTCGGCCTTGACGCTGAAATCCAACCCTGCTTTGGTCTGCGAGGTGGCGTTGATGTAGGTCATCAGCAGGATGTCGCCCTCGAAACGAGCCACCTGCGTGATGTAGTTGTGGATATAGTTGCCATATACACCCACATTCACAGCCCATTTCGGCACCTTGAACTGGTAAAGCAGTTCCGCATTATCGGCAGTCTCGGGCTGGAGATGCATGTTGCCCTGCTCGAAGTTGTGCGGGTCGATCATGCTCATATAGGGGTTGAGCTGCGGGTACGCGGGCCGCGTAATGCGCCGCGAATAGGCAAACGACAGGCTGTGCTTCTTGGAAATCTTGTACCTGAACGACAGCGACGGTCCGAGGAAGAAATGCTGCGACGACTCGTCCAACAGCTCTTTCTCACTATGCAAATGCGTACGGCTGTATTCGGCGCGAAGACCAGCGCTCCAGGTGAAATGGTCACGCCACTCCGTAGAGGTAAACTGCACGTAGGCGGCAGGCACGTACTCCCTGTGCAGCAGGTCGTTACTGAACTGATGGGAGTAGTCCCAACCGAGGCTGTCTCGCACGAAGAAGTTGTGGTAGATGTCGTTCTGGCGGTAGGAAAATTTCACCCCGGCATCCCAAAAACCGTATTTCTTGATGACGCGCCAGTCCGTCTGGGCGGAGGTAAGCAGCGGACTCCCACCCGACACCGACTTGCTGATCGAGTCACCCTCCAAGAAGTAGTACGACGGGCGGTGTCCCCAGATTTTGGAAACGTTCGCCTTGACGGAAAAGGTGAGCTTTCCGGGACGTATGGCGTGCCAGTAGGCCAGCGTACCGTCGAGGTTTTCGCGGTTCCAGGTCACATCGCTGCGGCGGTTCTCGTGCGACAGAATGCCGTTGTGGTACCAATCGTTGGAGAGGTCCTGCACGGTGTTGAGGCGGGGCAGGATCAGCCGGAAGTCGGCGTCGATCTTGTTCCGCATATTGGGCTTGATGGTCACGCCGAGGGCGATGTTGTTGTTGAAGACGGTCCGCAGGGCGTGGATCTGCTGGCTGAGGCTGTCTCCGGTAGTGCGGTAATAGCGGTAGAGGTAGCCGTCGTTGATGTCGTCCTCGTATTTTACCTGGTAGTTGAAGCGCAGGGCGAACTTGTTGCGGGTGTAGTTCAGCGCGAGGCTGCCGTTGATGAAGTGGTTGAAACCGTAGTTGACCGCCGCCATCCCACTGAGACCCTTCTTCCCGTCCTTCTTGGTGACGATATTGATGATGCCGCCGGTGCCCTCCGCATCGTAGGCGGCACTCGGATTCGTGATGATCTCGATGCTCGCCACATTGGAGGAGGGTATCGCGTTGATGGAACCGAGGTTGGTGGGCACACCGTCGAGCAACAGCAGCACATTGCCGTTGCCGCGGATGGAGACGTTGCCGTTTGGGGCAATGGTGACGGAAGACTGCTGACGGAGCAAGTCTCCAATGGAGCCTCCCATCAAACCCGTTGGGTCCGTGTAAGTGATTGTGGTATGCGTAGCAGTTGTAATCGGGCCGGTCTGTTCACCCGGTGCGACATTCACCTCATCCAGCATCAGCGAAGCGGCTTCCATCAGGATATTACCCAAGGAGAGTTCTCCCTTGTCGGCCGTAAAATCAAGATGTTTCGTCTTATAACCCATCCAAACGAGTGTCAACGTGTAGGCTTTCGGCGACTGTGGCACCTTCAGTGTAAACTGGCCTTTCTGGTCCGTCAAAGTGCCCGCCACCACACTGTCCTGAAGCGAGACATACACGGAGACGTAGGGCATCGCGAAGTTTTTGTCATCAACCACTTTGCCAGTAACCTTGCACGGTGTATGTTGCGCAAAAGCGGAAAGGCTGATAATCAGTAGGATGAAGGAGAAGAGGATATGATGTCTGGACATAAAAGTCGAAATTTATAGAAATTGCAAAAGTAAACTATTTTAGTTTTCCGTTACCGCATCCATCCTTCCAGCTTGTAAACCTTCGACAAAAGGCACTTGTCGCGTCTGGAGGCATTGTCGTGGCACCAGACTTCCACACGCACGGCGTAAGGTTCGCCCCAGACACCCTCGTAAATGGTGAAATCTCGTTTGTCAACCACTTTCCCGAACGAAGTATGGTCGGAGAACTCATGCTTGGTCCGTTTTACTATCTCTTTGGTTGACAAAGCAATATCCTTCGTCACCTCAAAACAGCGCAAATAGACATACCCGTCGGGTAATGCAGGCGCATACAAGGTGTATTCATAGATGCCGGGTTGTCCGCCTTCATACAGCTGTAACCAGGTACTTTTGTCTGTCGAAAGAATCCTAATCGAGTCCGAACCCGCGGCAACGGAACAGGAATCCTCAGGCAATTGCATAATCACGCCACCGATAGGCACTTCGCACTGCAATGTGTCCGGAATCGGATGCTCCATTCCGAAATGATCCTCTTCCTCTTCGAACAAGACCGTAACCATGCCCACAAACACTATCGCGGCAAAGCCGAGTGCGCACAGGAAACCTCCCGCCATGATGCCTCCAAATTTCCACCACACCTTGCGGACAATAGAGAGAATTAACGCAATCACCTGCAAAACACCCAACAGAAGAATAATTCACCAAATAACATTGTCGATGACATTCGGCAGGAAGTGCCCGTTGAGCATATCCAACAGCTGCAATACGATAAGCAACAGAAACGCCAAGGGCCAGACCCACCAGTATCTCAGCAGGAAATTCCCTAATGATATGTTATTCTGACTCATGACAAGATTGTTTTACTGTTCATAATCCTTGTGAAAAACACGACAAAGATATAAAAATTGTCGACAGATTAGTGCCGTCCCTACCGGGACGAGGGAATCCGCGGGGACATCCGTTTCTACCGAGCGGTCGCCCCTACCGGGACTATTCGGGAATCGTACCGATGTTCCCTATTCGTAACATTCATCGTAATGTCCCGACAGGGACAAAAGCTCGGTAGAAGGGAGCATTTCGGTTGCCACCATGTCCCAACAGGGACAAAAGTTCGGTAGGACATTGCCGTTTCGGCTGCCACAAGACCCCGGCAGGGGTCAAAGCTCGGTAGGACAGCGCGATCGGCTTCCCCATGCCCCGATTAAGGGCAGAACCTTGTCCCGATAGGGACATAAGTTCGGTAGAAAAATTGTCAGACATCCCGCCATTTCGTCACTAAAAACGGACATTTTGTCCACTTTTGCCGGTTTTTGGCACGAAAAACGGGCTGGCATATGCTTTGCATTATAGGTAGCGTCGCCGATGCGAGAGCAAAGGCGGACGGAAATGAAAAATTAAAAGTCTAACAATAAAAGAAAGGAGTTAATTATGCTACCAGTAATGTTTAAAAACAGTTGGTTTCCGACCATGTTTGAAGATTTCTTGAACAGCGACATCATGCCGCGTACCAACACCACAGCTCCGGCCGTGAATGTTAGAGAAGACGAAAAGGCCTACACGATGGAAGTGGCCGCTCCCGGCATCAAGAAGGAATACTGCCGCGTGAGTATCAACGATGAAGGCAACTTGAATGTCGCCATCGAGAACAAGATGGAACACAAGGAAGAGGAGAAAAAGCACCACTATCTGCGCCGCGAGTTCTCCTACACGAACTACGAGCAGGTTTACACACTGCCCGAGGATGTTGACAAGGACCATATCGAGGCCAAAGTGGAGCACGGAATCCTCACCATCACCATGCCGAGAGTGCAGAAAGAGGAGCCCAAACTCGCCCGTACCATCACCATCGGATAATCTTCTGACATCTGTACAACCACAAAAAACCGCATCCTTATGGTGCGGTTTTTTTTGTGCAAAATATTTCATTATCTCATTGAAATTTATATTTTTGCCGAGATAAATGATGTACAGATGATTATTTTCAAGGAGAAAAACACTCATAGTTCCGCATTTGCTGTTGTGAGTGGCACTACAAGAGCCGCCATGGCTGTTGTTGCCTTTCTCACCATTGTGATGATGACCGCGCAAGCCCAGACCGTTTATCAGAAAGACCGCTGGGGCGCGAAACTTTTCTATATGGAGAACAATACCATACGCATGGGAGACCGTTGGGGAGAACAATTGCTATGGTACGATGCCTCCACGCAGCAGGTGCGTTTGAAAGACCGCTGGGGGGAACCTTTGATTTATATCGATGGGGAGACCGTACGCCTGAAGGACCGCTGGGGCGAGCCATTGCTCTATTTTGACGGTCTCACCATACGGCAAAAGGATCGCTGGGGCACCCCACTCTACTATCTTGATGGTCAAACACTTCGTCAGAAAGACCGCTGGGGCGCGCCTCTCTATTATTTCGATTTTATCCCAAACCGCTGGCAAATAGCGTGTTTGGTGCTGATGTAACCATTTTCCCACCTTAATAATTTTCAAAATGAAAAGTATTATTTTATTGATTTTATCCACGGTTGTACTTTTTTCATTAAGGACGACAGCACAAGTGCAGGACAGTTCCATCGCCATTCCTAACGGCAGTTTTGAAAACTGGTCAACCGGCAACGGGTACAGTGTGACCGTTTTATTCTTTTCCTTACCCGTTTACAGCAGTTACACATATCCTACGAACTGGGACTATCCGACCTATCCTGTAAATGAAAACATCACATACAGTGGCATGAATGTCAATGTGAACACTAATCTTCCATTAATGAAGTTATCGGATGAGACCGGCACTATGCCAAACGGCGCACATGCGCTCAAACTGCAGAGTTTCATGCTGTCTGACATCATCAACTCCACCGTATATGGCCTTGCCCAATCCTCACTGGATCCGATGCTAACATCCACGGTTTTCCCCACGGTGTTATCTACCGGTGTTGTCGATATTGATGCGTTGCTGCCCTTCATGGAGGATTTGACCACTCATCTGGGTAGCATGTCGCAACTGATGTCCGTCTTCAACAATGTGGATATCAATACTTTGATTAATGGTGGACTTGACTTGAATGGGGCGGTTCCAACCCGGCTGACCGGACATTACAAATACACTTCTGCCACAAGTGGCGATAATGGCGGCATTATGATGCTGGGCACCAAATACAATACCACCACGCACCAGCGCGAGGTGGTGGGCGCTGGCTACACCATCGCCTTGACCGACACTTCCGCTTATATTCCTTTTGAAATAACCTACACCCCACTCTCCGACATCAATCCCTCCTCCACATACATTGAGGCCGATTCACTGGTGATTTTCCTATTCTCCTCAGCCAACACTTCCCCACAGCAGGGTTCAGCCCTCTATCTTGACAACCTGCAACTTTGGGCGCAGCGAACGGAGGCACCCATTGACACTTGCAGTGCCGTTCTCAATTTGCATGTCATAGAAGTGGACACCATGCATGCCACCATTGGTTGGGGTTTTGAGGGTGACCCTATCCAGTTTGAAGCGGAATACGGCGTTCAAGGATTCGCACAGGGAAACGGAACCACAGTCGGTGTCAGCGAGAGTTTCCTTCACCTTTCCGACCTGCAGCCCGACACCTATTACGACATCTATGTGCGCTGTGTGTGCGATAGTGCGTTAGCAGGCGAATGGTCTATGATCACCTGCCATACCGACACCCTGGTGCCTCCCGTCATACCTGATGATAGCACTGGAATACAGCAATATAGCCATAACAACCTGCTGATTTACCCCAATCCGGCGCACGGACAGTGCACCGTGCAATTTAATGGTGTGATGCCCACAGTTGTGCGGCTTTACACGCTTGACGGTTCCTTGGTATGGGAAGCCGCCCCGAATAAGGAAACTATCGAGGTGAAACTGCCTTCAAAAGGCGTCTTCCTGCTGGTCAGCGAGACGAAAGAAGGGACGGTTTTGCGGAAAATAGTGAGCCGGTAACAACTTCAAGTTCAATCCTTTACTCGATCAGTCCGCCGCCCACTACCATGCCATCCTTGTAAAGCACCACGGATTGTCCGGGGGTGACGCCCCAAACCGGTTTGTGAAAATGCAAATGCATTCGATGGGTTTCCTCGAAGTCATCTTCCAACACCAATTTGGCCTCTGACGCGGGTGACTTGTAGCGTATGCGCGCCATGACTTCTGGTGACTCACGCAGCCACTCCACATCGCGCAAGCGCACATCGGAGGCGAACACATTATTGCAGAACAGGTCGTCGCGGTCGCCCAATGTGACCTCATTGGTGGCGGTGTTTATTCGGGTCACATATTTGGGAGTGCCGAATGCCAATCCGATGCCTTTCCGTTGCCCGATGGTGAAATTATAGCAACCTTGGTGTTGTCCCAATTTATGTCCTTCTGAATCAATGAAATTGCCTGGTGTGATTTCGCAGCCATGCTGTGTCAGGAATGTGCGGTAATCGTTGTCGGGAATAAAGCAGATTTCCTGCGACTCGCTTTTCTTGGCCAGTTTCTCAAAGTGGCGTTCCTGGGCCAGTCGGCGCACTTCGGGTTTGGTATAACCGCCCAAAGGAAAAATCGTGCGCCGGAGGTTCTCTTCCGTCAGCATCCAGAGGAAATAGGTCTGGTCCTTGTGCTCATCGGCGGCGGTTTGCAGGTAATAGTGCCCATGGTGTTGCGCGATGCGCGCGTAGTGCCCCGTAGCAATATAGTCGCAACCCAGCTCGTCAGCGGCTTTGAGCAGCACGCCCCACTTGATGTGCGAGTTGCAGAGCACGCATGGGTTGGGCGTGCGGCCGAGTTTGTACTCCTGCACGAAATTGGCGATCACATGGTCGCGGAACAGCTGTCGGAAATCGAGGATATGGTGCTCCACGCCGATGGATTCAGCGAAATGCTTGGCCTCCATGATGCTCTCCACCGAGCAGCAGCCCTTCTCTTTGGCTAGGCACGACTCCTTGATGTAGTCGAAGGTCCGGAAAGTGGCCCCAACCAACTCATAACTTTGCTCTTGCAGTAGCAGGGCGGAAACACTGCTGTCGATTCCGCCGCTCATGGCCATTAACACGCGTTTTGACATAATCACTCTTTATTCTGGTCCAATGTCTTTTGATTATTCAAGGGTACAAAAATAATAAAAAACACGGAATCGCGATTCATACGATTGTTGCCTTTTTTTTATTTTTGCGCCTCAAAACAAACAGTTCTATGAAGCATTTGAAAAATCTTTTTCTCAACGAGAAATTCATCCTTGGCATTATTCTGTTGAATGCCGTAGTTATCTATTTGCAAGCGAGCGGAATAACGCATCCTGTCATCACTATAATAGATTACCTATGCACCTTCGTGTTTCTGTTTGAGATGATCATCAAGCTCAAAGAGTTAGGATTTAAAGGATACTGGTCATCAGGGTGGAATTGCCTGGATGGTATCCTGGTCATACTATCGTTGCCGTCGTTGGTGGAACTGTTTATCCCCACAGGACTGATGGATTTGTCCATACTGCTTGTCCTACGAGTGCTGCGAGTGCTGCGTTTCTTCCGGATGCTGCATTTCTTCCCTAACTTCGGTCAAATTATCAAAGGTTTCAATCTGGCGCTGCGCGAATCGTACGCCATCCTGCTCGCTTTTTTCGTCATAATTGTCATTTTCGGACTAATCAACTGCAGTCTGTTCAAGGATATCGCCCCCGAATACTTCTCCTCCCCGTTGGAATCCATCTATTCCATCTTCCGATTCTGCACAATTGATGGCTGGTACGACATTCCCGACACCATTGCGGCGGCCACATCACCATTCTGGGGGTTCATGGTACGACTCTACTTTTGCCTGCTGTTGATTATGGGCGGCATCATTGGCATGTCTTTCATCAACTCTGTGTTTGTGGACGCCATGGTTGCCGACAACAACGATGATGTGAAAGAAAGACTCACTACAATTGAAAAGAAGATTGATCAGTTGTTAAACGAAAAGAATGAAGAATCAAATAGTTAGACGATTGATTCAGCATTATTGTCGCATGTTTTTCCGATATCAGGCATTCTAACCCTACAATCTTCCTTCCACCACTTCCCAATCCACAATCTGCCATAAAGCATTGAGATGGTCGGGGCGGCGGTTCTGGTAATCCAGATAGTACGCATGCTCCCAGACATCAAACGTGAGCAGCGGTTTCAGTCCCTTTTGCACGGGATTGGCGGCGTTTGTTTCCTGTGTGATGACCAGTTTGCCTTCCGCGTCGGCGGAAAGCCACACCCAACCGGAGCCGAACAAAGTGGCGCCTGCTTGCACAAACTCTTTCTGAAACGCCTCAAATGAGCCGAACTGCGCATCAATGGCGGCGGCAAGTTTGCCTGTGGGTTTGTTGTCCGCAACAGGGCTTCGGAATTGCAGGAAATAGAGGTTGTGGTTCAGAATCTGACCGGCGTTGTTGAGCATGCCGCCGGAGGCCTTCTTCACGATGTCTTCCAGCGCCATCTCCGCAAACGGAGTGCCTTCGATGGCGGCGTTCAGGTTGTTGACATACCCTTGCAGGTGTTTGCCGTGGTGGAAACCGATAGTTTGTTCGGAAATAACAAGGGCCAATGCGTTTGCCTCGTATGGCAGGGAAATCAATTCGAATTTTGACATAGTATGATTGTTTTATTGTTTGTTAATGCAAAAATAGCATTTTTTCAATAATTCAATCACATCATTTTATTTCAAAAAAAAAGCAGTTCTTACCTTAAGACAACAAAAAAGGCCCCGCCTTGACGGAGCCTGCACTATAATACATCAAAAATCCTACATGAATATCACTTTTCGGGTGTGCTGCACGCCATCACCCTTCAGATTGAGCAGATACACACCATTTGAAAGATTGCCACGCTCAATCCACAATTCGGTAGTTCCTTTCCGTATAACACTCCGACGCACACACTGTCCCGCAAGGTCCAACAATTCCACCTGCACATCTTCTTCCAATCCATTCACACTCAAAAGTATATACTGCGTTGCGGGATTCGGATATACAGACATCTCCAACGGTTCATTCAACTCAATTCCAACATTGACCGTAAGATTCAACACCACAGTGCTGTCACAACCCGCCTCCGTAGTCAAATATTGGTAATAGGTTCCAGTGGAACTTTCGTTGAACCCATATTGCGTATAGGTCTCCCCTTCCTGTATTGTATCATGGAGAACAATTGTGTAGGTAGGATTCACGATCAAATTCAACGAGATGACACTGTCAGCCGACTCAATCTCGTAAACACCTGCAGTTCCATAAGAACCGCCATAAAAATCCACGCTCTCCCCATCGCAAATTGCCGTATCTATCGTAACATAAACCATTCCCGTATCCGGCGTTATGGGTGACATGGATATGTCATCCAAGAAGATGTTGAATCCATAGTCGGAAATGGCCTTGAAGATAACATAGCGCACACCGCCATTGACAGGTGCTGGAACCATTACGGTGTCTTTATTCCATACTTCCTGATACTGGTTCCCATGGAATGTCTTCAACAATGTGGCATTAGCGAGATTGGGTTGGTCATTGTAATATACCTCCACCGAATCATCATACATTTGAAAACTATAGGAGTGGTAAAAATAGGAAAGCATCATGTCTTGGGTCATATCAAAAGCGGGTGAAATCAGTGCGCACCAATTGCCCGCCGACAGCGTATAATTATTCATTTTCATCATGTAAGAGCCACTATGCGGTAGGCAAGCGGGATTGTCGCCTTGCGTTACGAGCGTCCAATTTTGACCAGACACTGACGATTCGAATGACCAGCAGGCGGCGCCATTTTCAAAACCATCACTCCAAGGATAAACGGAAACCACATTGCAAGGTGTTGTAAATGAATAAATTTGCGAAGCCGCTGACTCATTGGAAGAATCACATAGTGTTGTCAAATAGTATTGGTAAATCATACCATCTGATAAGGATTGGAAAGAATAGAAAGTGTCTTGGAGCACATCCACTGACACATACGAGGTGTCGGCAAAGGATTTGTAATAGAGACGAACGCCATTGGCATTGTTGTTGGCCTGCCATGTCACCGTCACACCATTTTGGCCGACTGTACTGGCAATGTTTACAGGCGCCACGCAGTCGGGTGCCTCGAAAACGGCCACATCGTCCACGAAACAACTCGGAAACATAGCTGTGGTGTTTCGCCCAGACAGACAAAATGCGATATGTTTGCCCGTTCCCGTGTAAGTGGCGAAATTGATTTCCTTATCTTCCCAACCTGCCGTACTGTTCACTTTGGTAACGGAGGCGACCGGCACAAATGTGGATGTGTCGGCAGGATCCGACATCACGCCTACCACCAAATAGGTGACATTGGACTGCGCCACCGTGGATTTATAGCGGAAGGTCATCATCACATCCTGCATAGCGGTTTGGGCGGGAATAGAGGGCAGGATGGCGAACTCCGAGGCGTTTCCTTCAATCATGAACATCATGGATTGGGAATCGGAGGAAGAACCCGGATTGATGATCGGGTAATAGGTATTGTATGCCGTAGGATAGGAAGATATTGTATTCCAGCAATTTGGGATATCGGTATAGAAACCCGGATAATTTTCAAAATTCTCAGCGTATGGTAGAGAAAGCGTACAAGTGTCCGCATTCGAGTTGAAAGTGAAGAAGACATCCGCGCGGTCAGAGTTGTTGCCATGAACACCGGCAGGCATGGACGCCATCACCGTCGTAAAGGAAAGCGGGGTGTTGTCCTGCATACGGTTCCAGCAATTGCCGGCTGAGCCCTCGTTGCACATGATGCTGGTTTCGCAATCCACACTCCCTGTCGCACTGCACCCGTAACCTTCAACCAGTACCACTAAATTTCCGCCATGATAAGGGAATGGCTGCGTGAAGAGGAATTCCTTCCAGTAGTCATCATATTGGAGATCATAATCGGTCGAATCGTACACCAACATCGCATTGGCAGTCAGTTGGTTCCAAGTCATCGACAAATCCAATATGCTGTCGGTGGTTTCCATCAGATAGATTTTAACCCTCTGATCCATCCAATAAAATGTGTTGCCGTACGTAATATGATACGAAAGCGATTGCATAACCCCTGCCGCGTGGTTTATCTCAGAGGCATCATACAAAGCGGCAGACAGGTGGTAGCCGTAGAACCCCGGCAATGCGCTCATGGTGGAAGGATAGGAGTAATATCCGTCATCAATGGTGTCGGAGTAATTGATTTGCGCGCGAAGCGCCAGAAGCGGCATCAGAAAGGCCGCAAACAGAATAACTTTTCTAAGCGTAATTTTTTTCTTCATACAACAGTATATTTAGTTAATAAGTATCCTTTTTTTGACAATGCAAAAATAGAAACCGCATAACGATTGAAACCTCCCATATTTGCGGTAATTGGGATTGTTGAATACTCAAAACTGATTAGAAAAGTCTAATGGTTCTCTGGTACAGCTGCATTTTCTTTCCGATTCCCTATTATGTTTTCTAAAAAATTACTACTTTTGCAGAAACAATAAAAACGACACACATGTACGACATCGAACGCGGGCTGTATATCGCCCATTGCGCCGAAGGAGCGCTCAGCATACAAGGTAAAATGGCCAACCGCCACGGACTCATCGCCGGTGCAACGGGCACAGGCAAGACCGTCACGCTGCAGGTGATGGCCGAAAGTTTCTCACAGGCAGGCGTGCCCTGCTTCATGGCCGACATGAAGGGCGACCTCTCCGGTATCAGCCAAACGGGCCAGATGAGCGGCTTTATTGAGAAACGACTGCCCGAGTTCGGCATCGAGAACCCGCAGTTCCAGCCGTGTCCCGTGCGTTTTTATGATGTTTACGGCGAGCAAGGGCATCCTATCCGCGCCACCATCTCGCAGATGGGCCCGCAACTGCTGTCGCGCCTGCTCGGGCTCAACGAGACGCAGGACGGCGTGCTCAACATCGTGTTCCGCATCGCCGATGACCGCGGGTTGCTCATCCTTGACATAAATGACCTGCGCGCCATGCTCGACTATGTGGCCAAGCACGCCAAGGAATACACCACCCAATACGGCATCATATCCACCGCCAGTGTGGGCGCTATCCAGCGCGCGCTGCTGCAACTGGAGAGTCAGGGTGCCAACCAGTTCTTCGGTGAACCCAGCTTCGACATCCACGACTTTCTGCAAGTGGAGAACGGCAAGGGCGTGATGAGCGTGCTTGCTGCCGACAAACTGATGCTCCAGCCCAAACTCTACAGCACCTTCCTGCTGTGGCTGCTTTCTGAGCTCTACTCTACCCTGCCTGAGGTTGGCGACCTGGATCTGCCCAAGTTGGTGTTCTTCTTTGATGAGGCGCACATGCTCTTTGAGGACACCTCCAAAGCCATGACCGACAAGATTGAGCAGGTCATCCGCCTGATCCGAAGCAAGGGCGTGGGAGTCTATTTCATCACCCAATATCCGAACGATGTGCCGGAGAACATTCTGGGGCAGTTGGGCAACCGCGTGCAGCACGCCCTGCGCGCCTACACGCCGAAAGACCAGAAGGCCGTGAAGACCGCCGCCGACACATTCCGTCCCAATCCCGAGTTCAAGACCGAAGAGGCCATCTCCACACTGGAAACTGGCGAGGCGCTGGTCAGCTTCTTAGACGAGAAGGGTGCGCCGAATATTGTGCAACGCGCCAAGATCCTGTTCCCGCTCTCCCAAATCGGAGCCGTCACTCCGGAACAACGCAACACGATCATCCGGAGCAGCCGTGTGTACGGCAAGTACGACACGCCCATTGACAATATCAGCGCTTACGAAATGCTGGTGCAACAAGCTGAAGAGCAGAACCTTCCAGCCACATCCGAAGACAAAGGAGGCGCTGTTGAAAAGAAATCCGGCAAGGAGACGACCGAGAAGAAAAAGCCCGGTATGATTTCCAAAGTAATCAAGGCGGTTATTACCGCACTGACTGCCACAGTAGGCACCATCGTTGGCACAGTGGTCAGCGACAAGGTTACCGGAAAGAAGACCAAATCCTCAAAATCCGCTGCTGAGAAGATTGTCAAGAACTCCACCTCCGCAGCCACACGTACCATCACACGGGAAATCACCCGTGACATTCTGGGAAATCTGATCAAATAAGCGACACACGCGCCGCAATTCCACACAATTCACGAATTCTTCCTCGATTGGGTGCTCTTCGCCAACCTGAAGTCCATGCGCCTGCCCGGCACCGAGCACATGGAAGCAGCCTACCATCAGAAAAAGTACCACTTCGTGCAGTCGCTGTGGGGGAATGCTTATCGGGCTGATCCCGTGCCTGATTGGTGCGGGGATTTATGCGGGGTTGTGCTGTTAATGATAATTTCTTACTTTGATTTGACAAGAAGGAGTTTCCGTCACCTCCTATCGTCGGCGACGGAATGGTGCTCTGCCGAATGTGACAATAGGGAGGAGATGGGCGGCGGCAAAAAATGTACAGTTGCCAGCACGTTTACAATCGCCGCCCATCTCCTCCCCTTTTTTACCCCGACACAACAAACCATTCCGCGAAACGCGATAGCGTTGAGCGGAATCTCCTATATTTTTTGTTGTCCGCGTCAGTTCTTCATTTTGTGTTTTATCGGAAACAAATCAATAATGCTTCCGTTACATTCCGGATAATTCTTGCAGACGATTTGATCAAAATCGTCATCACTACGAAATTGTGGTTTAGTGCGGATAGCCTTGACATATTTAAATTTATAGCGTTCTCCGCAATGTAAGCATTCCACGGTTTCCTCAAGAGGAAATCCTAAACCATTTTCCTGATGGTCTTTAATGGCGGCCATCCTTTCTTGTTCGTCAAGTTCCATGTACATGTCTTCATAATTTAAAGGATTATCTTCGATGATATCGGCAGGTTTTGTATTCCATTTTTGTTCTAAATCAATACGATAAGGAACAAAATCACTGCGATGTCTGTCTGAACTTAAAAACACTTGTTTGAATATTTCCAGTTTTGTTTCAGTATTGAATTTTGTGTGATTCATTCTTTCTGCATCTGAAATGTACATATCCCATTCATCAAGAGATATTTTATGGGCATTGTCATACAGTAGATGTGCAAGTTCTAATTCTGAAGGATTTGCTTTCAACAAATCATCCCATTTTGAAAATCTTGCAAGCTGCGCAATAACATGTTGGGCATTCATTAATGTGAATTTAAAATCTGATTTTTCATCATTCAAATCCAAATAATCGAAAATCCCCGTAATGTCAAAAAACTTTGGGTTGTACTCGTGAAAACCATCTTTCGGGTTGAAAAGACGAGTTTTGTAATCTTTAAGAAGATTCTTTGCCTGAAGCTTAAAATACTCAATGTGGTTCATAATTAATGTTTAAGCGTTATTAATGTGCCAAAGCTTTTATCTATCCTATCCGCCCGTACCCTTTAGTGACAAAAACCATGACACTTCGGTTAAACATTAATATCAATAGTGGTATGATAAAATCTTCGCACGGGCAGCAGGCATTACCACTAAAACCGACGGCAAAAATACAAAATAATTCTTTTGACCAATCGTTTGTCGTCATTTTTTTTACGCACAGATATGAGCGATACGCTGAGATAAAAATATTCTCAATTTTGCGAAGATATGAATAAAAGATGTATCTTTGCAGTCGATTATGATTGTATCATTTGATAAGGAATATCTGCAGGAATTGTACATTAACGGACATTCAACGAGCAAGAAACATCGCTTCCAGCCTGATGTGGTGGCGAGGTATGTTAAAGTAGTGAATATAATGAAGAATGCCAACAATGTTCTTGAACTCACTCGTTTCAAAGGATTGCATTACGAACATCTTATAGGCGACAAAGAAGGAATATCTTCTGTGAGAGTAAATGACAAATATAGGATTGAATTCACAGAGTCCTCAGTTGATAACCAGCAAATTGCAACCATCTGTAATATAATAGAATTGTCAAACCATTACAAATAGGATTATGATACATAAAGCAGGAGTACCGGACAATATGATTGCCAATAATTTAACGCCGTTCATTCCAACACATCCGGGTGACATTATCAAGGATGAGATTGAATACCGTGGCATTACACAACGGCAACTATCAGAGGCAACAGGCATCGCTTATTCCGTGATCAATGAGGTTCTGAATGGGAAACGCCCAGTCACCATTGAATATGCCCTACTAATCGGGAAGGCACTAGACCTGGATGCTGGGACATTTATCCGTATGCAGTCGGAATACGATATGCAGATGGCGGAACGAAACAAGTCTTTCAAAGCCCGTCTTGCTAAAATCCGCAAAATCGCATCGGTGTTATGATGCTCAAACTCGAAAAATTCCTAACCCTTTTCATCGGCATCGGCGCAGTAGGCGGTGCCGTGATGATGTGGATTGACCCTACGGGCGTTGCGTGGGGCGGCGAGCCGTTGTTAGAGCTGCTGCGTGCGAAGATGCCCTGGCCGGACATCTTCTTCCGCAACTTTATTCCCTCGGGCTTCGTGCTACTGGCCCTGAACGGGCTCCCCCAGATTGCGGCAGCAATCCTCCTGTTCAAAAAACTCCCGCTCGCACACTGGACAGTCCTCGCCTGTGGCATCATCCTGATGCTCTGGATTGTCCTTGAATGGTGGGTGTGGGGCTTCAACGCTATCAGCAACCTTTATTTTGTGCTCGGACTGGTGGAAGCCGTGGCGGCGCTTATCAGTTTGAGGCGAAAGTAATGTATTGACCATCATTCTTCACTTAAAAAACGATTCTGACGAACACCGGATAGTGGTCGGAAGGATTCTTTCGGGTATAGGTGTCGAACGAGATTTCCTGCGGCGCATCGGCCGATTTCAACGACTTGCCTGAAGCATCGTTCTCCGTCCAATAGCTGTTGGTGAGGATTCCGTATGCCTCCACCTGGGTGGCAGGCGACACGAAAACATGGTCGATGCGGCTTTGGGTAAAATACTCGGTCTTAAACGCATTGAAGGTGCCATTCTCAGCAAAACGGACACGCGCCGCCTCATCGCAAATGGCAGGCGAGGAGTTCTGACTGCCATCGTCTATCAGCAGCACCTCGAAATCTTTCATCGTCTGACTTAACAACGAATCCAATGTTTCGCGCAGATACTTTTCCGCATTATACACCGGTATTATAACCGAGAGCTTTATATTATTCATCGTTTTTAAATATTTATTTTTCTTTTTTCTATTAAAACCTGTCTTCTTCAGGCACTGGACAGAGGACCTCGCCGATGGTGCGCGCCGTCATCAGACTGCGGAGGCATTCGGTGTACCACTCTGCCATGCGTTGTTTCGCTTCCGCTCCAATCCACTGATCATTGCACTGCAATTCCATGGTCATCGTGTTTTTCGACTGGTTCGTACGCAGATACACATCCAATCCCACTGGATTGACCTTCTGCGGCAACTCCACTTCGTTGATGGGATGACCACCGATAGAAAGGTCGCTGAGCGTTTCACCTTGATAGATGAATACAAATTGAAATATATGGAAACACACTGAGCATGCACGAACACGGCACATTTTTCGAATAGGTTGTTTCATATTCTATGGTTACGGTTTCGCCTGTTATCGCATCCTTGGCACCACATATTCCGTGCTTATCGGCCTCGCGCTGGTTGTCGGACAGTACTTTTTCTGCCGTTTTTGGTTCAAAAAGCACACCCGTGGTCCGTTGGAGGCCTTGTGGTACAAACTGACATGGATTAATCCTTAATGTCGTGACGGCGGGGATTGCCAACTAATACAGTGCCGCATCGAAGACAGGAATACATCTCGGTTTTTTTAGTATTTTTGTCGCCAATACCAATTAACAATAACAAATATGAAAAAGACATTGATTATGCTATCTGTGTGCTTCTTTTTTTTCGGATGCACAAGAGATTGGGGAACACCCACAACCCGAAACTATCCCATCAACGGCACCTATACAGGCCTTGATATAAGCAACGCTTTCCATGTGACGGTGAGCGATCAGGTGCAAGATGTGGTCGTCACAGTGGGCGACCTCGCACACGAAAAAGTTTTGGTGAAAGTGATAGACGGTAAGTTGCATATCGGCTTCAAACCGCACACCTCATACAACGGAGAAGCCACTGCCATTATCCCTGTTTCCATCATCTGCGACCTTGAGCTCAGCGGTGCCTCCTCTTTCAAAGGCGATCTCAGCGGGACTGAGGTGGACATTGACCTGTCTGGCGCGTCATTCTTCAAAGGCAATATTGTGGCCCACGATGTTGACTTCGACCTTTCAGGAGCATCCACTTGCGAGAGCCATGTCGAAACCGACGAACTTGACATCGAACTTTCCGGCGCATCCAGTGCAATACTTAATGGTTTGTGCCAAAGCAATATGGAACTTGAAATCAGTGGTGCCAGCAAACTGGAGGCCGCCCACTTTAATGCCCCATCCATTCATGGAAACATGAGTGGAGCCAGCAATGCCGATGTCACCTGCTGTACCAGTTTGAATGTGGATCTTAGCGGCGCCAGTACACTCACCTATGGCGTCATCTCGGAAGACTGCCATCCGGCCATCAACTGTCCTGCCTTCGGCGGTTCTGTCGTCCGCCCGCGCAGATAGATACTTTATTGGGTAATGTTGCCAAAAATAGTTGGTGACTACCCCAAAAAAGGACAGGGAACAGGGCCCATAATAGCCCTAAGTTCCCTGTCCTTTTTTTGATGCTTGCTGCCGAAAGAAGAGATACCATTTCACAT